>Ga0315280_10008717_pt1 | contig 13235 bp, 13 predicted proteins | sample YL17G06_40_MG_FD_203697 | JGI IMG/M metagenome (GOLD analysis project Ga0315280, IMG submission 203697) | Sediment microbial communities from Yellowstone Lake, YNP, Wyoming, USA - YL17G06_40 | ecosystem: Environmental > Aquatic > Freshwater > Lake > Sediment | place: USA: Wyoming | collected...
CTCTAAGACAATATAATCTGGCAGAATAGGAGCAGGCGGCTGTTTGTTCCAGCCAACAGACTCTAAATAATCTCTAACATACTGTTTGTCAAAGCTAGGCTGATTCTCCCCAACCACATACTTGTCTTTAGGCCAGAAACGAGAAGAGTCAGGAGTAAGCAGTTCATCAATAAGCATTAATTCGTCCTTACAGAAACCGAACTCAAACTTGGTATCAGCAATTATTATTCCATTCTTCTCAGCTTTAACCGAAGATTGCTCATAAAGTTTTATGCATATATTTTCAATCTCTTCTGCCACTTTTTTTCCAAGGGTTTTAGTCATATCTTTCTTCATCATTTGAATGTCGTGTCCAATTTCAGCTTTAGTGGTAGGCGCAAGAATAGGTTCGGGCAATTTTTCTGCCTTTTTTAGCCCCTGCGGCAGTTTGATTCCACAAATCCTTTTGCCTTTTTCGTAGTTTTCCCATGCAGAGCCATATAGGTAACCTCTAACGACGAATTCAATTTTAATCGGTTCAGTCTTTTTCACTAGTACTGTTCTTTGATCAACGACATCCAAAACATGGTTTCGGATTATGTTCTTCGTTTTGTTGAACCAATATACTGAAAGCCTATTCAGAGCTTCGCCTTTGTACGGGATAGCATTCTGCAAAACAACGTCAAAAGCAGAAATGCGGTCAGTAGAAACAATAAGTAGTCTGTCGCCCAAGTCATAAACATCTCTTACTTTTCCCCTCTTGAAAACTGGAAATGGCAGATTTGTTTCCAAGACTTCGTAACTCATCTTTACCCCATAGTCTTATTCTTTTTTATTTCTTTATCAGCTTCGATAACTTCTGTTTCTTTCCTCTGCTGATATTTTTTAATCTCTTCATGTAGTGAATGATTTGAAAGCGCCAAAATTTTTACAGCCGCTAAAGCAGCATTCTCAGGCTTTGCAACAAATAAAACTGGAACACCTTCCGGCGTTATCATGGATGAAAAAGCTTTGTTCCATCCGAATTTTTCAGAATCTGGCGGGCACGCAATTACCGGATATTTCGAATAGCCTGCAACAACTCCTGAAAGTGCGTCAGATAAGCCTGCAACAGCGATGTAAACTACATTTTCGTCAGATCTCTCGTGTACTTTTAGTTTATCCATAAGCTTACGCGTAGTTTTGTGGGCAGAAGCGACATGGTATTCATATTCTACGGAGAAATGTTCTTTTTCAAGAAATTGACTGATGCGGTCGGCGAAGGGCATGTCTTTTCCAGAACCTAACAGTATTATTATCTTTTGTTTTTGCATAGTACTATTTAGACGGAATTGGAAGAAAAACTTTTCAAGTTTCTATCTAGCATTTTGCTGTTCCTAAGCCTTCAAAATATGTGCAATTTTCTCGGAAGCCTAGTTTTTCGTAGACTCTAATTGCAGGAACATTCTTGCTGTCAACATTTAATATTACGTTCTTGTGATTGCACAAAAGTTCTTCTACAACTTTACTGGTGCAAATAGTTGCATATCCCTTATTGCGATAAGAAGGGAGTGTGAAGACGTTTCCTACGCAAGCGATTTTGTGAAGTGGAGAAGAAACATGAGTTCCTGCAACAGACACAAGCTTGCCCTCTCTTTTTATTCCGTAGTACACGCCCGACGTTAGCATATATGAGAGAAAGAAAGTTTCTGCACGTTTTGCATAAATTTTCTTCAATTCTGACAGATTATTTTCCGTCAATCTTAACGCTGAACCTGCAAATGGAGTGAAAGTTTCTTTAGTTATAGCCATGCGCTTCATCAATTTTAGTTTGTCAAAGCCATAATATTTGGTTAGAACCTTTTTATGAGCGGGAAGAAAATGGGCATACACATGTTTGGGAGCATCAATGTTTTCAAGAATTTTGCTGATGCCCAAATCGTTTCCAAATGTGATTTGTGTAGGCGTCTCAAATCCCTTGAAGTATAGGCAGAGAGAGATAATTTTTCCATTTGAATATGCAGTGTGCCATTCGCATAGTGAAAATAGTGCGGGCTTCAAGTCACATAGCGCATAACCGGACCAGACACAGTTCTTTTCCAGAAATGCAAGAATCCTTTGTTTGTCTTCTTCTCTCCGAACTATCATTTCTTGGCTCATATTTTATGCAGGACACCAATATGTAATTAGAATTAAATGAATTTGAGCATGTAGTCGTTGACGGTTTCAAGAAATACTTCTTCTAGATTTATACCATAATGTTCAGCTAGTACAAAGATTCCGTAGAGTAGGTCGGAAAGTTCTCTGGCAAGCATTTCCTTTGTTTTCGGCTTGTCTGGTGGCTTAAACCCTTCTAAACCCTTCACAACTCCTGCTACTTCGCCAGCTTCTTCAAGAATGTCTGTAGTAATGATGAAAGGGTCCCAGCCTCTGCCTCTCGTCTTATCAAGTTTTTCGTTAATTTTTCTAAATATTTTCCCCGCGACTTGCTGAGCTTCAAATAAGGTTAACGGCATAGCATCACCCTATTTCAATTATTTCAATTATGCAGTGAATATAGGGATTATCTAATTTAGAAGATTATTTTATTAAGAAAGTGTCGAGAAGTATAAGAATGGTGATTAACTTGACTACACTTCCGCTTCCGCCACCTCCACCTACAACTTCAGCGGGACAGTTGAGGGAGAAAATATGTGGAATGAGAACAATCGTGCACAGACTAGCAGTAGATGAAATGTCTGTGCGAAATTTTGTAGAAAAAGAAAAAACTGGATTCTACTCTAGACTTGGCGTTTTCAAGCCTAAGCCTGAAGAGGTTGTCTGCGAAGCCGTATCGCTATACTATGAACAATATGTTATTGCAAAAGCTAACTACACCGTTGACTATTACAGAAGAAAAGTTTACCCCATCAGAATAGAGGATACGGTGAAAGAAGTAATAATATTCGACAAAACGCTACAGCCTAGTGGACAAGAAAAAGGCGGCAGACAAATTAGCCTAGAAACAAAAGAAAGAGTAACAACAAACATTCCAGCATACCTTTGCCTAGACAAATCCGGCAAAGAAATAGATCCAAAGAAGCTGCCAACGGGCGTAGAAGAACCTAACTCACAAAGAGTTTTGAAAGATTTAGGCAACAAACTAAGAAGCCCAGCAGCTACCTCAGATACAGTTGTAGGCATTCTGCGTAGTCGAATCATTAAGAGACCGCAGGATATTGAAAGAATAGTTGACGAAATGTTTGAAGTGACAGAACTTTCGGCAATCTACACACCTATTTACGAAGCACGTCTCAGACATTTGAAGACTGGAGTAATCAAAGTCGTTCCAGTAAGCGGGATAACAGGAAAACTCTATACCGTTTGAGAACCATGTAATAAACGAACAGCAAACGCACCCAAAGCAGCTCAAGTATTTGTGAAGAGGCATAAACAACGACAGAAACAAATACCTTACCATGCGGATGCAAATACCAGGACAAGGGATACATTATAGTGCGCATACATGAATGCGACTATCACAAGCGAAAACGAACGGAAAAGCGGCCATACCGGCCTAAAGCCGAATGCGTAAGACCCTAATAATATCTTCAATGGAGAGGCTGCAGAGAACATAGAGGTTGAAAGAGCAAAGAGTTTACAAAGAGATTGGCTGATGCGTTTTAGCGCATTAGGTAGAAACCCAAATATCAATGACTAATGTGCTTAAGATTAAGAAATTTACGTTGGCTTGGGGAATAACTATGCATTTAGAAGAGATGAAAAAGGAAATAGAGACACTTGTTTTAGAGAAAGGTTTCTACAACAAACTTGAAGACATTCCGAAGAAGCTGCTTTTTGCATTTATAGAATTGGGTGAGGCAAGTGATAATTGGAAGAAAGGTAGAAGTGAAGAAGAAATAGCCGAGGAACTAATTGATGTAATTTTCTACATTCTTGATGCAAGTCGACTGGCATGTCCCACAGTAAACATGGATGAAATGTTCAAGAAAAAGCTGATGAAAAACAAGAACAGATCATTTCAATACGGCGAAGAACATCGACTGAAACCTCAATGAAACTTTAAAAAAAGGATGGACTTTTGTCCCTTAAATGTAAAATCAAAAACTCGCAACTACTTTTCTCTCTGAGAAATCATACCATTTCCAAATTTCTTTAATTGTTTTCTCAGAGTATCCATGTTGCTTGAGCAAAGACTTTAATCGTGAAAATGGTTTCATCCTTAGATCCATTACGCTACCCTTTCAGAATCTCTGTATCCAAAGAAATTAAATGTTCTGAATTCTGTTCTTGTAGATCTGTTGCTCATATCTACAGTAAGCGTTTTCTCAACTTTCTCTACAAAAAATAGCTTTTAATCAGTTGGTAAAAGTCTGGTTTTGGTGGGGCTGCCCGGATTTGGACCGGGGTCTAGAGAGCCCAAGTCTCCAAGCCTAGACCAAGCTAGCCGACAGCCCCAGATAGTAGTCTAGATACCTTAAAGAAAAACTGCTCTCACTATTAAAAACTTTGACCAAAAGCCAGCAGAAACAATAATGTATAGACTGAAGAAATCAGTTAAGAATACTAACAAACACTCTTGAAAATTTGCTTTTCAATTTCCATCATTTCAGTGAAACCGAACAGATCCCAAAGCAGCCTCGGTTTCAAAACCAGACAGCAAAAACCAAACACCCTCTAAGCATTTGATGAAAAAACAAAAATTTTTCTAGATTATCAAACAGAGAGAAAGAGGTCCCCAAAGACGATTAAGGTTTGTTTTTGGCAAAGTTTATCTTACTTAACCCCAAAAGAATTTGCAGTACGTGACTGAAATGAAGTTTTCATTCATAAACCCGAGTCCTGCTCCAGAGACGCCAGACATGGTTGTCACAGCATGGCCTCCTCTAGGCATGTTATATATTGCGGAAGTTTTGCTTTCAAACGGAATTGAAGTTTCTATACTTGATCAGGCGGCTAGAAGATTTTCTATGAAACAAACTCTAGACTGGATTAAGAAGGAGAATCCAGACATCGTAGGGTTTTCGGTCTTGAATAGTTCGGCTAGAGAGGCGCCTCGTTTAGCAGAATACGTGAAAAAAGAGAATCCCAATGTTACAATTGTTTTTGGAAATTACCATGCCACCTTCAATGCCGAACGAATGCTTAGGAAATATCCTTCTGTAGATGTCATTGTTCGCGGAGAAGGAGAATTTTCAAGTCTAGAATTAGCAAAATGTTTAGAGAAAAATGAAAGCCTTGAGGACGTTAAGGGCATAACTTTCAGAAAAAATGGAGAAGTTGTTTCCACATCTGATAGGCCACTAATTAGGGATGTGGACTCACTTTCTTTTCCAAATCGTGATCTGGTTGGCGCAGAATACAGTTCAACAATTTACGGCGTAAAAGTTGCATCCAAGAAGTTCACTACAATTGTTTCTTCTCGAGGTTGCCCATTTCAATGCACTTTTTGTGGTTGCAGAAAATTTGCGCGTGGACTTTGGCGCCCAAGAACTGTTGAAAACATCATCAAAGAAATAGAGATGCTGAAAAGTATGGGGTATGAGCAGTTTCTTTTTGTTGATGACAACTTCACTTTGAACATTAAGAGGGTTGTCGAATTTTGTCGTAGGCTTAGAAAAGAAAAATTGGATGTGGAATGGTTCTGTGACTCGCGTGTAGACAACTGTAGATATGATATGATGCGTGAAATGGTAAAAGCTGGCTGCCGCATAGTCTATTTTGGAATTGAAAGCGGAAATCAACGCATATTAAACTATTATAGGAAGGGAATAACTCCTGAAGAATCTGAAAAAGCAGTAAAAAAGGCTAGAAAAGCAGGCATGGACGTTGTCGTAGGCTCATTCATACTCGGCGCCCCAGACGAGACTAGACATGAGATTGAGAATACGTTGAAATTTGTAAATAAATTGGACATTGATGTGCCTCAGTTGAACATCCTCGGTGGCTTCACTGGAACAGACTTGTGGACAGATTTAGTAAGCAAAGGCTACATAGATGAAGAACAATATTGGGAAACGGGCGTCTACGTGCCAAAGGTTTCTCCTCATGCAGTGCCTTTTGAGGAAATACGGAGAATGATATACGAATATTTTAAAGCATTCTATTTACGCCCAGAAATCTTACTTACAGAAATACTGAGAACCTTCAAAAGTTCCTATCGGCTTTCTGTCTTAGCTGAGAACCTTCTCAGAATCAATTCCATTATCAAGACTGTGACGCAGGGAATACAGCCAGAATAGTACACTTGTTTTCCGAATGACTTATTTTACTGAACCTTATACGAATCTAAATACGCCCATGTTGCCCCCTTGGCCTAGCCGGTAAGGCGTTAGCCTTGTAAGCTGAAGATCCCGGGTTCAAATCCCGGAGGGGGCTCCACTGTTCCAGATTTTAGGCAGAAATTGGGCTTTTTTAGGTCATGGTTCAATTGGTCAGAACCTAGACCACTATGGTCAGCTGACTTTAACATTTGCTGGAGATAGGCTAGTGATTGTCTGTGATAACTGAACTGAGGCTTCTTACTAGTCTGGTCCAGATGGCTGTAATGTCTCACTCGAGCATAGGACTTGGAGATTACTTGTAACAGTCCCTTCTTGTTACATAGTTCACAAGTAAAGTCTCTAACACATGTGTACTTAGCCAATTTATCACCTTGTAAGGGACCATCTGACCAGGTATTCTAGCCTATAAAGACCATTGAAGAACGAAATGTAGAAGTGAATGTATCAGTTTTAATACCAACTTCAACAGTGTAGTTTCTTTTGGGTGTGAAGAATGGTTGACATACAAACAGTTTCTATAATGTTAGCGTCTGCAAGTGTAATAGCAGGAGTTGTCTACTATGCTCTCCAGATTAGACATCAGAGCAAGATTAGAGAAACGGACGTTATCGTCAGAATGAATCCAAGTTTCAGTCTGAGCCTCATTGATTGGCAACAAGCAGCCTTCAAAGTTGCGAATCTGCAATTCAAGGACTATGACGACTTTGTTAAGAAATATGGTTCATTTTCAACTGAAACACCCACAATAATGGCAATCCATACGATAGGCAATTTTTACGAAGGAATAGGATATCTTTTGAAAAGAAACCTTATAGGCATCGACTATGTTTTGGAACTGTTACGGTGAAGCCGTCGTATTGCTCTGGGAGAAACTCAAGCCCGTGGTGGAAGGGCCAGAAAACAGTATAATGCACCCACAGTCTGGGGCCCAGTTGAATGTCTCTACAATGAAATGAAGAGAAAACAGCAACTAGCAAAAACCAAGTAGTTCTTCTATATCCCTTCTTTCTATTTTTGAGGGACTGTTTTTGTTAGTATTTTTGGTTCTTTCCATTCTTCTCTAAGAATACTGAACAGATATGTGTCTTTCCATTCTCCTCTGGCAAAATATGATTTACGCATTGTCCCTTCTTTCTTGAATCCAACTTTCTCCAGAACTCTTTGAGATACTTTGTTTCCTATAATGGTTCTAGCTTGAATCCTCACTATATCTTTGGAAAGGAACAGGTAGTCCACCATAATTTTAGCAGCTTCAGTACCGTAGCCTTTTCCTCTTTCACTTGGAATCAAAGAATAGCCTATTTCCCAAAGTCTGCCTGGAGTAAAGTGACCAATGTTGCCGATTTTGGTCCCATCTTTCTTTTCTATCATAAACCACTTTTCATCAGGATTCGGGTTCTCATATCTCTTCTCAAGTTCCGTTCTGGACATCACATGAAGATTCTCGTATTCGCCTCCAAAACTAGGATTGTTAATCCATTCTGCAACCAATGGCAAGTCTTCTTTCTCTTGAACCCTCAAGTTCACAAGCTTACCTTCAAGCAAATACTATCACCATCAAGTAGGTCTTATAATTCAGTTTTTATGACTTGTGCTAGCACCTTGTTCTAAGCCATAAAACAAAATAACCCATAATCAATCACGTCTTCTTCACTTCGAGATCTTTCTCAGATTTTTCCAAAATGTCAATGAAAGTAAAATATCGCACCGAAGGATTATCCTTTTTCAACAGCCAGTCTCTTGGATCTGCTTTAAGCAAGGATTTCCAATCATTCATATCTCTCAACTTTACTCCTCAAAATTAATTCCATTTAGGTTGATACACTCTTGTTGTTGCCTTGGGTTTCGTATATCCTGAAAGGTCAAACGTTCAGGGTTTATAGGAGTTCTTCAAGGTTAATTTCAAAGGCACTTGTTGGATTTTCCAGTTTCCACGTTTCTAGAACTTTTGGATGAATTTCTCCTATGACTCCGATTTCCTTGTTTTTGACTAGGATTTTTCCGATTCTGCCGTCGATAAAGCTGTCATGCTTGCTTTCTCTTATATCATATTTTAGTCCCAGATTCAAGAAAAGCGAGTCTAAGATTGCTTTGACTTCTGTGAAGTTTGCGTTTGCGTGAATAATGGTGCATGCAAGTTTCTGAATATCTTTTGTTCTGTTTTCTTTCTTCTTGTCAAAAATTGTGACATAGCCTGCTTCGAATACTCTTTGAGGATATTCAACGTGCGTATTGTGACTTAGAAACTCTATGAGGCTTGGCAAAAGCCAGTTCCGCAGGCATGTGAAAGTCAGCATTTTTGGATTAGAGATTTCCACAACCTTCTCTGCTTTCAGATTCATTTTTTTAAATAATGTCTCTTGGTTAGACATTGTAAATGTCAAGATTTCTTGGAATCCAAGACCTATCATAATTTCTCGAACTAAATCGTTGAAACGCTTTTGAGAAGATGCAGAGCCAATTGTTGGCAGTTGTGGCCATCGAGGTTTAATATTATTATACCCATATGCTACTGCAATGTCTTCGACTATGTCTATGGGATGCATGATGTCCATTCGGTAACATGGAATCTCCACTGTGACACTGTCTCCTGAAACTTTGCCAACGCCAAAGCGTGCCTTTTGCAGTAAATCTGCAATGTCCTTTGTCTTCAAATCAAAACCTAAAATCTTGTTCACAAACTTCATGTCTAACTGCATAGTCTGCATCTTTAGCTGAGGCGTCACATCTTTCTTCAATTCAGTATATGGATATAGGCTAGTTGCCGAATAGATTTGTCCTCCTCGGTCAGCTAAAGAAACAGCAACTGTAGTTAAGGTGTTTAGAACAGTTTTACAAACGGTGCCAGTGACTTCAATCAATACTTCATTGACATTTTCAGTGATCTTTCCCAAATCGTTAGAATTTATGACTGGCGGAAACGAAAGAATCTTTCCATCTGAATCAGCGAGAATTGGCCAAACTGCATGTTTGCGGACAATGTTGCCATATTCCACGCCTTTTGGATGTTTTTGAAGAATTTCCTTTAAACTCATCTTTTCTTCAAATCCAAGCGGCACAAAACTGGCTTCACTTGATTTTGCGATTCCATAACGCAGAGGTGGAGTGATTAGACTGAAATTGTATAGTCCTATTGAGGCTCTTTGTCTTATTCTCCCATAAGTTTGGTCAAGTTTGTCTTGCAGATGCATTGCTTGGCGAATACTGGTGTCGTTTAGCCTGACATTTCTGATTACTGCACATGCGATGTATGGACGTATATTCTTCAGCCTAAAATCAACGTTGACTTTCACCCCAGAATCGCCAGTGACAGAGTATTCTTTTAGTCCTTTTTCGAAGCCTAGAAATCCACGTAATGCTCTTGCTAAGCCTTCAACATGCCACAAATCTGGACGATTGCTATCCTTAATTTCTATGTGCACTTCTTGTCCATCGAATAAAGTAACTTCTCCTTTCACGTAAGAAAGTATCTCATTGAGTTCATCAGATTCTTTTGGCAATTTGATTCCCAGCAATTTCTGGAAATCTTCAAAATCAACTTGAATCGTTGGCATTTTACATCAACTCCTTGTGCCTAATCCAGTCCAAGTCTTGTGAAAACAAGTAGCGAATATCATCAATCTTAGTCTTCATCATAAACAATCTGTCTACGCCGAGTCCCCAAGCGATTACTGGAACCTTAATGCCCAATGGCAAAGTAACTTCTGGCCGAAAGATTCCTGAACCGCCAAACTCAAGCCACCCGTAACCTTCTTTGTAGGCGGCCAGTTCAACGCTTGGCTCTGTGAAAGGGAAATAGTCAGGTCTAAACTTGACTTTATCAGCTCCAGCAACTTCTATGGCAAATTTTTCCAAAACTCCCAACAAATCACGTAAAGTTAGGCTTTCATCTATTACTATGCCCTCGACTTGATTGAACTCAGGTAAATGCGTTTTATCAACTATATCTGGCCTGTAGCAGCGGGCTATCGAAAAATATTTTCCAGGAATCTCCAAATCTTTGCTCAGCAAGGTTCTGGCGCTTTGTGCAGTTCCATGAGACCGCAATATTAGGCGTTTAGCCTCTTTTACTGAGAACTTGTATTCCCAACCCTTGGAGCCCGTTTTCCACCCATTTTCATGTGCTGCTTTAACATTTTTCAACGGAGTCATGTAGTATGTGCTTAATTGACCGAACTTTGGTGATTTTATCAAATAGGCGTCATGGATTTCGCGTGCCGGATGGTCTTGTGGCGTGTAAAGACTGTCGAAATTGAAGAATGTTAATTCAACAAGTGGGCCAGCCATTTCCTTAAAGCCCAATGCGACAAGTTTTGACGTTAACTCGTCTAAGAATTTCATGTATGGATGCTTTTTTCCAAGCCACACTTCTGCAACTGGTGCTTCAATATTGTACTTCCTTAATTTAACTTCACGCCATTTTCCGCTGACAATGAGTTCTGGAGATAATTGGCTGACTTCTTCAACTAGTTTGATGCCTCGTTTCACTAGTTGCCAGCCAGTTTCAGTAAGTTCTAATACTCTAAGCGTCTGTTTCTCAGTTTCCACAAGATTTCTACTTTTCAAAATAGAGACCGCTTCCCAAAACCATTGATGAAGGTTCTCTACAATTTGTGGGCCCTTCTTGTGCAAAATAGATAAAAGCTCTTCATCTGCTCGTGATGGAGGCTCTTTTGTCTTCCATTTTGGATTAAGAACAAGCATTCGCTCTTTTGTTGATGCCCACTCTTTTCGGTGTAGCCATCCTAAAGCTATTGTTAAAAACTTGTTCTCTAAACCTGATTTTTCAGAGACATCTTCAACTGAAGCCTTGCCGCCGAGTTTGATCAGGGCTTTGACTAAGCGGCGTTCAGGCAATTCATTTCTGGCATGATATTTTCCTTCCTCATTCAATACGATAATAGTCTGCGCCTGTTCGTGTATCTGTACAAGTTTCTTTGTGGAGAGAGTTAGAGCTGCTCGCATAACTGCCGCATCGGCTAAAACGCTTGTTTCCACTATTTTTTCTATGCTTCCTTTTCCCTCAAGTTTCTGCAATGCTAACAAAGTTTTCTGTTCATTCTCTCTTAGTTCAGTCACTATTCTTTCCTCCACGTTTAGAATTGAGTACCATTGTGATTTGCTTTAGCAGTTTGGTAACAAGTCCTTAAAGATTTTAAGACTTGACTATGCCGTTTGCTGATTAAAAAGAGAATCAGTTGCGTAGTTAGGGAAATTGGCAGGGCATCCCTTCACCGCCACACCATACAATAAAGTCTGATATATACTTAACTACTCAACCTGTAATAGTTCTTTGGCTTTATCAACGTATTTCTTCCGTTTCCGCTGATGTTCTTTCACAAAGTTTAGGACACTTTCAATGGCTTTTTGCTTATGCTCTCCACATAGAAGTTTTCCAGTTTTGCAGTCATTATAGACTTTGATAATTTCTTTGTCGTCTTCTTCAAATTGATACATGCACAGTTCGTATACTGGGCAGATTTCTGGAATTCCACCAGATTCTCGCTGCTCCTTGACAGTGGGCTTTCCGCCGGTGAAGGCGTTCGAAATTTTTTTAGCAATAGTCTCTGGTTTCTCATGCAATGTGAAGTAGCTCATTGGGTTTCGTTTGCTCATTTTTGGTGAACCATCTAAGCCCTTCATTATCTTATGCACTGTAGACGACGGAAGCACAAAACCATATTTTCTTCGAAATCTGCATGCCAAATCTCTTGTGAACCGCAAGTGAGGGTCCTGATCAACGCCAACTGGCACTACAGTTGGTTTTGGACCATCAAAATCTTTCAGTTGTGGCATTAGGATATCTCCAGCTTGAATAAGTGTGGCTAAATAAAGTCCTATGTGGCGTTCGCCATAGATGGCTTTCATCGTGGCTAATGTTGCTGCTCTGCCGAAAATTATGGCCAAGTCTTTGACTCGCTGCTCTTTAGACTGTCGATAAATATAACCTTCTTTTGGGTTGAAACCTAACGCCAACAAGTCTGCAATGTTGCCTGCAGCATATTTTTCGCTTTTTTCAAATGGAATCTTGTTGTCTTCATAGGCTTCAATGTCTGCTATGCAGTAGAAGGCTTTGGCGCCTTGCTTCTGAAAATAAATAACTTCCCTAGCAGTCATTAGGGTTCCTAAATGGAATTCTCCGGTTGGTTTTATGCCGCTCATTACAGCAAATTCTTCATGATTTTTCACAGCGTTTAAGATGCGTTCAAAGTCTCTGTGCCCAAAGATTACGTTGCGCCTCATGTACATGCTTGGGTTTGGCATCTGCTTTAGCAGAGGTTTAAATGGTTGGATTCCAAACTCCGCATACAATTTATCATAATCTTCGATTACTGTTGTTCCAAATGGGTCAAGAACCGTTTTCTTGTCATCGGCAATTAACAACTGCTTCAGCCTCCTTCATTGTGAGAGTAGATTTGACAGAATTGGGCTTTCTTCTCTGATAAAATTTACTGATTAATAAAACAAAAACGAACAGATTAGGCGCGGTTAACGCCAGTCCAATTGATACACCTTGTTAAAGGAAATCCTAATACGGGATACTTAAGGGTTCTGGAGCTTAAATTAATAAGATGAACCCACTCATATCGAAATTTCAAAGTGATTAAAAATGAGAGTCAAGAAGGTTAAGGTTGATTTATCGTCAGCAACCAGACTTATTCACCCAGCACACGTTGTTTTAGTAAGCTGTTTGGGTAAAGGTGGCAAAGCAAATATCATAACCTTAGCTTGGTGTATGCCCACATCTCATCGTCCGCCTATGCTTGCGATAAGTCTTGCTCCAAGAAGACTGTCTCATAAAATGATTGTGGGAACTAAGGAGTTTGTAGTTAACATTCCAACGATGGATATAGTTAAAGAGATGTTGTTTTGTGGCAGAAGAAGTGGAAGGCATTTAGATAAGTTTAAGGAAACTGGCCTAACCCCATTAAAGGCTAAGATAGTGAAGCCTCCTATCATAAAAGAATGCGTAGCCCATTTAGAATGCAAATT
>Ga0315280_10008718_pt1 | contig 13234 bp, 13 predicted proteins | sample YL17G06_40_MG_FD_203697 | JGI IMG/M metagenome (GOLD analysis project Ga0315280, IMG submission 203697) | Sediment microbial communities from Yellowstone Lake, YNP, Wyoming, USA - YL17G06_40 | ecosystem: Environmental > Aquatic > Freshwater > Lake > Sediment | place: USA: Wyoming | collected...
CTCATCGTGAGCGTGACCAACCCTAACTCCTTCCACGGCTGTGATCGAAGCATTGGCCAATCCTAATCACTCAGGGTGAATTCTCCGAACCCCGCAATTAACGCTTAGCTATGACCGATTGTGAGACAGGATTCACTCTATCTATGCATGGTTTGTATTCTATTCCGTACGCCGGGATACTGATAGCTTCCCGCCGCGAGCCTAAATGAGCCAGCACTGTCGGAAATTTCAGGAATGGTTCTTTGAGGGCTTCACCATCATTCATATTTGGTGCGGGATCGTGCTGAAATGCTCTATATGTGCCAGTTAGCATAGACAGCGGCACATGGAAATGTAATCCGGTGGCTTCATTGATTGCATTTGCCAACCATTTGTAGTTCGCGATTCTCTGCTCTGTCGTCAATCCTGTGATGCCGAGGCCCTCGTATGCCTCAGGGTGGACGCTGATCAAGAGCAGGTTCTTGCTCTTCACAGCGGCAGGTAAATCGCCTGGAATAGCTGCAAACGTCATCAGCACTGTACCGGGCACAGCAGTAGGTGTCTGCCTCCAGCCTCGTGTCGGTCCGCCGTAGTAGATCATTTCGAGCCCATTGCTCATGCGAGTCATGTTGTAATTGGAGTCCTTAGCGATCTCAGATATCGGTCCCTCCACAGTTGGAAATCTACCTAGCAAGTCGGGCCAACTGTAGGAGGCGCCAACATAGTAGTAGTCAGTGACGGCATAGTACCAACCAGCACAAATCCCCAAGTACGCCCCGCCTTTGTCCAGAAACTCGAGTATGTTCGCCTTACCTGCTGCTCCTAAGGAGGACTGTTGATAGTACGCATCACCACCAGGTTGAATGTACAGCCTGACGTTCGGGTAGTCTGACAAGTTGCAGTCTGATTTCAGATTGGTGGCGTTCAAGAAGACGTATTTCACGGTTGCATCATGTGATTCCCACCAATCCAAGAAGCGCCTGATCCACTCCTCACTTAGCAGAGTAACGCCCATACCATGATAGACAACAATCTTTGTGTCCGACTGGATAAGGCATCGACTATTGATCACACTGTTGGGCGGTCCGGTCGATGGAATAGCTAGGTAAACAACAACTACTGTAAGGATGCATGCCAGCGCTATGGCGCCAGCGGTCTTCTGCCGGATCATCTCCACCCACTTCCTGTGGAGCAACAGTCCATTGCTTTGAACCCCGGCACCGCCCGATATGGTCAAGGAAGTACTTGACACTTCTATTTCTACAGTCAACTCTGTTTTTCCTGCCTGGCCAGAGAACGTAAGTTAGAATGCTGCCATAGACTTCGTCCAAGTTCTGATGGAGCAGGGACCCGGACTAACTTCTTGGCGGATCCTGTAGGACTAGAATGAGGCCTAGGGGAGCGCATTGGAAAAGGATTCGCTCAAAGTCTATGTTGGACCAAACGGTGTGCAGGAAAAGAGACAAGTCCAGCAACAGAGGGTGCACATCACCGACGTAAAGGATAACCTAGAGGTGGCGATATCGTGCAGACGGGTAGGCGAGCAGCTGAATCCTATTCGACAGTTCTGACTCCTTTCAGTGTTGCCGCGATCGAATCGATCATCTTCTCTTGGTTCTCGCCTACCGGAGTTGGACCTGCCACAAGTCCTGAAGTCTCGGCGTTGCTCGGCATTCTAATTCTATCCATCGGGCCATTCGTGCCGGTTGCCTACGCCGTGAGGACGAAACGAATCGACCTCCACATATCAGACAGGAACAAACGCGGCCCCGTCTACGTGATCAGCCTGATAGCCTACGCAGTGGGAATCCTGGGGTTTTTTTGGGCGACAGAGAACAAGATCATGTTCGTACTCTCTGTGGCATATCTCTGCGTTGGTTTCGCACTGATGCTGATTACGTTTGCTTGGAAAATCAGCGCCCACGCAGCGGCGACTGCAGGCATGGCCACCGCGCTTTGGCTCGTGCTCGGTGCATGGATGCTAACTATCTATGTGCTTGCGATCGTGACGATTTGGGCTAGGGTCAGGCTGGGCGCACACACGATCCTGCAGGCGTTGGCCGGGGCGATCCTCTCAATTGCAGTGACTGCCCTCGTGTTCGTTCGCCTGTACATCTAGATCGAATCATCAATCATCAATTGTCCCTATTTGCATATCACGGGGCTCGCACGAAATCAAGTGCTCAGGTCACGACGCTCGGACGGAGAAGAGCAGCAAGGATGTGCAGTGTCTTCATTTTTTTCCGTAGATAATGCCTATTCTCCCTACCATGAACGGGAGTCTCAACGCTTTCGGTATGAATTCTGAATCACTTGTGTTCGCAAATGCCACCTCTTTGATGCCCCAGCTCTTGATCATCGCCACGAGATCATCGACCTCGCCAAAGTGCCTTTTCAGAAGGAAGAGATCCTGAAATGCAAACGCGCCTCCTCTCTTGACCACTCTCAAGGCTTCCTTGATGAGCTCCCTCTTGTCTTTCACATCGCCTACTTCGTGAAACACAAGGTTGCTGACGGCTGCATCGAAGTCTTCGTCTTCAAATGGCAGCGCGGCCGCGCTCGCCTTCTGGAAATTCATACGGCCGGCGACACCTTCGATCTCCGCATTCCTCTCGCACACCACTTTCGAGTATTCCCACATGCCGCCCCAGTAGTCAATCCCGGTCACCTGAGCGCTGGGATATCGCCTTGCCAGCTCGATTGCCAAGGGGGCGTTCCCGCATCCGATGTCGAGCGCTTTGCCTTCCCCATCCCAGTCCAGGCGTTCAACGACTAGGTTGCGAATCGGGGCCTGCAAGTTCCCCCCTCGCTGTGAGAACATGTGGCGGGCATACGCAAAATACGCGAATGACAAGAGAAATGGAATCGTTCCGGCGACGAATATTGGGGACAGAGACGATAGCACTAAGAACGGAACACTCATCGCGATCGAGCCGTAGATCAATTTGGTGGATACCCAATTGCCATATTCCGGCTCCGCCGTTTTTCTAACACTCATGGTTCTCCTCTCGCGAAGGGTTGTGCGTACCAGTCAAAGGGCACCTACTTTCATAATCCCCATCTTAAGAGTAAGACAATGACGGAAACGACTTGGGTGGCTGAGGATCGCCGTGACCAAAGGCGCCCAAGCAGTGTATGTGGGTCTCATGGTGCGCGACGACGATCAGAGAGCAATTTAGGTGCATGCAAACGAATTATGGCTCAAACCACGGAAAGTGAGCATGTTGAGAACTTCCGAGTATCTGTTTGAGAGACTGGCAGACCGTAACGTGGATCACATCTTCGGAATTCCGGGCGATTATGTCGTTCCGTTCTTCGTTGATGCCGAGAAAAGCGACGTTCGCATGGTTACCACGACCCACGAGCCGAGCGCGGGCTATGCAGCTGACGCGTACGCTCGAATAAGAGGGCTAGGTGTGGCGGTGGCGACTTGGGGCGTGGGTGCTCTGAACATGTTGAACGCTGCCGCTCAAGCATTCGCTGAGAAGTCGCCTGTGCTGTTCATCTCGGGGGCCCCAGAGGCCGAGGGGAGAACACCTGACAGGCTACTGCACCACGAGGTCAAGGACTGGGATAGTCAGCTTCGAGTGTACAAGGAAGTGACCTGCGCATCGGCTAATCTCACAGACCAACGCCACGTGTGTGAACAGATAGACGCCGTCTTGGATGAGATTGTGAGGCTGAAGAGGCCTGGATACATCGAGATTCCGCGGGACATCTAGAAGAGCGATGTCGAGAAACGTACCACAGTGGAGAGAACCCCGAGACGACCCCCCGAGCTCCACAATCTACTGAGTAAGGTCACGGCGCAGGTCGTTCAGCTCATCAACCAGAGTAAGAGTCCAGTGATATACGCTGGAGTGGAGATAGAGAGGTTCAATCTGAGGAGCGAACTGATCAGGTTCGCGAAGAAGGCCAGCCTGCCGGTCACGACTTCTCTTCTCGGAAAGAGCGCCTTTCCCGAAACGCACCCCAACTTTGCGGGAATCTACATGGGCGCCGTCGGCTCGCAGACGGCTAGGGACCTAGTTGAGAGCTCTGACTGCGTCCTTATGCTCGGAGGGTTCATGACAGATCTTGACAGCGGCCTCTTCACCATGAGAGTCCTCGATGAGAACCTGATCCTCACAGACGCTAGCCACGTCCGAGTGCGCGGTGAAACACATCCGGACATAACTCTGCCTGATCTGATTCAGTCCTTGCTCTTGAGCTCCGGCTTCAAATCGCGGAGTCTACCTCGTCGGAAATCGGAGGCGAAAGGGACACCCGCCGTGAGCAACGAGTTGACAAGTCAGACGATCATTGAGGAACTCGGCAATTTCATAGGGGATGACATGATCGCGGTGGCAGATGTTGGAGACTGTCTCTTCTCCTGCGTTGACCTCCGAGTGAACAGATTCGTTGCTCCCGCCTTCTACGCAAGCATGGGGTTCGGCGTCCCCGCCGGAATCGGCGTGATGCTTGCCGATCCAACGCGTAGGCCAGTCGTTCTGGTGGGGGACGGAGGCTTTCAAATGACCGGAGTAGAACTGTGCACCGCGGGCTACAGCAGAATCCCATCGTGATCGTGTTCGACGACGGGTACTATGGAACACTTCGAAACATCGGCCCAGACCTGAAGAGCTTTGAACTCGCTCGGTGGGACTATCCCGCCCTTGCGAAGGCTCTAGGGTGTGACGGCAGCCCAGTTATGACTCCCGCGGAACTGAGGAATTCATTGGGCGTGGCGTTGGAATCAAAGCTTCCTTACGTGATAGATGCTAAGATATCCGGAAGACCGTCCCAGTTTCTGCAGCGCGTAACCGAGCTGATATCAAGGAAGACTAGAGAGAACCCCGCCTGAAAAGCTCAAACCTGCTGAGCTTTCGCGAAATCCTGAGACCACTCGCTCGCTCTGTCCTTCCGCTACGGACTTTCTGTGACAGAAGGTCCTGTCTATTCTTCTGATGACAACACTAACGCCGTAGCCTTATTTTCACCGCCGGGAAGGACGATCTCCCATGACCAATGTCAATACGGCTTTCTACACGCGCAGTCGGTTCTCAGCCTCTTCGAAGTGCAAGGAATAGTCGTCGTCGGCGGGTCACTTCGTGCGCGACGACGAAAAACGACTCTCCTATGCAGGGATTCAAATCTGGGCGCACGCACGATGAGACCCGCACACACACCAACGAGAAGATGCACCAAGAGATTCTGGAAGAACGCATATATTCTCTGGGTCGTTCCAACACATGACATCTGAACATGGGAGACCCACATGAGTAGATTTCAAGAATGGGCCAAACGTGAGCATAGTCCGGAGCAGCGCATCATCTTTCTGGCCTTTCTAGGCATCCTGTTTGTCATCATAGTGCCGTTCTTTTTGGTTGTTGTGTCACTCTATCTCGACCAAACTTTGCAGCTGCCTCGATTTGTCCATGGACTCATGAACCCGTTCGTTGGCCTACCACTTATTGGGATAGGCTTGGCTTTTGCTCTCTGGTCCATTCAAACCCAGTTTACGCTAGGCAAGGGAACCCCAGCCCCGATGATGCCAACACGGAGACTAGTGGTGCTAGGCCCATATTCCTATTGCCGCAACCCTATGACCTTTGGAACTCTCCTTTTCTATCTGGGTACGGGCGTGTCGATTGGTTCCGCTTCTGCAGTCTGTTTGACTTTGCTCATTGCAGTCTTGCTCATCATGTACATCAAAGTAATTGAAGAAAGAGAGCTGGAATTGCGATTTGGAAAAGAATACTTGCAGTACAAACGTGGAACGTCATTCATTGTGCCGCGCCCACGCAAATACATCCAACAGGAGTCTGAGCCTCTCCCCGAATCCTAGTTACGCGGCTCGGTTTTATGTGACGTTGCATGCGGACACTCGAATTTGAACCGTCGATTGGCATCGTTCTTGGTACTGTGTGTGTGCGCACCAGCCTACCCGAGACGACGACTTGGGCGCGCACACTGCTCCCATGACGGTCCAAATCTGGACGTTTGGCTCTCGGTCTTGTTATGCGACGGATGGCAGTTCTTGAATGCGTAGAATCCGAGCTTTCTTCTGCTCGATTGCGTACGGTCGTATCTCATTATCCCATGGCTGTCTGCATCTTCCGCGAATTTGAGCATGAACGCGAGAAGGAACATTCCATCAGGTCCGGCTCTGTCATAAGAGGGGCAGAGCACACACAAGTTCAAGAGTTCAAATTACGATTTCGGAGAAACGCTCGCGTGGCATTCGAGCTGTGCATACCTCAGCCAGAGACATCTTTCACGAAGTTACACTCGGGGATTTCTCTCCCTCGTGCGTGACACGCAGTGAGATTGGACTAGCTAGAAAAGGAAGGAGGTGGTTGTTCTATGCGGATATTTCGTAGACTACTTGTACGTTCACAGTGACCTGCAATGTTCCCGTCTGGATCGGCGTTGATGCTCCAGCACTAGTGTCTGCCTTGTAGTTGATGTATGGCCGATACACGTACGCTGGGTTCACCGATACGATTCCGGCTATGTGGACTCCGAGCGCGGATGCCATGGTCTGAGCCTGCCCAGAAGCGTCCTGAACGGCGTTCTGGAGAGCCTGTTTCTGTAGAGTCGCGTACGTACCGCTTGTGAAGGTGAAGGTGATTCCGCTGATTTCGTTCGCTCCAGCTCCAGTGGCCGCGTCCAACACTTTGCCTATCGAATTCATGTCCTTGACGGTTACTTGAATCGCGTTACGAACCGCGTATCCGACTAGCTGTGGCGTAGTGGCAGTGCAGGTAACTTGCGGTTTAGTATCTCCTGGAGGCAGTGGCACATCGGTAATAGGGATGCATTTGTCGATTTGCGAATAGACTGGCGTGAGACTGTAATCGATAGTAGTAATGTCCTCCTTTGTGATTCCTATGCTCAGGGAGCTTAGTCCAAGAATAGTCTCTACTACTCGACTCGCGGTGTTGGCATTGTCTTTTGCCGCTTGCTCCGCCGTCGCGGCTTGGTTGGTAACAGCCAAAACAAGTATGGCTTCGTCGGGTGCCGTCTCGACTGTTCCAACACCATTGACTGTGATAGTCCTTTGCGTGGGGTTCCCTGTGCCGCTAGCTATCATTGTTGGCCATGTGATCGCGAAGAGGCTTACGATGACGAGAGCTATAATGGCGAGCGCGGTTACGTAATTGCCTTTGTTAGAGTCTGTCATGGTTCTCTGAGTACAACAGCTGGCTGTACCCATTTGAGCTACAGTTTAGAACATGACATCATCGAGCCTGCACGGAGAAGAAACACTGCGGATTCTTCGTTCTATTTCTTGAACGACGGCAATCAGAGGTTTCGCATATCCTTCTTGAGAAATCTCGTGTTGGAAATGCAGTTGCTCTCTTAGATGTGCGAATGCCTTGTGGTGCGCACACAACTACCTCCACCACGGTTCAAATTACGACGCTCGCATCAGGGTATCCTCACACATCGTGGGCGTTTCGATGGGCTTTCCGACATAGACCAACTGGCTGTTCTCGTTGCACTGAATGAACCGAGTAACTTTGCTTGACCGTGAGGCGGAGGAAAGGCACAGAAATCTTGACTGCAGGACATCGGTCTCATGAGGTTTTCTCCTTCGCTTGTTCTCACCTTCCGTTTGCAGACATAGTAGGAAGGAAAGGGGATTTCAACTAACGTGTAGCACGCCGTAGCGGCACACAAATGACGACAACGTTCACTTCAACCAACCGACATCGTGAAAAGCCGCGCGCGTGCCGTTGTCGGGCGGTGGGTTTGCCGTTCGCGCGTGTAGGCAGTCGGATTACTGCCCTCTCCTACCCATTGGCGGAACAACGCCAAGTTGCTGCAACAAGCCAAGATAATCTACATGGTTCCAGTGCTCGACGGCTCTGCCCTCCACCCAATGAGTTACCAAGCAACCTGTGATTGTCACTTGCCTGCCAGTGGGCGGGATGGGAAGGGTCGGTGACTGTCCTGTGTGCGTGCCCCGCAGTGTCCATCGCACGACTGTGGTGTCTCCTTCGCCTGTGACCTCATCGAATGTCATGTGTAAGCCAGAGTAGGTGGCGCGCAGACCCGCAACGTACTGTTTATGCGCCTCGCGCCCTACCAGATCAGGAAAAGGAGAGTTGTGCAAGACCTCGTTGGCGGCGGCGGTGTCGTCCACCGCATCCAGGTTGCCCTTGTTGTAGACCTCATCCATGGTGCAACTGATTCTGTTTTTCAGCTCTTCTGTTGACACTGGAGGAACTCCCTTCAAGAAGCGTGTGCTTTGTCGTGAATCACACGAGCGCTTATCAATATTGCGACGTGAGAACAGGGAATCGTTGTCGTCCAAGATCTAGCGAAGGAAAAGGAAAAGAAAGAACCAAAACCCGAATAGCGCTCTGGCGCTGCTAGCACCGTCGCTGAGAGCCATGCATTATTACCGGAGACAGTGCACTTTTCTGAGGGTTTGTGTGTGATTCTGAGGATGACCTGAGGGAATTCCAACTCGGCTAGGTTGCCGGCACTTTCCGAACCTTAAATCGACAATCAGTAGCTAGCTGTAGTGAGGTCGATCTGGCATGCGCGTAGTGGACCTGAGAAGCGACACAGTAACCCTTCCGACGGATGAGATGCTCGAGGCGATTAAGGCCGCGGAACTCGGCGATGATGTCTACGGAGAAGACCCGACCGTGAACCGTCTGGAGGAGCTTGCGGCTAGGAAGATGGGTAAGGAAGCCGCTCTCTTGACGACGAGCGGGACGCAAGCGAACCTGGTCAGTGTGATGAGTCAGACTGAGCGAGGAGACGAGGTCATACTCGAAGCTCACGCTCACATGTACAGCCACGAGGTCGGCGCATTCTCGGCGATTGGCGGACTCGTACCGCGTCTCGTTGCGGGGCACATGGGCGTCATGACCCCACCGGATATCGAGGCTGTGCTTAGACAGCCGAACATACACTTTCCTCCAACAAGACTGATCTGCATCGAGAACACTCACAACTACGCCGGAGGCACAGTCTGGTCACCGTCCCAGATCAAGACGCTCTGTGAATTCGCGAAGACACGCAGGCTGAACGTCCACATGGACGGAGCGAGGATATTCAACGCTGCCGTGGCACAGAATATCGACGTGCGTGAATTAACGCGCTACGTGGACACGCTGATGTTCTGCCTCTCCAAGGGCTTGAGCGCTCCGGTTGGATCACTTGTGGTCGGAAGCCGCAGCCTTGTCGAGCGTGCTAGACGATACCGCAAAATGCTCGGCGGAGGCATGAGACAGGCCGGCATAATCGCTGCGCCTGGAATAATCGCGATCGAGAAAATGATTGACCGCCTCAAGGACGATCACGAAAACGCGAAACTCCTCGCGAGAGGTCTATCGAAGATCGATGGGATCTCGCTCGATCTTGACCACATTCAGACGAACATCGTGCGCTACGATGTTGGCGGCCTGCAAATAACCGCGAGTGAATGGACCGCTGGAATGCGCGATTTTGGCATCAAGGCTGGCGCGATGGAAGCCGGACGTGTCAGGATGGTCACGCATAGAGGCATCGAGAAGGAAGACATTGAGTACACCCTAGAGATAGCCGAGAAAGTCGCGAGGCAGATCAGGGAGAAACGATAGCGGAAACCCGCCGGCCGGGTTTGGCACAGGAAGGTGTTGTCCTGAGCATTCTTCCTCTGTGAACGGAGTAGTTACAGGCAGAAGAGGTCCGCTATGTGCGATCACTTTGTCCGCACAGAGATTCAGGAATTCAAGTTCGGGCGCCCGCACCTCTCTCAACACATCAGATTCCTCTTAGCGTTGTGGTTTTGTGTGTGAGCACCAAGCGAGCTGCACGCAATGTACTAATCTGCTCGCGACAACAAGCTCGCATCGTCGGGCGCAAGACATGGCTACGGTTCGGGAAGAACTACCAGAGGACATCGATGCAATCCGTTTGGTGAACATACAGGCATTCGACCGAACCCAAGAGGCTGATATCATTGACAGACTGCGAGAGAATTGCAGTGACTTGCTCTCTCTGGTGGCTGTGAGACAGAATGAGATTGTTGGCCACATTCTCTTCAGTACCGTCATAGTCGAAGGCGAAGATAGAACTACCCGAGGGATGGGACTCGCGCCGGTGGCAGTGCGGCCCGACCACCAACGTCAGGGAATCGGTTCAGAACTGATCCGAGCTGGTATCGCGGAGCTGAAGAGTAGGCGTTGTCCGCTTGTCATAGTCTTGGGGCATCCCCAGTACTATCCTAGATTTGGATTTGAACGTGCAAGCCTCCATGGAATCCGAAGCGAATGGCAAGTTCCAGACGAAGCATTCATGATATTGATCCTTAACGAGTCGGAGACGCGGAACATCGCAGGAGTCGCCAAGTACCGGCCGGAATTCGCAGAGACAATCTAGGTCGCTTGACTGGCCACTTGGAGGTTCGATCGTCCTTTCTGTAGCTGTGGGACGGACTAGAGCATCTCTGGAATCATAGAATAGTGACCGAGGCCTTTGGTCACAGTGATCGCACAGATCAGAACTGCGACGAAGATTCTGGCCCTCATTGAATCCCACTCCAGCGTTTCATGCGGAGGCCTTGATGCCTTTCTTGATCGTCCAGTCTTCCGTGATGTTTCTACGTGTCATACACCACTTTTCAGGTGTCATACATCCTGCTTGGCCGGGATGATGCCCCCAGATTTAGTGCGCGAATCGGTCAACACAGCGGAAGAGACTGTCGTTTGTAGCGCCCGAGAGCACGGTGCGATGCGAACCGTTTCCAACTCGACTTCTACACGAATTCCTTCTCTTCCCACATATCGTAAGCAGTTGCAGTTGAGGCCGCTTGGGCCATTATCGCGAGAGCGGTGCCCAAGTGCAGGAAGCTCACCGCGTTCGTGATGAGGTGTGGAAGCGACCCAGTGTTGCCGAAGTAGAGAAGGATGCCAAGCAGCCCCTCGAAGGCCGCTAACCCAACTGTTGCCTTCACGATCCTCCTGATCCTAGCCGGGCACTGCATCTTACCCAGTTTAGAGGCGTTGCTGTACGCGATTGCGAATATGATGACGCCGAGAACCACGTGCCCGTACAGAGGCAGCGCGAATCCGGAAACCGGTGCCCAGACGAGAATGAATTCTAGAAACGCCAGCCAAACCATAGCGTAGAGTGAAGCCCACAGCTTCAACGCGAACCACCGACTATCACGTCCCTGAGGAGACTATTAGAGGATTCCACGTGAGAGGATGATGGGAGCGCAACACTGGACCATCCGCGCCCGACAAGTTGTCAGTGTGCTCTAGAGGGGTTCCATGCCTGTGGCCATCAATACCATCCCTATTCTCAAGAGCGACGGCAACGCGCATACTTGCGTCTCCGAAGTTTCCAAGAGAGTCTTGACGAGGGCTGGAGGTGTTTAACACCCATGCGTGGACTCCATGAGAATCCTCCTTGCGAGGGAGAAACAGGAGTGGCGTTTTTCGTCGTCGGGTCACTTGGTGCGGCCGCCTAAATTTGAACCGTCGTGTGTGGACCACTCTGAGTAAAAACCGCCTTCATGCCAGTTGTAGAGCTATCCCTGAGAAAAACGCATGACTATGCGCTTGCATTGAATCGGTCAGAAACTCGTCTTCCTTCAACATGACCAGTGTCTCTTCGTAGCAGCAGATCATAGTCAAGGGTAGCTCCAGGTGTCTACCAAGAGCTCGCTCCCTTTGGATCAGCTTGTCGACCATTCCGCGTTTGGCAAGCGCGGTCGCATCCGCTACCATTCTGATAGGCGCTCCTCGTTTCATGAGTCGCTCTATTAGGTCGCTCAGTAATCGGCTGGTCTTGAGATCGTTCAGCCGCTCTTCTGCTGCCATGAGCGTTTCACAGTCAGTTATTGTCAGCGAGCGGTTCCGCTCGTACCTGTCTACATAGATTCCCCAATGTTTCATAGCTTCTCTCAACTCGTCGAAAGGCTCATGTTCAGTAGCGTAGACCGCCACTCCCTCTTTGTCGAGCGCATCTTGGAGGAAAGGAAAAACCAGTTCACGTTTCGCATTAATATCCGAATAGAACAGGACAGCATGATCGTTTGGAGCTAGACCTTGCAACGTCCTGAGAATGTCGGACCTTTCCAAGTCAGCTCGCAGAACATGCTCGCGCCGAGGAGTATTTGGTGGTTGTGAGAGGCGTTTTGGGAACTACGACCACGAAAGGCAGACAGGAACAATTGCGATGGAGATTTCATATGCACTAATATAGAAGAAGTGGCCCCAATTACTATGCTGCTAGCTACGACAACAACCCTCGTCCACCCACGGGCATTTTGCCGGTCTTTGTCATGTCATCGTTTCGATCTAGATCTACTTATTTCGAGGCTCGAGACAGAGTATCCAGTCCAGAGAGATCACCGCTGATCGTTTCATCGAGTTTTCCCTCGATGCAAGGGAGACTTGTCACACAATATTGGGGGCCTGCATGTGCAGACGAGATGTCATAGTAGCAAAGAACCTGAGATTGACAGGGTGCTTGTTGAGTCGGTAAACGAAAGCTTCGCTGCGATTCTGGGCGAGATTCCCAAGAAAACGGTCTATGATATCCTCGAGAAGAAGCACACCATTGCAGTGAATCGCATACCTGAGAAATTGAATGAGTTCACGACAGCCTTAGAAACATTGTTTGGGTTTGCGGTCACCAGGGTAATAGTGAGAATTATCGTCAAGAGACTGTACTCCAAGTTGGGACTCACCTACGTCGAAAGACCCGACTGGCGACTCCCTGAGTACGTGAACGAAGCAAAATCAAGAAGGACATTGTTCAACGAACCGACTGAACTATCTTTGAAGCCCGAGAGACCTGCCAGAAGCTAGCTTCTCGATAGACTGCTCTTGATGAAGCTAGATGCGGGTTTCTCTCATGCAGACTCTCGGGCTTCATGTCTCTTGTGACAATGAAGTCGATATTTCTCTCAGAGAGAATCGTACACAGTACTTCTACGAGTCTAGGAAGATATTCCACTAGCTTATTATCTCCACCGCGTCCAGCCGTTGGTCATCGGAGAGGCTTGGGATGGAATGTCCCAACTGTGGTGATCTCCTGCGTGATGGAGTTCGCTATTGCTCGAAATGTGGGACACGAATGCGAGAGCAGCACGCATCCGGAGAACAAGTGCCTCCGTCTAGTGAGACACGAGCGCCTTCCCATCCGGTGGAAAACGTGGGTCCCTCTGAGGACCGACTAGAAAATGCTAGAGTTGGCTATCGGGCAGCCCTCGACATTTGGCAGGCGCAAACGCGCTTGACCTCATCTAGATTCAACGTGATGA
>Ga0315280_10008719_pt1 | contig 13234 bp, 11 predicted proteins | sample YL17G06_40_MG_FD_203697 | JGI IMG/M metagenome (GOLD analysis project Ga0315280, IMG submission 203697) | Sediment microbial communities from Yellowstone Lake, YNP, Wyoming, USA - YL17G06_40 | ecosystem: Environmental > Aquatic > Freshwater > Lake > Sediment | place: USA: Wyoming | collected...
GGTCGTCGAGATTAAGACCTTTGACCGGGCCCAGACGACGCTGGGGAATTTTATGAAGCCGGATGAACGCAAAAAATTCGGCTCCAAGAGGCCCGTGGAAACAGGATCGGGGTTTGTCGTGGATTCCACCCGCGGGCTGATTATGACCTGCGCGCACGTCATACTCGCGGCCGAACCGCATGGCAACATTCTCGTGACTTTACAGGACGGGACCACGGTATTGGCAAAAGTCTCTAAAGCAGATAATGCGCGCGACATCTCCCTGGTCCAAGTTCCGGCGCGGTTCCTGAGGGAGCATCCCGTTACCGCGCTTCGGCTGGGGGCCTCGCGGGCGCTTCAGGTCGGCGACCCTGTCTTCGCATTGGGCCATCCCTTCGGAGAGTTTACCTGGAACTTTACCAGCGGCAGGATCACGGGCTTCAGCGAAACTGATAACATCCGCATTATCAGAATGGATGCGGCGATGAATCCAGGCAGTTCCGGAGGCCCCCTCCTGAATCTGCAAGGGGAAGTGATCGGAATTACTGAGGCAATTGCATCAGAAAGCGACCCGCCAGAGTTTGCGGGCATCGGCTTGGCCATCCCCATTGACGCGGTCAGGGACATCCTTCCGGGGCACGATTAGCCGAATCGGATTCCCGCCCGAGAACGACCGCTTAGAGACCGAAGTCGGCCTTGTAAAGGCGGAACATCCGCGCCAGGATGAGGAGCTCGGGATGCGCCTGCTGGAGCTTGGGCAGAATAAGGCTGATCCGGGAGCGATAGCCGGCGAGCTTGGCCCGAAACTCCGGGGAGATGGAGTCGTCGTCCCAATGCAGGCGCTTGAAATCCAGTATCACGCGGCTGCGGCAGCGCTCCAGGGCCTGGCCCACGCCGACCCACAACCGCTCGGCCTTGGCGCGGCTCAGGCGGCCCTCCAGGCGCAGCCAAACCTGCTGGTGCGCGTGCAGGAACTCCACCTGCAGGTTGAACTCGGGAGCCTTGAGGCGCGCGGCCAGCGACTCCCAGACCTGGTGGTTGACCCAGGAGGGCCCCGGCAGGCGATAAGCCGTACGCTGGAGCTTGGGGTGCTGGAAGAGGTCGCAGCGGAGTTTCAAGCCCGTCCAGGCCGCGGCCAGGATGGCGGCGGCTGACTCCAGGCGCTGCCTGAAGTTTGTCGGGCCGAACTCCGCCTCCACGCGGCGCTCCAGGTCCGAGATCCAGCGCCGGATCTCGGCCGTGGGTCCGAAGAGCCTGCCGGAAAGGAAGATGGGGCGGGCCTTGCGGATATCGTGCGCGAAACTATCGGCCTTCCTCGCGAGCATGGGGTTGGCCGAGCCCTTGAGCCTCCGGTAGCCAAGAAGCCAGGTCTCGATGATGCGGAAGACGCTGGGTCCCAGCCTGCGGTAGTCCTCGGCGAAGCACCAGCGCTGCAACCCCTCGATCTGGGAGGCGGTTAGTCGTGGGTGCCGCACCATGGCCGTGAACCCGCTGCAGTTGCGGTAATAACTCTCCGGATCCGCGGCCAGATCCCCGCGCAGGCGACCTTCGGCCACAACCCGCTCATAAAACGGGGTCCCGGGAGTGGGACCGTAGATGAGGAACTGCGCCAGGCTGGGTTTGAGGTTCAGGAGCCCGTCGAGATCCCGGGCCACGGTCTCAGAGTCCTGGTAGTCGAATCCCACGATCATGGAGGCCAGGACCGTGATGCCGTGCTCGCGCAGTTCCCGGAATATCTCGTCTGCGGGCCGGCCCTGCTGCTTGGCGTAGCCCGAGCGCGTGCCCTCGTAGCCGATCCAGACGCCGTCGATGCCCATCTCCAGGAGCTCTTCGACCCGGTACTGGCTTAAGGCCTTGATGCTGGCGAAGGCGAAGATGGAGAGGGGTTTGCCGGATTTGACGACCAGGTCCCGGAACTCCCTGGCGCGGGCCTGGTTGAGCAGGAAGTCCTCGTCGATGACGGTGAAGGACATGCCCGGGTCCAGGTCCAGGTAGCGCTCGATGACCCCGTATATGTCCCGGCCGGTGGGCAGGAGCTTGATGTGCTGCCGGCGGAAGAAGTGCGAGGTGCAGCAGAAATCGCATCCGTTGGGGCAGCCCAGGCCCGCGAAGACCATGCCGGTGTTGCTCGCGTGGCGCGAGAAGAAGCTGAGCCGGCTCACAATCAGGGGATGCTTGTAGGGACGGGGCTTGGGCTCTTCGCCCAGGAGCTTGCGGAAGAACTCCACGCCCTCCCCCCGGCATACGTGCTCCGCGTAGGGCTTGAGCACGCCTTCGCCCAGGACCGTGCCGTAACCGCCCAGCACGATCCGGCTCCGGGGCGAATGGCGCCGGATGAGCGCCACGACCTCCTGCATGCGGTGGAAGGTGGCCAAAATGAAGGAGAGGCCCACGTAATCGTAGCCCTTTTTCAGCTCCCGGATGAGCTCCCGGCGCGAGGGATACTGCAGAACCACGGTCGGCGCCTCCAGATTGGCGGCAATGTACTCCAGGGAGAACTGGTGGTGCACGGCCCGGGGGCTGAATATGCCTTGGGCCCGGGTGACCTGCCCAAAAAGCAGCTCATAGCCCACGCTCGGGCCGTCCCCGTGCTTGGGACCGAGGGGACGGCAGACGCTCGTCAAAAGGACTTTTTTCATGTCGCCGGGATGCCCCAGCTTATATGCTACCGCTTTTGTACCCCGGAAGCAAAGAATCCCAGGACGCGGCCGGTCAGGGTCACTGCGGAAAATCCGCGGGCCAGGGACTTGAGGCTGGCCAGGTGAGCCTCCTCGCTGCGGGCCGCGGTCGCGTCAGCCGGGACAAAGCTCGGCCAGCCCAGGTCAAAAGCCGCCCGGACCGTGGATTCCACGCAAAGGTCGGTCTTAACGCCGGCGACTACAAGCTGGGAGACCCCTTCGTCCCGGAGCCTCCGGGCGAGGCCGGGATTACGGAAAGCGCTGTACCCGGTCTTGTGGTATACGTCTCCGCGCCGGGGCTCGAGCCCGGGCGCCACCTCGGCCCCGGCCGATCCGGCCAGACAGATATGGTCCCACCAAGCGGTCATCAGGCTCTCGCGTCCAAGATGGTGGGAATGGACCGTGAACAGGACCGGCCGGCCGGCGCAACGGAAGGCCTCCACGAGGCGCCGGACGTTGCGCAGAACGGCCCGGCCCGGCGGCAGGTAGGCAGGCTGGCGGCGGTCCAGGAAGAACTCCTGCATATCCACGATCAGGAGCGCGGCCCGGCCGGGCTCAAACTCCGGCCCGCGCCGGCGGATACCATCGAGCTGCCGCAGCCAGCCCTCGGCCTTGGCCGCCATGGAGTCCACTGTCACGTAGCTGCGCCGCTCGCGCTCTTCGGCACGCAGGCCCGCCCGGACCGCGGCCTTGAGGTTATCCGACCAGAGCTGGCCGCAGGAGGTCTCGGACGCGATCTCCTCCGGGAGGCTGGGCGATATGATGACCTTAAATCCGCGCCGCGCGAGATCCTGCACGGCCGGCCTGACCGACTCCGGGGTCTCGGTCCACACGAAAGTCGTCCCGCTGCGCGCGGCGGAGAGGGTGGGGTTGATCGGCGTGATCTTGATGAGGAAGCGCCGGGGGTCGAACGTGCCGGCGATGGCCGCGGCGTCGAGGGTCTCGCTTGCGGCCGGAGCGAAGTTGAGCGTCACCTTCCGGTCTCCCGGCCGCACGAACCGGCGACCGTAATCTGCCACCTCCTCCAGGCTCCATTTCTTGATGGGCGCGATCTCGCGGCGCTTGTCCTCGTCGGTCGCGTGCAGGGAGAACTGGAGTTGGAAACGGCCGGCGGAAAAGCACTCGTCCTTGACGCGCAGAAGCTCCTTAAACCAGGGTTCCACCGCAGGGCTTTTGGGCGCCACGGTCGAGACGCTGGCGATAAGGCCCGGGCAGGGGAATTCCCGGGCCAGCATCCGCAGGGCCTCAAGGACCGCGGGGTTCAAGGCCGGCTCGCCCATGCGCGCGAAATGAACCTTGACCTTGGGGTGGCGGATGAGGTCCAGCCCGGTGTTCTGCGCCGCTATGAACCGGACCTGGCTGAGCATCTCCTCCGCGCTCAAGTTGCCCTGGTAGACGGAGACGCCCGCGTCGCACATGCGGCAGCCCACGGCGCAGCCCACCTGGGTCGAAATCATCATGACCCATTTCTCGGTCTTGGACACGCCCGGTTCCAGGGTGTCCACGAACTCGACGCGGCGCGGCGGGTCGCCCGCCAACTCGGCCAGATAAAGGGCGGCCAGTCCCGGAACTTCGCGTTTCTCGATGATCTTCATGCTCTGCTCTGCGCAACGCCGCGCGCGTCTTCCAGAAACGCAATGCAGCGCATGGCCGCCTTGATGCCCTCGCCTGAGGCGACCGCCACCTGCCGGAAAGCTTCGCCCGCGGCGTCGCCGGCCACAAAGAATCCCCGCGGCGCCCGCCCGGCCGGGAAGGGAAGCGCGGCCGGACTCTTGCCTACCAGCACGAAGAGCGCGTCCAAGTCGAGGCGCAGCCGGCCCTGCCGCCCGACGAGATAGACCGCTTCAAGCCGCCGCCGGCCCCGCAGGCCGCAGACCGCGGCGCCCAGGACTTTGAGGACGCGCGGGGCCAGCCTCAGCCGCCGCAGAAGGAGGCGGTGCGCCTTGAGCTTGTCGGCGCGGCAGAATAGATATACCCTGCGGGCATGCCGCGCCAGGGCCAGCGCCTGGTAGGCGGCCGCTTCTCCGCCGCCGGCCACGGCCACGGTCTTGCCGCGCCAGCGCGGCGCGTCAGCGCAGGCCGCGTGGAATACCCCCCGGCCCCGGAGCCGCCTCTCCCCGGGTAGGCCCAACTCCTGGAAAGCGGCCCCCGGACAGAATACGACGCAGCGCGCCGGCAGTTTCCGGCCGCCGGGGAGGCGCACCCAAAAAACCCCGTGCGACCGGGTCACCGTACCGACCTCTGCGCGCAGGGTCTTTAAGCCCCAGCGCCGCGCCTGCCGGGCCCATCGGTCCATGAGCCGGCCGCCGTCTATGCCGTAGGGAAAACCGGGATAGTTCTCGATGCGGCCCAAAAGCCGCGCCTGGCCGCCCAAACGGTCCTTCTCCGCCAGCAGGACCCGGTAGCCGGCCCGGGCCAAGTGCAGCCCCGCGGCCAGGCCCGCCGGCCCGCCGCCTACGACCACCGCCTCCCAGGGAAGCGTACGGCACTTGCCCTCTCGGGGCCCTTTTCCGTTCATCGCCCCTTGCGCCGGCGCACGTAGGCGGCAATGGCGGCCGGGTCTTTGATGAGGATGCTGCCCCGCGCCGTATCGATCCATCCGTGCCTGCGCAGCCCCGCCAGGACCCGGAACACGGTCTCGACGGTGGTCCCGATCCGCACTGCGACGTCCTGCCGGGTGAGCCGCACCTTGGCCCCCTGACCTATGAAGGCGCGATGCAGGACCTCGGCCACCCGGAACTCAGCCGTTTCCCGGCCCAGGCACGCCAGCCTCTGCATGACGGAAAGCCGCGCGGCGCAGAGCAGCCCCGCCTCCCGCCCCAGGACCGGATAGCGGCGCAAGAGTTCATCAAAGACGGAGTCCGGCACGCGCAGGGCCGTGACGGGCCCGTCGGCTATGGCCGTGCAGCGGTAGACGCCGCGCTCCCCCCCCAGGCGGCAGAAGAGCCCGAATATCTGGCCCTGCTCCAAGATCTCCAGCTGCATCAGGCGCGCGCCCGAGGATTGGACCACGATGCGGACCCGGCCGGAGCAGACCAGCCAGGAGTGCGCGGCCCGGCCGCCTTCGCTGAATACCACCTCCCGGGGCTGGAAGCTCCGCCGCTGCAGGGAGCGCGCCAGGGCTTCGCGCTCCGCCGCCGGAAGGCTCGCGAAGGGGGGCGCCGCGGCGAGGAACTTGTAGACCAGTTGCTGCTCAGCATCCATAGGCAGGCACCTTCCGGCGGGTCAACTTTTATTCCTGCCGGAGCGCGGCCGTCCGCCCAGCCCGCCGAAGCGTCTGAGGGCCGCGCCGATGATCGCCCCTATCAGCAGACCCAGCAGGGCGCCCGCGGCCACATCCGCGGGGAAGTGCACCCCGACATAGACCCGGCTGTAAGCCACCAAGCCCGCGACGGCCAGGGCCGGCCAGCGCAGCGCGGGATAGGCCGCGCCCAGAACGGCCGCGCCGGCGAAGGTGTTGGACGCGTGATTGGAGGGGAAGCTGTAGCCCGCGTAGTTGCGCGTGCGCAGGACCACGGCCACTCCCGCCTTCTCGGGGCGGCTGCGGTGGACGTACGGCTTGATGAAGCGGTAGGCCACCGCGTCGCAGAGCCCCACGGCCGCGACCAAGGCGAGGAGCACCCGCAGGGCCCGGCCGCGCTGGACGATCAGCCACCAGGCCAGGGCCACGGGCAGGGCGCCCCAGAGCGCGACTGGGTTGCGGTCGAGGTCGGTCAGCCATGGAAAGAAGGCGTCGAGCCAAGGGTGGGTCCAAGACTGGTTGATCCTGTGCAAGAGGGCGGCGTCGAATCCGCGCAGGGCCGCCCAGAAGCCGGTCATAAAGGGTGGAGACATTATACAAATTGACTCCCCCGCCCCAAAAACCTATTGTGATGCCATGCTCGCCGCCTTCATCATCCTGGGCTTGGCCGCGACCGCAGCCGGCGGCCTCCTCCCCATGGCGCAGAACCTGCTCTCGCGGCCCAGCCTGCGCCGGATCTTCGCATTCCGCTCCGGCATACTCGTCGCGGTTGCATTCCTGGACATATTGCCCGAGGCCTGGAAATACCATCCCACGCTCGCCGGGACCGGGGCCCTGGCCTCGTTTCTGCTGTTTTACGTCATGCAGCATTTCACCATGGTCGATTCCTGCACCGAGTACCTCGAAGAATGCCGCACCCACGTGCTGGGCTGGGCGGCCCTGGCCGGGCTTTTCATCCATTCCTTCATGGACGGCTTCAACCTCGCGGTTTCCTTCGCGGCCAACGCCCGAGCCGGCCTGGCCGTGGGCGCGGCCATGACCCTGCACAAGCTCATGGACGGCTTCACCCTGACCTCGCTTTTTCGGCAGGCCGGCTACTCCGCGAGGCGCAGCCTAATCGGCCTGGCGGTCATGGCCGCGGCCACGCCTGCGGGATGCGGGGCCGGCTTCATGGGCCTCACGGAGCTCGACCCATCCTGGTCCGCGGTCCTCTTGGGCGTAGCCGGCGGCTCGTTTTTGTACCTGAGCGCGGCCGAGTTTGCACCGCGGCTGCACAAGGAACCCGACCCTCCCGCCTTCGCGTCCTTCGGCGCCGGGGTCCTCGCCATCTGGGCCCTGCACGGCCTGGCCCGTTAGCGCGGCCAATAGCCCCGGATTTGGTAGAATCCCTCGGCGCCCCACAGGCGCCCCACGCAAAAGGAGCCCGTCCCATGCGCATACTCTGCCTCAACTGCGGCAGTTCGTCCGTGAAGTACCGCCTCTACGACTGGGAGCGGCAGGAGACCCTGGCCACCGGCATCGTCGAGCGCGTGACCGTGGGCGGGGCCTTCATCGCGCACGAGGCGCGCGGCCAAGACAAGCTCGTCATCCCGCGGGAATGCCCGGACCACAAGACGGCCATCAGGCTGGTCATGGACACCTTGACCCATGCGCAGCACGGCGTCATCCCGAACACCAAGAGCATCACGGCCGTGGGGCACCGCGTGGTGCACGGCGGCGAGAAGTTCGCCCAGTCGGTCCTCATAGACGAAGAGGCGCTCGACGCCTTCAAGAAGCTCTCGTCTTTGGCCCCCCTCCACAATCCGCCCAACATCATGGGCATCACGGCGGCCCGCGACCTTATGCCGGAGGTGTCCCACGTGGCCATCATGGACACGGCCTGGCACCAGACCATGCCGGCCCACTCCTACGTCTACGCCCTGCCCTACTCGTGGTACGAGAAGTACGGCGTGCGGCGCTACGGCTTCCACGGCACCTCTTTCCTCTACAACGCCAAGCGCGCGGCGGTGCTGCTGCGCAAGGACCCCTTCCAGTGCAACCTGGTCATCTGCCACATCGGCAACGGGGCCTCCATCAACGCGGTCAAGAACGGCCTCTCCTACGATACCTCCATGGGCATGACGCCCTTGGAGGGCCTGGTCATGGGCACGCGCGCCGGCGACCACGATCCGGCCATCGACCTCTTCGTCATGGCCCAGGAGAACCTCTCGCCCCAGGAGATGGACGCCCTGCTCAACAAGAGGTCCGGCATCCTCGGCATTACCGGGCGGTTCACCGACCGGCGCGACGTGGAAGAGGCCGCGGCCAAGGGAGACGCGCGGGCGGCTTTGGCCATGCAGATCGAAGGCTACCGCATCAAGAAGTACGTCGGCGCCTACGCGGCTGCGGCGGGGGGCTTGGACGCCGTGGTCTTCACCGCCGGCGTCGGCGAGATGAGCGACCAAATCCGCGCCCTCGCCCTCGCCGACCTGGACCGCCTGGGCATCAAGTTGGACCGGGAAAAAAACCGCATCGCCCGCACGCGCAACGCCGAGTGCGACATCACGGCCGCGGGCTCGGCGGTCAAGGTCTTCGTCATCCCCACGGACGAGGAGCGCGTCTTCATCGAGGACGTGGCGGCCATCAACACGGGCGCCTACGACGTCCACACGCGCTTCACCTACCGGTTCCAGTCGCCGGACTACCGCAATGCCATGCGCGACGAGGCCTTCCTCAAGGAACTCGCGCGCAGGCCCGAACTTGCGCGGGTCGCCTGCGCCGCGCCCCGGGTCAAAGCCTGAAAGGACCGCCCGCTATTTTACCCCTGCCGGATCGTCGGCAGAGGAGGCTGGAGCGAATATGGAAAACAACAAGGGAATTTGGATCGGTTCGGTCCTTTTGGTCTGCGCCGCGGCAGGCCTGGGGGTATTCTTCCACCATTTTCATGTCCGGCCCCCCATAGTCAAGGAACCGCCGCCGCCCCCGCAGCAGGCGGTTCGCACAGAAGAAAAGACTGTCTCGCCCGCGCCGCCCCCAAAGCTTGAGCAAAGCGACGACCTGATTCGCGCTAGAGCCAAAGAACTGTCGTCCCACCCCAAACTGGCCGACTGGCTCAAGACAGAAGACCTCATCCGCCGGATCACGGCCGCGGCGGAGGGCATCGCCGCGGGAAACAGCCCCCGGGATGGCCTTGATTTCTTGGGCCCGCGCAAGGGGTTTGCCGTCAGGAAGAAAGGGGAGAGACTTTTTTTAAATCCCCGCAGTTACACCCGGTATAATCTGGCGGCGGAGGCATTTCAATCCTTGGACGCGGACCGCGCTGTGAGGCTTTTCCACGAATTGCGGCCGCTTTTTCAGGATGCCTACCGGGAACTGGGCTACCGGGATCGCGACTTTAAGGATACGTTGATCCGGGCCATAAAAGAATTGCTCCGGACCCCCGTGGTTGAGGGCGAGATTCCATTAAAGGAAAAGGTCGTCTCTTATGCGCTGGCGGATGAAAAATTGGAGGGATTAAGCGGCGCCCAGAAACAGCTCCTGCGCATGGGCCCTAAAAACACCGCCCTGATCCAAGGCAAATTGCGGGAACTGGCCCGGGCCTTGGGGGTCCCTGAAAACCAGCTTCCGAAATCTCAGACCTATTCTGCCAAGGTGAGATGATATTTATACGAATGGCGCTCGGGGGAATATCGCGCCCGCGAAGGAGACCGTACCTTCGGCCGGGTCCTTGGCCTGGGCATAGGCCAGGAGCTTTCCGGCGCACCCCGAATCCCCGGCCAAGGCCGCGATGAGGCGCAACGCGGTGTAGAGGGCGGAAAGCCCGCAGACCTTGCGCTGGTTGCCATCCGAGACGACCGACAGGTAGAACTCATCGGCCTGGAGCGCCAGCGCGTGCGCCAGCGTGGCGCGATCCTCTTCCTCCAGCTTTTTCGCGCGCTCGGGCGTAATTTTCTCCTGGTCGCCGAATCGCGGCCCCACGTGGGCGAGATCCACCGCGGCCAGGACCATGATGCTCTCGCCCCGGTCCGCGCGGCGGCGCAGGGCCCGGCCGACCTGCGCGATGGCGCCCTCCACGGTAGAGACCGTGGAAGGCGGCCGGTCCGGGCAGAACCGCTCGAAAGAGGAGCAGAGGATGGGTACCCAGGACGGCGTCCGGTCCCGCCACAGGTAGCGCAGCCACACGGCCTGCAGTTCCAGCGAGTGCTCGCCGCGGTGGACCCATTCCTCGTCGCGCGGGTCGTACCAGAGGCAGGAGCGGACATCATCGTAGAGCCCTTGGTGGAGGGGGACGCTGCCGTAGGGCGTCTCGTAGGACTTGGGCGTCATGACCCAGGGCGAGTTGGGCGACATGTGCGCGACGCCCAAAGCCACGACCGCGTCCGGGGGCCGGCACTCGGATAGGGCCTGGTAGGACCAAGCGTAGACCGGCCCGCCCCGCGCGAAGTCGATGTGCGGGGCGACCAAGCCCAACGGCGGGGCGGAGACCGCCTCGGCCGCGAACCCCCGGCCCGGACCTTTGGGGTCCTGGAAGAACCGGCCCAGATGCTGGGAAAGCTCCAGGAGATTGTCCGGATATGACCGTCCGGCCGCGGCTGCCTTGCGCGCCGGGCTGTCGCGGAACTCCTGGAGAATCCTGCGCCTGCGCTCCCCGGTTTCCGGGGTCTCCAGGAGCAGGGCCTTCTCCAGGTCCTGGGCCAGACCCAGGATCTCCTCGTGCTTGAGCAGATGCCCGGTGTTCCGGGTGAAGAGCTCCCCCACCTGCGCGGCCGTGCGCTTGCCGTCGAAGCAGGTCGCCAGGGCCAGGCCCGCGGGCGAGAGCCCGACGGCCGCGGCTGTGATGTCTTCGAGGTCCCGGAGGAGGAACAGGGGCTCGCCGTGTTCCTCGACCGGAATGGCCTCCAGCCCGCGCCGCAAGGCCGGGATAGGGATATCGCCTCCGAGGATGGGCATGGCGGTATTCTACCTAGGAAAATGCGGCTACTGCAAAGAATGCGCGCGGTGGTTGATTATAACGCCAGCGAAGGTCTATACTACCTTTTGTTGCGCCCGTAGCTCAGTTGGTCAGAGCGCCCCGCTCATAACGGGTTGGTCGCAGGTTCAAGTCCTGCCGGGCGCAGATTTTTAGCAGCCCAGACCGCTTCCCGCGGGTATACTATTAACAATGGTCAAGCCGGAAATTGTCGTCTATCTGCAGGCCAACTTGGATAAGCACCCCATAGACGATCTGCGCCGGCAACTGGCGGCGGAGGGGGTCTCCGCCGTCGACTTCAACGACTCCCTCAAGGCCGCGATGCGCGCGCCGGCGCCCGCGACGCCGCGCGCAATGCCGAGCCGGGCGAGCCTGGTCTTGCTCTTGGCCGGCGCGGCGCTCGTGGCCGGGATCGCGGTTCTCATCACCTTCAGGCGCGAGCCCCCCCCTCCGCCCGCGCCGTCCTCCACGGTCGTCTCCGCCTCGGGCGAGTCCGCGTTCGTGGGGCATACGGGCTACATCATCCGCCTGCCCAAGGATTATGAGGCCGCGTCCTTGTTCCAGGACCAGGCCCGGACGGTCGAGGTCGTCCATTTCTGCCGGACCGGTACCGACCCGACCAACTTCCTCCACGAAGGCCTCTTCAGTCAGCTGGGTATCGTGCGCCTGGAGGTCAGGCCCAACCCCTTCGTCGACAGCATCATGGGAATCGAGCGACTCTCCCGCGCCATCACCGCACAGCTGACCGAACGCGGGGACAAGTTCAGCATCAAGAACATCCAGGTCTCATCCCTGCGCGGCATCCAGGTGCACATCGAGCTGCCCCAGCCCTCGATCGAGGCCTACATCCTCGGCGAGGCGGTCATGTACCATTTCTATGCCGGGCAGGACGACGAGGTCTACCGCGATATCGTCAACAGCCTGCGCGACCCGCACGCGGAAACTTTATAGCACGGTTCTTTCCCCGCTCTATGGCCGAACCCGGTCTCTTCGACACCCACGTCCATCTCTCGGATCCGCAGTTCGACGCGGACCGGGAGGCGGTCCTGGCCCGCGCTGCAACCGCCGGGGTGGCTCGGCTCGTTGAGATCGGGGACTCGCCCGAAGGCTGGCCACGGGCCCTGGCCCTCGCCCGCGCCCGGCCCGGGAGGGTGCACTGCGCCCTGGGCCTCCACCCATACTACGCCGACCGATGCACGGACGGGTTCCTCGCGCTTCTGGAACGGGTCGCGCGCCTGCCCGAAGTGGTGGCGCTCGGAGAGATCGGGCTCGATTACGCGCGCAGTCCGGTGGACCCGGAAATCCAGAAGCAGGCACTGCGCCGGCTCCTGGCCGCGTCTCGGCAGTCGGGCAAGCCCGCGGTCATACATTGCCGCAACGCCTATGCGGACCTGCGCGCCATCATAAAGGAAGCCTATCCCTCCCCCCCGCCCGCTGGTTCCCGCTTCTGGGGGGTGGTGCACTGCTTCTCCGGAACTTCCGAGGACGCGGTCCGCTTCGCCCAAGCCGGCTTCGCAATCGGCGCCGACGGCCCGATCACCTATCCAAAAAACGAGGCTCTGCGCGAGGTTTTCCGCCGTGTCGGTCCGGACGCCACGGTTCTCGAAACGGACAGCCCCTACCTGCCTCCGCAGAGTTGCCGCGGCCAACGCAACGAGCCCAAGGCCCTGGTGGAGATAGCCGCGGCTCTTGCGGGGACATGGGGCATATCCGCGGCGCAAGCGGCGCGCGTCACGACCGCGAACGCCGTCTCCCTCTTCGCATCGGGCTAGCCGCTGCCTTAATCGACGGCGCGAAAATTTCAACGGCGCGGGATTATGTTATAAGATATCTGCTCGCGCAGATGTTTATGCGGAGGACACAATGAAACACGCCCCGAATCTAAAAAAGCCGGACTTCCTCAAGGAGCCGATCGAGCACATCGCCATCGCCCAGCACGACGTCACGGCTCTCGTCGCGGCCATGTCCAAGATGTCCTTTTCCGCCCGGGAACTGGCCCGCGCCAGCAGCATCTACGACCGCATGCTCGCCGACCAGGACTGCGCCGTCATCCTCTGCCTGGCCGGCTCGCTCTTCTCCGCGGGCTTGAAGCGCGTCGTCTTTGACCTGGTCGCCAACAACATGGTCGACGCGATCGTGTCCACCGGCGCCAACATCGTGGACCAGGACTTCTTCGAGTCCCTCGGCTTCAAGCACTACCAGGGCACCAAGTGGGCGGACGACCATGCCCTGCGCGCGGTGCGCGTGGACCGCATCTACGACACCTTCATCTGCGAGGACGAACTGGGCAAGTCCGACGACGCCATCTCGCGCATCGCGGATGCGCTCAAGCCCCAGCCCTATTCCTCGCGCGAGTTCATCGAGGAAATGGGCAAATACCTGGTCAAG
>Ga0315280_10008721_pt1 | contig 13230 bp, 13 predicted proteins | sample YL17G06_40_MG_FD_203697 | JGI IMG/M metagenome (GOLD analysis project Ga0315280, IMG submission 203697) | Sediment microbial communities from Yellowstone Lake, YNP, Wyoming, USA - YL17G06_40 | ecosystem: Environmental > Aquatic > Freshwater > Lake > Sediment | place: USA: Wyoming | collected...
TTTGAACAAAGTTCTGCACGATGTTTCTTCGAAATCGGGAAAAGAAGAGATGCAAACTAAAATTAAGGACATATATCAAGTTCCACTCCTTGGCATAATACCATGTTTCTGCGAAGTTTTAAAGGGTGAAGGAAACATCATTTTCGCTCAGGAAAGACCAGAGCATCCGTTCGCAAAAATTTTAGACGAAATAGCAGATAAGATAGATAACAATAAAACATAAGTTCCTATTGCGTCGCAATTTTATTTACCAGCTGATAGACTTTGCAAGTTCTGCATTTTTCATATTCTTTTTCTTCGCAATGATTGCATATTATGCGGTTTAATTCCTTAATTTCATTGGTCATTTCTAATCCTCTCTCAGTAAAAGAACTTTGTTGAGTTCCTTGTATATACTATATTCCAATTTCGTAATATTTACGAAGCTTACCGATGTTAGGGTGAACTTAAGGGAAGTTGAAGAACAGAACTAAGCAGTTTCTGCTCCATAACGCGCGATAATTTTATATTGTTTTGTGATTGTAACGTTTTGTGTGGTGGTTTGGATTGAACAAGAGTGTAGCTTTAACCTCGTTGGCATGGGGATTGTTTTTTGTTCTAATAGGCGTAAGCTGGGCTGCAAGCAACCATTACGGTGTAGATGTAAGACCTTACATTGCTTTAGAAGCAGGCATTATTTTGATCGGGCTTAATATTGCAAGGACAGGTTTAGGGATGAGGTTAAGCAAATTCAGTTTGTTCATCGGGATAGTGGCACTTGCTTTCGGAGTAGTACTGATGGGTTACCCACTGCCTTTACCCGAAACGATAATAGTGTTAATAGGGCTCTTCATAATTGCAGAAGCAGCAAGATCGCTAACAAAATCTCGGTAAGTAGGTTTAATACTTCGCCAAAACAGGAGAGTGTTCATTGGATAAGTCAGCAATTATCCTTGCCGGTGGATTTTCTAGCAGGTTTGGACAAGATAAGGGATTACTGCAATTGGCTAATAAGCCTCTCATAAAGCATGTTTTAGATGCAATTAGCACTATTGTTGATGAAAAAATGGTTGTTGCTAGTTCAAAGATTCAAGCTGAAAATTATGCAAAAGTCTTAGGTTCAGACGTCAATGTCCTTATTGATGTGGATGATGCTCAGAGTCCACTTGTAGGCGCTTTGACCGGTTTCAAAGAAGCACATGGAAGATATGCGCTTCTCCTTTCATGCGATACGCCTTTCGTTTCTAATGATGTTGTTTCGCTTCTCTTTGAATTGTGCATAAATAGATATGCGGTTATTCCACGTTGGCCAAACGGCTACATAGAGCCTTTACAGGCTGTTTACTGCGCAAAACCAGCGTATGAGGCTGCTAAAAATGCCTTAAGCGAAGGAAAATTGAATATGCAGTCTATGGTAGATAGACTGCGTAGTGTCCGTTATGTCTCCACACTTGTTCTGCAGCAATTAGATCCAGAGCTTAGAACTTTCTTTAATATCAATACGCTGTTGGACTTGAGGAGGGCGGAATCGATGTTGAGACGTGGATAGGTAGGGCTTCCTTTTGTGTGTGCGTGCTTGCAACGGGTTTAGGCCCCTCTATTTGGACCCAAATATGATAACGCGATGGCAAGGTGTCCCGTTTTGGCTGAGTTCTTGTGCTCTACAGCCTATCCCCTCGGGTCTAGTATATGATCCAAATATGATAACGCGGTGAAGAGGGAGATTTTTGGGATCGGTTTCCTTGCTTGTTTGGGTGCTGGGGGAAATTTTCTTTTGCGTCACAAAGGGATAGAGACTCAGTGCTGATTTGTCTGGACAGCGGAAAATCTCTTTGTCGGGACAAATTGGATGAACTGTGCGGTGCTGTGGCGGACGAGCTGGAAATCGTGCGGAGAGTGCTTGAAGCTTGCGAGTGGACGCGGCAAACCGGTGGAAAGAAACGAGTGGTCAGACCTTTCAGTTCCCTCCTGGTGAGATTTGTCTTTGAACCTTAACGGATAGTGCGGGGGGTGGGACCTCCGCACAAGTTTACTGGCAAAAATGTGTTTGTAGTATGTTTAGGTGAGAGTGTAGGAGAATAACCACTAGCTCTGTATGAGTATGGAAACAATTATATTTTGAACATCTCTGAAATTGGTATCATGAATGTGAAGTTCATGACCCTTTTAAGGGCTATAATGAGGGAGAAGAACCTTGAACGTAAAGCTATTACTTCTCACGTAGTCGCCGATTGGGTATTGAAGAAGAGGCGAATTGGAGACCTTATTTCGTCAATAAGGGACGATGCAACCGTGAGCGTTCCGCTAAAGAAAGAGTATTGCAACAGGAATTCAATAGAACGCCTTGAAAACGCTGAATTTTTCGGAAACCTTGCCAGTTATCTATTCCAGAAGGGGTGGACCAAAGAAGCGAAGATACTTTACGAAGCGATTCTAGACAAAACGCCTCAAGACACTCTGGCTCTTAATGATTATGGTCTTATTCTTCTTTCAGCAATCGATTAGCTATTTGGGCAAGTACAGAAGATCACCAAGGAAAGTATTGACAATGCGAACGAATACATTTTCGAGTCTGCTAAAATAGATCAGTGCCTTCACGAGGCCCCCATTCTCTATCCAGCCTTCAGAAACCTCAGTTCTTTACGATCGTTTGAAGCAGTTGTCTATCTTCGGGAAGGAAATGTATTTGCAGCTTTTGTGTTAGCTTGGATGTCAGTCGAAATGAACATATACCGAATTTGGTATCAATTTCTAAAGAAAAGCTATCCAAATAGTAAGCAAAAAGTAGATTCTCTCACGAATTGGACTGTCGAGCAAATACTTGAAACACTTTCTTTGAGTCATGCAAACTCTGCTCTTTCGGAGCTGAAAAAGGATCTTGATGGATTACGCGGAATCAGAAACTCTTTGCTTCATGGGGATATCATCGACCCTACGACAGGCGAAGCCAAACGGTGCATTGATATTTCAAGAAAAATCCTTGAACTAGATGCATAACTTCGCTCTATGGGCTAAAGATGCCAAGTACTTTTACTGGTAAAGTGGTGCTCAAATTCTAAGCCCCCATGCTGGCACAGCCAATCACTCATATTATTCGCGACGTAGGTTCTAACTGTCAAAGCGAGAGAATAGACTGTAAAACCCTCCGCCACGCAACAGAATCGCCAGATGTGCCTTCTATGCCGTTTATTCGTTGACCCAGATCCTTCATGTGGAGGCTTGTGCTAGGCCGACATTTTGAAGAAGGTTAGGTGATACTTCAAAAGATCCTTCTTTTGGCACAGGGTTGACATAATAGACTTCTGGGCAGGCCAAAAAGTCTCCCGCTTTCTTGATGTTTTCCAACGTCGAGGGGTTTGGTTCGCTCGTTACCGCAAATATAACCCGCCAAGGTTTCTTAGCCTGAAGTTGCCTCTTGATTCCGAGCAACACCTTCTTGGTATCTTCATCATCAAGAACCTCGATCGAACGATCTAGTTCTCCAGAATTGAAAAGATTAACTGTTTCCTTGATCTTCTCCATCTTCTTTACGCAGTCAGGGGCGCAGGTTTCTGCTTCCACAACGACATATTCTCCATCAATCTTGACTATAACGTCAAAACGCACACTGCCAATGCCGAGTTCTGAAGAAATGTCCGATGGATCAATTGATGGATTTAGTTGATTGACGATCTGGTTTTTTGCAAGAAAATGATCCCAACTCTCACGCGCGTCTGGAGGAACCTTGTAGGAGGAGTCAAGCGAAAAATAGGCCTGGAGCAACCTCCCTTGAGCAGACACTAGAGATCTTAGAGCTCTCTTCATTATCAAATTGTCATTGTTTTTTAGCGCTTTCCTCATTCGATCCATGATAGAAGTCAAGCGGGTGCCAACCTCCCATATTTCGTTTTTGAAGCGTTCTGCCTTATTACTCAAGAAAATCGCCTCGATGATCATACAAGATAGGCATATAAGAACCTTTAATCTGCATTCAAGTATTGGCTTTGGGATCGTGCACTTATCTCAGTTGAGACTACCGCAGTCTGGCGATTGACTGTGAGGTTACCAACCCATACAGGGAGTCATCTGAATGTCTAACCTCTTTTCCAGAAGAACTCAAAATAATCGACGCACGCCGTATCAGCTTTGGTACTCACTTTGCTAGCATTACTGAGTTAAGGGTAGACACAACGAACCAAAAAAAAAGTACTCGATTTCTGTATCTCGGTGCTTCGTTTTATTCCAATAAAACGCAAGAAGGGCCCAATAAAAGGTAAACACTTTTTGATGATTTACAGTCTCAGAAAATCAGACTAAGAATCTTGGAAACCGGATGCCCCATTGTATATACACGTGCTTTTAGTAAAATCTCAAAATGGTCTGGGAGGATGTTTGGTGCTATTTTAGTCGTCATCTGTTTTTCTGCGTTTGCGAAGCTTGTATATCTGGCCGTGGTAGGATATCGGAATTGATACTATGAAAATGACAAAACCTGTGACTAAGAGGGGTAGGACAAGGCCTTCGAAAGGATAGACGCCAGAAAACTCAAAGAAGGCTATTGAGATGACTATTAGAGTCATTATGAGAAAGTTTGATGCTGCGTATACTAAGGCATGTCGCAGTGGACGCCAATTATCGGTTCGCTTATGAACGTCAACCCAAAGGATTTGGGTCAGACCCAAGATTGATACCATTTCAGGAGCAATATGTGTCCTCGTGAACGCTGAAATTGCGGTTGAGGCTATAAGTGCGATGAAAACAAGTCGAGTGCGGTCGTTCATAAAAGAGCTTTGTTCAACGTTTTCCTTTCTCTGATATGTTTTGCGTTTGAGGTAAAGGACTATGGAGGCGAGGGCTGCAAGGTTTGTAATTGCTGAGAGCAACAAGACTGCTACAACGGTGTATCTATTCACAATGTTTGAGGATACCACTATGACTGTCAATGCCAGCATGTTGAGCGAGGCTAGGATTGTGACAAAGTCTTTTTTTGGAGGGAGGCGAATTGCCTTGGCTGGTTGATCTGGGTGGCTTAGCAAATGCAGTTCTGTACTCAATCTTGTTGTAATGAAGATGAGCATTAGAAACGGATACCATAAACAAGAGAGTATCCAGAACAAGAAGAGAAGGACTGGTGTGGTTAGAAATGTTATGAGGAAGAATGCCAAGATGCCGTAGCACATGAAAACGAGTATGGAGATTGGCATGGTACGTGCTTCTGAGAGTAGTGGCCTCAGTATGCCTCTCCATCCAAAGGTTGTGTCTACTTGGGCGTCTGAGCTTACTATCGCGCTGACTACACGACTCAGTGGGTCTTTGTTTCTTAGCGATAGTATATTATGTGCTATCCAGAGGCCTATGACCAACAGAAATAGTGGGGTCAGGAGCGTTAGGAGAACCCACAAAAGTAACAGAAATAACGTAAGTGCTGCTATGATAAGACCAGCTGTGTAGATTCCTAAAAGGTAGCCGATTTTGCTGTTTGCCATTTCATAGGCGTCTGCTTCATATTGCTCTCGGGTTTCCATTCTTTTGAGCATTGTTGTGATCAATTCCGGGTGTTTCCTGATTCCTATCGATATTATGAGGGCTATGAGAAGTAGGGACGATAGGGCAGAGAAGAAAAAGAGTGTTGTTAGTTCTGAGGGCCCAAGTTTAAGAGGGCTTTGCGGTATCAGAAATGGGGAGAATGAGCCGCCAATGCACACTGCGATGACAAGATACAGGATCAGGAATGACCCTACTACTGAGAATCTGAGTGTTCTTTTCTGTTTGAACAGCTTCGTTCTGTAGAATCTGTTCAGTATTGCTGGTATTTCGTTCATGAACATGATGAAGATTGCAAAATCGACTATGAAGGATGCAGACTCAAAAGAAGGCGATACTATCGCAGCTACACCCGAGATGAAGGCGGAAAGGAGCAAGCCGATTTTGATTTCACGCAATCTTTGCATTCCGCTCTTGCCTCATTTCAAGGTTACAGCTGAGGGCTTCTGCATCTTGTACCAGAAATTACATACCCGAAGCCAGCCGTCATCTTCAGTTTAAAAAAGAACTGACCAAAATCGTTCATCAAGGGTGTACTTAATGAATCCTCTTTTCTGTTGCTCTTCCTATACGTCATAGAAGGTCTACTTGTTTTTTATGATCGTGTATATAAATAGCTGTCGGAGTAATATCAAGTCAAGCAAGAATCATGATTTTTCAGGGTTTAGGTAAGGCAGTCGCCTCAAAATTGGTGAATTTCGTTTTTTAAACATTAAACGCAATGATAAAGTCTATGGAGAGAGAGCGAGTCAGGTGTTTTCTATTTACGCGAATGTGCGTCTTCTCTGTTTTTCGGCACAATAAAGTAATAATGCCTTCAGACGCGCAAGATCATTTCCAAAAGAATTTATAACATACTTGCCCATACATATGAAAGTTTGGGGGCAAAAGTATTGGCCGATCGTCGAAAACTGATCAGCAGAATTTTGACCATGGCTTTCCTAGCACTAGTAGCCATTGTTCTGGGGTATTCGTTGCCGATTATCGTGAACTGGCCTCCTATCATGGCGCTGATTTACTTGCTGTTGCTTTATGCCATCCTATGTCCAACTGCAGTTATGTTTATTCCCCCCAAGTTTGCTTATGGCGCCGAAATCGCAGCTTCTCTTATTGGCGTCGAAATGTCTATAATATTCTGGTTGAATCTCTATGGGATGTTGTTTATCTCAAGTTTTTTGATCCTGATATTTGCTGGATTTTGCGCTTTGTTTCTGCTCCATTTCCTCACGAGGCAGGGCTTGGTGATATATCGCAGTTTTCTCTATGGTGGATTGGGCTTGGATCTGAAGAGAATTAGCCGAGTCTTAGGAACAATTGTTGGACCGATGTTCTTAGTAATGATTACGTCATTTTCCAATCCTGAATTCATCAAATTTCCGAGCTTGAGCGCTTTGATATTAGTTTCGTCGTTGATAGGTGTCTATATGGCTTTTTCGCTGCTTGGTCTCAACGTCACCTATCGGGCTATGCGATTGGACGAGACTCTACATACAAAGAACTCTTCATTAAGTATTGAAGCCATTGAAACAGGATTAAAAAGCAGATATGGTAACAGTCAAGAATCGATAGACCTTGTCGCTTTCCTTCTTAGATCAGCGATGGATGATTTCATATATGGTGACTATGAAAGGAGTTTTCTGGACAGCTACAGAATAATCAATGACAAGATAATCGTCGACCCTCTTCTAGTGGACCCTCTACCCGTTACGCAAAAGAAAGCTAACGAACGAACTTTGGACGAATACAGAAAAATAAGAGTGTTTCTAGTCCATGGTTTTCTGCAAGAAAGAAAAAGCAAACTAATAACGCCGATAAATATCTCAGATGTAATGTGGGCAAAAAAGGTTCTATTCAAGAAAACGCTTGATTTGATCAAACTATCTTTTTCCGTTGCTGGTGAAATCTGACACATCTGTTTCCCGAGTGTGGAAAGACTTAGGCTTTTTCGCCGGGGCTCTGCTGGCAAGGTTCGGTTATCTGCTTAGCTTCTGCAATTTCGCCCCGCCAACACTAAGGTGCTTTTCTATGGGCTTCACTATGCCCACTATATCATCTCCATTGAAATGGTAGGCAAGCATCGATTAGCGTATCGTCGGTTCTGTTGAATCTTTCGGTGTTCTAAATAGGTGTTGCCAATTCGGTGTAAGAGGTCCTATGAAGTCTTAGGTTGATTGTTTTCCTTGTAAACTTTCCTTGATAAATACGATGATATGCCATCGCTATTGCTGTTTTCATTAGTCAACTCAAAATACAATTCGACTTAACTAACATATTGGGTTGGATTCTTTTTATTGCATACTTGCTTATAATAGCAGTAGCTTTTCCGTTAATATTCAGAAACCAACAGAGGACTTTCAAAAAAAATCGGGTAGAGATCCTTGAACAGTATCTTGAAGCAAAGAAGTTGTTGCCAAAGACGAGTTAGTCTCCATTAATCGTAATCCCAAAAATAAGAGTTGCAACTGCAACCATAACAAATATTATTCATTACCCCTTTTCTTTTTTAGGCTTTCTTGAAGTAGGCTTAACCATCTGTTTTGGTCTAGGTTTAGGTTGATGTTTGTCCTCTCTGCTGGTGTCTCACCGTTTAGACTCATGTGTGGTCTTATGAAGTTGTAGTAAATATTGAATCCTTCCCTTATCGGTTCTGTTGCATTGAGTGGTGTTTGATTGGGGTGTTGCATTTTCGGTGGTAGCTCAGGAATATCTAATCTATTTCCTTTTATGCACTTGTATGAATCTTAGAATTATCATAGCAGAAAAAGAGAATACGCCCAGACATAAGCTTCCTATTAGCAAGTAACCCCACAACATGGGCAATGGTAAGGCTATACCATATATGAACAATATGAAGAAAATGAGACATAAGACAGCGAGCAAATAGCAGACGATAGTTAGATAGCCCAAGACCGAGACACTTTTTGACTTGGCCTTTTTCGTTGCATCAATAATAGTAGGAAAGGGAAATAGAATCCCTCCAATCACGATTATCACGAGGGCTGGGACTGTGGCTCTGGCTATGGAAAGCACAGACATAAACTGGGCGACTACGAGGAATAGAAAGGCTATCCCTGAACCAGTGCATATGTAAGAGAAGAGTGCGAATTGTCCTAAATTTGGACTTCTTTCATTTTTCTCCAATGCAAGAAACAATCTCAAAACCAGAGAGCATGAAAAAGCAGATAAGAACATGAGCGATGCAGCAATAGCGTATGTTTGTGCGAGGGCAAGTGACTCGTTCGCAAATGAGGTTATGAATGCAGCTATTGTCATCGATAGTGAGCTTAGGACTCCTAGCGGATAGACGCTTTTTATGGCTTTGAGAAATTGAAGATGAAAATCAAGCAGAACACGATATACTGACTTTTTATTTTCAGTTGCTGTATTCTTCTCGTCGTCGCCCAATTCCTTTCCCTAAGTAGTTAACCTCTTTGTACTAAATAGGATTTCCCCATTTTGTATTTTAGCTCCTTCCTAGTTCCTAGTTTTTGTTTGTCATGAAGAGAGCACTGGTTGCCATAGGATTTTGAGGTACAAAAACTTTAAGCATGAACTGGCAGTCTTTGTTATCAAAGGATACAACCTATGAACAGAAATGACGTTGCCCAAATACTTCGCAACTGGCAGAATCAAGCTGGAACAACGGGTTCAGTTCTATTGAAATGGAACGTTGTCAATGACGCAATCAAATGCCTAGAAGAGATCACAGGAAAGGATCCGCAAGAAGACCCATTCAAAAACCTAAACGACACTTTGTTCAGGGAAGTTTCACTCTTTCTAGGAATGACGCCCGATAACAAACAGTTGGGCATTAACAGCTTCAAGAGATATTATGAGAAGTGCCTCGAACTTGAGCTAAAGAATGATAAAAGAATCCACAAGGGCGATACACTTCATTGGATAGGCAGGTTTTACTATGAGTTGAAGAAATTCGACGAAGCATTCTACTACATGATCTTGGATTTCTTGGATGACATCCTATCGGAATTCTACAGAACAACTGATACTAATGGGCAGGTTTGCATTAGCGACTCCTTAAGAGCGCCTGTATGCGAAGTGCTTCAGCTCTATTTTGACATTCCTATCATCAATCTACAGAATCTGAGAAACAACGCTTTGCAGTTGCTGAGTAACGAGGAAGATATCATTCTGAACCCAGAAGTGTTAAAATTCAAACTGAGACAAGCAGGCCATCAGACACCGCGATTAGTTGATTATCAGTCATATCATCCCAACCTGCCATACCTGAGATCGATGTATGACAGAATCAAACTGTCGAATGATTTCATTCTCTGGGAGCAATTCGCTGCTTTTCTCTTGTCGGCTGTTGATGGACTGGAGCCGATTACCAACTTAAGCGCAGGAGCAGGTTCGTATGAATTTGATGTAATTATCAGAAACTGTGGCAAGAGTGAATTGTTTTTGAGCAGACTCGGGGATTACATCGGCGTTGAGTGCAAATACCTGCAAGAGGCTGTCGATGTAAAGGAATTGGACCACTTTGCATCCAAATTGAAATACCATGATATGAAATGCGGTATTGTCTTTTCGAGGACCCCTATTTCTGGGTGGAAAAACAGCAAAGGAGAGCAATACGGCAAATTGGTTCAAACAAAGATATTCAACAGAAACAGCATCATCATTTTTGACATCAACAAGGACGATGTTGAGAAGATACTTGAAGGAATGAATCTAATAGAATTGGCAATTGAAAAGTATGAAGATGTTCGCTTGGGTTTGTAGTTTGAGCTGTTGACCCCGCTCTTTTTTCTATGTTACCATTGCCAGCAAAGCAATTTTGCATACTCAAGCACTCTTTCGCATAGGATTTGAAGCTAGGAATTGCTTAGGATGTAGCCCGGGCTATGGAGGAATTCGCGCGTGATGTGCGTTTTATGCAAATAAATCGCAAGGAAAACGAAGAAAAAAGCCCCTCTGGTTAACAGACCTCTCAGTAAAAGCCTTAAGCCCCTAAGAGTTGACAGAATCCTGGGAAAAGTATAATTTAATTAGTGTTAAATATGTTTTTGAACGCTTGTTTCGGTGTTCTGCCGCAAGCTGGAACAGAGTGAAAGCGAACGCGTACTTTTCTAAACGCATTCATTCTTCTTATTAGATTAATTCCGTAATTTTAATAACGAGACTTACCCTTCAATCAATGTGTGAAAGCGTGCTCAAGTTGAAATCCACATCTCGACTCTGGAAGCTCATCAAAAACGAAAATATTCAAATTCTGATCGTGTACGGAGGACTTCGAAGCATAGTACTAATGGGCAGCAGCCTCTTCACTTTTTATGTCTTGACTTTTCTGTCGGCTCCTCCGAGGATTCTCGGAATCATAATCTCTGTGGGGTTCTTAGCTTCGGCGCTGGGATCGATGCTGGGCGGATATCTCACTGACAAGGTGGGTAGAAAGAAGGTCATCGTTCCAGGCTTCACACTCATGGGACTTGCTTGGCTCTTCTTTACAGTTCCTCAGTCTCTTTCTTGGCTTTTCATTCTCTACGCCGTTTATTCGTTGGGGAACTCTATGGGCTTCTACACCACAGCGTTGGTTATGGACATCACTTCGGAACAGAAGAAGGGCACTGCTGTGGGCATTTTCAATTGCTTCATGTATCTGGGTGTCTTCTTAAGCGGAATTGTGGGAGGCCTCCTATGGGAAAGCATAGGCGCCTCAGCATCGTTCAGGGTGGCGTTTGTCACGTTCACAGCGGCGGCGTTAATCATAAATTTCTTCGTTAAGCCTGCGGCACAAAACCCAAAAAACTAAGCCCCACTTAAAATAACTTCCCATGATGTTTTGCGTATCCTTCCGTTTCTGAAAGCATTTTTTCCATGTCGGCTTCAGAGTGTGCTGTGCTCAAGGCTCCTGTGTGCGTCGGTAGGAAGAAGACTCCGTTTGCAATCAATCTTAGATGATAATCAATCAGTTTCTTTCTGTCAGCCTTAAACGCTGCATTAGCGTCCTTCACCTCTTCCCTCGTGAAATGAGTATTGAAAAGCGAACTCGCTCCCGTAACTTGTACATCGACACCACATGCTTCAAAGATCTCTCTCAACTGTTCCCGTATTCTATCTCCAACCCTGTTCAGTTTGTTTATCAATTCACCGTCTTCTAAGATCTTCAGTGTTGCCAAACCCGCCGTCATTGTTACTGGGTTTGCCGCGAAAGTTCCGCCGTGGAAGGAGTAATGCGGTCGTTCATAAACGCGCGTATCTAATCTTTCCATGATTTCTCTGCGTCCGCAGAAGGCGCCTATCGGAAAGCCTCCTCCCAAAACTTTTCCAAAAACAGTTATGTCCGGTGTTACACCGTAATATTCCTGGGCTCCACCCGGAGCCAATCGAAAGCCCGTGATCACTTCATCGAAAATTAGCAGAATCCCTTTTTCATCACAAAATTCCCTAAGCCCTTTTAAAAATTCCTTTTCTGCTGGGATGCCTCCGCCAGCGCCGAGAACTGGCTCGATCACAATGGTGGCTAATTCCTCGTTTTTCAGCCTCTTTTTAACTCCTTCAAAGTCATTAAAGGGCAAAAGAATTGTGTCTTGGAGAGTACCAACTGTTAAGCCAGCCGATTCTGGAATGTTAAAGGGGTAATGAACGCCTATGTGAAGTGCATCGTAGCCTCCATGCCATCCTCCTTCGAACTTGGCAATTTTGCTTCTGCCAGTGCATGCACGGGCTAAACGTGTTGCATACATGTTTGCTTCTGTTCCTGAATTTGTGAACCGCACCATTTCTGCGCCCGAAACCATTTTCACAACTTGCTCAGCTAACTCAATTTCCAGTTCATGGGATGTTCCATAATGGGTGCCATTTTCAAGTTGCCTTTTAACAGCGTCAACCACGGCTGGAGGGCTATGGCCAAGTATAAGCGCGGTGTGTCCTAGCCAGAAGTCGATGTATTCGTTTCCGTCAACATCGTAAAGTTTGCTTCCCTTCGCTTTTGCAGTGTAAAAGGGATAAGGCTCAAAGTATCTTATCCCGTATGAGACTCCGGATGGGAGGACTTTTTTAGCTCGCTCGTATAAGGCTTTCGATTTGGAGGTTTTGGAAACGTATTCTTTCAACATGTAAACTCATTTCCATACTCTCTAGTTCTCGCCGAATTTTCTTATTATAGTTTCCACAGCTTTATTTAAATTGTTTATAACAGCATCCGCCTGTGGACATTCTACATTTTTTCCTTCCCTGTTCAAAAGTATGGCGTTTATACCCAATTTTTTAGGCAAGATTATATCTATTGGCACATCGTCTCCGATCATAACGGCTTCTTCTGGTTTCACATTCAGAATTTCTAGGACTTTTCTATACATTTTTGGGTTTGTTTTGTCGCATTCTGCTTCATAACCTGTCATGATGAAGTCAAAGTAATTCCTAATTGACTGAATTGCCTTTTTGAATTGAAAGTAGGCGATTGTTGTAACTATTGCTGTTTTGAATCCTTTTTCCTTTGCTTTTATCACTGCTCCGGCAGAGTCTGGATATAACTGATACGGCTTGCTTTCAAGAAGTTTAACGATGGTACTCAATGTTTCTTCGTTGGCTTTAACTTTTAGCCTCCAGAAAATCTTCGAAAAATAAGAACGCCAATTCTTGTATCCATATTTTGGATAGTCTATGAATGAGACGAATGTCCATGCTGCCTTAAGTTGCTGTGGTGAGACTTCATAGCCCTTGCTGAAGAGGTGTTCAGAAATTTCTGTCTCGGTTACCGGATTC
>Ga0315280_10008722_pt1 | contig 13229 bp, 16 predicted proteins | sample YL17G06_40_MG_FD_203697 | JGI IMG/M metagenome (GOLD analysis project Ga0315280, IMG submission 203697) | Sediment microbial communities from Yellowstone Lake, YNP, Wyoming, USA - YL17G06_40 | ecosystem: Environmental > Aquatic > Freshwater > Lake > Sediment | place: USA: Wyoming | collected...
GCACTAAGGTGTGTTTATGCATAATGCCTAACTAGGCGAACTGGGCGATGTGGTAACGGGCAAGACCAAGGGACGGACATCAGACTCGGAGGTTACAGTTTTCAAGTCAGTCGGTCTAGCTTTTGAGGACATGCGGTAGCTCGCGCAGTTTATGACACGGTGTGAGAAGGAGTCAAGGTATTGAAGTCCGTCTTCTCAGCCTGGTCGTGAACAATGTTCAAAATATCCCTTAACATGGCCCAGCAACTATCTCGGGGTTGGATTCACCACCGAACAGAGTCACCCGACCTAGAAGATCAGAGTCGAACGTAACTGCCTTCTGTGTTCCGTCAACATTGTAAAATGGGCTTTCAGGCGCAGGTTCCTTTAGTCCCATGTAAGTCCACATCTTCTCCCGTACGCCCAGCACGTCCGATGAGCTTCAGTGAGTGCCCTCTAGTTCTTGCGGCTCGAATCGTGCCAATGTCAACGTTCTCAATTCCTGAGACCCTCACATCAGAGATCTGCTTGTAGCAGTGCATACATGAGTTGGCTGCAATGAGAAGCTTTACGGCGGTGTCATATCCTTCGAGATCGATACTCGGATCTGCCTCAGCAATCCCCATCATTTGAGCATCGGACAAGGCCTCTCTCTCTCACACCCTTATCTGCCATCTGAGTGAGTATGCAGTTGGTGGTCGCGCTCAGAACGCCCTCAATTGAGCTGACTTGCGATCCCATGAGAGTGTAGTAGATAGTTGGCATAGTCGGAAGCGCGCCAGCCACTGACATGCTATACCTCAGGGCTGGGCCCTAGCTCGGGCAATCGCTTTCAAATCTCTCTGAGACCGAACATCCTTTGTTACTTGTCACGATATGCATTCCTGCATCTAGTGCTGCTCGAATATACGAGAGACCTGGCCATTCTGCATGTTTGTCGGAGTCGCCTCCAATAACATCTGCGCACCCGATTCTTTGATCAGTTCGAATGGCGACGCATTTCCTCTCGCCCCCGGATACCACGAGAGCATATCCTCCCTACCTCGAAGAAGGGTGGACGCTAGTTTACATCTCGCAAGTCTCCAGAGGGCTACCTCATATAATCGTACAACTCAAGACGCTCCAGAGCGTGAAGCGGTTGAAGGTCACTAAGGAGAAACTTCCTAGGAGCCGGAGAACATCGCCGCGAAATTGGCGTGTGATGATAGCTAAAGGAGCACTAAGGTGACTCGATAGCAAATAGTGCCTTCAGACAATCTTTCCGGCTTGCATCACCATGACTGGTGACCTAAGAAGGCTTATGTTAGTTGTCGGGTCGCCATCAACTCCGATAATGTCGGCTTCTTTGTCCTGAGCAAGTGTGCCGAAGAGATTTCCCATCCTTATCGAATCGGCGCCATTTTTGGTAGCTGAAACTATAGCCTCCTTGGGGGGCATACCTGCTTCTACCATGAGCTCGAGGGTTCTGACGAGCCTGGTGCATTTTCCGAGGCCCCATCCGTCGGACCCAGCTGCGAATTTCACGTTGATCTTCAACATTCTAGCGAAGTTTTCCTGTTTCCTACTGATCTTATACTCCGCTTCCTCAAAGGCAGCTATCTCTTGTTCTGTGAGCGTCCCGGTTCTCACCTTTTCTCTTAATGAATCACGTTGAGCAGAAGCAGTCTGCAGTGTCGGATCCACATACAGGCTTTTCTGGACTATGGTTCGAACGGCGTCCTCATCGAAGCCTCTTGTTCCGTCAGGTCTTATGAAACCTAGGTGTGCGAGTGTGTACACGCCAGCTCGCGCGGCTCGTCCGACGCATTCGTAAGCTTCGCAGTGGGCTGTCACCGTTTTGCCGAATTTCTCTGCTTCTTGGACAGCCGCTTGAATCTCCTCCTCTTCAAATGAGGGACGGCTGTTGTCGGTTCCAGGAGTCCCCCCTCCCGAAGCCATGAGCTTGATGAAATCGGCTCCTTCCTCTACAATCTGCCTAACGCGCTTTCGAACCTCCCATGGGCCGTCGCATTCATTGTCGTTGCAGAAGTGAAAATGACCTCCGGTGATGCACAACGGTCTCCCTGAAACGAGAATTCTGGGTCCTTCGAACAAGCCCATTTTCCAAGCGTTGCGAAGATCGAAGACCACTCTGTTTCTGGCTCCGCAATCTTTCACGGTTGTAATTCCCGCATGAAGCATCTCTCTCGCATTCACGATACCGGTTGTTAATTGAATGCCGTCCGTATCTTTCATCATATCCAAGTAGGAGCCATGTGTTCCAAGTGCCAAATGGATGTGACTATCAACAAGCCCCGGCAACACGGTCTTACCTAGAAGGTCTACGTAGTGCGCGTCTGCAGGTATGTGAATTCCTCCCTCAGAGCCAACATACACAATTTTCGATCCGCTGATGACTACGATCGTGTTTTTCTTCGGTGCCGCGCCCGTCCCATCGAAAACACGTTCAGGCTTGAGAACCGTTATCTTGTGGCCTTGCATGGCAGTTGTAGTTGTAACTGACACTTTTATAATCGCGGCTCCCACAGCCGAGAAGAAGACAGACTATCTCAAAGTCAGTGAGATTGCGGTTGCTACGGTCAATATCCCAGGAGGCATAGTTAATGGGATGAAACCTGGGCCTGTCCTCTGCATAAGCGGAGAGGTTCATGGCACGGAGTATTCGAGCATTGAGGCTGTGATACCTGTCCTAAGACAGACAGATCCGTCGAAGTTGAGCGTGACCTTGCTATTGTCTCGGTTCCAAAATATGACCGCCTTCGAGACTCAAGGTCCGCAAGGAGGAATGAGCACCACATTCCAATGTCCGATAGACGGCATAAACCTCAATCGGATCTTTCCGAGCAATCGTGATGGAACAATGGATTATCAGATCGCGGTAGCTTTCATGAGCCAGATCGCATCCAAGCCAGATTGCTACACTGCTTGCCACGGCGGTGACCTCAACGAGGAGCTCGTATATCGTAGCCGTGGAATCCGGCGACGCAGAGAGAGAATCATCACAGAGGTTCTAGCAGCGTCCTTCGATTGCGAGGCTCTGTCAATTACGCGCGTGGGAGGTGGCAGCATTGAAGCGGCCAGCAAGATGGGGCAGACCGTGTATCGAGATGGAACGTCTATGTGACCCGGGGCGGCATCTGTTGCATGTCTCCTCTAGGAACCAGAGTGAAGAAAGGCGACGAAGTTGCCGAAGTTCGAAATTTGTTCGGAGAACTCCTTGAGACCGTAACATCACCCGTTCGTAGCCCAGTGGTCTCCGAAAGGCATATGACCAATCCAGGTGAACATAGAAAAATCAGGTTGGGTCACATTGAGTGCTGCTGAATTCTTAGTTCCTGAACTCGATGATGAAACACTTAACCAAATGGCGTCCGTCATTGTGCATTGCATGAACTTCAAGCATGGTGAGTCAACGCTCATCACTGGCGGACTTCACTGTTGGAAGCTGGTTGAGAAAATAAGGCTTGAATGCGCTTTCAATGGCGTCAGTTCAATAGTCGACATGATTTCGGATGATCTGAATCGGGCATATGCTCAGCAGATACCGACAGAATTTCTGCGGAAGGCCCCTCGAGATATTCAAGCGATAGCAAATACGATTGAAGGCTACATCAATCTAACCAAGACATGGGACCCGCACTCAACCGAGGATCTGCCAAAGGATAACCTGGTCGCCCAGAGAGAAGCAATTAGAGAGATGGAAGCCATTCTACTGAAGCGCAACGTGCGAAGAACCCTAGTAGGTTATCCAACAACGCCAATGGCAAGATCCTTCGGCGCCTCTTTTGATGAATTGAAAGAACTGATCGTCGGAGGAATGCTTTACAGCCAGAAAACACTGCTTTCCAAATGTGAGGCTCTTGCAAAACACCTCAGAGGAGCTGATAAAGTGCATCTGCAGGACAAAGACGGAACAGACCTGTTTGTCGATATTCGCGATAGAAGAATCAGTATGAGTGATGGCCTGATAAGCGAAGAGGACCAGAAAATCGGATATAACACGGCTAATCTCCCAACCGGAGAAGTCTTCATAGCAGCTCATGAGGACGTGGGAGAAGGAACACTATTCTGTCCGCTCACACGCGACAAATTCTCCAATAAGGTAATAAAGAATGTTCTAATCGTATTCGAGAAAGGCAGAGTTACTCTCGAAAAATCTCACGCAGAGCAAGGGGCCGAGGAACTTGAGAACTCACTGGTCACTGCTTTGCGAAGTGACGAACGAAAATACAAAGCGGCTAGAACACTCAACATCGCCGAGCTCGGTTTGGGACTAAATGAGAAAATCAAGAAACCGATAGGTTATGTTCTCACCGATGAGAAGATCGGTGGATCAGCTCACGTGGCGATAGGCGACAACAAAAGTTACGGTGGTCTGAGCGAGTCAACTCTGCATTGGGATTTCGTTACGGGCACAAAAGAAAACGTTACTGTCATCTATCCGGACGGTTCCTCGAAGAAGATCATTGAAGAAGGGCGTATCATCGTCATTTAGTGCGCTAGTTCCCGCCGGTTTTTTTGGATGTAAGTTTCTCCTAATCTGTTTGGAGATCGGTTTGGAGGCAAAAACGTAACATTTCGCGCTAAGCCACTGCGATTGTGATGGTGCGCTCCACTAGAAAATCGACCCTACCAGCTGTCGTTATTCTCATCCTGCAGCTTAGTCGCACGGAATTGTAAACCACTACGCAGTCAAGATCTCGATTAAGAAACGCCTGTTGCTAGGTTGATGCAAATACGCAAGTCGAGGGAACCAGGAATCAAATTCATCAACGACGCCCGTTTCGTTTCTTTGCAGTTCGTCAGAGGGGTGAGTTGCAGTGAGCGATTATGGTATGGAGTCTGCTAATCATGGTTTTTGCGATTTCCAAGGCTTCGGTGGCTCTCCAGTTACTATAGCTAGTTATGTACTCAACAGCTTTGCTGGGATTCTCTTTGAACAGCTCTAAGCTAGTTTTCTCAACTTGTGGTTGCATCCTATACAGCTCCTCTTCCCACCGATGCCAAACAGGTGTCACCTCCTCCTTAGTAGCGGTGTAGAACAAGTTCACCAGGTTGGAGATGTGTCGGAAGGTCCAGTAAGCTGATTTTTCGTCGTATATACTGCCTGAGAAGACTTCGGATGGCATGGGCTTATCTTTTTGGGAGCCAATCGTGTAAGCTTTAGGGGTTTTGGTTATTCCAGAATAGAAAGGAATATGGCCGGCTGTGGCTCCTTCCCCTAAGCCCGTCCAAAGGAGTCCTCCGATGGCATCGGGCATCCCGCTTCTTAATTGTGCGCACCAGGTGGTCACGGCGGCTGGGGTGCCGATAATCCTTTCTGTTCCCCACACCGGACTCATTTGATACTGTAGATTTTCATTTAGGTGGAAGCGAGATTCGGACGTTGATTCTTTCCTTGCGGGATCATCCCACCAGTCCGCTCTCCCTCTTGGCACAGCGGGTTTGTATTGCTCTTTGTTCTTTCCGTAGGCATCGTATTTTGTTGCCTCATAGTGGTCACTGAAAAGTGCTAGGAAGTCTCTTGGACTAAGTTTCCGATCCGGCTTGACAAAGAGAGGATAAATCTCGACTAGATCTTCAGGACTGAGATTCATGGATGGTGATAATAGGCTGATTCCTCGCCATATTCGGCGCCTATCATATTCTGGAACGGGGATGCCTTGCTTTACCTTCTCATTCTGTGCGCTGTAGGTTTTCGCTACGTTGAGGGATTCCTTGCTGCCGCGTTCCTGTAGGCCATTCTTCTCCGCGAAGGTTTGAAGGTCCTTTGAACCCATGAAATTCTCCGAGTCACTTAGATTTATCTCGCCAATTCTACATGTGTTCGCTTCTACAACGAAGCAGTCGTCTGGGACTCTGGCCGCAACCCACAGGTTACCTCGAAATTCCTCGTAAAGCCAGGCTTCGTTCGGGTCGGAGACAATGTAGTTGTCCGTACGTGCGCCATACCTTTCGGTTAATTCACCGATGAGCTTGATGCCATCACGGGCGGTTTTGCAACGTTCCAGAACCAAGGTCATCCGGTAATCGCCTAGGGAGTTGGGCATCGTGGGACAGACTCGTTCAGCCTTTTTGCTGATTACTCCTCCCGTCGAAGCGCCCGCGCAGACCTGAAACTCGTTGATGCCCCCATTGGCAGTATAGATGTCCTCTCCTTCGAGAACCGCCATCACGCCGAGATAGGCGTAAGTCTCGGAAACCTGAGCTACCTCAACGCCCTTCGATTTCTCAAACCTTAACTTCTCTTCAGTACCATGCTTCTTCCTCGGCACCGCAAGGACCTCTTGCGCGTAGTCCCCGAGCGCATCACAGCTACGCGCAATCATTACAGAACCATCAGCAGTGGCGAGCTTTCCAGCCGCCATCATAAAGCAGCCCTTATCCAACACCATAATGCAGAATGCTGCCTTGGTGACATCTTAACTCTTCTCCCACAGATCAAGGCCTGAAGACAAGACAGTACGAGACACCCAAAATCAAAGGGATCAGTGAACGGGAGGATAAATATGGTAACTCAGCATAATTGGTCTCTTTGTGCGAGTGAGAAGGTTATCTTATGTACCAGTTCTGGTAATCCCAAGAATTCTATATATTCACGCCGAACAACGCTCCTCACGTTTTCCATAATCGAGTCGGAGGACAGTTTAACGTGCGTTTGTATGAATTTCAGGCCAAGCGGATTTTTCAAGAATATGGAATCAAAATTCCCAATGGTCGCGTAGCCAAATCCATCAATGAAATCGCTCAAGTGTCGAATCTCATCAAACGACCTCTTGTACTGAAAGCCCAAGTTCTGGCTGGTGGGCGCGGGTTGGCTGGAGGTGTAATATTCGTTCAGCAATCAGACGATGTACTCAAGTTAGGATCACAGTTAATGGACCGAGCGATAGGGACTGAGAAACCAGCAGCTGTTTTGGTTGAAGAGAAACTTTCAGTAATCAAGGAGCTTTACGCGGGTGTGGCATGGGATTACCAGCACAACTGTGCAGTATTGATAGGTTCCTCGCGAGGAGGCGTTGACATTGAGACTGTCGCGCAGGAACATCCTGAAGACGTTGTTAAACAAATCGTGGACCCATTTGTAGGATTTAGCGGCTACCAAGCAAGAACGATGGCCGCAATGATTGGATTGCAGAGCGATCAGCTAATTCAGTACGCCAATGCACTGCGTTCCTTATGGAGAATTTTCCAACAGCATGACGCTGAACTCGTTGAAGCGAACCCGCTATCAATACTGCAGAGCACAGACATGGTGGCACTCGATGCCAAGGTGGTGTTAGATGACAAGAGCCTCTTCAGACAATCAGCTTTACTCGCACGGATCGAGCAATTACCGCAGCAAAGCTCAGTGGGCTTCGAGTATCGCCGCTCTCGCGCAAAAGAGCTAGGAATTCCGACCTACATCGAAATGCCCGATGGTAACATGGCGATAATTGCAGACGGAGCGGGTTCCGGAATGCTAACCCTAGACTTGGTCATGGACCTTGGAGGCAAAACACGGGTTTACTGTGAGATGGGCGGTGAAATCACACCAGACTTGATGGAGAAAACGATGATGGTGAGTCTGTCACTGGAAGGCCTAAGAGTTCTCCTGATCAACTTGATCGGAGGCTTGAACCGTATGGATGAGATGGCAATAGGAATCACAAACTATCTCTCAAAGAATCCTCCAAAGATTCCAATAGTCGTCAGGATAAGCGGGACAAAGCAGGAAGAGGGTCGAAAGATCCTCGCAGCTAGTAGAGTAGAATTCTTCGACGACCTCAATCAAGCCGTCGAAAAGGCTGTCAAATCTACGCGGGGCAACTAAATGGCAATACTCGTCGACAGAGGAACAAGAGCGCTTGTACAGGGAATCACCGGGAAGATTGGTTCATTCCAGACCAAACTCATGATCGAATACGGTACCAATGTGGTTGCAGGCGTAACCCCTGGGAAAGGAGGCCAAACGATTTATGGGATCCCAGTATTTGACTCAGTCCGCCAAGCCGTGAAGGGCACGAAGCCAGACGTTTCGATTTGTTTTGTCCCTGGACCTTACGCGTGTGACGCGGCGATGGAGGCGATAGACGCAGGCCTCCGCCTCGAGGTCGTCTTAGCTGAAGCCGTTCCGCTTTCAGATGCAGTCAAGATGGTTGCTTTTGCTTCAGAGAGAAAAGCCTTCATTCTGGGACCTGACACGGCTGGAATTATTTCTCCAGGAAGAGCAAAACTGGGTGTTCACCCACATCGCCTCTTCTCCGAAGGTCGGATTGGGATCGTGTCAAGAAGCGGCGCGCTTTCCTATGAGACAGCTAAAGTTCTGACTGAAAACGGCTTGGGCGAGTCGACGGTTGTGGGTGTGGGTGGAGGACCGGTATGGGGATTCACTCATAGTGACGCGCTCAAAATGTTTAGGGACGACCGTGACACGGACGCGGTCGTTCTATTGGGAGAGATTGGGGGGCATATCGAAGAAGAGGCCGCTGAATATCTCAACAGCGGATTCCCGAAACCCGTCATCGCACTGGTCGTAGGAAGGGCCGCTCCACCAGGTCAGAAGATGGGTCACGCAGGTGCCATAATACAACAGGGAAAAGGTTCTGCCCAAGACAAGATAGCCACTCTCAAGCGTGCCGGAGCAATTATCGCGCATTCACCAAGAGAAATCTCATCGATTGTTCGGAAAGAGCTGAAGTAAGTTCTAATCAGAATGTCTCGCTGATCTAAATTCAGTGGAAATCACCGCTAGAGATGTGTCGCTAGCTCTAAATCAAGAAATCCACCTATGATAATGACCGCAAACTGCTAAATTGGCAACTAATGACGGGCGTTATAGAAGGGGAGACTAATCACAACCAGCAGTCCGCTCAGCACCACACAACCCAGACAGACACCCCGCATCAAGAAACGGCATAAAGTGAAGATTGACGAGAAACTGTGCAAGGGCTGCTATTTCTGTGTCAGATTCTGCCCGATGGGAGTATTCGTCAGGTCAGATGTAATTGGTGAATTGGGATACAATCTTGCCAAGGTGGAATTCCCTGAGAAATGCAACGGATGCAAAGCCTGCCTTCTCTATTGCCCAGACATGGCTGTAGCGGTCGAGGAAGAAAAGGAAGGAGCCGAAAAGAACTGATCACGACTCACGCAGATCTACAATTCATGCTAGGTAATCATGCAATAGTGGAAGGAGCCATAGCCGCGGGCTGTGAATTTTTCGCGGGGTACCCCATAACTCCGGCAAATGAAATCTCAGAGCGAATGGCGCAACGCATGCCTGAAGTTGGCGGGCGATTCATCCAGATGGAAGATGAGTTAGGCTCAATCTATGCCGTCTGCGGGGCTTCCTTAGCCGGAAAGAAGGCTATGACTGCAACCGCCAGTGCAGGTTACAACTACATGCAGGAAGGCATTGAGTACGCCGTGGCTGCAGAGATACCGATCGTTATCGTGGATGTGATGAGGCAGAGAGGCGAGAACTTCCCGACCCAATCAGACGTAATGCAAGCTAGATACGGCGCTGCCGGAGATCACGAGATGATCGTTCTGACTCCCTCATCAGTCCAGGAGCTTTTCGATCTCACCTTTGAAGCATTCAATCTCTCAGAACGATTTCGCAACCCTGTGATTATTCTCTCGGAAGCGACCATCAGTCTCATGCGTGAGGGCATCAGAATTCCGCGCCCCGAAGAGCTGAAGGTTTTGAACAGAAAGAAACCAATCGTTCCCCCAGAGGAATTCATGCCCTTCAGGGCCGAGGATGACCTTGTACCCCGAATGTCGGAATTCGGCGACGAATACAAAGTATTGTACACACATAACCCTCACGACGAACGGGGACGAATAGCTTGGACACCTAAACTCTACGAAGACCTCTACAATCGCATAACCAAGAAGATTGCCGACAAAGCTGACGAAATCGCCATGTTTGACGCAGAAATGACTGATGACGCGAAGATTGTTGTTATCGCCTACGGGAGTGAATCGCGAGGATGCGTCGAAGCCGTGAGGTCGGCTAGAAGCATGGGCATAAAGGCAGGCATGTTAAAACTGAAGAACATATGGCCTGTCCCGGTAAGAGCGATCAAAGAATCGACGCGCCATGCCTCAAAAGTTCTTGCTCCGGAGATGAATACAGGAAGATACTACCACACCATTAAAGAAGTGGTAGGCTGCGACTCTGAAGTAATCTCGCTTCCAAAGAATCAAGGACGAATACACTCACCAGAAGAAATCCTGGAAGAGATCAAGAGGGCACAATGATGGAGCATCCCAACCTCAAGTACATTCGAGACAAGAAACTCCCACACATGTTCTGCCAAGGTTGCGGTTGCGGCCAGATTCTAAACGCTCTACTGTTCGCTATAGATGAGTTGAAACTGAACACGAATAAGATGGTTGCAATCGGCGGGGTAGGATGCAGTTCTAGAATCCCTGCATATTTGGATATGTATGCGATTCACGGGATTCACGGAAGGAATCTCGCTTATGCGACGGGCGTCAAGCTCGCAAAGCCGGAATTGAAAGTTGTCGTGCTCACGGGAGACGGGGATTGCGGAGCCATAGGTGGCAATCACCTGATTCACGCAGCCAGACGAAACCTCGATGTCACAGTCATTATGGACAATAACGGCGTCTACGCAATGACCGGCGGACAGGTGGCACCTACAACAGCTCTAGGCCTATACACAACGACAACTCCGTTCGGTAACGTTGAGAGGCCGTTCGACATTTGTAAGTTAGTAGAAACCGCGGGTGGCACATACATTGCCAGATGGACCACTGCGCATCCTGCGGCTCTGATCCGAGCCATCAAACAAGCATTAACGCATCGAGGCTTCTCCTTCGTTGAGGTTGTCTCTCAGTGTCCCACCATCTACGGACGATATTCATTGGGACTGACAGACCCTGTGAAGAACCTCGAATTTCTCAAGGAGAACTCGGTGACTCGCGAGCAAGCTGCAAAGATGTCCGCTGAACAACTGGTTGGAAAGATCGTCATCGGAAAGTTCGTTGACAAAGAGCTTCCAACTCTCGAGGATTGCTATCAGCAGATGGAACGAAAAGTTGCGGCGGGTGTTGCGGCGTGAAGTCATCAGGGCGTAAAGCTACGGTCAAGATTGCTGGTTTCGGAGGACAGGGCGTCGTGCTGGCATCGATCATACTCGGACGAGCAGCAATACTGGATGGAAAATACTCAACACAGGTCGCCTCGTACGGATCCGAATCGCGTGGCGGCGCATGCAAAGCAGAGGTTGTGATCTCTGATAACCCAATAGACTACCCTCTGGTGGATAAAGTTGAAACACTTGTCGTGATGTCCCAGCCGGCACTCGCCAAGTATTTCGGCGATCTCCTGCCCGGCGGCACTTTGCTCGTGGACCCTGACATGATAAAAAAGGCGCCTGAACGAGACGACATAACCTTAGTCAAGATCCCTGCAGCCAAGACGGCTGACAATCTCGGCCGCCGCATTTTCGAGAACATCGTGATGCTCGGCGCGTTGCAGGCTAGAACGAGGGTGGTTTCAAAGGAGTCGCTCTTCGCGGCGATTAAAGAATATGTTCCTCCCAAGACTGTAGACTTCAATCTAAAGGCGGCTCATGATGGAATTCAATTAACTTTGATGATAACTGGAGATTGTGAATAGAATGTATGCGACCGGACTCAAATGCACTAGTTGTGGCAGAAACTACGCCAATACTGAGGCAATTTCCGTCTGTCCGAAATGCCAAGGACTTTTGGAAGTAGAATACGACTTCGAATCCATGAAGAATGGGTTCAAGAAGAATGACTTGGCGAAACCTGCGATGGCGGGTCTATGGAGGTACGCCAAGGCTCTGCCGATTCGTCCTGAATCCATAGTGACCCTTGGAGAAGGGTTCACTCCACTCGTGCAGACCAGAAAGATAGCGCCTGAAATCAAACTCATGGTGAAGCTTGACTATATCGCACCCACCGGTTCTTTCAAAGACAGAGGATCTACAATCGTAATATCGAAAGCCAAGGAACTGAAAGTCCCAATCGTGGCAATAGATTCAACGGGAAATGCCGCAGCTTCAGTTTCTACATATGCAGCGAAGGCCGGTATCCCATGCTACGTATTCATACCAGCCTACACAGAAAACGAGAAAGTGGTCCAAGTATCGACGACCGGTGCGACTGTAATCAAAGTGAAGGGCAATCGTCAAGATACGCACGACGTAATTGAAGCGGCGTACAGGAAATTCGGCTGGTATTATTGCGGGTTCATGGTTAGCCCCTACGCCATCGAAGGAACAAAGACAATTGCGTATGAGATATGTGAGCAACTGAACTGGAAACCGCCCGATTGGATTGTTTTCCCCGTGGGAACGGGAAGCGGCATAGTCGGTTGTTACAGAGGGCTCCAGGAACTGCGCAAACTAGGTTGGATAAATCGCTTACCGAAACTCGTCTGTATTCAGGCGGAGGGTTGTGCACCAATAGCACGGGCACACAAACAAGGCTCACCGGACATTATCCCAGTAAAATCACCAGAGACCGTAGCTGAAGGACTAGCCGTCGGCGCACCGCCGAAGGGGAAGTTGGCGCTAGAAGCCATACGCAGAACCGGCGGGCTCGCTGAAGTTGTTAACGACAAAGAGACTCTTGAGATGTCCAGTAGGCTTGCGTCGCAAGAAGGCTTGTTTGTGGAAGTATCTTCCGCTCCTTCAGTTGCAGGTGTCTTGAAATTGATGAGCATGGGAATAATTGATAGAGGAGAAACAGTGGTCTGCGAGTTAACCGGGACCGGCCTCAAGAGTCATGCGGAGTATGCAAAGATGGCGCGACCGGCATACGAAATTGAACCCAATCTAGACTCTCTGCTGAAGACGGTGAAGATCTAATAATAATAAACTGAGCTCCCCAAGTTCCTTCGACAACAGATCTTTAATGCCATTCGCGTGTCTGCATCGGATACGGTAAATCAAGTTGCAGAGAGTCTTCGAAGAAGTTGTCATTTGCCACGACGAAAAGGATGTTCGTACACGCCCTAGGAAACAGTTTACATTTAAGGTCAAGAACAATTGTTGACCATGGTTGCTGTCTCAGGTGCCGACATCATAACTAGAGCTCTTGAAGACAACGAGGTAAAATACGTCTTTAGTCATCCTGGCGGATCAATCTTACCGATATACGACAGCTTAAGGGAAAGTGATTCTGTAAGAAACATATTGGTCAGGCACGAGGGCGCTGGTTCTTTCATGGCTGACGCATTCTCGAGAGTAACTGGCAGAATTGGT
>Ga0315280_10008723_pt1 | contig 13229 bp, 12 predicted proteins | sample YL17G06_40_MG_FD_203697 | JGI IMG/M metagenome (GOLD analysis project Ga0315280, IMG submission 203697) | Sediment microbial communities from Yellowstone Lake, YNP, Wyoming, USA - YL17G06_40 | ecosystem: Environmental > Aquatic > Freshwater > Lake > Sediment | place: USA: Wyoming | collected...
TAGCCCGGTACAGCAGGTGGGTCGATCCCCCTTCAGCGGCTGCGCCTGGATTGAACGTTCCAATGGCCTCCCAACTATGGCCATGTCTGGGAACGATGATGGGATTCTTCTCATATCTGGTGAGTCTGGTCAATCCTGGGTACCTGCCCTTCAAAGCGTCGAGTTTCGGCGGACGGCTCTCTCCATGCCAAAGAACCAATATTTGAGTTTAAGCCAGCGGGTTCTCCAAGAAGTGCCTAGGTAAGAAGCCTATCTGGCGCATACGGCAGTAGCTCGGGAGCCGAGGTCCCAGAAATAACTGCCTCCGCCATTAGTTCGCCGAGCGCTGGGGCGAACATAATACCCTTCCCCGAATCAGCGAAGGCGAGCCAGAGATTATCGTAGCCTAACCTTCCACAGATAGGTTCAGAGTCACGGGTAGTCTCCACCAACCCTACCCAAGGTCTAAGAACTTTGACCTGTCGCAGCGAGGGCAGGAAACGAGTTAGCTCGCTTGCAGCCTCCTCCAAGAACCCCAAGGTCGAATTCGTGCCCTTACGAACCTGCCCGTCTGCCCTAGGGATCTGGCACAGTATCTCACCACGCAGACTCTGGGCGATATGCATGCCATTTGGGTTCACTTGGATCATCGGTTTCAAGAAGAACCTTAGAGGCTCTGTTGCGAGCATCTCATGCCTAACAAGCTCCGTGGGCAGCTGGAGCCCAACGGACCGGAGGATCTCACCTGTTCCGGCTCCAGCAGCGATCACAAAAGCATCCGCCCTGTAGACACCCCGATCAGTCTCGACTGCGCGAACTCGTCGTGGTCCTTCAACTTGCAGGCTCTTCACCGTCGTAGACTTCCGCATTTTGCCTCCCTGCCCGTCGAGACCGCTCCAGTATCCGAATTCAAGAGAAAAGGGATGTACGACTCCATCTCCTCTTGAAAAAGTGCCACCCATAATCGAGGAAACATCTAGGAATGGATACCGGGCGCCAATCTCGTCGGAAGATAGAAAGATCGTTTCAAGCCCCAGCGAATGCTGCAGGCTCGCGTTTTTCTCGAGCCGCTTGAGCTGTTCTTCGTTTGTTGCAACCATCAAGTAGCCGCCGCGCCTAAAACCGATGTTGAAGTTCAGTTCGCCTGAAAGCTGGCTCAGAAGATCGCGGCTCTTCATGGCGAGTTTGATGTCATGCTCGTTATCCCACTGCGAGTGAACCGCCCCGATCGCCCTTACGCTGAGCCCGCTCCCTGGATACTGCCGTTCAAGGACCAGTACCTCTGTGCCACGAACCGCCAGGTTGTACGCGACGCCGAGCCCCAAGATTCCAGCGCCGACAACGATGACTCGCATTAATGCTTGTCCCCCGCCAGTATGCCGAGCGGCACCGGGTCGACCGGCGGTCTTTGAGTTGTCAGGCGAAGGTCATGCGGCTTTAGTTTCCTTTCCTGCGCCAATAATCGAAGAGCGTGGAGAAGGCAGTTCTTCCCTTGACAGGGTCCAGTCGAAATTCCCGAATACCGCTTCAGAACCTCGATATCATCGTAACCTAGTCGGATAACTTCCCGCAGGTCTTCTTCCGTGAGGTCTTCACAGAAGCAAACAAACTTCTTACCCACTATTCCCTCTCCACCTTGATTGCCCTTGCTTCAAGGGCCCATTCTTCCGGGACCTCGATGGTCACTAGAGCAGTCCCGTCGTTTCGTTCGGGCGGCAAGATTCGTGTTACTTTGCTCCTGCCGATGACCCTGCCTTCCCTGTCAAGTGTTCCAACTTCATCTCCAACCTTTGGGACAGGGAGAAATTCGTACGGCAAAGTGACGTATCCTACGCCATCAGCGGCTCTCAGAAGGAATATCGCTTGGCCGGGGCAGACCATGGCGCAAGCCATACAACCTGTACACTTGTCCAAATCGATTTTCGGAATGTCGTTCACGTTATCCATCCGTATAGCGCCAAGCTTGCAAGCGAGGGCGCATGAGTTGCAGGGAATTTCTTGGATGCACTCGATCATAGCGACCGGCCGCTTCTCTGCGAGCCTCTTTGAAGGAGGCAGAAGCTTGAAGGGGGCTAGATCATCGAGTCGAATGATTCCGTTTCTAAGATAATGCTGGGCAGACTCCAATTTCCATCTCCTCTGGTACAATCACGCTTCGTAGTCCACGACGTATTTTCTCGCCAAACGGCCCCGATCGTTCGTCGTCAAGACGCTTGATCCACGCCCCAAGTTGCTTTTCGTCATCGGGGAGCCCATACCCTTGCTTGAGCGACGCGTGCACTCCAACGATCTGTCCTTCGAGCATGGCGGTGGTCGCTTCCTCAATTCCGGAAACATCGCCTGCCACGTAGACTCCGTCACATACCTCCATGAAACGCGTCCTGCGAGCAACGAAACCTCCCAGTTCCGGGACAAAGGACAACTGTGCGCCTGCGTGCGAGGCAAGCTCGTAAGTTGGTGTCAAGCCGACAGCTATGCAGATCAGATCGCAATCCAATCGCTTCTCTGTGCCAGGGATTGGATTGAACGAATCGTCGACCTTCGCCACGATGGCGCCTTTGACTCTGTTTCGTCCCAAGGCTTTGACGATGGTATGCGATGTTAGGATCTCGACGCCTTGACGGCGAACCTTTGCGGCATGAACGAGATATCCACCAATTCCCGGTAGCGCTTCAACAATCGCAACCACCTTTACTCCGGCTTGTAGGAGCTGGTAGGAGAGAATGAGCCCAACGTTTCCCGAACCAACAATGAGCGCTTTCATGCCGGGCTTAATCGCGTAAGTGTTCATGAGCGTCTGAACGCCTCCAGCCCCATAAACTCCGGGCAAATCGTTGTTCTCGAAGACAAGTGTTCTTTCATAGGCTCCGGTGGCAACGATGATCTTCTTAGCGTGGATCTTCAGCAGACGATTATCCTGTACGGCCGCTACAAGTCGGCCGTCGTAGATGCCAATGACGCTTGCACCCAGATAGGGGGTTATGCTCTTGAGTTCTCCTACCTGTTTTGTTAGCTTCTCAGCAATCCTGATTCCCCTAACGCCCGCGTAATGCCGAGCGTCACCAAAGAACCGGTGGGTCTGTTTCACCAGCTGCCCACCCAACATTCGCTTGTCATCTAGCAAGATCACCTTAGGACATCTTCTCCCCGCCTCTAAGGCGGCTGTGAGCCCCGCCGGTCCACCCCCTATTACGACAACATCAGCGCTCTCCGAGATTTTGGTGCCCAGCGACTTTGAACTGGATTCCTTTGGAGGGAGTTTGCCGAGGCCAACGAAGCTGGTGATGAGTCTGAGGTAGAACTGCCGGAGGAAGCCTGGGCGGATCATTTTTCGGTGATAGAAACCCGCCGCCAAGGAGAAGTAGAATCCCAGTTTGTCCAAGATCGATAACAGATCGTGGTCGGCATTCGGGAACGCATTTTGGCGAGAAACCTGCATTCCATCCTGAACATTAACCATGCATGTTCGAACATTGGGAGTGCCATCAACCGTCATCATGCAAGCTGAACACCTGCCAATGGCGCAGAAGAAGCCTCGTGGGCGATGATACTTCATGCTGCGGCTGAAGATTCGCAGCCCATTCGCGTACAGAGCAGCCGCAATGGTCTCGTTTGCATGTGCTTTCACGCGCTTGCTTTCGAAATAGAGGGTGATTTCCTTCCCACGGTCGAACCGAACAATGGGATGCTCTGTAATCCTGCCATCCATGACGTTAACCAGCTCTATTGGCCCTCTTGGAGCGCTGCCTCTCCTCCCGCGGGGAGCAAATATTCTCGAAGATCGAGATCGTCATACTCTACGTCGATGGCCTTGCTTGGGCAGGCGCCGATGCACTGCCAGCAAAGGAAGCATTCAGGCACGTGATACCTTATCGTCACCGGAACAGGTCGATTGCTCGAGAGTATGTGTTCATAGAAACACTCAATCGCTGGGCTGTTCTTCACAAAAACATCTCTTGGCTTGCACCAATTCACTAAGCGCTCGAAGACTAAGCCTGGACAACTGGCCGCGCATGCTCCATCCCCGCTGCATTTGCTGTAGTCGACTAATTCATAAGGCAACTTCAAACATGAGCCTTGGATTCAAGAGTTCATTTAAGAGTGCGCCATTTACACTCGGTAATTCTAGTAGAAAATATACTGAAATGACAGGACCTCGAACTCGACGTGCTGACTTGAGAGGGATGGTTCGACGATTTGGGTTGCTAGAGAATGGCAAGGAGCTAATTGATTCTCTTTCGGTCGGAGGTCATGTGGCGCCTGCGCACATATAAGACGACGAAAGATAAAACGACAAGCGACAATCCAAAGGCAGTCAATGCCACTTTTCCATGATCTGGAACGGTAGCTAGTTGTTGCGCTGTACTCGTCGTTCCCAGGCGTGAGTATGACAACTTATCGAACGGAATCTGGATAGGGGCCGGAAAGGAGGAGACGTTGTACGGCCCTGAATGACCGAGAACTATGGGGGCTCGAGGTTGTGACTTGAAGTCGAAGAATTCTGTCAAGCCGTTTGATTCAGCCACGTTTTGGTTAAGATATGGCAGGTTCCAATTGTCTTCTATGAAGTGAATGAGCGACATGTGGTTCAGGATTTGGCTCGATACGTAGTTCTCTTTGGAGTAAGGGGATATTACGAGAAGGGGGACTCGTTCTCCATAGCCATGAAGAACGTGGTCGAATCCATGGTCAATCGTGAGGAGTTGTGGAGGTGCAACGTGGTCATAGTAGCCGCCCCCCTCGTCCCAAGTGAGGAGAATCGCTGTCGAACCCCAGTACTCACTTTGCATGATTGCATTCACAACTGAGACCGTCCATATCTCTCCCTGTGTAACGTTCGAAGGAGGATGTTCGTCAGTACCGTTGGTTCCAAGTGACATGACGAAGCTCACGGAGAGTAGTTGTCCATTTGATAGGTCTTCGAAAAAGGTCGAGGTGTCTTGAATCCTCTTTGTGGCGCTAGAGTCGAGGCCGGTGAGATAGATGAATGGGTACAATGAAGAGACTGGTCCGTAGGGTTTCAGGGTGTCGAAGTATCCCCATGATATCCCGTATGAAGATAATTGATTCAGGATCGTGTCTCTGTACGGAGCGTATGGTGGTGGCCCGTAATTGTATGATACCGGCGAGTCTCCTGCAAACAGAATCAACCTGTTTGGGGTGGTAGTAGTCATCGCTGAAGCGAAATAGTTCTCTGCTAAGCCGTATTCTTCCGCATAAACCCAGTAAGCGGCGATTTGGTGATAGTCAAAATAGCCCATTGATTGGGGGCCGGAGAATTCTGCAAAACCATCCATCCGGCCATCATTATAATCGTTCTCGTAAGTTAGCTGGCCTTCGACAGGGCTCGACGTATTGTATCCCTGTACGAGATGAGGTGATACACATCCCGTCTTGGACTTCAGGCAAATCCCGTTCGGCAGTCCATTGACGGCTTGGAGGCTCATGGTGGTATTGTTCACTAGGGTTCCGTTGGCGGTGGGATATGTTCCAAAGTAATTGTCGAAGCTATGGTTCTCTTGCATGATTATCACCACATGAGAGACAGGACTGGACGCGGCTCGAACACTGACATACACATATGATGCAGAGATCGAGAAAACGAGAATCGACAGTAACAAGATGGCTAGTGTTTGCAATCGTCCATCAGTTGACGTGACTGTACAACCTACTTAAGCGTGGCTCGCGAGAAGCAGTCGAACAGCATGGACTTCTGGTCGTCTGTAACATCATCGAGGAATTCTGAAACTCAATTTCGAATCTGCTCGACTTCGAGGGCAATTCGCTCAGCTAACTCTAACGCTGCCCTCTGAACCGGTGGGCTAAGGGCTTCAGTGAACGTGAATTCCGGACTGATGTCGAGTGTGAAAATTCTAATTGTCTTGGGAACTTCATTGGCTTCGAGTTTCTTGTAGAGTTCCAAGGCTGTGGCAAAATTCGTGTCATGTGGGGACGATACGTATTGGGTCCCCTTGAATTGTTGTGGTGTGAATTCACGGATTCTGCCGACCGTCCCACTTGAAGCAATTGAGTCGATAATGAACACGCTTTCATAGCCCAATATTTCCTCAACCAGTCTTAGGCCGCCAAGGCTCAATTCCTTGAACTCTACGTCAGCTCGTAATGGAATCTTGCCCTTCAGTATCCTGACTACATAGATTCCTACGCCGTCGTCACCCATTATGGGATTACCTAGACCTACGAGCAGAACGGTCGTATGGGCCAGCTCTGTTTCTGCGAACGGTTTCAGGGTCTCCGTATGTCGCGTATAACTGCCCCATTCTTGCTGAAAATTTTGATGTGGAGGGGCATCTGCCCAGGTAACGTGTGGGTCGCGCAGGCGTAGCATGGGTCGTAGGCCCTGAATGCCATCTCGACCACGTTCAGGATTCCGTCGGACACTTCCCCTTTCTTGATTACCCCCTCTGCGGCTTGTTTGATCGACATGCTGATTGCCGCATGGTTGTTCGTCGTCGCCACGATGAGGTTGACGCCTTTCACCATTCCTTTCGCATCCGTCTTGTAGTGGTGAATGAGTGTTCCGCGGGGCGCCTCGACCGCGCCGACGCCCTCGTCGGGTATTGCGGTCGGAATGGTACGGACGTTCGGGCTTGTGATTTCGGAGTCCTGACTCAGTTCCAGCATTCGCTCTGCCGCGTATACTAGTTCGATGAGGCGCGCCCAATGCGTTGCTAGGGTCGAGTGGACTGGTTTGTGTCCCAACGTCTCGTAGATTCTCTTGTATTCAGCTTTTGCGATGGGGGTTGCCATGCCTTCGGCGACATTGAGGCGGGCGAGGGGCGTAGCCTTGTACACGCCACTATCCTTGCCCCCAATCAACCCCTTCCATCCAATCTTCTTGAGGTATGGGAACTTGAGGTACGTCCAAGGTTCCACATGTTCTGAGATGTATTGCTGGTAATCAGCTGGTGGATACTTGGCGAATTCTTTGCCTTCAGGGTCGACAACCCTGATTTTGCCGTCATAGAAGTTGACGCGGTTCTGTTCGTCGAGTGTTCCCATGCAATATGTTTCGGTCGCATGTGTGTCGCTTGTTATGAGGTTGACGTAGTCTTTGTTCTTGAGGACGATGTCGTCGAACAGTTTCATTGTGAACTTTGCGAATTCGACTTCGGATTTTGATATCGCTTCGATTTTGTTTCTCTCGTCTTCTGTTATGGGTTTGCTTACTCCCCCGGGGACGCCGCAGCTCGGGTGAATTCTCTTCCCGCCGATCGCCGCAATGATGTCAAGCGCATCTGAGCGGTGCTTGATGACGGAGCTACCGACTTCTAGCCCGACTTTGGCTATGACACCGAGGATGTTTCGCTCTGCTTTTGGAGCAGTTGGTCCCATCACGAAGTCTGGGCCAGCGAGTACGTAGAAGTGCGTTATGTGGTCGGCAACGAAGAACGCGCTGTACAGAAGCTCTCTGAGTTTCTTTGCTGCTGGGGGCGGTTCCACGTGGAAAACGGCGTCTAGCGCTTTTGTTGATGCTATGTGGTGGGCTTCGGGGCAGACGCCGCATATCCTGCTGGTTATGTCAGGCATCTCCTCGACTGGCCTGCCTTCGCAGAACTTCTCGAAGCCCCTGAGTTCCGGGACTTGGAAGTATGCGTTCTCTACGTTTCCTTCATCGTTCAGAAAGATAGAGATCTTACCGTGCCCCTCAAGTCTCGTTACAGGGTTTATTGTAACGGTTTTCATGGCTTTGTTCTCCTCAGCAATGAGCGAGCTAGGCCAAACCGGTAGAAGGTGCCGACCGGGTCGACCACAGAGTCCGCGAGCCTTTGAATATCCTCCTCGCTTTGCGCGTCGAAGATTGAAGACAAAGCCGAGAGCATCTTTCCGCCCTGATCAATTGCTTTGGGCAGCGGGCCATAGCATCCCCGGCATGGCATGTTGGCGTCCAAGCATATGCTGCCGCAGCCGCCTCGAGTCGCGGGTCCCATGCAGATTATGCCCTGTTCAAGCAGGCATTTCTGGGGATCTGGGAGAGTCTGATAGGTTCGGATGATCTTAGCGATCTTCCTATCAGTCCTAACGCGTTTGCATTCGTGGCACAGAGATTTGTCGGAGGCTCCTAGCACAGCTCCTTTAGGCGGAAGAACACCTTCAACAAACTGGCTAATCACTTTCGAAACCTGTTCACCAACCGGTGGGCACCCAGGAACGTAGTAATCGACGTCGACGACCTGGTCAAGGGTCTTGACGGTGTTGTAGAATTCTGGTATGGTAAGTTCTCCTTCTCTTGCTTGAAGCTTGGTTTGTGGAAGGGTCTTTTCGGGGTTGTCTGTGGTGGACGTCTCAATGTATGAGCTTGCGAAGATCTGATCACGGCTCGTTGTATTTGCCAGGGCTGGTATGCCGCCTAGGCAAGCGCAAGACCCGAAGGCCACGAGCAGCTTGGATTTGGCTCTTAGTAGTTTAGCCAGGTGCTCGTTTTCCGAGTTCTGTATCGCGCCGTTGACGAACGCAACATCAATAGCCCCGTCAGGAATCGCCTCGAGGTCCGAGTACTTGTAATCTAAGATGGCGGGCCAGAAGACGATGTCAACCTTGTTGGCTAGGTCGATGAGTTTGGTCCCTAACTCGAATATGGCTATCTCGCACCCGCCACAGCTGCTTGCCCAATTGAATGCAATTTTAGTCTTCGTCATGCGACTGCTTCCACCCTTGCCTTCCAGTTGAGCGGTCCCAGCGAACGAACATCCTCTGTCATACCCCTAACTACCCGGGCGTACCTCTCACCTTCAGAGGCGGAGACCCATTCTAACCTCACACGTTCTCGTTCTATTCCGAACTGGTCCAACATTTTTTGCAGAAGCCTGAACCTTCGAAGCGCTTTCACATTGCCGTTCGTGTAATGGCAGTCTCCCGGATGACAACCGGCGATGAGGACACCGTCCGCGCCTAACGCGAGAGCCTTCAGAACAAGAGTGGGGTCAACTCTACCAGAACAGTTGACCCGTATTGTGTTGACGTTTGGCGGGTACTTGATTCTGCTTGTTCCCGCAAGGTCTGCACCAGCATACGAGCACCAGCGGCAAAGGAAACCGACAATCTTTGGCTCAAAGTTTGTTTCCAATTGAATCACCGTCTCTATGATGCGACTATCGCCTCAATCATTGCTAGCATTTGTTCATCTGTAAGGTTCCGGAGTGATAGCGCGCTTGACGGGCAGGAGGCGATGCAGGTTCCGCATCCTTCACAGAGGGCTTCCGAGACTTCTGCTAGTTTCGTCTCCGCGTTCAGGCTGAGTGCCTCATAAGGACATGATGGGATGCAGATGCCGCAACCACTGCACAATTCTCCGACAACTTGGGCAACCGTTGGTTCGCGTTCGAGCGTTGGGCTGGAGAGGAGGTCTAGTGCCTTGCTGGCCGCGCCGCTTGCCTGCGCTACGGTGTCTGGGATATCCTTCGGCGCTTGTCCTGCTCCTGCCATGAAAATTCCAGCTGTTGGGCTTTCCAAGGGTCGGAGCTTCGGGTGTGCCTCGGAGAAGAATCCATTAGCATCCAATGAAGCCTTGAGTTTGCTTGCCAGTTCGTGTGTTTCTGAGCTCGGTATCATGCCGACTGCAAGTACTACGAGGTCAGCATTGATTTGGACTCTCTTTCCGCTGAGCGTGTCAACGCCCTTTACGACCAGTTTGCCGTTCTCTTCGTAGACCTTAGCGACTCGTCCTCTGAGGTAGAGTAGCCCTCTCTCCTCTTGGCAACGCTTTACGAATTCCTCATATCCTTTTCCACCGGCGCGGATGTCCATGTAGAAGACGTATGCCTGGCCTTCGGGTACTTTGTGGTGGAACATCATTGCATGCCGGGCGGTGTACATGCAGCATATTTTGGAGCAGTAGGGCAGCGCCGTTTCAGGTTCTCGCTGTCCCGCGCACTGAATGAAGACGATTTCTCTCGGAGTCTCCCCATCTGATGGGCGCCTGATCTCGCCCGATGTCGGCCCTGAAGCCGAGAGCATGCGTTCGAATTCTAGGCTGGTCATGACGTCAGAGAAGATTCCGTATCCGTACTCAGTCAGTTTCGTTGCGTCGTAGAGTTCATACCCCGTCGCGACGATGATGGCTCCTACTTCAAGCTCGTGGACTTGGGGCCACGCATCGAGATTCATGCACCCCGTCCCGAATTGGTCGCAAGCCTTCTTGCATTCCCCACAGGCTTGAGGGAGCAGGCCCAGGCAATTCGTAGAGTCGAGGACGTACGCGGGGGGTACCGCCTGTGCGAATGGGGTGTATATCGCCTTTCTCCAAGTCAAACCGAAGTCAAATTCGTTGGGAACCTGAGCGGGGCAGACTTTTGCGCATTCTCCGCAAGCGTTGCACTTGGCTTCTTCAACGTACGGTGGTTCCTGCCGCACCCTGACCTTGAAATTGCCAATGTAGCCTTTCACCTCTTCGACTCGAGAAAGCCTGAGGAGTTTGATGTTGGGGTGCCTGTACACCTCTACCATTAATGGCCCAAGGATGCATATCGAGCAATCCAATGTGGGGAAGGTTTCAGAAAGTTGAGCCATCCTTCCGCCTATCGACCCTGACTTTTCCACGAGGTAGACTTGATACCCGCCATTGGCTACGTCCAGCGCAGCACGGATGCCCGCGATGCCTCCACCAATAACGAGAACTCTCCTAGTCACAGGCACGGTAATGGGTTGAAGCGGCTCGTTGAGTTTGACCTTCTCAATGCCTTGGCGCACAGCGATTTGTGCTTTCGAAGTGGCTTTGTCACTATCATCGTGAACCCAGCTGCTCTGCTCGCGAATGTTCGCGACTTCGCAGTTGTATCGGTTCAGGCCAGACAACTGTGCGATATTCTTGAAGGTGGCCTCGTGCATTGCAGGCGAACATGCGGCGACGACAATGGCGTCCAGCTGATGCTGCCTTATGCTATCCTTGATTAATGTCTGACCTGGCTCTGCGCAGAGGTACTTGTGGTCGACTGCGAATACAACACCTGGTTGCTTGTTGGCTTTGTCAATAACTTCCTTAACCTTCACCATTCCTGCGATGTTTAAGCCACAGTGGCAGACGAATACTCCAACTCGTTTCGTTCCCATCTCACCCTTTCACCGTCGATACTGACGTTTCGCGGATCGCTTGCATCTGGCGCGGGTCAAGTTCGAGCTGTTGAGGGTCAATTCCCAAGGCCAGTCCTAGGAGCTGCGTGAAGTAGACTACTGGCACAAATTCATCGGGCGGAGAATCGTTGATGCCTTGAAGCTGGCTCGATTCCAGGTTGTATTTGCAGAGTGGGCAACTCACAGCCAATAACTTGGCTCCGCATGACCGGGCCGACCTCACGATGGCCCCCGACAAAGGTTGAATGTTCTCAGTTGAGCTCACGCTCAAGTATGACCCGCAGCAGTCTGTTCGCGCAGGGTAGTCGATTGGCGTGCATCCCAGTCTGACTAGTAGGTTCTCTAGGATTGAGGGCCTGTTCGGGTCGTCAAACTTCATTTCTCCAAAGGGGCGAAGCAGCAAGCAACCGTAGTAGGCGCCGACGCGCAACCCTTTCAGAGGCACTTTGACAGCCTTTTCGACAGCGTCGAAACCTACGCGGTCTCTTAGGATTTCCAAGAAGTGTAAGACGTCTACTCCACCGTTGAAGGGTTCTTCGTTGAATGCGTTGATCGCCTGCTGTGAGGGGGAAACGTGCCTGGCATGTAGGTCTGTCCTTTTGAGAACGTTGTAACAGCCCGCGCATAAGGTGACAAGTGTGTTTCCTTCCTGCCGTGCTCTGGCGAGAATCCGGTTTGGTCCGGCTTTTGTCATGAGGTTGTCATCAACGTTTGATAAGACCGCTCCACAGCAGAGCCATCCTTGCATTTCTTTCAATTCGAAGCCAAGGGCACGTGCGCAAGCTTTCGCGGATGCGTCGAAATCCTTTGCCACAGTTCGAAGTGAGCACCCGGGGAAGTAGAGGTAGGGCTGCGTTTCTTGCACCTCAATATGAGCTGAGTTTTCTGTAGGCGCTCACCAAGCCTTGTTGCGGCATCTGAGACGAAGCCTGTTCAATCTTGAGCTCGTAGGGTGCTTGGCGCAGCTTGATTGTACGCAGCGCCTCGCAGATCTTGCTTACGTCAATGCCTCTGGGGCATTGAGTTTCGCAAGAGAAGCACGTCGCGCACAGCCAGGGTGAATTTGCCTCTAGAACTTGCTGAAGACCAAGCTGCAGGTAACGAACGACCTGGTGTGGAAGTAAGTCCATCCGTGAAGCTAGGGGGCACGTGGCGGAGCATTTTCCGCATTGGTAGCAGAGTGCGATATTCTGGCCGCTTATCGCTTCGACCTTGTGAAGCAGTGAGCTTGCGATTGAATCGGCCGATAGGATGCTCGCCACTTTATTCCCAGCCCTTTACTGCGAAAGCCTCCAGTTCGATCTTTGCTTCCCTGCTACGATAGTCCGGGAGGAGGACGGGGCTATGCCGGTCGGCTTTACATCCGGCCTTTGCAAGTTCCCTGTGAAATCGAACAACATGTCTGAGGGTTGGTTTTCCGCCAACAGGAGTGCGGGTTTTCTTAGCGGCGTCGATTCCGGCGCGTCTGCCGAAAACGAGTATGTCCAGCAATGAGTTGCCCATCAAACGGTTTCTTCCATGGATACCGCCCGCCGCTTCTCCTGCAACATATAAGTTCGGGACGTTCGTGCGGCCGTCTACGTCTATTAGGACGCCCCCGTTCTGGTAGTGCTGACTTGGGTAGACGAGAACCGGGTCCCTGAGTATATCTATCCCGAATCTTTTGAATTGGCGGACCATGGCTGGGGCAAGGCGTTGTGTCCGACCGGGACCCTTCACAACGTCGATGAGTGGCGTGTCAAGCCACACGCCCACAAGTCCGCCTGGGGTCAGAACGCCTTTGTTGCGTTCTTTACATTCTCTCACGATAGCCGAAGCAACAGCGTCTCTTGTCTCAAGTTCGTTAACGAAACGTTCTCCGTCTACATTGACAAGTTGAGCGCCGAGGCTCCTCATCTTCTCAGTTATGAGTTGCCCGGAGATTAGCTCGGGGAAAGCCACTCCTGTCGGATGGTATTGGATTGTGTCTACGAACGCTAACTTGCAACCCGCCCGATAGGCCAATGAGAGTCCGTCGCCCGTTGCGCCATAGTGATTCGTCGTAGGGAATTCCTGGACGTGAAGTCTTCCAGAACCGCCCGTCGCTATAATCGTAGTTTTTGAGCGAACAACTATGTACTCGTCGGTCTCCATGTTGAGAAGGAGGGCCCCGACGCAGT
>Ga0315280_10008724_pt1 | contig 13229 bp, 12 predicted proteins | sample YL17G06_40_MG_FD_203697 | JGI IMG/M metagenome (GOLD analysis project Ga0315280, IMG submission 203697) | Sediment microbial communities from Yellowstone Lake, YNP, Wyoming, USA - YL17G06_40 | ecosystem: Environmental > Aquatic > Freshwater > Lake > Sediment | place: USA: Wyoming | collected...
GTTCTTCCCTGGGAAGAACCGGAGTGGAAGGGAGAGACGGGCCGGATGGAAGATGTTCTGCGAAAATACCTGGATGCGCTTGACCTGCATCCTGCCGAGACGACCGCTTACCTCTGTGGTCATCCTCAGATGATCGAGAACGCCAAGGGAATTATGCGCCGGCGGGGATTCAGCAAGGAATTCGTGCGCGAAGAGGTCTACTGGTTGTCGCGCAAAGAAGCTTCTTAGCGCGGCGCGAACCTTGGGGTATAATGCCGACTTCCCCGTTCAAGTTTTGACTCTGTCGAATCGGAGCTTTGCTGAGAACTCGATGACACGCACCACGTCGAACGTCCTGATTGATCGGCTTTCGGAGGAACGGAGCGCGGCGCAGGACTTGCTCTGGGTAGCGGGGTTTGGCCTGCTCACCGCGCTGCTGGCGCAGATCCGGATTCCGCTTCCCTTCACTCCCGTGCCGCTCACCGGGCAAACGTTGGGGGCGCTGCTGGCGGGCGCAGCCTTGGGAGCTCGCCGCGCTTTTACGAGTCAGGTGACTTACCTGCTGGCCGGAATTGTCGGCCTGCCTGTTTTTGCCGGAGGCGCCTCGTCGTTCGCTCACGTTCTTGGCCCCACGGGCGGTTACCTTATAGCCCTCCCCCTGGCAGCGGGCCTGCTGGGTGGGTGGGTGGAACGAGGTGGGGCGCAGGGTGTCCTGCGCCTGGCGACAGGGCTCATCGCGAGTAATCTGCTGATTCTGACTTTGGGAACCCTCTGGCTCCAATTCGCCCTCCGCGTGCCGTTCCGGGAAGCGTGGGCTATGGGCTTCTATCCTTTCCTCCTGGGAGATATTCTGAAGATCGCTTTGGTAGGTTTTACGTTCCCCAGGATCCTGGGGCGTTTCGAGGTTCGCAAGACGGCCTCGCAGTAGCCCGGCCGAGTTTTCTTTGCGGGCTGTGCTGCTGTCGGAGATTTCCTCATCGGTAGAACCATGAGGTTGAGAAGGGCCGCTGGCACTTCGACACCGGGGGCGAGTATGGGCGCTGCGTATCGCCTGAAGACGGACGAGGAAGAAGTCCTGGGGGTGAACCGCGCTTTCTTTCAAGCGCTCGAATCCCTGGACGTGGAGCAGATGGAAGCCGTCTGGTGGCACGAAGACTGGGTGCAAATCCTTCATCCCGGCTGGGAACTTATCGTGGGCTGGGATGAGATCCGGGAAAGCTGGGTGGACATCTTCCGCTCCACGGTGAGAATGCGGGTGGCGATCAGCCACCCGTTCGTCCACGTGGTCGGCGACGCCGCCTGGGTATCGTGCCGGCCGGAAATAACCTACACCTCCAAAGAAGGATTCACCACCGCCGCTATCGACGTCCTGAACATCTTTGTCCGGCGCAACGGGGCGTGGCGCATCGTCCACCACCATGCCGCCCTGGTCCCCGCGCAGCCGGTTTCCGAAGTTGTTCAATAAGTTCGCCGGCCCGGCTCCCCCAACTCGGCAACAACAATCTTCTCCTCAAGCAGAAGGCTAGGCCACGCGAGGGAGCACCTGCTTTCTCAGGTCCGGACTCTCGCGCTGAATTTCCTGCTCGACCTGCCGCCCGTAACGTTCCCGCAGGCAGCGCTAATTCTCCCGCAAGCGCCGTGCATTGTCCTTCCAGGCCTGCTGGAGTTGGGAGAATTGCTGCTGGAACCGGGCCGTGGCCTCCCGCAGGCGCGCCGCCCAATCGGACCATGCCACCGAGTCAAGCCCGGCTGGCGCGTGCGCGAATTGCCGCGGCTTGGGAGGCAAGGGTGCTTCCAGTTCGACGCCTATGGTCTGCTCGCGGCGGTCGCGTACGATGGTCAGGGTCACCTTCTGTTTCTCTCCCGAGACCTTGGGAAGGGCGCGGCGCAGTTGCCCCACGGAACCCACTTCCGTGTCATTCACCTTCACAACCACGTCGCCAGCCTTTAACCCGGCTTTCTCGGCGGCGCTGCCCACCACCACTTCCCGGACCAGCACGCCTTTCCCCTGCTTGACACCGAAGTAGTCCGCCAGTTGCCGCGTCAGTTCGTCCCCCGAAATCCCCAGGCTGACCCCGGGCTTGTATACCATTACCCCAGGCGGGGGAATCTCGAAGTTGAAAAAATCCGGAACGTCCGGGGGCTCAGGAAGTTCCGGGAGCGGCGCGGCGTGCGGCCGGAGGGAGGACTCGCGGGCCTCCTCCATAGTCGCGGACAGGGTCTTGGCCTGGCCGGCACGGATCACCTGAAGCGTGACGTTACGCCCGGGCGGAGTCTCCTCCACCAAGCGCCGCAGTTGCGCCGCGCTCCGCACCTTTTCGCCGGCGAACTCCACAATCACATCATCCTTGGCAATGCCCGCCTTGGCCGCCGCAGTATTCTCTGTCACACCCCGCACCAGCACGCCGTATTCACCCGGCGCCTTCAGCTCACGGGCTTTCTCCGCCGTAAGGTCTTCCAGTTGCACCCCCAGGCGCGGGCGGAAAAGGCCAAAGCGCTCCGTGAACAAAAACCTTTTCCCCATAGCGGGCGACTCGTCATCGTCATCGTCCGGGTTGACGCGAATGCGCACATCCTTTTCCACCCGCACCGGAGGCGGTGGAGCCGGCTCTTGAGCGGCGGTCAGCAACACCGTGGGGGAATTACTCCACGACGAGCTTCCCGGCGCCGGCACGTCCTGCGCAAAATGAATCCCCAGCCCGACCAGCATGGCCAGGACTATTCCTACCAACCAAACCGTAACTCTGCGTCCCATACGATCCTCCTCTGCTATCGTCCGCCGCCCCACCGAAGCCCTTGCAGCCCGGCAAGCGCAGCCTTGGTTCCCTTTCGAGTTACTCGCGAAACGTCACAACAACTCTTCCCCTTCCGCCACGTGGATGTTGCCGCGGATGGTGCGCAGGCGCACGCGCGTGCCACCGCGACCCAGACGCGCGCGCAGTGCCCCGTCGCCGGGCTTAGCACTTACGGTCATGGGAAGGCTCCCTTCGATTCGCCCTGCCGTCGTACTCATTTCCAGGTCGGCATTAGCGCCGGGCGGCAAGAGTAGAAAAAGATTCCCGCTCGCGGCCTCCAAGCTTATTCCCGTCGCCGCCTCCGGTAACGCCCGGAGCGAAACCACAACGTCACCGTTGATCGTCCGCGCCGTGACCGCGCCGGAAATCTTGACCTGAGTGATGTTGCCGCGCAGGCTCTGCGCCTCCACGCTGCCCTCGATGTTCCGTACCGTGATGTTGCCCTCCAGCGTCCGCAGCCCCTTCAGCTTGATTTGGCGCGGCACCCGCAAGCGGTAGTCCACGCGCGCCGGTTCCTCGAGCGGCGCGGCGTACAGCGTGCGCAGTCTCAGTGCTCCCTCGCTCTGCTCCACCGATATCACGATATCCTCCGGCTGCGCGTCGGCCGTGGCAAACGTCTTGATCACGACCACTTCCACTTCTGCCCGGTCCCAGCCTTCCACCCAGATCGACCCTTGCACGTTCTCGACCGCTACCTGGCTTCCCGGCGCCAGTGGATAGTACGCTACCCCGCCCCGCTGTTCGAGCGCCAAGGCCCTGCCCGCCGTCAGAAGGCCCACCGCGGCGGCTACAGTCATGGCGACTCTGAGGGTCCACTGGCCTTGTCTATTCAAGGCACCTAGTCCTGATCGTGCTCGCGCTGTTGCACCGCTTCCTGCTCCCGGCGCAATTGCTCTTGTTGCTCTTTTCGAGTCCGATCCAATTTCTGCTTGGTGCGTTCGAGCTCGCGTTGGGCCCGCTCCTGTTCCGCCCGGGCGCGGTCAAGTTCCCGCCGCACTTGTTCGAGCCGCCCGCGCCCCTGCTCTCGGAGTCCCCAGGCGGCTTGCTGACGCTCTTTGAGTTGTTCTAGGGCGGCGGCGTCGAGTTTACGGATTTCAATGTCCCCGGCCACCGCCCGGATGAACAGTAATTTGCCCCCACCGTTCAGGTTGCCCTGGCCGCGCACGGTTTGGGCAACGTAACCCGGCTCCTCCCCGGCCAGGCGCAGGGGAAAGTCCGATTCGATCTTGTGTCCCGAAGCCATGTCGATCAATGCGTCAATGGTGAGGGGTAGATCGGGTGGCAGGAAAACCCGAACGTCCCCGAGAGCGGTCTGCAACGTGGACGGCCCGAAAGTATCCCGGCGGGCGTCAATCTGCGCGAGGATGCGGCCGGCGCTGGTCTGGGCGTGAACGGCCCCTCCCACCCGGAACAAATCGATGCTGCCCCCGGCGGTAGTCGCCGTCACGGTGCCGCGTCCGCCATCCAACCGGATCGTACCTCCGGCGGTCTGCGCGCTGATGCTGCCGGTGGATTCCCCAATCCAAATTTGCCCGCCAGCCGTCTCCGCCCGGAGGGCCCCGGCCGCGCCCCGCACGACGATGTCTCCGCCGGCCGTCTCCGCCGTAACTGTTCCCCCTATCCGGCCGGCAATGATTTCGCCGCCGCTGGTCTCGAGCAGCGCGTTTCCTCGGACATCCCCTACGCGGATGTTACCGCCGGCCGTCTGCGCCTCCAGGCGGCCCCCGATGTTGCCCAGGCTGATGGTTCCCCCCGCGGTCTCCACCTTTACGGGGCCGCCGATATCGCCGCTGCGGATGTTGCCGCCCGCTGTCGTGGCACGGAGCTGGCCCTCGAGGCGTTCCACCTCGAGGTCGCCCGCTTGCGTCTCCAAATCCAGGTTGAAACGCAGCGGCACTTCAAACTCGAACTCCACTTTCAAGCGCGATAACCCCTTCCGCCCCGCCCCCAGCGTGGATTCGAAGAATGCCCCGCCTCCTTCCAACCGGCGCACGTTCAATTCGTGCTGCTGGAAGAAGCGATTGGCCTCGTTTTCGTCTGCCGTGTAGGCGCTCACCCGCACCCGGCCGCTCAATTGGTTGGCGGCACCGCTTCTGACCTTGACCGAACCCAGGTCAGCGCGCAGGAGCATCCGCCCGCCTTCCCGCACCGGCACGCGGCACTCGGTCACCTTCACCCAGGCGCGCCCCTGGCGCTGCGGGCTCCCCGGTTTGATGTAGGCCTGGTCCGAAGCCGCCAGGAGCAGACCAGCACCCAACATTCCCAGGAGCAAGCCAAGCCGATATGGCAGTCCCTTACCTGGCCGACTCATCTTCCACCAACCTGCGAATTGCCCCGGCGCACTTGATCCGCACGTACGCGTTGGGATCGTCCACCGCCAGGCGTTCCAGCACCGGCAACACTTCTTCATCCGCGTGCCGGCTCAAAGCGTCAATGGAGGCTACCCGGACGCCGGGATTGCTGTCCCGTTCCAAGGCTTCGAGGAAAACCTGCCGCACCTCAGAATCCCACGCCGCCGCCTGGACGGCCTCGATCGCCGCCAGTCGTACCCCGGCGTTAGGATCGTGCCGCATGGCGTAAACCATGGCCGCCCGCACTGGCGGCTTCTCGCTCCGGGCGCGCAGTGCGTCCAGCGTGTCGCGGCGAATGCCCGGGTTGTCGTAACTCTTCACCGCATAGACCAAGACCTGCTGAATGCGCGGGTCATCCAGCGAGCCTTCGAGCGTCACTTGCCGCTCCCCATCCAGGCGAACGCGGACATCACCCGTCGCGGGATCGGAGCCCAGGCGGCTGACCCCGCTGATCCGCAGGTTATCCAAATCCGCCCCGGTTAGCGCGGCCGCATTATGCATCGCGGGTTCCGGGCCGATGCGCGCCGCAAACGGGCGCAACGACCAGCCGAGGCCGAATCCAAAGACCAGCAGCGCCAACAGCGTGGCTGCCCGCGCCGCCGGGAACGCCCGCGGTCCGAGCGTCCACGGCCGGAGCAGTCCCCGCCACCCAAGTTGCTCCTGGTCAAGGGCCTCGTCCAGCTTGAAGCGGCATTGCAGGACGAGTGCGGGCGAAGGCTCGCGAACCGGGTGTTCACCCAGCAACTGGTGCAGGCGGCGACTTTCCGCCAAGCTGGCCTGGCACCGCGCACATTCACCCAGATGGGCTTCAAAAGCCAGGCGCGACTCGCCCTCGAGTTCGCCGTAAAGGTAGAGCAAAAGGTTGTCTTCCAATTCCTTGCAGGTCATGGTTCGATCTCCATGCGTTTTTCCCCTACCTCAGGTCACCCAATTCCCCGCGGAGCTTCTGCGTGGCCCGGAAAAGGCAGTTCTTGGCGGTTTCTTCGCTCGAACCCAGCAGCGCGCCGATCGCACTGAGCTTCAAGCCCTGATAGTGTCGAAGTTCGAAGACCATGCGCTCGCGTGGGTTTAGCCGTGCCAGGGCCGCTTCCACCCGGCCACGGATTTCCCGCGCCCGCAGCGCCTGCATGGGATTGAGGCTGGGCCGATCGTCGGCGACCTCGTGAAAATACTCCGACCCGCTTTCGTCGTCTGCGGGCGCCTGGACTTCCGGCCGGGCCTGCTGCCGGCGTAGATGATCCAGGCAGGCATTGACCGCCACCCGGTGCAGCCAAGTGTAGAAGCTGGCCTTGAAATTGAAACGCGGCAGGGCACGATAGACCTTCAAGAAAATCTCCTGAAAAACGTCCGGGGCGTCCTCCGCCGAACGGACGACGTGCAGCACGAGGCGGAGCACGTTCCGGTCGTAGCGGCGCACCAGGAGGTCAAAAGCCGCACGATCGCCTCGCTGGGCAAGACGAACCAAGGTGGTTTCGTCAACCGCCGCGCGCTCCAGACCGCCTGTCTCTCTGCTTCCAGCCAGCTCCAAGCAGGCGCCATCCATTCCGGGTTTACTCCGTCCTGTCTTCAATAACTTAGACGGACGGGTAAGAAAAAGGTAAGCGAAAAAAAAGCCGATCGCAAGTACGGCCGCCACCAGCCGTCCCCAAGGTGATGCACTCGTCCTCAGCCAGCCGCCACGCGTCGCCTCCGCCCGAACGGAGACATCTATGGTAAGGGAGCACTTCCCGCCTTTGGCGGGACAGGCCGCCGCTCCCGCACGCTGTGGTAGGGGAGGGCCTTTACGACCCTCCCGCTTGTTCAGGCGTAGAGACGTTGGGCCGGAACCTCTTCTCATCGAGGCGGCCCACCGGGCCGTCTCTACGTCGCGCCCCCGCTGCGCGGCCCGATGGACAAATGGGCGAACAGCGGGAGCCCAGAGGGCTCCCCTACCATGACAACTACGGGCAGGCTGCGCTCGACGCTGGAGGAGGAAAGTGCTATGCTCTGCCCATCTCGACCAGGATACGTTCTCTGGGCCCGGTGTACGACGAGAAAGGAACGAAGAAGCCTCTGCGTGGCTTCCGCTGCGGCGGCAAGCAAACGGGGAAGAAGTCCAGGGTCGTGAAGGAGGTCATATGGCCAAGTTCTGCACGAAATGTGGTTCACCCCTCAGCGAAGAGATTCAGTTCTGCACCAACTGTGGAGCGCCGGTCGCCGCCTCGCCCCCGGCTCCAACGGCCGCACCCCCTTCGGCGCCACCCGTGGTAGGACCCGCCGTCAGTGCGGCACCTGCCGCTGCGGCTGCGGCTCCGGCTGCCAAGGCGGGGAGTCCCATCTTGAAGATCGTCCTGATCGTGGTAGGAGTCCTGATACTGCTGACGGCACTGGGCATTGGCTCCTGTGTCTACGTTGCTTATCGCCTGAGGCAGAGGGCCGGCGCGGTCATCCAGAGCGCCACGTCCGGAAGGACGACTTATGGTACGCCCGAGGTGCAAGTCGAGAAGGGCGGCGCAGGAAGCGAAGCCGAAGCAATCGCCACCATGGATGTGCCCACTTATCCGGGCGCCACGGCCACCGAGGGCGGAGGCAGTCTTGGAGCCGCCGGATTCGGAATTGCCGCCCAGGAATACATGACCGCCGACGATGTGGACAAGGTGGTGGCGTTCTACAAACAGAAGTTCGGTAACAAGCTGAGTATCCACGAGGCCGGTGGCAACGCCGTACTGCAGCTCAAGACCGGCGCCAAGGGCCTCACCACCATCAGTATTTCGCGGGACGAGCAGACCGGGCAAACAAAGATCAATATCATGCGAATCGGCAAATAAACGTCGGTGCCGCCAAGGCGGCGGACACCATTTGCCTGGCACGTAGACGCACGACGGTGCAGGGCCGCACTCGCCCCCCGTGATCTTCGAGGGTCGAACTGCCCAACAGGAGATTGCAGTACTCTCCTCACCGGGGCCATGTACTATACTATAGTGAGCGCGGTGCCCGGTTTGGCGCGCGCTTGAGGCGTTCGCTTTCCGCCTCCCGGTGGCGCGCGTGCCGCGGCCGTTGCTGCCCGGAGATTCAGCGGATCGGCATTCGCAGACGAGGTGCGATTACTATGTGGCGTTCACGGTGCCTGTTGCCCTTCCTAATCCTGGTGGGGATTGGCTTGGGCGCGATGCCCCTGCCCGCCGAGAATACTGATGTCCTGCTGGCTGAGTTGAAGAGCCATGATGAGAATGTCCGCGCGAGGGCGGCCCACGACTTGGGCAAGAGCGGCGACCCGGCGGTAATCCCGGCTCTCGCCGCCGCTCTCAATGACCCGAGCCAGAAGGTGAGAGGTGAGGTCATCTTCGCCCTGGGCGCTGTCCGTGATCCCGCTTCGCTCACAGCCTTGGTCAGCGCCCTCCAGGACCCTGATTCTGACCTGCGCGTGCTGGCCATCCGCATGCTGGCGGGATATTACACTGGCGAGATGCCGCGCGGCGGATTTGGCGCTTTCTGGAAGGACAAGTATCATCGTGCCAAGGGACTCTTCGTGCCGGATATCACGCGCGTCGATCCTGGCGTGAACCCGGACCCGGAAGTGGTCGCGGGATTGGTGAACGCGCTCAAGGATCAGCGTACGGTCAAGGTGGCGCGCGCGGCGGCCAAGGCGCTCGGCACGTTGCTGGTGCAGTCGGCTGTGCCCGAACTAGTGAACGCCGCCCACGCCGCGGACGAGGACTTGGCGCGGGAAGCGTTGAACTCCTTGGGCAAAATCAAGGACGTTTCCGCGGGCCCGCCGTTGATCGACCTGCTCGAATCCCCCGACAAAGAGATCGTGCGCGATGCGGCCGTGACGATAGGGATACTCCGCGCGCAGGAGGCCCTTCCCCGGTTACAGTTGATGTACGCAAACAATCCGGACCCGAAGACCCGCGAGAAGGCTCTCGAGGGTCTCGCCTACCTGGGCAACCGCGTCTCCGTCCCGGTTTTTGTCATGGCCCTCTGGAGCACAAATGACAGGTTGCGCACCTCGGCGGCGGAAGGGCTGGGGCGTGCGGCCGACCCCAAGACGTTGCCGGAACTCCAAAAGGCCATCAGCGTCGAGAAGAAGGCGGACCCGAAGCTGGCTATGGAATTCGCGCTCGCTTGCCTGAGCCGGACGGACTACTTGAGCGTGATGGTCGATGAACTGGGATCAAAGTTCCGGGCCAATGTGGCGCAGGCGTACCTGCGGGAATTGACGCGCGAACCGAACTCGCCGGCCCTGCTCCACCCCTACCTGAACCATTCGGATGCGGACGTCAGGAAAGGGCTCTGCTCCGTGCTGATGTTCACCGGAAATCAGAGCAGTATGCCCGAACTCGAACGCCTGTCACGAGACCCGGATAACGGCGTCGCCACCGAGGCTCTGCGAGCGATGCGCGCCATCCGGGCGAGAACCTCGGCTACCAACCCGCAGAGCAAGCCCTGAGGAAAACAAGAGGCCGACCGGCCAATCGCGTGTTGAACAGGGGCATTCATAGCCGCCCGCTGCAAGGCGGGCCAAAATCGAAATCTATGTCGAACCTGAAACTGGCGCATAGCCCGGACTCTGACGACGCCTTCATGTTTTACGCACTGGCGACCAAGAAGATCCGGACCGGCGACCTGAAGTTCACTCACATTCTGGAAGATATCGAATCCCTCAACCAGAAGGCCCTGGAAGGGACCTACGACATCACGGCCATCTCCTTCCACGCTTACGCCTATGTAGCCGACCGGTACTTCTTGCTTCCCTGCGGAGCAAGCTTTGGCGACCGCTATGGCCCTATTGTGGTTGGTCGCAATGCACTGGAACCAAAGGACTTAACAGGAAAACGAGTGGCCGTTCCGGGCAAGCTGACCACCGCCACGCTGGCCCTACGACTCTATGCGCCTGAAACTGAAACCGTAATCGTCCCCTTTGACCAGATCCTGGACCAGGTGCTCAGGGCTGAGGTTGATGCCGGCGTGGTGATCCACGAAGGACAATTGACTTACGCAAACGTGGGTTTGAGCAAGATCCTGGATCTAGGCGAATGGTGGCATCAGCAAACGGGGCTACCCCTCCCGCTTGGAGGCAATGCCATCCTGCGCTCCCTCGACCCCGCCATCCTCAAGCAAGCCGCCAGCGCGCTCAGGAGGAGCATCCGCTATGGCCTCGAGCATCGCGAACACGCCTTGGCCTACGCGAGTCAGTTTGCTCCCACTCTGGATTCCGCGTCGCTCGACCGGTTTGTTTCCATGTATGTCAATGAATGGACGCTCGACTACGGAAAGGTGGGCCGTCAGGCGGTCGCTACCCTGCTCAGCCGGGCTCATGAAAAAGGACTGTTGGCGACCAGCGTGAATCCGGAATTCGTCGGGTGAAACAATCCTTGCAAATCTCGCATCAGATACCGGGAGCACGGGGTTTCTCCGCGACATGGAATTGATTCTGACCAACCACAGCAGCTACCCGCGCATTGGGGACACTCCCGAATACCAATTGCTTCGTCGCACAATCGCCCAATGGGAAAAAGGGGGAAAGACCGAGGCGAACCGCGGCGCCGCCGAAGACCGGCTGACCGAACTGGCTCTGACCGAACAGATTGAAGCCGGTCTCGACCTGGTTACAGACGGCCAGATTCGCTGGTACGATCCTATTTCGCATCTGGCGGGCAAATTGTCCGGAGTTCGAGTCAACGGCCTCCTCCGGCTGTTTGACACCAACTTCTACTTCCGCCAACCAGTAGTGCGCGGGCCTATCGGCTGGTCAGAGCCGCTGCTCGTGAGCGATTTCCTCTTCGCCAAAGCGCGGTCTTTCCGCCCCGTAAAAGCTGTCCTAACGGGCCCGTATACCTTGGCCAGATTGTCGATCCCAGAGAATGGCCAGACGGGAGGCCTGGAACTTTTGCTCGAAGGATACACGGCCGCGCTCGCCCAGGAGGTAGGGGCGCTGGCCGACGCGGGCGCCACCATCATCCAAGTGGACGAGCCCTCGCTCCTGAAGCATCCCCAGGATTTCGTCCTGTTTGCGCGCAGCGTCGCGGCCCTGGCGGCCCGCAAGGGTCAGGCCCGGCTGGCGCTCAGTGTCTATTTCGGCGACGTCGCACCGCTCTATGAACGCCTTCAGAGTTTGCCGGCGGATATCCTGGGATTTGATTTCATCTATAGTCCCCAGCTCGTCGAGCTCATTGCCGCGCAGGGCAGCAACAAAACGCTGGCCTTGGGGTTGGTGGACGGGCGGAACACTCGCCTTGAGGACCCGAGGGTAGTGGCGGGCCAGCTCGAAAAAATCACCCGCAAGCTGGAACCCCATCCCGTGTATCTGAGTCCATCCTGCGGCCTCGAGTACCTTCCGCGCGACCGGGCACAACTGAAGCTGCGCCACCTCACCACGATCAAGAACACCTTTGCCGGGAGCCGCCAATGAGCCGCGAGAAGCTGCGCCAGCTCGGAATCGACTTGCCTGTTTTCCCTACCACGTCCGTGGGGAGTTTTCCAAAGCCCGATTATCTGGTGAAGGCACGCGCCGATTTTTCAAGGCAGAAGATCAGTCGGAATGACCTGGAGGCAAGGGAAAGGCAAGCCACGGAGTTCTGGATCCGCAAGCAGGAAGAGCTGGGGGTGGATGTTCTGGTGGACGGCGAGATGTATCGGGGGGATATGGTGGCCTACTTCGCGGAGCACCTGGCCGGGTTCGAGGAAGGTGGCTTAGTGCGCTCCTACGGGAACCGCTACTACCACAAGCCCATTATTACCGGCGAAGTCCGCTGGCAAGGTCCCATCACCCGCGACTGGTGGAAGTACGCCCAGAGCCTGACGACGAAACCCGTCAAGGGCATGCTGACCGGGCCGTATACAGTCATGGACTGGTCGTTCAATGAGCTTTATCCCAGCCGCCGGGAGGCCTGCCTGGCGCTGGCCCACGAAATCCGCAGAGAAGTCGAAGCCCTGATCGAAGCCGGCGCCAAGATCGTCCAGATTGACGAGCCGGCGGTTTCCGTGCGCGTCGAGGAGCTACCCTTGGCCATCGAGGCGATGCAGGTCGTGACTGCGGGTTTGCCCGCCTATTTCATCACCCACATTTGCTACGGCGCGTTCGAGGCCATCTACCCCGACATGCTAAGGTTTCCCGTGGACAACTTTGACCTCGAAATGTGCAACAGCGGGCTGGACTTGCTGGAGTTGTTCCGCAAGCACGCCTTCACCAAAGACATCAGCTTTGGCGTGGTGGACGTCCATTCGCACGTGGTCGAGTCGGAGTCCCTCATCGAGCAGCGCTTGCGGCAAGCCCTCGAAGTGTTGCCCCGGGATATCATCTGGGTTGACCCCGACTGCGGGTTAAAGACTCGCAGCGTGGAAGAAGCCATCGGCAAAATGAAAGCCCTGGGGGACGTCGTCAAGAAACTCCGGAATTGATTGGCGCGCAAGACGCAATAGGTAGCGCAAACTTGTTTTGTAAGTCTGCGGTTTGTCGTTGGGTGCCACGGCAAAAGCCGCGGCGTCAAAAAACAACTCCGCGCTAACTTGCTTTTCAATAGATGGCCACAACAACGCAGAAACCTCGCAGCCCATTCACCAGCTTACAGAAGAAAGTCCTCGGAGCCCTCGCCGCGACCGTGGGCCTGCGGATGTTGGGGCTTTTCCTGGTCCTGCCGGTGTTTACGCTCTACGGATTGCAGTTCACCTCGTCGCGCTTTCTGGTGGGCTTCGCTTTCGGCTGCTATGGCTTGACCATGGCCATCCTCCAGATCCCCTTCGGGCGGTTGTCTGACCGTATTGGCCGCCGCAAGGTCCTGATTCTCGGGATGGCGCTTTTCAGCGGCGGTTCATTTCTCTGCGCGATGCCACATTGGTTTCCCGGGCCGGCGCAGATCGGCGTGTTGATTCTGGGCCGGCTGGTGCAAGGCGGAGGCGCCATCATTTCGGTAGCCTTTGCCGCCCTCGCCGACCATATCGCGCCGGAGCGTCGTTCTACGGCCATGGCCGTGCTCGGGATTCCGATCGGCGCGGCGTTTGCAGTCGGGATAATCGCTGGGCCGATCCTCGCGGGAATCATGGGCACGGCCTTCCTCTTCTGGCTCACGGGCTTTCTCGGTCTCGGAACCGATCTGCTCCTCGCGCGCTACCTGCCGGACGCCCG
>Ga0315280_10008725_pt1 | contig 13228 bp, 19 predicted proteins | sample YL17G06_40_MG_FD_203697 | JGI IMG/M metagenome (GOLD analysis project Ga0315280, IMG submission 203697) | Sediment microbial communities from Yellowstone Lake, YNP, Wyoming, USA - YL17G06_40 | ecosystem: Environmental > Aquatic > Freshwater > Lake > Sediment | place: USA: Wyoming | collected...
AAGACTATTTTGTCATTTCCACTTTCTCAAGAATACAAAGCCATCCTATTTGGCTCCAAATAGAGGGGTCTAGTGCTGTTGCACGCACACAAAACCGCTTATCACAGCAAAATATTTTAATGCACAAAGGCAAACAATAAGTGAGGAGATATAGGATGCCTACAGCATTCGTGTTAGTAAATACAGAAATAGGTTCAGAAGCAGACGTATTAAAGGATTTGAAGAAAGTTGAGGGAGTAGATGAAGCCTTCGCTGTCTACGGAGTCTACGACATAATCGCAAGGGTAAAATCAGACACAATGGATAAGCTCAAGGAAATTGTAACGTGGCGTATCAGAAGGCTTGACAAGGTCCGGTCAACATTAACAATGATTGTAGTAGAGGAAACGACAACAACTACAAGAAAATAACCGATTCAAAGTTTTATCTCTTCTCATTTTTCTTCTTTGTTGGGGAGGAAAGGTTGTACATAAAGAGAACGTAAAAAATGCTTTCTACACGACGTTTTTAACCCTTATAGCCTTCTTATCATAGAACGGGCTTGCCATGCGCTTGCAAGGCGCACAGAACCCGCTTCTCTCCACGCTTAAGTTATGCCGGTTTATATGCACCATTACTGTGCGTGTGCTTCGCTTCAACTGTTCAGCTACCTTGTTCATGCCCAGCGCCTTCTCCACGTATAGAGAAATTATCTGGCAGTGTTCTTGGTCCCCAACAGTTTCATACGCGCCTTTATCTTTTGGAAGTTCAAGTATTTCGCCATAGTTAATCTTTAAACCGACATTCTTGATTATGTCTTCGCCCTCGCGCTTGTGCCAGTCGTGAAATGGAAAGTGGCCCACGCCTAAACTTCCGCCACGACAGCATAAGATGAACTCCCAAGGCTTCATTGACCTGATGAAGCTGGGTGTAAAGAAGCGGTATAGAAACCGCAAGTCATCGCTTAAACCGTCAATGCCTTGGCTCTTCAGAAACAAGAAGTCCGTTAGGCTTCTAACATCTTTGTCAATGCTGAGGTATCGCAAGCTGTCCAAAAGCAAAGAGACGCCGAAGTGCCTGGACTCTCTCAAAAGATATATGGCTTCGGCTTTGCTGTCGGCTTGTGTTTCGCTTATTTTGATTCTGCTATACCATAGGTTGCTGGCTTCTCTGGCTAATAGGCATATCAAACGTTTGTAATGGAACCGTCTGTACAGCAAGTTTGTGAGTTGTCCAACACTGTAAAATTCATGGTCTTTGTTCAGGTAGCATGGTCTCGCGCTGATTATCAGGTCGTACTTTTCCAAGTCGTTCATGCCTAAGTTTTCAACTTGTCGTACGTCAAATGAAGTTTCAACATCCACGTTTGCGCCTTTGAGCAAGAGCACTTTCAAGTCTTTAATGAAGGGCGCCCTCAACCAACTCAGATTTTCGCCATCTGCACTTGCGAAGCTATCTAGGATCACAGCGTTTTTCTCTAAGTATTTCATGGCTATGTTTTCTAGCAGTGTGCTTTTGCCGGCTCCGCGTACTCCTTGAACAAAGTATGTTTCGGGATGTGTGTAGGTTAGTTTTTCGTTGCCGCGTCTCCAGAAAATCTTCACTCTTCTTTTGCCTCTTCCCTTTTTGACTCTGCACCCATCAACTGTTCAATGTCCTTCAATATGTCAGGGTCAATGACTTGGCACAGTTTCACGCCGGCGTCAGCGCATATTTTGACGGCCCAAACGTAAAATTGTGTTCGCAACTGGGCAAGGCCGCTTTCCGTTAGGTTCCATGTTTCATCGTAGAACACGATCCAAGGGCGACTCCAACAAACGTTCTCTTTAGCTGAGAAGGTGACATCTTCAATGTTTAGTTTTTGTTTGCAGTTGGGACATAAGACGCAATCAACTTCCACTTCTATTGTTTTCCAAGGGTGATATATTGGGCTGCCTGGATTCTCCACCTGTATTGTTTTGGTTCCCTTCACCCCGTATGTTTTGACTAAAAAGTTGAAAATCTTTTGTTTCTTGCCATCGCTTTCGACTTGATCCTCGACAGCGTAGACGTTTGCTTCTTTCATTTTTTCTTTAATGGTTTGTGACGCCTCGTTCAAAAAAGTGAAACTGCATTTTTTGCAACGTACAACCAAGTATCGTTCCTTACTCAACTTCAAAAATTGGCTCCAACAGTCAACGCCTCGGAACCATGGAGCCATCAGCTTTTCATAATTGGTTTTTTCCTCTTGAAAGTTCCAGTGGATTCGGTAAAGTTTTTTGTAGACCCATCCTTGCCCAGGATTCCAGACACCGTCAAACTCGACTTTTTGTGCCGCGCTGAGGCAAGCGTCAAAATTGTAAAGGTCTTTTAACAGTTGAAAGTCAACGCCCTCAATTTTTTCGTCTTTTCCAAGCAAAGTTTCAACTTCCATGCCGGCTCTTGTAGTGTTCTTTACGATTTCGCTTTGGTTGTTGGTGCAGTGCGCTGTCAAAAGGAGCCTTGAAATGAACCGTTGCGCCGCTACATATTTGGGCCATCTGAAGGCTCGTTCGACAAGTTGTTTACTTTTTTCAGCCTCTTCTTTTTCTTGTTCACTCATTAGCCTTTCACCATCTTAAACCATGGCTTTCGTAGATGTGGATAACGGCAGTTTAGAGAGTCAATTTCGCCAGTCAAATAATGTTTGGATGCCAACCGATACATTTTCTTTAGAATGTCATCACGTTGTTGGAGCAACTTGTTAGCTTGTTCCGTATAGAAATCAGCTAAGGCATGTTCCCAATCTTTCACATCCCTTGTGATTGGAAAACCATGCCCATAGGGTTCTTGAAACATCCATCCATATCGCAAATAGCAACCAGTCTTTTTGTGACATTCTTCTTGTATGTTGGAAAGCTCTAACTCGATCCGTTTCAATTCCTTATAGAAGTGGAAGTATTGCTGGTAAGGCTCTTTACGTCTTTTAGGCATATTGGATATGCTTTTAGGATGTGAAAGCGTAGAGATGGACATTAGCCTTCAACCGCTCCTAACATTTTTGAAAGTTTAACTCCACAGTCACCACACAGCAAACCCCAACTACCATCGTGACGTGTGGCTTGCCAATCCATGCGCCCTTCAAAACCGCAAACTATGCACTTGTCTTGAAAGGCAAGGGTTAAGCGTTCTAGCTTGGCTGTCTTAGAGGCTAAGGCTTCCAAACTAACTCCACTAACTCTGTTATCTCCACATTCTCCACTTTTCATGGAATTCAGAGGCAAAGTTTGCATCTTGGTTTCTGAAGGATTTTCTCCACTTTCTCCACTATGGCGGGGTTCCGCCTCAGTGGAATTTTCCATAGTTTGTGGAGAATGTGGAGTTAGTGGAGTTTGTGGAGTTAAAATAGAAGCGGTAGGGTAATAGCGTGACTTGAGCCTATCAATTAGTTTTGTGTCCCAAAAGAAGCCAGCAAGTCCCCCACCTGAAAGCTTGCATTTCTCAAACCCTAATGCTGTAACCTTGCGACCTATAAACCGGCTAGTTGCTTGTTCCTTCTCGTTTAACCCTTCGTTGAAAGCGTCCGTTATTGTTTGGGTGCTAAGTTTTCCATCTTTCACTTTATCCTCACATTTTAGAAAGGCATCAAACACTCGCGCCTCTATGCTTGCTTGTTCTTCGTCTAACCGGCTTTGAGTAATATGTTTCATACATGCTTGAAGCCTCTGCTTAACCTCTTCCGAAGGCGCTACATGCAACAAACTTATGAAAAGCTCGATTACCCTTGCATTTTTAAAGTAGCCGTTGAGTTTAACATACTCCACCACGGTGGAGCTATTCATGGTTTTGCCCAAGTTTCTAAAACGGTATGTGAGCAGCTTATTTCTTAACTCTAAAGCCTTTTCTTCGTCAACGAAAAGGTTAACTTCCCTCACAGCCTTGCTCATTGAAGTTATTACACATCGACTCTGAAGCGTGCTTGCAAGCTCTTCCGTTCCAGCCAAAACCTTGAAGCCAAACACGTCAAAGAAGCCTATTTGTGGAACTTCATCCCTTACCTTTTCAATTCTAATAGCATACTGGCCCCTTCGATATCCACTATTAAGAAGCGCCAAAACTTCAACCATAACATCTCTGTTATAAATTTCAGTTTCATCTAGCAATAGTGTAGGATGCCAAACTTCTAAAGCTCTGAAAAGGCTTGCTGCACTCATTGAAGCAGCCATAATAGAACGATAACACAATCTGTGAAGGCACTCTAAAGCGCGGGTTTTGCCACTAGCTAAAGGACCCAAAAAGAACAAGTACGGGATAACTGAGAAATCTTCCATTCGCCAAGATGCCAATACAAAACTTGCGTACACATCAAAAAGCAAGTCGTTAGCCACATCTAAATGTTGAACAAAAAACTCTCTTATTTCATTGAAAAGTTGCTCTTCACCTTCATAATCTTTAGGAACTGTGACAGCGGGCCAAGGCAACCTTGACAATGGAACGTACTCTACATCTTCAATAGTGTAGCTGTGCCATACATCATTAGTTACTTGAAATTTCTGCTCTACCCTATCATAAACAAGGAATGTTCCGTTGGCGACTTGCTCAAAAATTATGCGTGGAAAAGCGGCTCCAGGTGAAAACACAATTTTATTTTCAGTCATGGCTATTCCTCTTCTATTTTGGGAAAGATTACGCGCCAAAACTCAACGCGCTGCTTATTCGCCTTAGTAGGTTGAATCTGTTTGAAACAAGATTCGCATAGGGGAATTTTACGTTCAAAAAATTTATAGTTAGGACGACTTGGGCGTGTTTCATGTTGTCTAACAAACGTGTCCGTTGGTTCACCGCACAGATGGCATGGTTGTAAAGATTGATTATTCTGTTCTGACATTAGAAACCCCTTCTTTTTTCAGTATTTCTATCGTCATAATTTCAGTGCAAACCTTTGTAGTGAATAATTCACATGCTTCGCTCCATGCGATTCGGTTAGGCTTGTTTTTAACGCATCTTCCACACCAAAACCAACAGCCACCACAAATTTTCGTCTTCGTGGAGACGGAGAGTTTTTCCATTCCGCACCCAGCCTTAGCCAATTTTGCGTCTATCTACAACCGCTTCATTCTGCATGTCAAACCAGTAACGGAAGCCTTCAAATTGCCAAAAGCCCTGATGCTCTTTGACTTTCGCCTTCAATGCTTTCCACAAGTCGCTGTTGCCATTCGCTTTTTCGCTTGTCTGTTGAAACGGGCCTTTTTCCCCTTGTTTTTTTTCCCAAAACAACAAGCTGAAATCGAATTTCTCTTCATTCGCCTTTGTTTTTTCTGGAACCTTTGCTTCTTTCAAATGTTGTTTGGCTTGTGCGATCCCGGCCTCTACCGCATCAAAGAAATCCATGAGGGCCTCGAGTGCTAAATCTTGTTTTTCGCTCATGTTGTTGGTTCTCCCCTGAGGATTTTTCTGCAAGCTGCAATTTCAGCCTCGATTTGGCTCAGTTTTTGGCGAATAAGCTCGATTTTCTGCTGCTGCTCACTCATTCAGTGGCAACCTCCCGCAAAAATCGACTGTCCTTTTCGAGTTTCTCACGCATAGCGTCACGCGCAAAATCAGCTACGTTCACGTGCATGTCGTTCTCGCAGTGTTTCTTTATCATCTTAGCGAATTTTTTGGAGACTCTGCATGAAATTACTACGGTTTCTTCTATTGTCATACGACTTCACACGTAAACTTAATATAGTTGGAGTGAATATATAAACTCGATTTATACATGGAAGCCAATTCACTTTATATATAAACTAAAAAGGTGAAAACGTATATGTCTGAGAAACCAACAAAAAACAATTTCATGTTAGTTTGGTGTCTAGGCCGTACCACAACACCATTCGAAGCTGCAAGGGCTTACGCCAAGTATAATCCAAGCGTCAAATTCGACCCGAAAGACGCAAGTACAAAGGGACCCTTCTACACCGTGAAAACCGACCTGTTAAACCACAAACTGCTCATCGAGTTTCCTCAAGAAGGTAGAGACAAGCCAATCAGAACAAACATGGAGACTTATTTAGCTGATTTCACCCCTGTAAAACCCTACTTGGCTGAGTTTGAAAAATACGCATCTAAGATAGTTGACAAAATGGTTGAGGGGAAATTAGCCATAATAAACGGGTATGAACCACTCTTTTATTTTCTATTGACCAAAATGTTGTTGTGGGCTGAAAGAGCAACAAACGGAAAATGGATAACAGAAATGGTCTTGTCTGTCGCCATCCCAAACGTTAACTCTGAAGTTTTCCAATGTGTTAGGGATTTCAAGAACAGTCTAACAAAAAGGGAAATTCAAGAGCTAACGCTAAAAGTTGACGATGCAGAAGCACTTATTCGAATATTTCAAACGATTATCCCCAGGATGCCTGAGCAACTTATGCGACAATTTATGATGTTGGTTTTAGCTAATCCAAAAATGCTTAAGTTGAGGGTGATCTCAAACAACAAGTAATCATGCTCTTTCTTTCATGTCCTCGAAATTGTCTTGGAGATGTCTAAGACACCTTTATATATATGAAAGGTGTATAGTTACTTTTAGTGAAATTCATGGGAAAAAAGAAGCACCCAAAAGCTGTTAGGAATTATTGGAAAATGCAAAAGCGCAAACAGCGAAGGCGAAGCTAATGGGTAAAATGAGGAAAAGTCCATTACTCATTGTTCTTTTAGTCTTAATGCTTCTTGTCGGAGTCACAAGCATGTTAAAACTAAGTCTCATTTCACCCGGCTGGGAAATCTATGACCAAATAGGCGCTTTAAGATTCAACGACGCAATACTCACTAAAGCTTCCGATTTTACATCTCCAAAAGAACTAATGGGTGTTTACTGGAAAGTCGATGTGGACGACCCATATTATGGAGTTCCAACCATAATGGTTGAGGTCGGAGACATTCACCACGTCGATTTTTCAGGAAAAGACATTCCTAATGAAGATTATGCCAAAACCATAACTGTGACAAGGGGAAATGCCACTTACTATCTTGATTACCATATCTACCTTTACACTGTAACTATTAGGACAATTGCTGATAAGGTTCAATATGTTGGAGGTTCAGGTGTTGTCCCTAAATTCAAGCATGAAACAAGTTTTCCATATGAAGGATGGAACGGACCGTTTGGGGGAGTTGGAAGCACATATGTTGGACAAAAATTTGCTGGTGGAGTCTATACTAAATTCGTGATTAGTCCATGGAAAGGTGTTTCATATAGAGATGCTCCAAAGAACTACACTTTATATAATTGTTGGGCTGGAGTGATGAATACTTATGTGTTAGAAAAGGATATGGGTCAAACAGCTAATCAATGGGGAGAATTGCCTGACCCCGACCCACAGGCTCAAATGTTCGTTAAGGGCGGCTTGGACCAAGGAAATCAAGTTCCAATGCTGGAAGATGATGGAACATTTGGAACTCCATCACCTACTGTAAATTGGGATCCAAGCCTTACTCCTGACGTAAGAATTGAAAGCACAGTAGTGCATTATCTACCTGTTGAGATGTCAGCTGGGGCAAAGCTTCACTTAGACTGGCTTGGAATAATGGATAACATGTATCCATGTGATGTTTATGTCATGTATACTCTGCGTGTTGACGTTTTACAGGTTCATGGATTCACTTTAGTAACACCCTATAAACCGCCAACACCAACGCCGCCTGTAGACTTCTTCAGTTGGGCTAAAGGCTTCTGGGAAAGTGTTGGAGATTGGCTTTCTAATCCGTGGACACTGTTTTCGCTGGGTTTAATCGGCTCTTTCATTCTGTTAGTTTTGCTACTGCTATTCGCTCCTGGCTTGTTAACTGTGATTGCAACCGGGATTTTCGGCAGAAGAAAAAGCGGTGGAAAGGGATAAGAATGAAGCCTAAGATTCTAGCGCAAACATTCTTACATATTTTAGGTTTGAGCAGCTTGTGTACTACAGCAGCTTTTATGCTCTTCGCATTTCTCAACATGTTTCATCATGGCTATTTCCTAGCGCTTGAACCTGACCTTAGATACCTTTTGTGGGAAGTCGGCATATCCGTTGTTGCCCTTGGGTACTTCGCTTTTCTCTGCGTTGTTTTTCTGCGGAAAGTTTATGTCAATCAAAAAGAAGGGTGAAGGGGTAGCATATGGGCTTAGGATCAGGACTGTTTCAAAAACTGCTTTTCGTAATGCTTTTCACGTTGTTCGTGACTTTCATTGGTTACAGCAAAGGCGATTTTGTGCATAACCTTTTAATAACTATGGGTTTAATGCTGGGTTCATGGATAATCGTAAAAGTATTGCTGAAGGTGAACAAGTAAATGAGCGTCACAATGAAAAAGGAAATGGATCCCATAATTAGATTTTTGATTTTTCTGTTGATGGTGGTCGGTGTGCCGGCTGATAACATTTTGATTAGGGTTCTTGTTTGCACCATTATTCTGTGTGCGGCCACCGTTGAATGGTCACGGTTGACAGCGGAAGAACGACAGTACCGAAAAGACTGTGAGGTTTGAAACCCTGCTTCCTAAGTTTAAACAAAACACTTTTTCTTTAGTCTTTTTCTTTTTGTTTAGACTTCAACAGCTAACTATGAACACAAGTGAGGTTTCTTAACAATTATACCCCTCTAAACCACTCACTTTATGCCACTCACACCAAATAAGCCCGATTTAAGCTTCTTTTCTCCATACATTCAACATAGAAACCAAAAAAGAAAAAAAGGGAAATTAGCCTATGGGGCTTGCTGTTAAAACCTCTTGTTGCGCGTACGCATGGAACTGGCATTTCGTAACGCATGATGGTAAAGGCGAGCTTTTCTGTGTCCAACTTCTACAGAGAGCAAGATTAGAACAATCATTACAAATGCTCTCTGTCGAAGCTTCGACACTTGCAAAAGGCTGGTTTTGAATTCCTTCCCGGTCCACAATAGGCTCATTCTGCACGCTTTCATATTCCTCTTGCATATCCTCAAAAAACGTGAGTTTGCTAAGGTAAATTTGAGTAACTCCTAAATGGCTGTGCCTTAAAAGTTTCCGCAACGTTTCAAGAGTTCTACGTCTTTTCTTTTGCCAGTCTGGTTGTTCTTCTTGCTCTCGCAAGTACATGATAGCAAAATAATGTCTTAGAATACGTGGGTTAAATCCTTTAACTCCCGCTTTTTCTGCAATTTCATGTATGAGCGTCCAGATTTGCACGTGGCTTAATGGTTGCTCATGCTTAACATAGGTCCAGCTTGTAGTGTGAGTGAATACGTAGCCTTCGGTTCTCATTCCAATCAAGTCTTGGATGTGCTGAAGCGTCAGCATGTCCAGGGGTAAGGGGAAAAGCGTGTGTTTCTTGCTGTCTAAAACTTGAAAGCTGTGGTCATGGAAGTTTATGTTTTCAACTTTTAAAGTGCGAATCTCACTGTTCCGCAGCCCAATCTTCATAGGCAAGCGAACAAGCAAAAAATCTCTTAAATTACAGTTTTCTCTAGCCCAATCGTGAACTTTCTCTACGTCACTACGTTTGATTATTATGGCTTCGCTGGCCCAGTTGTTTCGTTCTCGGAATCCCATGCTTGTTCACCTATTGTTCAACAAAAAAAGGGGAGGTTTAGGTGGATCTGGTCTAAGGCAAGCAACAAGTAGCTTATCAATGAATTCATTTACGGTTATGCCTTCTTTTTTGGCGTATGTTTCAAGTTCATTGTAAAGGCTTTTGCTTATTGGGATTTTAACTCTTTTCGGCATTGTTCTCTTTCTCCTTTCACCTTTAAAGGCATATCCTATTTGTGTGCAAAATGCTTATATGTATTGTGGTTACATACACAAGTGGATAAATCAGAAAAGGAGATGATACGTATGGAAAGTAAGGTTGTTGAAATGGTTAGAGAGCGAGTAAGCATAACATTACCTAAAGAATGTATCACATGGCTTGATAAGAAAATAGAGAGCAGAACCTACGCTAACCGATCCCATGCCTTAGAAGTTTTGATTTTGGAAGCCATGAAACAAGAAAAGAAGGAATAGGTATGAGTGAAAGCAAACTTTCAGAAAAAGAAATTGAGAGAAAGAGGGGGTGAATTTTTGGAAGAGGATAAATGGGATAAGGACAAAATGAAAAAAGCTATGAAAGATAGCAAAGAGGAATTTATTGACTTGAACAAAAAGCTTGTGAATGTCATGGTTGATTTTGGTTTAAGAGCCTTGAAGACTTTCCAAACCGGCAAGAATGAACCATTAAACCCTCTGCAAGTGAATCAGATTGTAACACATGAAATTGATGCTGTTATCGAGACTCTTTCTGAACCGCATTTCGCTGATCTGATAATACAGAAGGTTGAACGTGACTTTTACGAAGGTAGTTCACAACCATTCTAGAATCGAAAAAGAGTGGATTAAGGTAGATTTTCTTTCAAGGCTTGAAGCAGTAAAAGCTAAACTGAGGAGAGAATACGGCCTTGAATGAACAAGAAACTAACATTCGACAGAGAATTCTCTCTCTTACCGAATGTTTTAGGCAAGTTTTCTCTTCAAAAACAATACTTCTTTAATATCCGTTTTGTATAGCTCAACTTCATAGTTTTGGATTTCTTTCAATACTCCCTTTAGAACTTTCTGACACTTTTCCATCGCTGATTTTGAGCTGCAAATAACATAAATTTTTGGTGAGTAAGCAAGTATTTTTGTCGTTATTTCTTTGACCTTTTTGTCTACATTGTCAAATTGCTCAATGTAGTTAACTATGTTCTCTATGTTATAGAATAATTTCTCAATTTCAACCGTCAAATCTTCAGGGTCGATGGTCGAACTCTCCAGGATATTTCCTACATATTTGTTAATTAGACCATTCTGAACGAATTGAGCAATGTGAAGCCCATTCTCGCCATACTTAAGCAGTATTTTGTCTCTTAAACGTGCAAGACGTTTGTTATCCTTCTCAAATTTTCTTAATGTAAGCCCTAGTTGAAACAGAATACGATAATCACGGTTCTCGATGTATTGCTTAAAATACTTATATTCTGATAAGTTGCGTTGTTCCTTTGCAGTATTTATAGTATCAACATCTTGAACAAACGCAATGTCTCTATTACGGAATCTTATTACAAGTTCCTTTATCTTTTCTTCAGCGTATTCAAAAGCGGCTTTTGTTGCTCCTTTAGCAGCACTTGCGAGCGGGTCTTTAGAGGACATCTCCAAATTCCTCTAGGAAAGAGGAGATGCTCAACTCGTTGTCATCGAGTATAATTGCGCTACCTGGGAAAATTGCCATGTTATCTAATCGAACAGGTTCTTTCGTGTATCTATCTAGGCATCTTTCTCCATTTTTCATCAAAACAAAGGTTCCATCGGATGTATACCCCAACTCTTGAATCAACTTTATCTTGAAACTTATAGGCGCTTCTTTAAGAGAAAATAATTCAACCATATTTCATCACTTAAACAGAGTGTTCGGTTTTATTACTCCTTTTGAGTGTTCTAAACCTATATTTAAACTTGCGTAGAGGTTTTCTCTATTCGCAACTTGCATATGCGCACATCTTTTTGTTAGTTGCTTGCTCTGCTTTGCTTATACAGTTTATGAATAGACAAACAATATTTAATCTTTGCGTGTATGGGGGTTCACACACAGTTTAATTGTGCTTCTATGTCTTCTATTATGCCACTCATAATGAACAGGTTGCGAACCGGTTAGTAGCCAATTTATAAATAGCTTGCGAAAAGGTTTACTATTACGTTCAAAGGCATATATAGAAAAAATAATATGGGTTAAAGGCTTTGTTTTAGTTCTTTAACGATTTTTTCAATGTTTATCATGCGCTCTTCTAACCCTGACTTTTCAAGTTCCATTTTGGTTATGCGCGCTTTAAACTGCTCCTTTTCCAACTCCAACTTTTTAATCGTGTCTTCCTGTATAGTGACGGTTTTCTCTAAGCCGTTCAATCTTGAAGGAGCGCCCTCGGTCCAGTCGGCCTTCATGTATTTCTCGCTTATTTCGCCTATGTCGTGAACGTCAAAGTAGTTTCCTCTTGAGCCAGGTAGCTTGTGACCCATTAACGCTTCGCGTGTGTCTTCGTCAATGTAGATGCAGCTGTTCAAAACTTTTCGAAAAGATTTCCTTAAAACATGGGTCCAGATGCCTATATATTTTAGTCCGGCTCTTCCGGCTGAAACCTTAACGGCGTGCAACACCATGTGTCTCTTCATGGGCTTGTCAGTCACTTGGTTTCTTTCGTCTAACGTGGCGAAAAGGTAGTCTTCATCTTTCAACGTGTGCCCCGTTATTTCCACTCTGACGTCTAAGTATTCTCGTAGGGCTTTTGCTGCGCTGTCGGCTAGGAAAGTGCAGTAGTAGCCTAACCCATACGCGCTGATCTTCGTATCTATGTCCTGTGTGATTTTGAGGGGTACAGGAACTTTAATGGTTGGGTAAAGATTGTTTTTAACCATGCCGTATCGGAGTCTGCATATTGCGTTTACTCTGATGCCAGATTGCCACAGGCACAAGGTTAAAGCCCTGTTTCGATAGCCTAGAAAAGTGTTTTTAACGTTGCCTTTGTATGCTTGTCCAAGGGCTGAGGCTGCCATCTTGTAAATTTGGCTTCTGTCTGGAATCACTTCAATCCCGATTTTCTTCTGGATAGTCTTTGGTTTTTCGCTTCTCTTAAATTTTAGTTCACGTCCCAAATCTTCGTTGTGGTAGTTGTAGAATTGCTTGGCGAAGATCTGTGTTTGCCTAGCGCCCTGTGTGAACCCTTCAGTTGCAATGTTATTCACAATTTTGCGTACAAGAGTTTTAGCGTCGTGTGGTTCAAGCTTCAAGAAATCGTCTGGGCTGTCCAAGGCGCCGGCTTCCATCAATCTGAAAACTGTGAGTTTAGCTATGCGTCTGCTGCTCACGCTTCGATAAGTATCATGCCAAATCTTGAAGTTCTCATTATGCAATAGTTTAGCGTATTCCATTCTTGGAAGGAAAACCGCTTTTCCAGTTTCAGGATCCTTGCCAATCTTTGGGTGATGCCACTTACCCATAACTTTACTTTCAACTGTTTCAGACATTGTTACTCGTTCCCCCGCATTAAAACCGAATTTTGTTTTACCAAATTTCTTAACCTCGCTATGGTAAATAAATACAATACGCTTTGACTATTTAAAATTTTCGTAGTTGTAGATGAAAGCTTAACCTTAACAATGATAGTTGTCGAAGAAACAAAATAATAGACACTTCCTCTTTTTTATTCATATTAATTAACCCCTCTTACCATTTGTATTTCAGTCTCTAATTTGCTGAAAAATGAAAGGCTGCCATAAA
>Ga0315280_10008727_pt1 | contig 13227 bp, 9 predicted proteins | sample YL17G06_40_MG_FD_203697 | JGI IMG/M metagenome (GOLD analysis project Ga0315280, IMG submission 203697) | Sediment microbial communities from Yellowstone Lake, YNP, Wyoming, USA - YL17G06_40 | ecosystem: Environmental > Aquatic > Freshwater > Lake > Sediment | place: USA: Wyoming | collected...
GCCGGTGCGGTCAGCGTAATGCCCGGCGCGTTCAGCGTGCCCCCGCTGGCGCCAATTACCGTGCTGCCGGCGGACTGCCAATCGACCCGCGCCGCGAACTTCACGTTGGCTTGCGATTCCTTCTGGGGTGTGGCTACCACCAGCGAAGGCGCCGTGCTGATCAGCAATCCGGGCACCTGAAAGTTGATTTGGTAAAGGCCTACGAAGTACGGCGCCAGGCCCGCAAACGCAACGGCCGCCGGTTGGCCATCCACCGCCACCGTCACGGTCTCGCTGAGCTTGTTCAGCGGAGCTTCGGCGGTTCCCCATCCGCCGGCCGCCCCGGCGGCCACCTCCGGCGTCACCGCCCCCAGCCCGGTCAGGTACAGCATCAGGTACTCGCCGGAGCGCGCCGGGTTGGCGGAATCGACCAGCTTGTAATCGGCGTGCAGCAGGATGGCATCGCCCTTTCCGTCCATGGTCTTGGTGAAGAGCCGCGGCGCGCGGGGCAGCACTCTGACCGAGACGGCCGCGCTGGCTCCCACCGCCGTCTGAACCTGCACGGTGACCGTCGAGGACTTCAGACCAAAGGGGAGCTGGGCGTTGATCTGCCCGGCCGAAACGTAGAACAGCGGAGCGTAGAGTTTCTGGCTGCCGTCGGTGACCACCACCGTCGTGCCTTCTAAAGCGGTCGGCAAGGGCACCGCCGAAGCCGCCGCGGTTTTGGCGGCCAAGTTTGTTCCCCAGATGGTAATAATCATTCCCGGAGCCACATCGGCGCCGTAGTCAGCGCCGTTGGTGACCCCGTTTGTTGGTACCGTCGGGGCGCCGGTCTGACCGGGCAGCAAGGCCGCGAAAAGCAGGAAAACGACAAGGAACCGGATTGCGGAATTAAAGGACATGGACCTCTCCTTTAGCGAAACCCCTCAAACGCCGAATGGTTCACAGGAGCGTCATTCGATAACGCCGGAAGCATACTCAGGCCGGCCCTTGGAAGGGAGTGAGACACCGTGAGTCACGTTACCCATGAGTCACGTGACATGAGGCGGGGTTCTGCAGATCGGCTGGGTCAGCAACGGGCAGCAAGGGTCTTGCCGAGCTTTGGGCGCGCCGCTATACTTCGCAACAGGCAATGGGCGATAACGGACCGGCCAAATCGATAGCCGCGCCAGCCATCCAGGAAGCGCTCAGGCGGGTACTGGGCAGTCCGGAGTTCCGCGCTTCAAAACGCCTTCAGAGGTTCCTCTCCTACGTTGTCGGCAAGACATTAGAAGGCCGAGCGGACGAGATCAAAGAATACTCGATCGGCCTGGAGGTGTTTGATCGGGAAGAGCCTTTTGATCCCCGCACGGACACCATCGTGCGCGTGGAGGCGCGGCGGCTGCGCCAGCAACTCGCCGTGTACTACCAGGGATCCGGCCGCTCCGACCCGGTCGCCATTGAGGTTCCGCGAGGAGGGTATCTGCCGGCATTCTGCGGCCGCGGTGGCGCACATATTCAGCCTGCTGTGCCGGCGGAGGCGCCCTTTGCAGGCCGGCCGGCCAGACGGCGCCGCCCGGCAGCGCTGATCGGCGGCGCGCTTGTCGTGCTCGTTGCCGCGGCAGGTTTGGTGCTGTGGTGGGCCGCCGTTCGGTTTTCCGGCCGCACGCCGCATCACTGGAGGTTGCAAGACTCCACGCTCACCGTTTTGGACGCCCAGGGCCGCATATGTTGGGAGAAGGACCTCTCGCTTGATGATCCCAGGGCGGTGCACGATAAAGGCATCCGGGACAAGGTGCTCATCGCGGACATCGATGACGACCGCAAAACGGAGGTGCTCGTCAACACCGTTTCCCGCGACGTGGCCGCGGCCGGGGGCTTGCTGCTGTGCTTCGAGCAGAGCGGCCGGCTGCGCTGGACCCACCACTATGGCTCCCGCAAGACGTTCGGCGACCGAACCTTCCAGGCGAGCTATACCGGCCGTTTCGTTCGCCCCTTGAGGGTCGGCGGCCGGCCGCGTCTGCTGACCGTAGCCAAACATTTTATGTGGTATCCGTCTCAGGCTGCGCTGTTGGACCCGAAATCAGGCGCGGTGATGGAAGAGTACTGGCACCCGGGGGTGATTTCTGAATACGCCGTGTGCGACATCGATGGCGACGGCAACGACGAGGTTCTTTTCGGCGGCCTCAATAATCCCGGTCAAGGGCTTGGACACGCCGGGTTGGCGCTCTTGAAGCTGCCCTTTTCGCGGAGTTCGGCTCGGCCAGCCCTGCCTGGCCCCCAGGGGTTCCCGCCCATTACAGGTGGCGGCGAGATCGCCTATGTCCTCTTTCCGCTTCCCGACGTCTCCAAAGTTATGGGCCAGCTTCCCGCGATCGCCCACCTGAGCGTCGATAGCAACCGTCACATTCTGGTCGAGACGCCGCTGCCCGAGGAGGGCGGCATCGTTTACACACTCGACGCCGGGTTGAATGTGAAAGAATGCCGCTTTTCGGACAGTTTCGCCTCGTTGCACGACCGTTACCGCCGTCAAGGACTGCTCGACCATGTACTGTCAAACAAGGAGCTGGACTCACTCGCCAAGGTCGTTCGTTTCTCCGCGGCGCCTGACGGTAACGACCCGCGATTAGAGCGGTTCTGGAGGTTTTGAGCCGGCCGGAAGTAGCCGCAGCTTGCACAGATGGCAATCGGTGCAATCCGCGAAATCCGCGGCTACGGCTTCCCCTTTATTGCTTCGCCTGTCTTGGCACGGCGCCGATGGCGCTGTCGGCCACCGGCTTCGCTTTGGTCTCCGCCCAGGCCTTGCGGATTTCCTCGGGGAAACCCTCCATGAGCCGCTCGATGCGCCCGCGGATTTCGGCGACCACGTCCGGATGCTCGGGGGCCACATCGTAACCCTCTTCAGGGTCGATGCGCAGGTCGTAGAGTTCCGGCTGCCTGAGCGGCAGGTTGAAGCGGCCACCGGCCGGCGCCGGGCTGTAGGCCATCGAGTTGTACCGGGTGACGTGCAGCTTCCAGCGGCCCCAGCGAGCGCACTGCATGTTGATGTTGTCGAAATAGAGGATCGCTTCCCGCTCCAGCTCTTCCTTCTGCCCGGTAATCAACGGCCAGATATCGATGCCGTCCAGCGGGTTCTTGGGCAGCGGGACGCCGCACAGCTTGGCGACGGTCGGCATGATGTCCATCATGGAGGCCAGCCCGTGGCAGACGCGGCCGCGCGGGATGCGGCCGGGAAAGCGCGCCAGGAAAGGCTCGCGGACGCCACCCTCATAGGTCATGCCCTTGCGCCCGCGCAGTCCGCCGGGGCTGCCCTGGAACCACGGGCCGTTGTCGCTGGAGAACATCACCAGTGTGTTGTTTTCCAGACCATGCTTCTTCAGCGTCTCCAGCACCTGGCCCACGCTCCAGTCCACTTCCTCGACCACGTCGCCGTACAGGCCCAGCGGCGACTTGCCGCGGAACCGCTCCGAGGCCGCCAGCGGGATATGCGGGTAGGTGTGCGGCATGTACAAAAAGAACGGCGAGTCCTTCGACTTCTCGATGAAGCGCACCGCCTGCTCGGTGTACCGCGGCGTCAGCGTCTCGAGTTTGGCCGGCTCCTCCAGCGTCTCGGTGTTGTGCATGAGCGGGCGAGGGCTCATGTCGTTGCTGTAAGGGATGCCGAAGTATTCGTCGAAGCCGTGGGCGGTGGGCAGGAACTGCGGCAGGTGGCCCAGGTGCCACTTGCCGACGGCCATCGTCTTGTAGTTCTTCGCCTTCAGCACCTGGGCGATGGTGGTTTCCGAGTCGGAAATGCCGGTGGTGTCCTTGGGGAACAGCACCCGCGGGATGCCCACGCGGGTGGGGTAGCGGCCGGTCATCAGCGCGGCGCGCGACGGCGAGCACACCGGGTTGGCCGAAAGGAAATGGGTGAAGCGCGCGCCTTCGGCCGCCAGCCGGTCCAGGTTGGGCGTGCGGATTTTCGAGCCGTAGCAGCCCAGGTCGCCGTAGCCCAGGTCGTCGCACAGGATCATCACCACGTTGGGCGGCTGAGCTGCCGCCGCGCTAAGCAATGGATGATAGAGGGCGGCAGCCGCCCCCAACTTCATGAACTCTCGTCTTGTTTGCTTCATGAGGCACACTCAGCCACAGATTCCGCAGATCGCACAGATTCTGATCTGTGAAATCTGCGAAATCTGTGGCTCCTCTCCGTTACACGCCTTCGCGTTTCTTTTCCCGGCGCACCATGTCGGTGTTCTGCGCCGGCTCGGAATCGCATTCAACCACCAGCGTGGTCACCGGATCGTCGGGCGGCGCCGCCGGCAGGCCGGTGAATCGGACGCGGAAGCGGTCTTGCGTGAACTCGACCTTCTTCCCGCCGGCCAGCAACTTCGCCGACAGCACCTTGTTGGTCAATCCCGCCACCACCAGCGTTTCCCCGGGCCAGAAATGCGCATGGACGTACAGCGTGTTGCCCTTGCGCGTGAAATTCAGGTAGTTGGAGCGCGCCACCCGGCACGGGTTGGAGCCATAGATCGTCGAGCCGTTCTTGTCCATCCACTTGCCGACCGCGGTCAGGATGCGGATCGACTCCTCGGGGATGGATCCGTCCGGCTTGGGGCCGATGTTGAGCAGGTAATTGCCGCCGCCGCGCGCGCAGGTGATCAGGTTGCGCACCACGGTCTTCGGCGTCTTCCAGTCGTCGTCGTTCTTGTGGTAGCCCCAGCTCCCGTTCATGGTCATGCAGGATTCCCAGGCCCGGCCCTTGGAAGCCTCGATGCGCTGCTCGGGGGTGTCGAAATCCTCGGGCACCTTGGCGCGGTTGTTGATGATGACGTCGGGGAGCAGGCCGCGCACCATGCGGTTCATCTTCAGCGACTCCCAGCCCTCGGCGTCCAGCGGCCAGGCCACGTCGTACCAGAGGATGTCCGGCTTGTAAGCGCAGAGCTCGCGAACCTGGCCGTGGATGTACTCGACGAAGCGCTTGCGCGCCGCCTCGTCGTCGGCGCAGCGGGCCCCGTCTGGGTGGTGCCAGTCCATCAGCGAGTAGTAGAAGCCGACGCGCAGGCCCTCGGCCCGCGCCGCCTCCACGTATTCCTTCACCAGGTCGCGCCCGCAGGCCTGCTTCGGCGCGCAATAGCTGGTGTGCTTGGTGTCGAACAGGCAGAAGCCCTCGTGATGCTTGGTGGTCATCACCATGTACTTCATGCCCGCGCGCCGGGCCAGCTTGGCCCAGTCGCGGGCAGCGTTGGGCTTGGGAGTAAAGCGTTTGGCCAATTCCTGGTATTCCGAGACCGGGATGCCCTCGTTCTCCATCACCCATTCGTGCCGGCCCAGCACGCTGTATAGGCCCCAATGGATGAACATGCCGAACTTGGCCTCGTGCCACCACTTCATGCGGCGGGCGCGGTCCTCGTCGGTGCTGGTTTGCGCGGCGACACCGAGGGGCAGGGCGGCCGCCGCCGTCCCCGCGCCCAGCATGTGCATGTACCGCCGTCTTGAAATCGCGTTGTTCCACATAACAGTGCTCCTTGAGAACCGAATTTAACCACGAATGGACGCGGATGAACACGGATAAATACCGATGGGGCCGCGATTCAGGCGGACGACTTCGGCCCGGCAGAGCACGGGGCACCCAATTCGCGCTTACGGTCGACCAGCCTGAGACTGGGCCGCCCGCCTACCGGTGTGGGATAATAAGGCGGTCCATGGTATTCTGGCGACCAGGGGAACACCTTGAAAAGCTACGTTTTCAAAGTTGTCGTCGAAGAGGATGAATTTGAGGACGGACGCAAGGCGTTCCACGCGTACTGTCCCGCACTGGAGGAGGCCGTGACGTGGGGGGAGACGCAACAGCAAGCTCTCTCCCGAATCAACGAGCTCATCCACGCGCTCGTCCAGATGTCCGTTGAAAAGGGGCAGCCGCTTCCCATGGGTCCTCTTGTCATCGAGCTTGAATCCCCAGCCGTGGTGGTTAACGTTTGAGAATCCCGCGAGGTGTGAACGCGCGAACATTCATTCGCGCTCTTGAAGACGACGGGTTTGTGCAGGATCGCGTGGCCGGTGATCATCACATCTACTGCCACCCGGAGGGGAGAATCGTGCCCGTCGCGTACTCCCGAGGCAGTGACACCTTCCCCATCGGCACGCTGCGCAAGATGGTACATCTCGCCCGATGGACCGAGCACGATCTTGGACGACTCCGGCTGATTGAATGAGCCATCCGCATGGATGGGAGCCTGTTTCTCAAATGCGTGTTCATCCGTGTTCATCCGTGGTGAATCTCCTCTTCATCGCTCCGCGATCAGTTCGTACCAGGGAGCGAACTGCTGCCCCTGGGCCTGCAAGTGAATCCGGAAGCCGCCGGCGACCCGCTCGACATCGCGGGCGGCCAACGCCGGCAGCCTCGCCCCTTTGCCATCCAGAGGGTACACCGACAGGCGCCGGGCCGCGGTGGACAGAGTGACATGGCTCTCGACCCGCTCCATCCACACCGGCGTGTTGCCGCGGTTGATGTTGCCCGATTGCTTCTGAGGGAAACTCGGCTCCTTCTCCAGCGTCCACCAGTCGCTCGTTCCCTCGTAGTTGACGATTCGTTGCGGGCGCGGCGGATCGGCGCCGGGCTGCGAGCGAAGCGTGTAGCCCGGCGTGGAAAGCAGCATGCGCGCCGACTGCTTCAGCGGCTTGCCGTCGAGCGAGGTGAGCAGAATGCAGGCGAACCCGCGGCTGCTCGCGGCCAGTTGCACCGTGAGGGCGCCCGCCTCCACCGCTTTCTGCCCGGCGAAACCGATGAGGCCGGCGGCCGTGGGCGCGTGGATGAGGAACAGCTTGGCGTCGCGGTCGAACGTCGCTTCGCCGGTGTCGAAGCGGTAGGGCGTGGTTACGTCCGTCGCCGCCTTGGGCAATTGCCCGCCTCCGTCCTTCACCAGTTGCACGGGATGGACGAAAGCAGCGGCGGGATCGTAACCGGCCGCGGAGTTCAGAAACGCCGCGATGGCCCCGTTGCGCTTCTCGCGGCCCGACTGCAGGCGCAGGTCCTTGCCCATGGGGATGCCGATCTTCTGCCGTCCGGGCTGAATAGCGCCGGAGCGGAACAGCCAGGCGGCCTGTCCGATGTTCGGGAACTTGGTCCAGTCGCCGTTCACGTTGAAGCCGTTGGGCGCGCCGTCGTCCCAATTGCGCCCGTGGGCATAGGCGAAGTGCATGATCGAGTCCCAGTCCTGGAAGGCCCCGAACACCGCCAGTTCCACGTCGATTTCGGCGGCGTGGCGGTTGGGCCAGGGGTGGTTGAATTCGCTGACGGTGTAGGGCCGGCCGGCGGTCCGCGCCGCCGCAATGTTCATGAACGTCGAGAAGCCGCTGCCCACCGACGACGTATCGCGCATCCGCCAGTCGCGGCCGTCCCAGCGCTGATGCGGGAAGTTGTAGTGATCGATATAGAAATGATGGTCGTCGTAATCCAGGTCCTGGTGGGAGTCGAGGTTCAGCAGCCCGCCGTAGCCCATCTGCGTGCCGGCCACCGGCGCCAGCGGCCCGGCGGTGTCGCGCACGGTGCCCAGCATCCGCCGCAGATAGTGCCGGTCGCGGTCGGCCAAAAACAGCAGGTAGTCGTTGACGCGCGTCTCCGGCGCCGCCTTCTCGTCGCGCCCCACCAGCGCCACAGTGCCGGCATCAAGCGATTCGTTCTCCCGCAGCCCGCCCCATGCCGCGCGCAGCGCGCCGGCGCCGTCGTAGCGGGTCTTCAGGAACTGGTTCCACTGCCGCTGCAACTCGTTGCTGTATTCCCCGGCCACGGCTTCGTTGAAGCGGGTTGATTGCCAGGCCTGCAGCAGCGAACTTTCGTTATCGAGCTCGACCATGCCCAGCACCGGGTCGTCGCGGAGCGCAAGGGCTTCGATAACCTTCCGCGTGAATTCCACCTGCAGCTCGATCATGCGCGGGAAGAAGATGTGCAGCGGCTTGCTCTGCGTGGGGAATTCGGCGCCGCCGGGCATGGCCGGCACCTTGTCGATGGAGGGCCGGAAGCGATAGCCGACGTGCAGGTTCAGGTTGGCGTAGATGCCCTCGGCGCGCAGGGCGCTCAGGAAGCCGCGCAGGCGCGCCACCGATACTGGATTCAGCGTCGGGTAGGGACCCTGGGTCAGGATGCTGTTGGCGTTTTCCGGATCGCGGTCGGGGTTGGAATCCATGTGGTGCAGGCGCACCAGGTTGATGCCCAGCCGGCGCAGTCGCTTGGCGATACGCGCCGCGTCGCCGGGCTCCGGGAAATTCGCGCCGAAGGCCAGGTTGACGCCGAACAAACGCACGCGCTCGTCGTCGGCGGTGTTCGGCCTGCCGTCTTTGCCGGCGCGATAGAAATGTCCATCGCGGACAAACAGCCGGTCGGCGGCGGTCAGGGGGTGGTTCAGGAAGCTGAAGTCGGCCGCGCCCGCCAACTGGTCCTGGTCGATGGCCACCACGTAAACGTCGCCCTTCTCCGGCGACTGCGCGAACACCGCCACCGCCAGCAATGCGAGAAAAATGAGTTTTGGCCTCATGAGAACCCCAGTTTTAACACAAAGGCACCAAGACACAAAGCCACCACGACACAAGGGCCGGTGTCTGGTAAAGTACAGGCAGGAATGCATTCGCCGGTCCCTTCACTGACGCGATTCGAGGAAGCCGTGGAAACGGTTGCAGAACGAGTGCGTCGGATAACGGCGGCGCTGGAGCGCCACGGCGTGCCGTACGAGGTCATCGGCGGGCTGGCGGTGGCGGCCTGGGTGGCGAAAGCGGACCCGGAGGCGGTCCGGGTTACGCGTGACGTCGACCTCGTGATCCGCCGCAGCGACCTCGGACGCACCCGCCTGGCGCTGGAAGAAGCCGGGTTCGCGTTCCGCGAAGTGGTGGGAACCGCCATGTTCGTAGACCGCCAGAAACCGCGCGTGCGGGGCGGCGTTCACCTCGTTTTCGAGAAGGAAAGGGTGCGCCGCGAGTACGCCCACCCGGCGCCTGCCCTCGTTGAGGATCCCCCGCGCGCCAGCGAAGGCTTTCGTATCGCTCCGCTCGAATCGCTGGTGTTCATGAAGCTCACCAGCTTCCGCGACAAGGATCGCGTCCATTTGCGCGACCTGCTGGAAGTCGAACTGATCTTGCCGGAAGTCGAGCGCACGCTCCCGCCGGATTTGCAGGAAAGGCTCCGCCAGTTGAGGGAATCGCCAGAGAGCTGACGCACTGGAGAGATTAGCCCCACCCCCGCTACGGGAGCCTACACGAAGCCGCTTTGACGCTGAAACGTCAAAACGCTATAATACCGTCATGGCCGTCGCGAAACGGGCAACTGTCTATTTCCAGCCACGCGTCCACCGGGCACTGCGCATGAAGGCAGCCGTTGCTGATTGCTCGATCTCCGAGATCGTCAACGACGCCGTCAGCCGAGCCTTGGCCGAGGATGCCGAAGATCTAAAGGCGTTTGACGATACCGCAGATGAGCGGAGCTTTGATTTTGAGGATTTTGTGAAGTCGCTGCGCCACCGTGGAAAGATATAGCCTCTCCGTCAAGCAATCGGCCGCGAAAGGGATCGAAGAGATCGGGCAAAAGCGCGACCGGCAACGGGTCGTGGCGCGAATTTCCTCCCTCGCTGAGAATCCGCATCCAGCCGGCTGCCAGAAACTGTCTGGCCTGCACGAAAGGTATCGAATCCGCGTCGGCGACTACCGCATCGTTTATGGCATTTTCCACCAGGAGCGAGTGGTTCAGATCGTTAGGGTAGGCCACCGCAAAGGCGTCTATCGGGGCGGCGGCTGGTTATGAGTTCCTTCGTGCTGGGCTTTTGAACCGGTGCCCAGAGGCCAGGGTCCGCTGATTCATGTCCATCCGTGTTCATCGGTGGTGAATGCCGCTTTTCTCCGCATTGGCGATGAAATTGCCTCTATACTGTTGGGTCTTTCTCGTACCCGCGCCGGCTCAGTTCCCTGCGCAACCTTGTTTTGGGGGATATCACGCAAGTGAGCGAAAAACCGCTGAAACGCACCCCGAAGGCGCCCCGGCAGGAACTGCCGGCTCTTGCGCCGCAGGAACGGATCAAGAGCTGTGAGGAAGTCGCACTCGGGTTCAACGCCAGCCACGTGATGGTGGAAGCGCTCCGCTGCCTGAATTGCAAGGACCCGGTCTGCATCGCAGCCTGCCCGCTGCGCATCGACATCAAAGCCTTCATCGACCGGCTGGCCTACCAGGATTACGAGGGCGCCTTCGCCAAGATTGCCGAGGCCAGCCCCTTCCCGGGCATCTGCGGGCGCGTCTGCCAGCACGAGCTGTATTGCGAGAAGGTGTGCCTGCTGGGCAAGAAGCTGATGCCGGTGGCCATCGGTTCGCTGGAGCGCTTCGTGGCCGACATGCACCGGCAGTCGGGCGCCCCCGAACCCCCCTTCGAGTTCAAGCCCAACGGGCTGAAGGTGGCGCTGGTGGGCAGCGGGCCGGCATCGCTGATCGCAGCCTTTGACCTGATCCGCAAGGGCTACCGCGTGACCATCTTCGAGGCCCTGCACAAGTTAGGCGGCGTGCTGGCCTACGGCATCCCGAACTTCCGCCTTCCCCGCGATATCCTGCGCGAGGAGATCGAGCGGCTGCGCAACATGGGCGTCGAGTTTTACACCGACTTCATCGTCGGCAAGACCGCATCGCTTGAGGAATTGTTCGCACAAGGCTATGCGGCGGTGTTCCTGGGCACCGGCGCCGGCCTGCCGCACCTGATGGGCATTCCCGGGGAAAACCTGATCGGCGTATACACGGCAAACGAGTTCCTTACCCGCATCAACCTGATGGAAGCTTACAAGGACGAAGCCGACACGCCGGTGTACGTGGGCAAGCGCACCGTGGTGGTGGGCGGCGGCAACTCGGCTATGGACGCGGCGCGCTGGGCCAAGCGGCTGGGCAGCGAGGTGACCATCCAGTTTCGCCGCGGCCGCGCCGAGCTGCGCGCCCGCATCGAGGAGATCGGCCACGCCGAGGAAGAAGGCGTGCACTTCGAGTTCCTGGCCGCGCCGGTGCGCCTGTTCGGCGACGAGAAGGGCCTGCTCAAGGAGATGGAATGCATCCGGATGCAGTTGGGCGAGCCCGACGAATCCGGGCGGCCCTCCCCCATTCCCATGCCCGGTTCCGAATACCGCTTCCCGGTCGATACCGTGGTGATGGCCATCGGGCAGAGCCCCAATCCCACGGTGCAGAAGGCCACGCCGCAGCTCATTACCAAGCGCGGCAAGATCGTTATCGACGAGGCGGGTAAGACCAGCATGGACGGCGTCTATGCCGGCGGCGACGTGGTGCGCGGCGGCTCCACCGTGATTTTGGCCATGCGCGACGGGCGCGCCGCCGCTGAGGCCATCGACAAGGCCCTGCGCGAGCAATACAAGCTGGACGACGTGGGCGTCGTAGCCGCCGGCGGGGACGGCGCCGGCCTTCTTGCCGCCGCTCCCGCGACACAGGCAGCGACGCCTGCGCCGCTGCCCCGCTTCGCCATCCTGGCCAAGCGCATGCTCACCCCCGAGATTGCCTGGATGGAAGTCCGCGCGCCGGAAGTCTCCCGGCGCTGGAAGCCGGGGCAGTTCATCATCGTCCGGCCCACGCCGGACAGCGAGCGGATTCCGCTGACCATCGTGGGCGGCGATGCCGGCCGCGGCACCATCATCCTGGTGGTGCAGGCCATCGGCAAGACCAGCCGCGCCACAACCGAGCTGGAGGAAGGGCAGGCGGTGGCCGACCTGCTGGGGCCGCTGGGCCTGCCGGCCAACATCGAGAAGGTGGGGCGCGTGCTGTGCGCCGGAGGCGGCGTGGGCGTTGCCGAGTTGCTGCCGGTGGCGCGCGCCTTCCGCGAGGCGGGCAACTACGTGACCGCGCTGTGCGGCGCCCGCTCCGTGTCCCACATCATCCTCCACGACGAGCTTCAGGCGGCAGTGGACGAGCTGCACTGGGCCACCGACGACGGCTCCGGCCACTTTCACGGCAACGTCGTCCAGTTGATGCGGTCGTGGAAAGAGCAGCAGAGCGAATTGCCGGCCGCCTGCCACGTGATTGGGCCGATTCCCATGATGCGGGCGGCGGCCGAGGAAACCCGGCAGTGGGGCGTGCGCTGCGTGGCCAGCCTCAACCCCATCATGGTCGACGGAACCGGGATGTGCGGCGGCTGCCGCGTTACCGTGGATGGCAAGATCAGGTTCGCCTGCGTCGATGGGCCTGAGTTCGACGCCCACGCCGTCGATTTCGACGAACTGACTCGCCGCACCCGCGCCTATCTGGACAAGGAGCGCCGCTCCCTGGAGCGCCACCTTTGCCGCATCGGCCTCGAGACCAAGTGATGAGTGACGAGTGACAAGTGACGAGTCGCCACCTCGAGACTCGTCACTGGTCACTCATCACTGGTCACTGCAGTTCGTCAGCGCCAGCGGCGGGCGACCACCAACACCAGCGCGACTTTCAAGACTTCACCGGGAAGGAAGGGGAAGACGGCGGCTTGGAGGAGGCGTGCCGCCGGAAGGTGGAGCAGCATCCATAGCCAGGCGGCGCCGAAGGTGAAAATGAGCGCTTCGCCGGCCAGCACGCCAAGCAGCCTGCTTCCCCGCCGGCACAAGGAACCAACCACAAACGCCGCCAGCGGGTAGCTGAGCAGAAAGCCGCCCGCCGGACCGAACAGTTGCGCCAGGCCACCGGGCCCGGCGGGCGAAAACACGGGCAGTCCCATCGCTCCCTGCGCCAAGTAGAGAATCATGGCGGAAGCCGCCAGCGGGCCGCCCAGCAGCACCCCGGCCAGCAGCACACCCAAGGTTTGCCCGGTCAGCGGGACAGGCGTAAACGGCAGCGGAAGGGAAACCCGCGCCAGCAGGCCCATCAGGATGCTGTAGCCCAGCGCCAGCGCCGCCTGGCGGGCCACGGCGTATGATCGAGTCTCAACCAGCAGCACAGCTCTCAAGCGTTCTCTCCTGCGGTCGATCTGAAGGTCCAAGGGTCCAAGGATCCAAGGTCCTGGATTCGTAGAATAACATGTGCCGAGCCCTGAGTGAAAACTGCCCACTGCCTACTGCCTACTGCCTACTGGATTCAATACCGGCGCAGCACGCCAATCAGGCGGCCCTGGACCTGCACCGCCTCGGCCGGCAGCACTATGGCGGACATGGCGGGGTTGGCGGGCTGCAGGCGCACCCGGCCGTCAGCCTCCTGGTAAAACCGCTTCAGCGTGGCTTCCGAACCGTTCACCAGCGCCACCACAATGTCGCCGTTGCGCGCCACGCTGACGCGCTCCACCAGGATGTAGTCGC
>Ga0315280_10008728_pt1 | contig 13226 bp, 15 predicted proteins | sample YL17G06_40_MG_FD_203697 | JGI IMG/M metagenome (GOLD analysis project Ga0315280, IMG submission 203697) | Sediment microbial communities from Yellowstone Lake, YNP, Wyoming, USA - YL17G06_40 | ecosystem: Environmental > Aquatic > Freshwater > Lake > Sediment | place: USA: Wyoming | collected...
AGGACGGTGAGGCGCTGCACCCCGAGGTGGCCAGCCGCCACTTCCTCCAGGCGGTCAAGCGCGCCCTGCTGCCGGCGATCCGCTTGCACGACCTGCGGCACACGCATGCCACCCTGGCCCTGCGCGCCGGCATCCATCCCAAGGTGGTCTCCGAGCGCCTGGGGCATGCCAGCGTCTCAATCACTCTAGACACCTACTCGCACGCCATCCCGGCGATGCAGGAAGAGGCGGCGGCGAGAATCGCCGCGCTCGTCTTCAGCTAGAAACCCTGCCGCAAGCCTTGGCGAGAGGGCCCGGGCGGCAGCTCAAAGCCGCTCGGGCCCTCTTAAGGAAGGAGTCGGTCCGCGTTGCTCGGATCTTCGGCAGGGGGGGGTTACCTGCCGTCCTTGGAGTATTGTCTCGGCCGGCGAGCACGTCAACGGTGAAGGCAGCCGCGGCAGCGCACAATAAAGGAGGCCGAGGCGGCGAGCCTCGCAAGCCTCCTCTGTGCAGCGCGATAGCGGGCACTTGCCGACGCCGATGTCGGCACAGATGTCGGCAACCGGCCCTTGTCGCCGGGCAGCGCGAAAGGTGTAGACGTGGCCTGCTTGCTCTTGTCCTGCTCGGGCAAGCCCTTGGCCGCCGGGTTGCGCAGGACGCTCATCACAGTCGTGTAGGCAATGCGCCATTGCAGGCGCAGCTCCTCATAGACATCGCCCACCGTCACGCGCTGTTTGTCCCACACGATGCGCAGGATTTCGGCCAGCCCCCCGAGGCCTCAGCTCGTGAAGTCCAGATCCCGCTAAGGCGCGGCCGAGTGCCGACGGCACCTCAGCGCGTCTGCGTCGTCCTCTCTCGGATGCCGGCCCGCCGCCGGAAGCGCTCCACGCAGTTGATCGGCAGGTCGAGCAGCTCCGCGATGCGGAACTTGGCCTCGATGGCGTTGGGCGCGTCGGGGTAGGTCGCCTCGAAGGTGACCACCCGGCCCAGCCCGAGCTCGGCGCGCACGTCGGCCATGGCGATCGGGTCCGACAGCGCCGCCGGCTCGACCCCGAGCCGCTCCGCCACGTACGCCTTCGCCTGCGGCAGCCGCATGCCCCTGGTCATCTCGAGCCGGGCGACCAGATCTCCGGCCGCCCGCATCCCGCCCATGCCGGAGGCGTTGGCGTGCGCGCAGGGCATGCCGAGCATGTCCCCGCCGCCTACCTACAAGCCATCGAGGCGCAGGATGTCAACACACGCCCGGGAGGCGCGGCTCACCGCGTCGACCGGCGCGTAGTTGCTCATCGGCACGGCGCCCACGCCCATGCCCACGTTCATGTGGATGGGGATCACCGCCTCCTCGACGCACGGCTTCACTATGGTCAGAGCGCGGGCGACGTTCCAGGCGCACGACTTGCCCGTGTGGACGGTCACCGCCGGCCCGAACACCGTCGCCCCGGCCCTGGCCGCGAGCCGCATCTGGTCGGCCGGCCAGAGGCCCGCCAGCCGCACGCCCTCGTACTCCAACTCGCCGTGCATGCCGAGCACGAACTCACCGGCCATGCCCAGCTCGATGCCCAGGTCGGGATACCTGGCACGGATGATCTCGACCGCCTTCAACGTCGCTAGAAAGTCGGCGTCACCCGCCGCGCCGGCGGTGTCGAAATCGAGAGCGTCGGCCCCCGCCTCCCACATCGCGTCGGCGACCTGCACCATGTCCTTGACGGCATACTCGACCGCCTCTTGCTGGGCCGCGCGCGCCTCCTCGATACGGCCCAGCGGCAGCAGTTCCGACCAGTTCGGGACCGGCCCGTCGGGCCGCGAGTACAGGCCCAGGTTGGGCATGGCGCCGTAGTGGAGCGGCACTGTCAGGACGAGCTGGGCGTCGCGCATCGTCTGCGCCTCGTAGCCCAGGATCGTCTTCACGGCCTTGAACGAGTAGTCGGCGGTGCCCAGCTCGACGGTGTCGGCCCCGAACATCTGCTCGTAGATCTGCAGATCCTGGGTGCGCGTTGCGACCGTCTTGGAGCCCGACCCATCGTAGGTGAGGACCACCTCGTCGCCGACGTCTACCCCTGTGAAGCGCGAAGGGGAGGCGTAGAGGTCGAGGAGATGGTCGAGCTCACTGTCCGTCAACGGCGCAACCTTTGCCCGGCTCGCGGCGGCCGCGGTCCCCTCCTCCAGATCAGCTTTGATCTCGCTGCGCGTCATCAGGACCTGGGAGCCGTCGCCCATGCGCGTGCGTATCAGCCTGGCTTTGATGCTGTCTCCCTTCGCCCCTTCGGCGTCCGTCGGCTGGTCGCGGCCGGGCTCAGGCGCTCTTCAGCTGCGCAAATGCCGCGTCGTAGCTCACGCGGAAAGCGCCGACATCGAGTATTAACTCGCTTCGTTGCATGTCCTTCTCTCCCGGCACGAAGCTCCAGACCACCGGGTTGGAGTACTGTTTGGCCGCCGGCACGGGTGAGCTGTACCAGGTGTAGTCGACGAGCTCGGCCGCGATCTTGGGGTCGAAGAGGTAGTTCATGAAGAGAAGCGCCGCGTAGGGACTGGGGGCCTTGGCGGGGATGACCATGTTGTCGACCCAGATGACGAAGCCCTCTCGGGGCAGCACGTACTCGACTTTCTCCGGGCCCAGCTCGGCGTAGGCTTGCAGGACGTAGCCGTTCCAGCCCTGCACGAGAGGGACGCCCGACACGAGGGCACGCTTCGTGTTGATCGAGTCGTAGGACAGGACGAGCGGCTTCTGCTCGATGAGCTTCGCCACCGCCTGGTCGAGCTCGCTCTGATTCGTCGAGTTGTAGGAGTACCCCAGCACCTGCAGCCCCGCGCCCAGCAGGTCGCGCTCGTCGTCTATCATGTTGATCTTGTGCTTGTAGGCTGGATTCCACAGGTCCGCCCATCCTGTGATGGGTTCAGCGATGAGGTCCTTGCGGTGTCCGATCCCCGTCGTGCCCCACTGATAGGGGACACTGTACTTGTGGCCGTCGTCCTCGGGGTCGTAGGCGGGCTTCTGCAAGCGCGCCGTCACGTTTTTGAAGTTTGGGATGTAGCGCATGTCGAGGGGGTGCAGGAGGCCCGACTTCATCATGATGTGGGCTGTGTTGTTGTCGGGCACCACGATGTCATAGCCGGCTGCGCCCGCCATGAGCTTGGCGAGCAGCGCCTCGTTGCTGTCGTAGTAACTCTCGACCACCGTGACACCGTAGGTGCGTTCGAAGCTCTTCTTGATCTTGGGATCCATGTAGTCGCTCCAGTTGAAGAGGAAGAGCTTCTCGGGAAGGGTCGTGTCCATCGGGGTGGGGCTCGCCGTGACGGCCGTGCCCTGGCCCCCACAGGCCGAAAGGATCGCTGCGGTCGCCGAGGCGGACAGGCCCAGGGCGGCGGCTCGTTTCAGGAAGTGTCGACGCGTCATGGCACCTGACGCCAGTTGCCGTGAGAGTTCCGACAGTGATCCTTGACCCTGCATTGCTCTCTCCCTTCACGCCTGAGGAGGGGGACTGACGACGCCCCCGCGCCACTCGCTCTTGCCCCATCAGGAGTATAGGGAGTTCGCGAAGGGGCGGCAACGCGACGGGGCCTCGTCCTTGCAGAAAGATTGCAGGCCTTTCGGCGCCGAGATGTCGGCGGAATGTCAGCAAAGGGGTCCGGTGAGCCGAGAGTGCGCGAGACGATAGCGCAGTTGTGCAGCCAGAAAGCTGGAGGCGGCACCGGGAGTCGAACCCGGGATGGAGGTTTTGCAGTGTGGGGCTTACGATCTGGCCAGTATATGCGCCTATGTGAGCCGAATCGAGTTTCGTGAGCGAACATCGAAGTGGCCGTTTTGCAGGACTTTCATCGAGTATGAACGGCTCACATGCGGCGATCTTGGCTCACATACTAAGCACCTAGCATGAGTGCATCGCAGTAGCCTCGCCCGGGACCCCTCGCCGACCGGCGCACGTCGGCATCACGTCGGCACGCGGAGCCTCCTCTGGAGGCGCCCGCGCGGCCGTCGCCGGCCCCATCCGCCTGCGGCCCGCGAGGCTGCACGAGACGCGCGGCGCTACGTGCCGTCGCTGGTGTCGCGATCGCCGCGTCGCTTCTCGGCCTCCGCCTTGCGCCACTCGCGCTTCTGCAAAGCGTAGCGGCAGGTCGAAGAGCAGTAGCGGGCGCGGCGGTTCTTGGAGACGAAGAAGACGCCGCAGTTGGGACAGCGCTTGACCTGGTGCCCGGCCGAGAGGTCGTTCAGCAGCATGATGGCAAAGGTCCCCAGCAGGGAGGGCGACCACCAGCCGACGCCGAAGCCTCCACCCTCCATCAGCCCTCCGGAGAGCTGCGCCACCGAGGCGATGGCGTTGACGCGAGCGAAGGCGCGCCAGGCGAGCGCCTGCTCATCGCTGTCGATCTCCACCCTGCCGTGCAGACGATCGAGGGCCTCGAGCGGCGCCGCCAGGTAGCGCGCCGCGGCGAGGAAGGAACTCACCGACTCGCCGTAGCTGGGCCAGAACTCGCGGCTGCCGAAGCTCGGGTAGGGGTAGGTGCGTGCCTCGGCGCGCGGCACGTCGGGGAAGTACTGGCGGTAGTGCTCGCCCAGTGGCACGCGCTCGAGCTCCGCGTCCGGCAAGCGCCGACGCAGGACCTCACACGGTAGCCAGTCGACGCCCATCTGCTTAGCGGTGGCCAGCTGCCCCTCGAGCGCAGGGTCGCTAGCCCGTACCCGGCAGGGCCGCTCGAGGCGGATCATCCAGCCGTCGCCACGCGCCTGGTAGCGACGCTGCACAGGCATGAAGGTGCGCGCGCCCACGGGCACGCCGGGAGGAGGCGTCGGTCGGCCCTCATCCTCATCGCGCCAGCGCGGCGCCAGGGTCACCTCGAGCGTCTCATGGCGCAGGATGCCGAGCAGGCCGTTGCGGCGCACCCACTGTTCGAGCAGTTGCCGCTCACGTCGCGGCAGCGGAGCCCCGAAGCGCTTCGCATGAAGCTGCTGCGCCAGGCGCAGCAGGCGCTTGTAGGGGCGATCCTCATCGGCGGCGCTGCGCCACTCCTCCCAGGGGTCGTAGGGCTCGAGCGTGGCGCCCGGCTTGAGACGGATCATGCCGTCTTGCACGTGGTAGCCGGCGGAGCGGTACCAGGTGATGCCGCGCACCATCTCGGGGTGCTGCTGCTCGATTTCGTCCGCCATCTGCGCCTCCAGAAACGCATGTCCAAGGCTCTGTCCGCGGCCCACGCGGGGCCGCAGTGCGAGAACTGTCACTGGCCTGTGCTAGTGTCTCGTTCTGTAAGTAACATGCTTCACGCCGCCAGTGGCTTCCCGGTGTAGGTCCAGGCGAAGGGCTTGGCGCGCTCGCTCGAGTAGCTGCGGATGTAGAGCATGATCTGCGCGATGAGCTCGGCCTTGGAGTGCCAGACGGCGTCCCTGAGCACGTCGCGGGCGAAGATGCCAAACCAGATCTCGACCTGGTTCAGCCAGGAGGCGTAGGTGGGCGTGAAGTGCAGGGTGAGGCGCCGCCGCCGCGCCGCCCACTCGAGGACCTCGTGGTGCTTGTGCACGCTCAGGTTGTCGAGGATCACGTGCAGCGCACGGCGTGGGTTGGCGCGGTAGAGAGCTTTGAGGAAGCGCAGGAAGGTCGTGTGGTCATTGGCGTCCACGCAGCGCCCGGAGAGCTCGCCGGAGTGCACCGCCAGGGCGGCCAGCAGGCAGGTGGTGCCGTGGCGGCGGTAGGTGGCCGTGAGGCGCCGCGGGGAGCCGGCCCGCATGGGCAGCTCGGGCTGGGTGCGGTCAAGCGCCTGGATCTGGCTCTTCTCATCGACGCACACGACGAGGGCGCCCGTCGGGGGATCGAGGTAGAGCCCCAGGATGGCCGCCTGCTTGGCCTCGAACTCGGGATCGGGGCTGCGCCCACACCAGTAGTCGGTCTTGTGCGGCCTCAGGCGACCCTCGGAGAGGATGCGGTGCACCGAGGTAGGCCCGATGCCGATCTTCTCGGCGAGGCGGCGGGTGCTCCAGCGCGTGCAGCCGTCGGGGGGCTCGGAGGTGGCCAGGGCCACGACGCTGAGCCGCACCTGCGCGTCGATCGCCAAGGGACGGCCCGCGCGCGGCCGGTCGCGCAGCCCGTCGAGGCCGCCTTCGGCGAAGCGCTGGCGCCAGCGCGAGCAGCCCTGGGGGCTGAGGCCCGTGCGCCCGCTGATCTCCGCTACCGAGGCGCCCGCCGCCGAGAGCAGGATGACCTGGGCGCGTTCGGCGAGGCGGCGCTCGCCCCTCCGTGACCCGGCCCACATGCGCAGCGTCGCGGCATCCTCAGGCGTCACTTCGATACGTGCTCGCTGACCTTTGGGCATGGCACACCTCCTCGTGAGAGGAGTCTACTATATCAGACTACTTCGAGAACGCGACACCAGGCGCCGCGGCGGGGACTAGAGATCTTCGTCGCGCAGAAAGAGGAAGGGCGTAATGATGCTCGTGAGGTAACCGGCCTCCTTGTCGAGCGGGGAGAGGGTGAACAGGCGGACGAGGGCACGGGCGGTACGCCTGCATGTGGCTATGACTTGGGCAGTGACAGCCCGCTCCATCTCCATAGCGGCGGAGACACCCAACTCTATTCGGTTGGCCCAATCGGGGAATGACGCCCGCATCAGGTCACCCTCCAAACGATCGTATTCCTGGCTCGGGGATTCTTCGCTCGTCGGAGCTCTCCCCGAGGCGAGGTCCAAGTCGTGGTAGCGCCCTTGCATGCCGAAGTGGCTGAGAATCCCCATGAGCCGTCGCACAGTCCCATTGCAGCGCAGGAAGTGGACATCTTCGATGACTGCCGGTGCCTGGTGAGGATAGAAGCTGGGATCGAAGCACCGCTCGATGACAAGGTCCAGCAGTGCTTGCACGTCGTGGCCATTCGTCCTTGGCGGCCACGGACTCGCGCTCACCTTCCCGGTCACGTGAAGCTCGTGGAAGATCAGCACCAGCTTGAGCAGGTGCTCGAAGCCGCTCGACAGACTCTGGAGCATCGACTGGAAGAAGTCGTCTGCTTGAACGCCGCCCTCCAACTCTGCCAAGCCGCGCTGAAGCAGCTTCATCGAGGTCACCGTTTCCTCGACGAGGGCCAGATTCTGCCGCGTGTCATCCTCGTTCTGCATCGTGCGCCACGATAGCATGAAGGTCGGCAGGCCGCCGGTCGTAGCGCAACATGCAGCAGGAAAGGGTGCTGCACCGGATAGCCAGACCTGTGGGTGGAAGGGAACACGCCCTCGGAGTCGAGGCCACAGTGGTGGGATTCTGCGCGCCGACTCCGTGACGGCCCCTCAGCGGCCCGAGATCGGAGCCGAGTGGCGTTGGCATCTGGTTGGCGGCATCAGAGAAGTGCTGCACAGAAGGCGCTGCAGGGGCCTGCAAGGGACTGCTTATGCCGCTCAACCTCGCCTGGATCCCCAACTTCAAGAACGTCATGCCGGAGTGGCAGAAGCCAAACTACGACTCGGGTGCCGACGGCAAGAAGTACTCCGTGCCCTACGACTGGGGCTCGACGGGGATTGTCCAGAGGCTGGACAAGCTTTCGGACAACATCACAAAGTGGGCCGACCTTTGGAATCCGAAGTACAAGGGCATGATGACCATGCTGAACGATGCCCGCGAGACGCCTGGGGCTGCCCTCAAGATGCTCGGCTACTCACTGAACTCGACCGATCCTGCACAAGTGAACCAGGCCGTTGAGAAGCTGATCGAGCAGAAGCCACTGGTCCAGCAGTACAACTCCACGAACAACATCGGCAACATCACGAGGGGAGTGCCGCTCGTGCACTGCTGGTCCGGCAACGTGGTGCTCGCCTGGCGCAACTTGGGAGTGAAGAACGTGAAGTACATCCTGCCCGAGGAGGGCTACACGCTGTGGGCAGACAACCTGGCGATCCCCGTCGGTGCGCGCAGCTACTACGGCGCACACCTGTTCCTCAACTGGCTGTACGAGCCCGAGAACTACGCCTTCAACGAGAACTGGGTGGGCTACAGCTGCGTGAACGCGCCCGCCTACAACCTGATGGACCCGATGATCAATCGCGTTGCACCGAGCGCCGCAGACATGCAGCGCGGCGAAGTCATGAACGACGTGGGTGGCACCGCGTCTCTCTACACCGACGGCTGGGCCCGGGTGAAGGCCGCTTGAGCGGGATGGCAGCAGGGAGCCGCCAAACGGATTGACAAGGGAGCGTGCTGCTGATGTCTGACCTGCGCTATGCCTTCTCCTCCGGCCTCGTGGGGGAGGTCAGGGACCGTTTCACCGCCTACCACCACCCTCGCTCTTTAGAGGAGAGATGTCTCAAGCTGTCCCAGATCGACGGCGTCGAGGGCGTGGAGTTGCTCTACCCGCACGACTTCGCCTCGCTCGATGAGGTGCAGGAGGCACTGGCCAGGAGTGGCCTGAAGTGCGCCGGCGTCAACTTGAACCTCAAGGCGGAATCCAAGTTCCACGGCGGTTCCTTTACCTCAAGGGATCCAGGAGTGAGGAAGGAGGCGGCTGAGTACGGTATCGCCGCAGTCGAGATGGCGAGCGCTCTGGGTGTCAACCTGATTACGGTATGCCCCTTGGCGGACGGCACCGACTACCCCTTCGAGGCCGACTATCGACTGCAGTGGGAGCGCCTGCTCGAGTGGCTCGAGGTCGTTTCGTCGCAGCGGGCTGATGTTCGAATCGCTCTGGAATACAAGCCCAACGAACCGAGGTGTCACGTCATCCTGCCAAACGTTGGGGTCTGCTTGCACGCATGCCACGAGAGCGGGCGAGAGAACGTGGGCGTGACTTTCGATGTTGGCCACGCGATCTACGCCGGCGAGGTGCCGGCTCAGAGCATCAGTTTCCTGGCTGGCTCGAACAAGCTCTTCCACGTTCACGTCAACGACAACTACCGCAACTGGGACTGGGACCTTCTGCCCGGCTTGGTCAACTACTGGGACTGGATAGAGTGCATGCTCTATCTCGAGCGAGCGGCGTTCGACGGCTGGTTTGTCTGCGATGTCTTTCCTACTAGGCTCGGCCCCGAACAGTGCGTGGCGGCAAGCTACAGGGCCATCACCCATGCCCAGCGGTTGCTCGATAGGCTTGATCGCAAGGTCCTCTGGGAGCTGATAGACCGAGGAGACGTCGCCTCGACCGCTTCCTACATTCAAGGGGTGATCGAGAGCGACCCTCGCGCTGCACGGACCGAGGCGGCGGAGTGACAGATGGCGAGGCACTGAGTGACTGCTGGCCTGCCCCTCGAACAAGAGATGAGTCTGGGCTGCTCCTCAATCTCTTTCCGAGAACTCCCGATAGAGAGAGCGCTGGAGAGAATCAGGTGCCTCGGTTTTCGCACGGTGGACATCGGCGCCATGCCGGGCTTCTGTGAGCACTATCTGCCCGGGGTCGCCCAGCATGCCGATCGAGAGCGGCTCGTCGCGGCCGTCCAGCGACTGGCCTTGGACGTGGCCACGATCAACGCCGACTTGGCACCGCCGGACGGCCGGCAGCCCGCCGTCGAGGCTCTGCGCGACCTACTCGATCTCGCGGCCCGACTGGGCGCAGCGGGTGTCTGCGTAGCGTGCGGTCGGCCTGCGGGCCGGGAAGAGCTTCCGGCCGCGATGCGCGCCTTGGCGGCTGAGGTGCGCACCATGGCAGCCATGGCCGAGGGCGTGGGCCTTCGCCTGTTCGTGGAAGCCCCGCACTACTACCGGCTGTGCAATTCGCTGCCTTTGGCACTTCAGCTCTTCGAGCTCGTGGACCACGACAACGCCTGGTTTACCCTCGACACGAGTCACGTCAGGGCGGCGGGCGACGACGTTGTCGGGGCCGTGGCCACCTGTGGGGAACGACTCGGTCACGTGCATCTTCGCGATGCCAGGGACGGCGAGATAGCCCTACCTCCAGGGGCTGGAGAAGTGGACTTCGGGGGTTTCTTCAGGGCACTTAAGGCAGTGCACTACTCGGGGGCCTTGGTCGTAGAGCTCGAGGTCGGCGAGACCACCTCCGAACGTAAGGCGGACCTTCTGCGGATCTCACGCGAGCATCTGAACGGGCTCTGGGTGGGTTCTACGGCGGTCGCTCCTGACCCGAGCGAGGGGGCCCCATGAAGCGCTTCATAAACCAGCCCAACGACGTTGTTGACGAAATGCTTGAGGGGTTCCTCTTGACGCATGGCTCCATGGTGCGCCGGCTGGAAGGGGCGCGTGCCGTGGTGCGGGCGAGTCGCGAGCCAGGGAGAGTGGCGGTCGTAACTGGGGGAGGTTCGGGTCATGAGCCCGCCTTTCTCGGCTACGTTGGCGAGGGGATGCTGGACGCCGTCGTCATCGGTGACATCTTCACCTCTCCACCTGCCACAGCCGTTCTCGCGACCATCGATGCCATCGACTCCGGCGAGGGCGTGCTCCTGCTGCTCGGCAACTACTCCGGCGACCTGATGAACTTCGGCATGGCTGCGGAGTGGGCAAGGCAGAAGGGCCATCTCGTCGAGATGGCCGTGGCGACCGATGATGTCGGGACGGGCTTGGGAACCAGCCAGTCTGAGCGCCGCGGTGTCGTCGGCGAGTTCCTGGTCTGGAAGATCTGCGGTGCGGTTGTCGCCGAGGGCGCGTCGCTCGACGACGCCAAGGCTCTGGCCGATGAGGTGAATGCCCGCACGCGAAGCCTGGGAGTAGCCCTGCGCCCCTGCACTGTACCGATGCTCGGCAGGCCAACCTTTGATTTGGCCGACGACGAACTCGAGTGGGGCGTCGGCCATCATGGCGAGAGGGGCGCAAAGACCATCAAGCTGAAACCCGTAGACGACGTCGTCGATGGGCTTACCGAGGAGATCCTCGCCGATTTGCCACTCGAGCCGGGCGATGAGCTAGCCACGGTCGTCAATGGACTCGGAGCCACGCCCCTCTGCGAGCTCTTCATTGCGCAGCGTCGGCTGATGCGGAACCTGGAGCGGCTGGGCCTCCACGTGCGCCGCTCGTTCGTGGGCAACGTGTTCACGGCCCTCGACATGGCCGGTCTGTCCGTGACGCTCCTGCATCTCAACGAGGAGCTACAGGCGAGGCTCGAGGCTCCCGCACTCACGCCGTTCTTCATCCAGGGGTGATGATGGTGACCGAGCGACAGCAAACGGCCGCCGCAGTGGAGGCCCTGGGGCGCATCGCTCAAGCCGTTGTTCAAAACGCTCCCTGCCTCAGCGAGATGGATGCCGCACTCGGTGACGGCGATCACGGTGCCGCAATGGCGAAGGCCTTCCGCGCCGTTGAGGTGGCGCTCCCTGACTTAGAGGGCAGGCCGCTTGAGGAGGTGCTCGGGGCGCTCGGCAAAAAGAATGCCAGCGGTCAGCGACTGAAATACGTGCTCGTCTACTGCGCCCCGGGTGAGCATCGTTCGGCCCTCAGTGGACTCTCAGACCTCGGCCTTAGATGTCACGAGTTCGTCCACAGCGTGTCGCTGGCAGATCGCGAGAAGGTGCTCGCTCAGTTCGAACGTGGGTCGATCGAGACGCTTGTGGCCATTCGATGTCTAGATGAGGGGGTTGATGTACCGGCCACTCGCCTTGCCTTCTTTCTGGCCAGTACCATGAACCCACGGCAGTTCATCCAGCGCAGGGGCCGGGTCCTGCGCCTGGCCGACGGCAAGGAGCGCGCGATCCTCTATGACTTACTCGTTGTGCCGTCTAGCGGCGAGGGCACAAGCTCGCGAGAGGCGGCTCGCAGTCTGTTGCGCCGCGAGATGCCCAGGTTCGCTGAGTTCGCCTCCGCCGCGACGAACAGGTTCGCGGCCCGTGAGGTCGTATTTGATCTCTTGAATGAGTACGGCATGTTGCATCTTCTCGAGGAGACTCCCTGGGAGATCTACAAGCGGGAACTTAGCGGAGAGGCAGTAGCGACGCTCGCGGACGACCCCATCATCGGAGGGGACCTGAATGTCTGATGTCAATGAGCAAATCCTGGCTCAGCTGGGCGCCTACCCGCCCGATGTTCAGCGGTTGGCGGGGAAGGCCCTGGAGCTCTCCCCAGACCACTCAGAACAAGCGGTCGCCGACGCGCTCAAGAACGTTGTCAGGGAAATCGTGAAGGCCGGCCCGGGGACAGCATGATACTGAAACGGATGGTTCTCACTAACTTCAGACAGTTCAGAGAAGCGGAGATCGCATTCGCAGCAGGCGAGGCGGATTCGGGCAAGAACGTCACCGTCGTGCTCGGTGAGAACGGGCGCGGCAAGACCGGCATCTATCGCGCTCTCATGTTCTGTCTCTATGGAGACCACACGCTCACTCAAGACGAGGACGTCAAGAAAGAGGAGATGTACCTCGTCAACAAGGCGGCGGTTCTCGACGCCCAGCAGGACCGCAAGCCGGTCTTGAACCGCGCCGGGTATTGTGGAGGCTCCAAGATTCCAGGAGGAGCCGATGCCCCGAGGAACGCCGTACCCACCAGAGCTTCGTGAGCGAGCCGTGCGCATGGTCGCCGAGATTGGGCAACCAGGAGCCGTGCGCAGCGTCGCGGAGAAGCTGGGCGTAAGCCCCGATGCCGTGCGTTACTGGATCAAGAACGCACCGGCGGAACTCGGCGGCAAGAGCGGGCTGACGTCCGATCAGCTCGAGGAGCTCAAGGCGCTGCGCCGTGAGAACGCCGAGCTGCGGCGCGCGAACGAGATCTTAAAGGCGGCGAGCGCCTATTTCGCGCGGGAGCTCGACCGTCCCCGTCCGAGATGACCGCCCTCATCGACGAGCAGCGCGGTCGTTTCGGGGTCGAGCCGATCTGTCGGGTCATGGAGTGCAACCCCTCCACCTATTGGGCCTCCCGCAGTCGTCCGCCGTCGGATCGCTCGATCCGCGACGAGTGCCTCAAACCCGAGGTCGAGCGCGTGCACGCAGACAACTACGGCGTCTACGGTGCGCACAAGCTCTGGAAGCAGCTCAACCGCGAAGGGATCAGGGTCGCGCGCTGCACCGTGGCGCGCCTCATGCGCGAGCTGGGACTGCGCGGCGTGAGGCGGGGCAAGGCCGTGCGGACGACCACGCCTGATGAGACGGCGCTACGCGCGGCCGACCTCGTCTCGCGCCACTTCCTCGCTCTCCGCCCCGATCAGCTCTGGGTCGCGGACTTCACCTACGTGCGCACCTGGGCGGGCTTCTGCTACGCCGCCTTTGTGATCGACGTCTTCTCACGCTTGATCGTCGGCTGGTCGCTCTCTGCCTCGCTGCGCACCGAGATGCCCCTGGAGGCGCTCGAGATGGCGCTCTGGCGTCGCGGACGGTCGCTCGAGGGCCTGGTGCACCATTCAGACCGCGGTTGTCAG
>Ga0315280_10008729_pt1 | contig 13223 bp, 14 predicted proteins | sample YL17G06_40_MG_FD_203697 | JGI IMG/M metagenome (GOLD analysis project Ga0315280, IMG submission 203697) | Sediment microbial communities from Yellowstone Lake, YNP, Wyoming, USA - YL17G06_40 | ecosystem: Environmental > Aquatic > Freshwater > Lake > Sediment | place: USA: Wyoming | collected...
TTGATTCGGCAGCGCTTTCCTGCGCCAGCTTCGAAATACATCAAGTCAGCTCCGCCCGTCAGGGTCTTCTTGCCAGTCGTGGCAACGAAGGCGCGACCTCGTTCAGCGTACTCCGTATGCCTTCCTATTGCTATCTGTCTGGGGCCTTTGCTCGACATTTTCTCACCTACCTACGGTGAATCGGGATCCCGAAAGTGGGAAACAATGGGGAATTTAGCGAGCCTAGTATGCGGGCGGCTCAGCGTATTCGACCAAGCAACCTTTGACGCGCAGAAGCGTTGTGGCTTGGCATGTGAGGTCTAGTTCTATGTGCACCCATGAGTTATCGTCAATGTAGAGGGCTACGCTCGGAGTGACTGCGACTCGGTGTTCTGCGACTGTGATCATGTTGGCATCGCTGATATCTTTGGTGAATGTGATCGCTGTGCTTGAGGGCGCTACTCCATCCGCGGGCAATGTGCCCTTTCTCAATCGAACCGCTGTCGCTGTTGCGGCTAGGGTTGCGATCTGATAGAGTAGGTGAATCCGCTGAATCTTGATCTTCGATCCGGGGCGGATTCGGAATTGCAACTCAAGCGGAAAGACTATTGTGGGCGTCTGAGCTGCGGCTGTCTTTTCCTTGTAAGCTACGTTCGACGCGATTGCGTCTGACCATGTTCCCGTGATGTAGACCCCTGCCACGGGATGAATGAAGAATCTCGCACCACGCGGGAATCCTACCATCTCTCATCGACCTCTCTAGGCTGCGTTGTAGAGTCTTGCCATCTTCGAGGTGCCGGTCGTGGTCGCGGGCCAGTTGTTGTTATTGTAGGTCTGCGCTACGGCTTGGGTCTTGTCAACGAGGGTCGAGAACTTCTTGATCACGAAGGGCTGCTGTAGCGTTGTCTTCGCGAGCATCTCCATCGTGCTGTCCAAGAGTAGCCTCTGGGCGAGGAACTTGGTGTCAAGCATTAGGATCTCGCGGGATCCCGCTGCGTAGTTCATGAACTTGCTCGCGACTATTGGCATGACTCCGTATGGTGTCGCCCATGCGAGAGCCTTGAGACCCCACGCGATCTCGGTCTCAGGGTTCACATATCGGACTAGCGACATCATCAGTTGCTTGATCTTCTGCCATGTCACTAGGTCAGTCATCGCCAAGTTGGGCTTGACGTTGAGCTGAACCATCGCAGCTATGGCAGCGTCAATGTCTGCGTCTGTGACATCAGCCCCGTTGAGGTTGATGTTCAGCGAGTTCGCAGTCTGCGAAGTGTAGATCTCAGCTCTGGCTCCGACAAAACCGTTAGCTGACGCTCCCGCAGGAGATGAGCCGTTGATCAGCTCGTTCTCCCAGAGCTCGTTCAGGCTCCAAGTCTTGTTTCGGATCTCGAGAGCCCGGGCATCTCTTGTCGGGTACTGGCTTGCGAGCGCCGCTAGAGAGAAGTCAGTCCATCCTCCCCATGACGTCGCAATAGCGAGGGCCTTCGTTGCGCTGGCATAGGTGTCGCTGACTGGTGTTTGAGCAGCCACGGTTTCAGTCACAAAGGCTGCCGCGCCTCTAGCGGTCAGCACGTCATACGATGCGACTTTGCCGCGAGCCGTCTCTTGCGGAAGAAGCTCCATCAGTGGGCATTCCTTCCGCGTGGTGTCTATGATCTCTTGGTCAGTTGTGGTGTGGATGATTGCGGCTGTGGAGTCTAAGACTCCCTTTGTCTTGATAGCGTTGCCCCAGATCTTCTTGCGAATCCAGCCGAGGTACATCTGTCGGAAGTCTTTCCCAAGTTCACCGTTGGGCTTCAAGCCCTCGTAGATCACGGTGCCCTCTGGGAAAGCTGCGAGGCCGACCATGTTGGCTAGGATATCCGCAGGCGTTCCGATCGGGGAATCTCCGAACTGTGGCATTCCTTCAAGTTTCTGAGACATCTCTTCTCAGACCTCCTATCCTACGACTGCGAGTTGAGATTCGAGGCTGCCGTCGTCATTCTGCATGGCTCGTTGCCTTTCGACTGATTCGGATATTGCTCCGGCGTACTCTGCGAAGCCTTTCCGAACTACAATCTTCTTGGCAACTGCGCGGTCAACTTCCTTCTTCACCAAGCCGACGATGGCTCGTTGAAGACCTTTGACCTTCTGAGTGTCTGTGTCCTCAATGTCTTCGTCTCCGACTTCGATTGAGGAAATGATGCGCTGTCTGTCGGGCTTGAGCTTGCCGGGCTTGACTTCTGGCGGCACTTGCTCGTCAGATGCAGATGAGCCCGGGCCCGGGCCTTCGTCCCATTCGATAGCTTCAGGTGTGTCTTCGTCAATTCCCTTGACTGTGACGCCAAGGGCTTTCGCGATCATGTTGGTGTTGCCCATGACGGCCTTGAGCATTCGCCCTGACGCCATAGCGTACTTCTCAAGTTTGACAAGTCGCTCGGCGTGATCCTTCAGAACAGCCCTCGCCTTCTCTAAAGCAGGATCTCCCCACTCTCCAATCGCGGTACTCGCTCGTTCTGGCGCTGTTGATCCAGTTTCGCGATCGTAGTCCTTGCGAGAGAATGGATACTGCATTTTTAGAGGGTCAGGCTCTTCCTCTGGTTCTTCCTCTGGCGATTCTGGTTCTGCTTCAGCTTCTAGTTCTGGCTCTGCTTCAGGTTCGTCTTCTGGTTCGACTTCGGGTTCCGCTTCTTTGCGAAGTGTTTTTGGCAATTTTCCTTCAACTCCTTTCATTCTTACAGATTGTCCAATCCAGCCGGGTCCTGCGACCTGAACTGGATAGAACTGTGACGAATTGGCGAACGCTTTCTGGTAGACGCGAGTGACTGTCGCGCCTTCATTCGCGGGAGCTCGCACCAGCGACGTCGCGAAATATTTTATGTCGCTGATGGCGTTCGCCAGTTTCCCACGAATGAACTTGACTCCTTCTTGGACAGGAATGAATTCCATTGAGAAGGCGTTGTAGAATCCGTTCTTGAGCTCATAGGCGATCTGAGGAAATTTCGGATGAGCCTTGTTGACTAGCATTCGAACCCAGAGCGCGGGGAATCCTTGATAGCGCATGATCTTGGAGGCCACGAATTTTCCGATCGGAGGCGTAGATTGATTCTCAGTCGGGCGAGCGTATGGTGATTCATGATCAAGCCAGACAAGATTGTGAGGCGACCTGATCATCTCATTCTTGGCTTTGACAAGGGCGGGGAGCTCGAGAACGTCTCCTTGAAGATCCTTGACTGGCATGGAAACGAATCCTTCAACGACAAGATCTCCGCGTTCAACTCCGCCGTAGGATTTGGTTGCGAGTTTGACGTCAATCGGAACGAAGATGCTGAATCTCTTGATCCTCGCGACTCCCTTCGGTTTGAAGGCAGGAGGCGGCTTGGGCTTTGTCGGAGTGCCCGGCGCTATCGGGACTTCTCCGACGCCTTGATGCTGCTCCTTGTGTTCGCCAGCGCGATATCTGAGCGCGTGTCTCTTCTCTCCCTCTTGCTCTTCTCGAACAGGATTGTCCTCTTCAGTCGCATAGGTGAGCTGCTGAGATTGCTTCCCGATCGGACAGGGCTTTCCTACTAGCTGCTGTTCTCGATCCTTTTGGAGCTTGAGACCTCTCTGGCGATCCTCAGCCTTTCGCTCGCCTTCTCGGAATCCACGTTCCCAATCCAGATTATGCGATGTCCACCCTCCGAAGTCCTTGAGCGCCCTCTTGATCAGAACCTTAGCGAGAAGATCCTTGACGCCTGCTCGTTTCAGAACTGAGTAGATGTCTCGAGCGGCTTTCTCAGCCTTGCGAGTCCGAGAGATCCGTTGTGCTGGCGTCATCACGTTATGCCAGATCTCTCCGACTGTTCCGCGTGTGGCCTCATCCAGTCGTTCCTCTTTCCAGTCAGGATGAGCTTTCCTGAGCCCCGCTCGAACCTCGCGGTACTTCTCGCTGAACCATCTCTTCGGAGGGCGCTTCGGCAAGAATGCGTCTACCTCTCGGCTTCGGGAATGAGAATTCGCTGCGCGGAAGTCTGGATATGTAACCTATTTTTTCGACTAGGTGCATTCGAAGGCGCGGCAGTCAGCGCAGAGCCAAATGAACTGTCTAGCGTCTCCGACGTTTCGGAATACGGCTCCCTGCTCGCGGGGCTTCCACTTTCGGCAGATCGGGCAGCGCAGGTTTGGGTTTTGCAGAATGCGGCGGATGGTATGGCGGTGAACTCGAAAGATCTTCGCGAGCTCGCTCAGGCTGTGATCTCGGCTCGCCAGATGAATGAGCAGGTAGTCGCGACTGGACAGTTTGCGTCTCCGATCGAGGCGTGGAAGGCGTGGCTTCAGTTGGTCGCTCGAATCGGCAGGGCTGCTTTCGTTCGTGCATGAGGACACAATGCCAGCGAGGTTCGGGGATTCCTTCAATCTTCAAGCCGCCAAGCGTGTGCACTCGGAAGAATTCGCATGAGTAACATTCAGGGCGGTAGGCACTCGAATCCTGCTGAGGTTTCGCTCCCCACGCAGCTTTGAGATCCATGATCGCGAGGCTGCGTTTCTCGTCAAGGATCCTCTCAGCCGTCTTCTCGAAATTTGTCAAAGGCTCCAAGCGCCCATCTATTGCGGTTCCGACATAGCTTATGGCTCGTTTTGGGCGTTAATACGAGTCCGTGACCGATAGCTTTAAGGACTTTCTGCCCCGCGCTTTAAGGCAAGGAAAAGGCGAGAGAATTGGGCGGATATGAGAAAAGAGACGTAGATTTAGGCGCGAGCGTTGCGAATGGCCGATTTTGTGGCGACCGAATTCGCGAAAGCGAGCGCCGAATCGAAGTCGTGCGTGCGGATGGGATGCGCCCGTGGGAAAGAGCTCGATGGATTGCCAAGCGCGAGAGCGCAGACAGGGAGGTGAGCAAGTGATGAAGAAATACGATGAGATGAGTTTCGACAGCATCGAGCGGCTTTCGAAACTTGGCGAAAATATGCCTTTGGCCGAGCGAGTCCTGCTGAGCGAGTTCGACCAATTCCGACAGCGCTTCCCGATTGACGCGGGGAGATTCGCAGCGATCGTGACCGAGGGCCGCTTGCATCAGGTCGCCAGCAACGTCTACGATGTCGTGCAAAACCGTGACCTCATTCGAAGCATCGTCTCGAATTTCGCGGAGCTAGGCTTGGAGAATTACCACGGCAAGATCGAGTCGTGGGATGGGCGAATCTGGGTTTCCATGACTTCGAGCGAGAAGCGTGAGCCAGTTCCCGGCGATCCTCATGCGTATGGATTCCGCTTTTGGAATTCCTACGATGGTTCGACGTCCGTGGGCTGCGGCTTCTATGTCCTGCGATTGATCTGCACGAATGGCCTTGTGGCTTGGCGTCGAGAGATGGCTCAGACCCATATCCATATCGGGATTTACGACGTCGCGAAGTGGCTCAGGAAAGCAATCGAAGCAGTCAGAGCGCAGCAGGTCAGTTTCGAGGCAGCGGTTCAGGCGGCAGCGTTGACCAGAATCGAGGCCGATCTTGATTCCGTGTACGAGCGCCTTGGAATCGGCCCGATGGTTCGCGACAAGATTCACCGCAACTTGGACATAGGCGTTGAGCATAGGACAGCCTACGACCTGATGAATGCAATCACGTACTACGCGAGCCACGATCTACGCGAGCGGCCAGTAGCAGCAGACCGATACATGGGAATCGCTCGCAGGATCCTAGAGAATCCGCAGCTTGTGGTCGTGAGGGAGCCAACCCGATGAACCGACCATCTTCCAAACTCCGCAAAGGCCAACTTGTCGAAGTGTTCAAGGATCCAATCACTCGCAAATACTCAGAGGGGAAAGCCAGACTCGTTGAGGACACACAGATTCGAAACGGCCCCTTGGAATTCTGGTGGGTTGAATTCCCAGATGATGAGTATTATCGTGACGTGCCTCTCGCTCGTTGGGTTAATCCCGATGATGCGAAATGACTTGGATCTGGTTCCTTGAGGACAAGGTTTGGAACTTCTTCCGCAGACATGGCGAAGTCTACACGGTGAGAAAGGCCGACCGCCAAGAGGGGATCGCTTACACGCGCCGACCGAGTGGGAAGCCGATCCGCGTCAACGTCAGCCTCATTCAGGCGCTCGTCAGCACCAAAGAGCTCGCTCGCTATGTCGAGTGGTCAGGTTTCAGCAGTCTGGATGAATGGGTTGAAGCCATTGACAGGCAACATGCGAATCTTCCGATTGAATCGCTCGCGCTCTTTCACGTCAAGGTGGCTCCGCTTTGACGTTCAAGGTGACTGATCTTCTGGTCGGCGTGGATCTGTCGAAGTATCGGAAGCGGCTTGATCGGCTCCACCGCCCTGCCATGAATCCGATCCAGATGCTTGCGCTCGAGATCCATGTCCGTCAGCGGCTCAAGGAGCTCGACCTAGACCGATTCAATGTTGACGTGGAGGGCCAGTTTCTTGATCATGTGGATCCAATGCTCACCTATGCCGAGAACAAGGCGCTGATGGATGAGCGCCTCAATGGTGTCAGGCTTTGATGTCGGCGCTTTCGGAGGAATGCCAAGGCTCCGGGCACTTTGACTGCAAGGATCCTGAGTGCGGCTGCCTCTGCCATGAAGCTGCGAGACATCACGACTGGCACGATGAGGCTTTCAGCAATCTTTTTTGATGATCACCACGCAATACCAATAGGTGACTGGTCAGATGCCAAGGAAGAGCAGGATTGAATGGACTGAGGGAACTTGGAATCCTTCAACTGGCTGCTCGAAGGTTTCTGAGGGCTGCAAGTTCTGTTATGCCGAAGCTCTCTGCATGAAGCTCCAAAAGGTTCCGATCGAGAAGTATCGGGATGGTTTCAAGTTCACGATTCATCCGCGAGATCTCGAGCTCCCCCTGCGATGGACTAAGCCTCAGATGATCTTTGTCAATTCGATGAGCGACCTATTCCATGAAGATATGCCGACATGGTTTCTGAACAGAATCTTTCGAGTCATGACCTACGCGGATCAGCATATCTATCAGATTCTAACGAAGCGACCTCAACGAATGCTCGCATTCTGTGAGCAGTACGTCAGCCAGAACGGCCCGATTCCTGAGTACGTTTGGATGGGCGTGACTGTTGAGAATCAGAGAGCGATTCCGCGAGTTGGGATCCTCAGAAGAGTGCCAGTCCAGACTCGATTCCTCAGCGCGGAGCCTTTGCTCGAATCCTTGGGGCCTCTCGATCTCAGAGGAATATCATGGGTGATCGTGGGCGGAGAGAGCGGCCCGAATCATCGCCCGATGAATCCTGTGTGGGTTCGAGAGATTCGTGATCAATGCCAAGCGCAAGAGATCCCGTTCTTCTTTAAACAGTGGGGGGGCTTGCGAGCGAAGTCAGGCGGGAAAGAATTGGATGGAAGAACTTGGCTTGAGTACCCACAGGCCGCAGTAGATAAGCTCCGTAGACAGCGCGGCCAGACCGTCCTCCAAAGTCCCGATTCAACCGCTTCGCCACAAATCCCGAGCGAGCTCCCAGATTCTTCATCATGACATCGTGCATCTGACAGATCTCTCCAACGCTCGGCGGACTGACAGATTTCCCGAGCGAATACATCTCCATGTAGTCTATGTTTCGCCACGGCCTCATGTCAACCGGGAGCCCGTCTGTGAGAGCGACGACCATCGGCTGACGGACTCGATATCGCTCGAAGAACTTGGCGACTGTGCGACCGGGCGAACCGTAGGATCGAAGTCAACGAGTGAGATATCCGAATAGCGACCTAGATGATCCTTGATGAACCGCTCGTTTTTGATAGGATAGAATTCCTTCTTGATCGAGAACTTGGCGAGCCTCTGCCGCGCTCTCTCTAAGGCTCCTTGATCATCGTCAACGAGAACCATTCGACGCGGATTCAGGCGAGCATAGACGCGCTCGCTCAAGTTGCCTTCTCCTGCATTGAGCTCAAGAATCGTTCGATGTGGACTGAGCGCCTTGGCTGCGAACCATCTCTGACGCATCTTGTTCAGATTGAGATCCTCTGGCCTCGCCCCATGTGTCGGAGCCGATTTCACTTCGAGCTCGAGTTCCGTCATTCACTTGATCTCTCCTGCGAAGAGCTCTGGCATCCAGATGAGATGTAATCCAATGCGATAGACAGGCGAGCCGAGTCTGAATTGTAGGCAGAAACATAGCCAATAGCGTTCGATTCTGAAGAGGAAATCTCCGGCGGTTATTTGATCTCCCACCAGCAGCGGCACATCACATGCGCGGGAATGATCGGAATGAAATCCTCATCCATGTCGTATTCTCCCGCGTTCTCTTCGCAGATTCCGCAGACTCGATCATCTTCCATCGTCATCCAGATCAGTTTATGCGGCTCGATTGTTTCGGGGTCAATGGGCTCAATGACTGCGACTGTTTCTTTGACGCCTGTGTTGAGGCTGCTCCATGTGAGATGATGCGCGATATCAGCGAGGCGAGCGATCAGGCCCTTGAGGGTTCGCCAGTAGTCGGGCGTTGAGCTCATCTTGAGTCATCTATGATCCTCTGAAAGTCTGACAGTCCTTGAGTACGGATTCCTTCGAGTCGGCTAGTGACTTCTGGCGCGAGCTCAAGGATTTCTTTCCCTACGACTTTGCTCGCTCGCTTCCGAGCGATCTCTAGGATCCTGAGCTGATTCGCATCTATGGCTTTGCGACCTTCGGAGAGAGCCTGATCTCGAGACAGGATCCCCTTTCGGAACTTCCTGAGAATTGACGTTAGCTTGCGAGCAAGCGATAGCTCAGCTTTGACGGGGCCACGGAATGCGGTCGAGTGCGTATGCTCAGGCGCTCCCTCTGGCAGTTGCTTGTTCATGAATCGGCCCTTGCTCGGAGCCTCCAAGAATCCGAGCGATTCACGTTGAGGGCCAACTCCGCCCGGCGCCGTCGCCATCTCTACGGGCGGAACGTCTCGCGGATACTTGATCGGGCCTGCCCTGATTGGCGGTGTTGGAACAATTCGACTTTCGACGTCGGTGACTGGATCCGTTGTCCTTCTAGGCGGAGCGAGTTGGTCGCGAGCGATCTTCGAGACCTGAGTGCCCATAGCGATTCTGTTTGTCTCATCCCTTTCCCATCGGTGCGCTCCCATTCCGCCAGAATGCAGAGGCACACGATGAGGCCGCTCTCGAGTGACTTCCCTCGCTCGCTGAATCTCTTCTGGGTTCTCTCCGCCGAGCAGAGTGCCTACTCTGCGCGGTTCGTCTGGGCGGGATCCCATCGCTCCCATCGGATAGGCATGAGGCTTTCCATGTCCTGCGTATGGGCCACGCGCAGGCGTCTCAGGGCGAGCATACTGCTTCTCGCCTTTCTTGACATGATCCTCCACGATCTGCCAGATTTGCTCTTTCGTGAATTCTGGATGCTCGCGCTGCTCTTTCCTGAACATTTCTCGAAGCTCGCGAAGACCGATACTTTGGGTGTCTGCGACTTGGATAACTTGCTTGCCAGTCTGATCCCATGTGTAGACTGGTGCGGCTCGGTCAGCTTTGTCTTCGAAGTCGTAGCTCGGTTGTCCACGAGCTCCCCAAGCCTTCGTCGCTTCTATGCTCGCTTTCTCATCCGCCGTGAATTGTCTAAGCGTGTCTTGGCCGGGGCTTGGAACTGTTGGAGGCTTCGGTGCTCCTGCACTTGGAGCTCCGCCGAATCCTGATGGGCCTCGCATTTCTGCGAGCGTGATAGCGAGAGGCTTGTCTCCCCACGGGACAGGCGGCCCGATCTTGCGTTTCTTGCGCCACTCGTTGATCGTCATCATGGCGGCTGAAAGCTCTTGCATCTCGAGCTGAGTGTCAGCGTATTCCTCTTCCTTATCCACGAAGTTGAATTGGAACTTGATGCGCGGAGAGAACTCGTTGATGACCTGATTGTTCATGACCTGCTCGATCAGGCGGAGCAGAGGAAAGACGGCCTTCCGCTTCTGAATGCGACCTTGCGCTGCCATAGCTTTGCCAGTTTCGCGGATCTCATCTTGGAATCCCATCTCGGTCGGCGTCAGCTTGTAGAGCGCCCAAACCAGCTTAGCGAACCATTCCTGCCCTTTGAGGAATTCGAGATCGCGAGCCGTGTAAGCAAGCGGGACGAACTTGGCTTCTTTGTTGAGGACTGCGACCTTGTGGAATCGGCCTTTGATCTCGGTTCGGAAGTATTCTCTGAGCCGATCCTCATCCTCTTTGCTGCCTGTGAATGAGATCACGCCTGACGGGACAGCGTACTCTTGGAACATCGTGGCATTGGTGAAAGCTGAATTGATCAGAAGATTCAGAATTGTCTCCGCGCTCTGAATCTCGGACCATCCATAGACTCCGTAGCTGCGCGGATATCGCATCGCATAGACGACTTCGTTGACGTCGAACTCGATCGGGGCGACTGCGGGATGCAGATAGGAGTATTGCCAGAGTCGGTACTCGATGCCGTTGACGTCTGTTTCTTTGAGGAATGATCCGCCATCTCGGGCGAAGATTTCTAGGAGCATTCGTTCGCCTTGTGGTCTGAGCTCGAATCCGCCAGCGGGATGCCTCTCATAGCTGCTCTCTGAGAAGCCTTTCACGATGCAGCCTGCGTCAAGCTCAAGCGAGTCTCTGAGCATGGCTCGAAAGATCGTGTTGATGGTTTCGCCTTTGTTATCGTTCGGATTGTTGAGGAAGTAGTTGACTTCATCAATCTCGTTGAGGATCTGCTCAGGCGGGGACTCTTGCAGCTTAGGATCCTTGGGCACGACCTCCCAAGGGACTTGAGCGATCTCTTCAATGATTGTGCTGGTGCACATGAAGATCCATTCAGAAGCCGCGAGAGAGCGGAGGCGGTAGATGTCTACATAGCGCGGCTGCCCTTTGAGCGGATTGTAGAACCACTCCGTCATCACGGCGCGTCTTGGGAATTCTCGCTCATCCCACCACCACGGATAGATCGTGTCCATGACGCCTTTCGAGACGGGGATCTGTTCGAGAGCTCGCGCTCGATCAGAGCTTGTCCCGCCGAAGAGCCGGATGGCTGAGACCAACTGCTACTCACTCTCTCCATCTGATTGAGACAGATGCAAGACCGTATTGTTCGCAGCCGTCAAGTTCAGGAATCTGCCAGCGAGCGTTGTATCCCCAAACTAGACCGTGACTCCACAGAAAGGAAGCTATTCGATACTTGAGCCGAAGCCAGAGGGATCGAATAGCTGAAACCAAGACCTAATCACTCCCTGATCGTGACTTTTCGGGGCCCGAAAATTGGAAACGATAGATCAGAACGAGCGAAACCACGGCGGTCTCATCGTACCATTTGGCTCCGCAGTTCTCGCAGCGGAAGAGAGGCAGATCCAGCTCTCCCTCAGAGGTTGCGACCATCTCAGGAAATTCGAAGATCTTGCCCTTCTCTCCGCAAGAGTGGCAGAAGAGGCCGGGGCGAGCGACCTTCTGAGGCTCCTGAGATCCTTCAGGCTCAGAGATCATGGGTAGATCAGTTTCTTGCATGTCTCGCAGACGATCATGGGCGGCTTAGCTTCTGCACCACGCTTAAATTGCGACCGACATTCATCAATGGATAGTGATAGCACTTGGATCAATGGTTGATTGTGTTCGGAGCTTTCGGATTGGCTATCACAGTCGGCATCTTAGTTTGGTGGCTCGACGAAAACACGACCTATCTAGGAGATCTTGTAGAGGCCCTGAAGAATCGCGTGCCTCAACTTCTTCTTGTCATTGTTGCCCTATCCATTCTCATCATTCTCCGCGGCTTGGGATTCATCTAGTCTTCAACTGAAGAGGTCTTGCACGACTAGGGGCGGAGCCATCTTTCCGGCTGCATCTGCGATTAGCGCATAGATGAAGCCGTGAAGCGCGTCGTCAGGTTCGCCTTCTGAGTGCGTGTAGTGATGATACTTCTTGCCGCTGACGGTCTCCTGTTCTTCCATCTCAATGCAGGTGAATTGGTCTATGATCCATTCGACGTCGAGCGGTTCCTTCCAAGGAATGACAAGCATCGGATTCGCTGCGCCAGTTGGATCCTTGTGCTTGATCGTCTCAATCGCGGTCTCAATCCAGAACGAGCGATCAGCGAGAAGAATCATCTGGGCGACTCGTTTGCCATATTCGTCTGTCGTTCGACGTTCGAGAGGGATCTCAGGTCTGCGAGTGTATTGGCAGCCGAGAACTCGATCAGCGAACTTCTTCTGAAGCTCTGAGACTTGGACAGCGCCATATCCGATGTCTGCCACGGCCTGTTTGACGTTGAAGAGCGGGATGAGATTGCCGATGATCTGGACTTGCTTCATCGGGTCTTTCTCATCGAATTTGCGAACGTAGATCAGACGCCACCGATTCTCTTCGTCAAGCGCCATGATCCAAGCGATTGTGAAGGCGAATTCTCCGCCTCCCCAGTCTATGCCCATGAATGATTCGAGTGGAGGATCCAGTCGCTCAAGGAGAGAGAATCCGAAGTCACGGCAGGCCAGCATATCCTCATTGATCAGTGGTTTAGCGAGTCCACGATAGAAGAGGCCGAGAACCTCGTTGAGGAATCTGCGCTCGCTTCGGTAGCGGATTCGTTTGGCTTCTATGCTGTTGGGATGAGTGGGCGGCAGGCTCTTGATCCACGGAGCGATCCGCTGATCTATGTGATATCCTGAGTAGAAGAGGGCTTGAGGCTTCTGAGGGATCCATGCGCCTGATTCTGAATCCCATTCCTTCATGTCGCTTTGCTGCCAGAGCCGTGAGAATTCGCTGCCTTCATCGCTTGCGGTTCCGACCATCACCATCGTTCCGAAAGGACTGTGGCTTAGCGCCTCTTCGAGAACGGGAAGCGCCTCGGATTGTACGTCCTGCATCTCATCTATGGCTGCGAAGTCTGCGGGAATGTTTCTGAGAGCAGCGAAGTCTCCCCAAGCTGAGATCAGATAGCAGAGTGATCCATTGGAGAAGGGGATTCTTCCGATCGCGGTTTCTCCAAGCCTCTTGACGTGCGCTTGAATGAGTTGATCCTCAAGTGTTGGGCTGTCCATTATTGCGCGTCTGAATCGGTCATGGCTGAAACGTGAGACCTGATCCATCCGCGGGGCCGTGTAGATCGCGGTTGTGTGAGGATTCGAGAGCAGTTTGTGGAGAAGCCAGTTGACGATCCATTCTGTCATCTCCATCTGACGGGATTTCACGATAATGATTCTGTGTGCGTTGTCACGGTAGATAGGCAGCAGATAGTCTCGATCCTGAAAGCTGAACGGTTCGCCTTTCAGGATCCTGTTCTGCTTTGTCCATTGAACGGGATCAGTTGGCTTCGGCTTTGCCAGAGCGTCGAGAAGACTC
>Ga0315280_10008730_pt1 | contig 13216 bp, 9 predicted proteins | sample YL17G06_40_MG_FD_203697 | JGI IMG/M metagenome (GOLD analysis project Ga0315280, IMG submission 203697) | Sediment microbial communities from Yellowstone Lake, YNP, Wyoming, USA - YL17G06_40 | ecosystem: Environmental > Aquatic > Freshwater > Lake > Sediment | place: USA: Wyoming | collected...
GGGCGTCCACGTGGTCACCGTCAACGACTATCTGGCCCGACGCGACATGGAATGGATGGGCCCGCTCTACATGGCCTTGGGGCTCACGGTGGGGAACATCCAGCACGACATGGGGACCGCCGAACGGCAGAAGTCCTATTCGTCCGACATTACCTACGGCACCAACAACGAATTCGGCTTCGACTACCTTCGCGACAACATGCGCCCGGCCGCCCGGGGCGACGCGCGCTATCCCAAGGAAGTCCAGCAGGTTCAGGGCCCCCTGCACTACGCCATCATCGACGAGGTGGACAACATCCTCATCGACGAGGCCCGAACGCCGCTGATTATCTCCGGCCCCGCCCACGACGACGTGGACCGCTACCGCAAAGCGGACCGCCTCGCCCGGCAACTGAAGCGCGACCTGCACTTCGAGGTCAACGAGAAGGAGCACACCTCCCATCTCACCGACGTGGGCGTGCGCAAGGCGGAGGAGTTGGCCGGCGTGGAGAGCTTTTACACGGCCGGCCACATGGAGTGGCCGCACCTGATCGACAACTCCCTGAAGGCCCATCACCTCTACAAACGCGACGTGAACTACGTGGTCCAGAACGGCGAGGTGGTGATCGTCGACGAATTCACCGGCCGCCTGATGCCGGGGCGCAACTGGAGCGACGGGCTGCACCAGGCCGTCGAGGCCAAGGAGGGCGTGCGGGTCAAGGAGGAATATCAGACCCTGGCCACGATCACCCTGCAAAACTTCTTCAAGCTCTACGACAAGATCTGCGGCATGACCGGCACGGCCATGACCGAGGCCGGCGAGTTCTTGAAGATCTACAAGCTCGACGTGATCGCCATCCCCACGAACGTGCCGCTCTGCCGGGTCAACCATCCCGACGTGATCCTCCGCAGCGCGCCGGAAAAGTACGAGGCGATCGTCGAGGAAATCGAGCGGATGCACAAGTGGGACGTCCTCCGCGTGGGCAAGTATGACGAGCTGGTGGGCACCATCGTCAAGGAAACGGAAGACGCCATCGAGTTCCAGCCCAAAGGCGAGAAGGAAAGGGAGACGGTTTCCGGGGAGCGGATTCTGGAGATCCAACGCCGCGGGCGCCCGATGCTGGTGGGCACCGTGTCGATCGAGAAGAGCGAGCTGATCTCGGGCATGCTCGACAAGCGGGGCATCAAGCACCAGGTGCTCAACGCCAAGCACCACCAGCGCGAGGCCGAGATCATCGCGCAGGCCGGGCGCAAGGGGGCTGTGACCATCGCCACGAACATGGCCGGCCGCGGCACCGACATCATCCTCGGCGGCAATCCCGAGGCCATGACCTGGGCCCAGCTCCAGGAGAAGTATCCGACCCGCCTCGACGTCCCGCCCGCCGAATGGGACGCCCTGGTCAAGGAAATTGAAGAGCGGGAGCAGATGAAGGCCGAGGGCCGCGAGGTGGCGGCCATGGGCGGCCTGCACATCATCGGCACCGAGCGCCACGAGGCCCGCCGCATCGACCTCCAGTTGCGGGGCCGTGCCGGGCGCCAGGGCGATCCGGGGAGCAGCCGCTTCTATCTGTCGCTCGAAGACGACCTGATGCGGATCTTCGCCGGCGAGTGGGTCAAGAAGGCCCTGACCTGGCTGGGGATGCAGGAAGGCCAGGCCATCGAAAGCCGAATGGTCACCCGCCGCATCGAGGGCGCCCAGAAAAAGGTCGAGGAGCGCAATTTCGACGTCCGCAAGAACCTGCTGGAATACGACGAGGTCATGGACGAGCAGCGCAAGCGGGTCTACGGCTACCGCCAGCGGATCCTCGACGGCGCCGACTGCAAACAGCTCATCATGGAGATGATCGACCAGCAGATCGACCATTACCTCGACGAGTTCCTCGCCCAGGACTACGGCGCCGAGTCGTTCGCCCACTGGGCCTCCGGTCAACTGTCCGTCGAGCTGGAGCCGCGCGACTTCCGGGCCATGGATTTCCAGATGGCGGAGAACTTCGCCAAGGAGCAGGCCGAGCGCATGGCCGAGGGCCTGGTGTTCGAGGCCGTCGAGGAGAACCTCCCGGCCGACGAAGACCCCCAGGAATGGAATTGGGAAGCCCTGGCCAAGACCGCCAACACCCGCTGGAAACTGGGCGTCCGCGACCGCGACCTCAAGCGGCTCGGCCGGGACGAAGTGTCCGGCCTCTTGATCGAGAAGGCCCACGAGGCGGTGCAGAAGACCGACCTAAGCGCGGGGGCCCGCTTCTTGGAGCCCGATTACGGCCTGCAAGCCGCCTGCGCCTGGGTCCGTCACAAGTTTGGCATCGAGTTGGACATCGAGGAGCTCCGCCCCCTGGAATTGCCCGCCGTCAAGGACCTGGTCCGCGACCGGGCCCGCAAGGCGTACGAGGAGAAAGAGGTCGAGTTCCCGGTGATCGCCGGGCTGTATCACTTTACCACCCGCGACCCCGGCGGCCACAAGCGCTACGACCGGGAGAAGCTGGTCGAGTGGGCCCGCGACCGGTTCGGCGTGGAGCTCTCGGTCGACGACCTGCGGAACAAGCAGCGGCACGAGATCCGGGCCGTGTTGGTCGAGCACAGCCGTCAGGCGATCCATGAGGGCCGGCGGAAACTCCAGGAGGCGCAGGCCCGGCTGGAGGAAGCCTTTGGGTCCCAGGTCGGCACCGTCGTGCAGTCCGCGACGGCGGCGGCCGCGGGCAACGGCCGGCTCGAATCGCTTTCCGACTGGCTGAAGCAGGCCGTGCAGGTCGAATTGCCGCCGGAGCAGATGGCCCGGCCGAAGCGCGAAGAGATATTCCGGCTGGTGGCCACCGCCATCGACGAGCGATACCGCCCGGAGATGCGGCGCATGGAGCGGGCCCTGGTGCTGGAGCTGCTGGACACGGCCTGGAAGGACCACCTCCTGGTGATGGACCACCTGCGCAACAGCGTGGGCCTGCGCGGCTACGCCCAGGTGGACCCGAAGGTCGAGTACAAGCGCGAGGGGATGCGGACCTTTGAAGCCATGTGGGACTCCGTGGGCCAGCGGGTCACGGACCTGATCTACCGCATGGAGCAGCTCGACGAGAGCTTCATCGGGTCACAATGGACCCAAGCCCAGGAGGTACACCAGGAGGCCCCGGCCGCCACGGAGATCGTCTCCCAGCAGCAGGCGGCCATCGACGGCACCCAGGCGGACCACAAGCCGCAGCCGATCCGCAACCGCGACAAGCGCGTCGGCCGCAACGACCCCTGCCCCTGCGGCAGCGGCAAAAAATACAAAGTCTGCTGCGGGCGGAAAGGATGACGCCGCGTAGCCGCCGCGCTTGCGCGGCACGGGGGGTGGACGACTATGGCCCTTCCAAGAATCTATATCGAAACCTCGATACCGAGCTTGTATTGCAGTAGTCGGATCGATGCGGAGTCGGCGGTCCGCAAAGGCTGGACTCAGCACTGGTGGGATTTCAAACGAGACGGGTACGACCTCCTTACCAGTGAAGTCGTCATCGAAGAACTGGAGGGCGGAGAATACCCGACAAAGAAGGATGCGTTGTCGCTCCTGAACGGCGTCCCTGTTCTCACCGTCGAGCCAGCCGTCCTGGAAATCGTAAGGACCTATGTGAGGCATTTCGTGATGCCGGCTAGGCCCTTGGGCGACGCGATGCACCTCGCCGTGGCCTCGTATCACAAGTGCGACTTTCTCCTGACCTGGAACTGCGAGCATCTGGCGAACGCGAACAAATTCCAGCATATTCGACGCGTAAACTCGATGCTCGGGTTATTCGTCCCGAGTCTCGTGACTCCGCTCGAACTCCTCGGAGAGAACCCATGAAAACCGAGCGCGATCCCGAACTGGCCCGAATCCGAGAGGTAAGACTGCGCATCTCGGAGCAGTTCAATCATGACCCTGAACTCTTGGTAAAACACTATCTGGAACTTCAGAAACGGCACCAAGATCGTCTGGTGCATTCGGCTGAGGCTGGCGTGCAAGATGTGCCCAGGTCGGCATGAACTGGAGATAACGAGATGACCGAGACGGAAGTACGAAGCGAACTCCTGAAGCAACTCGATCAACTCTCTCCAGCAAAGCAGCACGAGGTCTTGCGATTCGCACGCTCACTTGCCAAGTCTCTGCCTAAGGGCGTGCCCGGTGATCGGCTTCTCCGTTTCGCGGGAACAATGACTCATGAGGAGGCCCAGGAGTTCCTAAAGGCGGAATGACTGATTCCGCCACGCCCTCATTGCCGGAAGGGATTCCGACGTGTCATATCTGCTTAATCTCCTCTACCTCCTGCTGATTCTCCTCTGGCTGCCGTGGCTCGTTTACCAGTCGATCCGCAAGGGCAAGTACCGCGAAGGGTTCGCCGAAAAGTTCCTCGGTCGCGTGCCGAGACGGGATTCGCAGAAGCCCTGCCTCTGGCTTCACGCGGTGAGCGTCGGCGAAGTCAACCTCGTCGCCCCGCTGCTGAAAACGATCCAACAAGAGCGGCCCGAGTGGGAGTCCGTCCTCTCGACCACCACCATGACCGGCATGGCGGTGGCCAAGAAGAAATACCCCGGCCTCCTGGTCTTCTATTGCCCGCTGGACTTCAGTTGGGCGGCCCGCAGTGCAATGCGGCGGATTCGGCCCGACGTGCTCGTGCTGGCGGAGCTGGAGTTGTGGCCCAATCTCATCCGGGCGGCGAAGCAGTCCGGGGCCCGGGTGGCGGTGATCAATGGCCGCCTGAGCGAGCACAGCTTCCGTGGCTACCGGCGGATCCGGCCGCTGGCGGCCCGGCTCTTGGCCCAAGTAGACCTCGTGGCGGTCCAGGACGAGGTCTATGCCGAGCGGTTCCGCCAACTGGGGGCGCGGCCGGAAGCCGTCGTCGTCGCTGGATCGCTGAAATACGACGGGGCCCAAACCGACCGCAACAACCCGGCCACGGAGCGGCTTCGCCGACTGGCCGGCTTCGCCCCGGATGACGTGGTCTTTCTGGCCGGCAGCACGCAAGTCCCGGAAGAGGAGGCCGCACTGGCCGCGTATTGCCAGTTGCGCCAGCGGTGGCCGCGGTTGCGACTCGTGCTCGTGCCGCGGCATCCCGATCGCTTCGAGGCCGTGGCGCGGATGCTCGAAAGCTCCGGCGTCGCCTGGCAGCGCCGAACGGCCCTGGAACGACAGGGTGGCATGGCGACGCTTGCGTCGCCACGTGCCGTCACAAACGTGCCCACGCAAAGCGTGGGCACGGCGCCCAGCGAGGGCATGTCACCCAGAGTGCTCCTGGTCGACGCCGTCGGCGAGCTGGGCGCATGGTGGGGCACCGCGGAGATCGCCTTTGTCGGCGGCAGTTTCGGCAATCGCGGCGGGCAGAACATGATCGAGCCGGCCGCCTACGGGGCCGCGGTCTCGTTCGGCCCCAACACGTGGAACTTCCGCGACATCGTTACCGCGATGCTCGCCCACGACGCCGCGGTCGTGGTCAACGGCCCCGCGGATCTCACCACGTTCGTCCGCCGCTGTCTCGAAGACCCCAACTACGCTGGCGCCCTCGGCGGCCGCGCCCAAGCCCTCGTCCTCAGCCAGCTCGGTGCCACGCGGCAAACCTTCGACCGACTGGAGCCGCTGATCGCATCACGGCGCCACGAGCACTCTTGTCAGCGTGACGCCGCCTGACAGACCAGCGGACTTGGCTCCCTGACCCTCCGGCTGCGCAGCATCCGTTAAGCGTCATTTGCGGTGTCTCACCGCGTTGCCGGATGCTCCTCGCGCCCCACCTATCCACCGGATCACCTCAGCGAGCCCCAAGCTGAGAACGGAACCCAACGCCACGAGCACACCGGTGACCGGCCCAACCAACAAGGGAAGGAGCAGCGCCTCCTCGTCCCTTGGGGCGTAACCTTGGGCCAACAGATGGTACCAAGCGCCCGCCAGGATTACAGGAACGAGCCCCGCAAGGCCGGCCGAGGCCAGCAAGGTCCGCGCGGGCCATCCCGCAACGAGTCGCAGCAAGACCACAGGGCTCGCGAAAACACACGCACCCACGAGATACAAGAGGAATAGAACCTCGTCCCGCTCCAAATCGTTAGCCTTCACAAAGGCTGGTATGCTGGCGATAGCGCCCGCGACGATCGCCAACGTCCCGAGCATAACCCGTTTCATACGACCCTTCCTTTCTGCGGGTTAGCCGCTTTCACTAGCCGGCGGCCGCGTCGTCTACGCGAACACTTGCAGCGCCCCCGGCACCATTTCCACGGACAGCGGAGCGCTCCCCTTGAGCTCGCCATCGAGGTCCAGCGGCTCCGGCCCCTCGTAGTCGATCGAGAACGAACGCACCTGGTGGTACGCGATGCACGGCAGCGACTCGTGCGAGCCGTCGAACACCTTCTTGAACACCTTGAGCATCTCAGCCCGCGACGTGTTGCGCAGGACCACGACGTCGATCTTTCCGTCGCCGATCTGGGCGTGGGGCGCCACGATCATTCCCGATCCGGTGGACTTCACGTTGCAGCCGATTACAAACAGGAACTCGTCGTCGAAGGCCCGGCCATCGAGCACCAGCCGGGCCCGGCGCCGCTTGGGGCGCAGGATCCACCAAAGCGCTGCCAGGGCATAGCGCGGCGAGCCCAGCCAGCGGAGCTTCTCGGCAGTCCGGTTGATGTCGGAGATCGCCCCCCAGCCGATGATGTCCACGCACCAGACCACCCGATCGCGCATGGTCAGCCGGCCCGCGTCCAGCGGGCAGGTCCTTCCGGCGAGGATTCGCTGGGCGGCTTCCAGCGGGTTGGTGCACTGCACCTCTTGGTGCAGGGTATTTCCCGTTCCGGCCGGAATCAAGCCGAGAGGAGGCAGCACCGGTCCGCCCCGCTGCATCAGGCCGGCAACCGCCTCGTGGACCGTGCCGTCGCCCCCGACCAGACAGAGGCCGTCGCATCCGGCCAGGTCCAGCGATTGCGCGATCCGCGTGGCGTGGCCGGAACACTCGGTCACGTACACGTCCAACTCCGCCCCGGCGCCGGCGAAGACCGGTTTGACCTGCTGGAGGACTGCCAGCCCTTGGCGCGTTCCGCCGCGGGGATTCACGATAACGACAAATCGCTTGCCAGACAATGCAATCATCCTTTCCTGCACGCACCGAATTCCGCGGCGACGAAGGACATCGCAATGAATCCGAGAAGGAACGCCGGGCACAGATCAAACCGTCCTCGTGAAAACGCGTCGGAAAGAACCCACCCGGAGAAAACGAAACCGGTTCCCTGCCGGCTCGCGGCTGGGAGGCACGGGCGTCCCGCCAGCGCCTGCGACGGGCATCGTGCGGGGCAGGTTGGCAACCTGCCCCACGGGCAAGATGCCCGTGCCGCCCGTCGCCCCCTATGTTAGGCGGCGTCCAGCGCGAAGTGCAACACGGTAGTTGCAGTCTCCCACCCGCCGGGTAAGATGGGGAACTGACCGGCCCCCCGCAAAGCAGGGTGGACCCTATGCACGAGGTCACCCGGATCCTTTCTGCCATTGAGCAAGGCGACCCCCAGGCCGCCGAGCAGCTTTTGCCGCTGGTCTACGACGAACTGCGAAAGCTGGCGGCGGAGAAGATGGCCCAGGAGAAGCCCGGACAGACGCTCCAGGCCACGGCCCTGGTCCACGAGGCATATATCCGGCTGGTGGACGTCGAGAAGGTCCAGCATTGGGATTCGCGGGGCCATTTCTTTGCCGCCGCGGCCGAGGCCATGAGGCGGATTCTGGTAGATCGCGCTCGCCGGAGGCTCGGCTCGAAACAGGGCCGCCGGCTTCTTCGCCAAGACATCGTTAGCGAGGACCTGGCGACCGGTGCTCCGCCCGAGGAGGTGGTCGCCGTCCATGATGCGCTCGATGCGCTCGCGGCCGAAGACGGTTTGGCTGCCGATGTTGTCCGATTGCGATACTTCGGGGGGTTCTCCGTCGAGGAAGCTGCCGAGATCCTGGGAACGTCGCGTGCAACAGCTTATCGCCTCTGGACTTACGCTCGCGCTTGGCTTCGCGACGTGATGACCGAGAACCGCCCGTAGCTCAAGAATCCGCGCGTTCTTGAGACAATCGCGGCTCCGTTTCCGCATTGTTTATAGGGACCCGATGGAGGAGAGTCATGGGTCAGGATCTCCGAGACGCCAAGTCCATCTTCCTTGAGGCTGTCGAGCAAGTCCCGCCCGATCAGTGGCCGGAGTTCGTCCGCAGGGCGTGCGGTGACGATGAAGCTCTCGTCGATCGCGTGCGGAGATTGCTGGATGCCCACTCGGGAAGCGACAGTTTCATGGCCAGACCGGCGGCGGTCTTCATCGAGCCCGAGCACGTCGCCGAGCGCCCCGGTCAGACCATCGATCGCTACAAGCTCTTGGAGGAGATCGGCGAGGGGGGGATGGGCGTGGTCTACATGGCCGAGCAGCGGGAACCCGTTCGACGCAAGGTGGCCTTGAAAATCGTCAAGCCCGGCATGGACACCCGGGAGGTGATCACCCGCTTCGAGGCCGAGCGGCAGGCCCTGGCGATGATGGACCACCCCAACATCGCCAAGGTGCTGGACGGGGGGGCTACCGAGTCCGGTCGCCCCTACTTCGTGATGGAGCTGGTCCAGGGCATTCCCATCACCGAGTACTGCGACCAGGTCAGCCTCACGACGCGAAATCGCTTGGAACTGTTTGTCTTGGTCTGCCAGGCGGTGCAGCACGCGCATCAGAAGGGGATCATCCATCGCGATCTCAAGCCGTCCAACGTCTTGGTCACGCTCTACGACGGCGTGCCCGTGCCCAAGATCATCGACTTCGGCATCGCCAAGGCGATCCATCAGCAGCTCACCGAGAAGTCGCTTTTCACGGGCCACGGCCGGATGATGGGCACGCCGATGTACATGAGCCCCGAGCAGGCCGAGATGAGCGGCTTGGACGTGGATACGCGCAGCGACATCTACTCGCTGGGCGTGTTGCTCTACGAGCTGCTCACCGGCAGCACGCCGTTTGACGGAGAGCGGCTGCGCGAGGCCGGTTTCGACGAACTCCGCCGTGTGATCCGCGAGGAAGAACCACCCCGGCCGAGCCATCGCCTGAGCACGCTGGACGGAGAGGCGATCTCGACCCTCACCGCGCACTGCGGCGTGGACGCCCGGCGCCTCGGTCGCCTACTCCGCGGCGACCTCGACTGGATCGTGATGAAGGCCCTCCAGAAGGACCGCACGCGGCGCTACGAGTCGGCCAGCGCCTTGGCGGCGGACGTAGAGCGTCACCTCGCCAATGAGCCGGTCCAGGCCCGGCCGCCGACGCTCCTGGACCATGCGGCCCGCTGGGCCCGCCGCCACCGGCCGTTGGTCTGGTCGGCAGCCGTCACGGCGATTCTGGCCGTGATCGGGCTGACGGTCGGCGCGATCGTAATCGCCGATGCCTACACTTTGGAGAAGCACCAGCGCGCCCGCGCCGAGGCGCGAGAGACCATGCTTCGCCACTACCTGTACGCGGCCGACTTGAAGGCGGCGCATCAGGCGTGGAAGAACGGCGAGGTGCCGCGGGTCCGGGAGATCCTAGGCCGTTACGTCCCTTCGCCGGGCGAAACCGACCTGCGCGGCTTCGAGTGGGGCTACCTCGACGCGATTTGCCATCAAGAGCAAATGACACTCTCCGGCCACAGCGGCGCGGTCTATGTCGTCGCCTTTTCGCCCGACGGCAAGACCCTGGCCAGCGCAGGCCAGGACGGGTTCGTGCGGTTCTGGGATGTGCGTTCCGGCCGGCTACAACAGACGCTGGGCGATGGCTCCTGCGAACTCCGGTCGCTCGCCTTCTCGCATGACGGCAAGAACCTGGCCGTGGGCGGCAGCAGAGGGTTCGCGAGGGTGTATGCTTTGGCCACGGGAAGTGAGTTGGCCCGACTAAGCCTGCATCAGGGTACCGTCTTCGGTCTGGCCTTCTCCAGCGACGGCCGTTACCTGGCGTCGTGCAGTGATCAGGTTCAGCCGCGATTGGTCCTTTGGCGGGGGTGCAATTGGACTACGCCTGCCGGCCTCCCCGGCCGTCAAAATGGCGACTACTCGGTCGCTTTCTCTCCCGACAGCAAGACCTTGGCCAGCGTGAGCAGAGATGACAGGGTCTTCCTCTGGGACACGGAAAGGCGGGAAGAGCGAGCAGCGCTTAAAGGGCACAAGGACATCGTGCTTTCCGTCGCGTTTTCCCACGATGGCAAGAAAGTCGCCTCCGCCAGCGTGGACCGCACGATCAGGGTGTGGAATGCCGTATCGGGAGAAGCGATCCTCGTCTTGCGGGGTCACACCGGCCGGGTCCAATCCGTTGCCTTTTCTTCGGATGATCGCACGCTGGTCTCAGCCAGCAAGGACGGCACGGCCCGGGTCTGGGACGCCGCCACCGGAGACGTGCTGAACGTGCTGCGCGGCCACGTGGGGCGGATCTGGTGCGCCGCGATCTCCCCTGATGGCAAGATGCTTGCCACCGTCGGCGAGGACGAAACGATCAGGCTCTGGGACCCCCTGGCCCCCCAGGGCTTCTGGCACGGCCCCACCGCGAGGGGGTCCGTCAAGGCGATGGCCTTCGCGCCGCAGAACACACTCCTGGTTTGGGCCATGAAGGAACTCAGCTATTGGACTGCCGACACTTGGCAGGATAAGGCACCCCCGGTCGTCCTCTTGGAATCGAGTCGGGCGGCGGCATTCTCGCCGGACAGCGCCATGCTGGCCGTGGGAACGGAGCAAGGAACCGTCTCGCTATGGGGTCCGTGGAGCGGGAAGCCCCGCGGCACGCTCGGCAGACGCGATCGCGGCTCGCGCGCCACTTGCCTGGCGTTTTCTCCCGACGGCCAGGTGCTGGCCGTCGCCCAGGAAAACCGGACGCTGGAACTTTGGGACGTCCCGGCCCAGCGCTCGCGGTGGTCACTGCGCCTCGACGACGTGGCCCGGTCCTTGGCCTTCGCCCCCGACGGCCAGTCGTTGGTCGCCGGGCTGTCCGACTCGACTGTACGAATCCTGGACCCGGGGAATGGCCAAGCCATTGCGACACTGCCGGGGGCGGCGGGGGACGACGAAGTACACTGCGTCGCGTTCTCTCCCAACGGCGGTCTGTTGGCGACGGGCTTGGCGTCTCGGGTGATCCGGGTCTGGGACACGGCCGGCTGGAAGCAGCGTCATGTCCTTGTGGGACACGCGGACTGCGTGTTTGCGCTGGCCTTCTCCCCCGACGGCAAGACCCTGGCCAGCGGGAGCCGGGATGAGACGATTCGGCTTTGGAGCACGTTCTCAGGCCGCGAAGTCGCGGTCATCGATTCCCCGATCCCCACCGAGCTGCTGTTCTCGCCCGATGGCAAGCTGCTGGCCGCCTTGCCAGCGGGGCTGGAGGGGGACAAGAACCGCACGGTCTACCTGTGGTCTGCCGTCCCGCGGCCCGCTGCCAAGTCGCCGCGACCCTCCGCCCCGGGCAGCGTTCCAGCGTCAGATACGGGCAAGGCGTCGGGAATTCCCGACAAGGCGGCGACAGAGAAGCAGAAAACCGAGAAGCCCAAAGCGGAAAGCTGATGGCTGATACCTCTTACCTGAACCCTGAACCCCGAACCCTGACTCACGCCGTCGAGTTGGCCAAGAAGGCCACTGAGCGCGAGCCCGCGAATCCGGCGAATTGGAGCACGCTGGGGGTGGCCCAGTATCGGGCCGGCGACTACGAGGCGGCCATTAAGGCCCTCGGCAAATCGATGGAGCTTGGATCCGGAGGGGTTGCTATCAACTGGTTCTTCTTGGCCATGGCCCATTGGCAACTCAAGCACGCGGAGGAGGCCCGCCGGTGGTACGACAAGGGCGCCGCGTGGATGGAGAAGAACAAGTCAGACGACGAGGAACTCCTCCGCTTCCGCGCCGAAGCGGAGACGCTCATCAAGGGCCCCTCGGGCCAGAAACCCAAGACACTCCCAGAAGGAAAGGAGAAACCCGGAAAGACTCCCTCGGAACAGAAGTAGGAGTTCACCACGGAGGCACAGAGAACACGGAGGGAAAAGGGAAAGAAGAGCGCTAGACGGACTTCAATGCTCTCTCTGTGTTCTCCGTGTCTCCGTGGTTCGATCACCGCGTGCTGAAAAGAAGCGGCCGGCGAGGCCCAAGGCGGCAACCGTGTTCCTCGCCGGCCCGACCATCCCCCGGGCGCTCGCTGTGCGCGCCGGGGGCGGCGCTCGTTTCATTATACCATAACCGCAAGCGAGGAAAAAACGTGGAGCGAACCACGGAGGCACGGAGGTCACGGAGAGCGGGGCAAATGAACCACGAAGGCACAAAGACACGAAGAGGGGAAAGGGAGTTGGGATAATGATGGATGCAGATCTCGCAATCCGGATCGGCGCCGGCTCTTCGCTATTTCTTCTTCCCCTTTGTGTTCTTCGTGTCTCCGTGGTGAGCTTCCCCTTGAACTACTTTTGACAACTTTTTCTCAAACCGTGGAGGACGAAACGATGTTACTCGATTCTCTCTTGCGTGGCGTGCGTGAGTTGCGGTCGCGGCGGCTGGGAGCGGCGGGCGGGAGGAGATGCCCGAGCCGGGCGCGGGGCCGCCTGTTGCGTTGCGAGCCCCTGGAAGAAAGGCAGCTGTTATCGTTCGATCCCGGCGTGAGTTGGGCCACCTACCTCGGTGGAAGCGGCATCGATTCTGGCGGCGCGATCGCGGTGGACAGCACCGGAAACACCCTGGTGGCGGGTGTAACTCGATCAGCGGACTTCGCGGGGGCAACAAATTCGATCCACGGCACCTACGACGCCTTTGTGGCCAAGGTGAAGCCTGACGGCTCGCTGGCCTGGGTGACCTACCTGGGTGGAAGCGGCGGCGAGGGTGGGTACGGTATCGCGCTGGACGGCGCCGGAAACGTCCTGGTGACGGGTATTACGAATTCAGCGGACTTCCCGGGGGCAGATCCTAATTCGTACCACGTCGGGTGGGACGCCTTTGTAGCCAAGCTGAGCGCTATAGACGGTTCGGTGGCCTGGGGCACCTACCTGGGTGGAACCGGACACGATGAATGCGTCGCGATCGCGGTGGACAGCGCCGGAAACGCCTTGGTGACGGGCGATACCGGGTCAACGGACTTCGCGGGTGCCGATCCTAACTCGTACCACGGCGGCCAGGACGCCTTTGTGGCCAAGGTGACCAGTGGCGGCTCGTTAGCGTGGGCGACCTACCTGGGTGGAAGCGGCGTCGATTTTGGCGTGGGGATCGCGGTGGACGGCGCCGGAAACGCGCTGGTGACGGGTAATACCCTCTCATCGGACTTCACAGGGGCAACTCCCAAT
>Ga0315280_10008731_pt1 | contig 13215 bp, 9 predicted proteins | sample YL17G06_40_MG_FD_203697 | JGI IMG/M metagenome (GOLD analysis project Ga0315280, IMG submission 203697) | Sediment microbial communities from Yellowstone Lake, YNP, Wyoming, USA - YL17G06_40 | ecosystem: Environmental > Aquatic > Freshwater > Lake > Sediment | place: USA: Wyoming | collected...
GGAGAACTTCCATAGCCGTTCTAGCATGGAATCCACAGTGAACTTGTTGATGTGCTCGCGGTTGTGATCGTGCCTGCCCTGCACCGGCACCGAGATGAGCAGGATGCCCCCCGGCGCTACTTTCGCCCACAGCGCAGGCAGTATCTCATCCACACCGTGCAAATGCTCCAGCACCTGGAAGCTCATCACCGCTTGATAGTCACCAGGGCACTCTAACAGGCTTTCGGCGTAGCGGAAGGTGTTGCCGCGCTCGTCCCGCTCGCCCAGCACATTCGCCCGTGCATAGTCCAGTGCCGCTTTGCTATGATCCAGTAGCGTGAACTGGACATTCAGCGTCTGCTCGCTGAGCAGCCTGACATTGCCGCCGGGTCCCGAGCCAAAGTCCAGGATGCTATCCCGTCCCTCCAGCAAGCGCAGAACCTGCTCCGGCAGCTCGTGGTCGCGACGCAACCTGCCCTCGGCAAGCTCCCGTTGATAGATTTTGTCCCAGTAGCTTGCAGAGCTATAGTCAAACCAGCTTTTGATTTTTTGCGAGAAAATCAATAGGGATTACTTTCTTTGATGTCCAATTCTAACAATATAGAGCGGTTTTTCCGATGGCGGCAAGTTTAACACGTTCATCAGCTCTTTTTCATCAAAGATCCCGTTCACCACGGTGGCAAGCCCCAGCGCCACCGCCTGCAGGCAAACATTCTGCGCGGCATGCCCGGCTTCCAGATGCACAAATAGCGCGGCACGCTCGCCATACTTTTGCGATGTCCGCTCAAAAACCGCGGTGAACACTATGGTGGCGGCATCGGGCAGGGGGTGCTGCTCCACCCCGGACGGGGGCGCAATCCGCTCCAGCTTGTGCCCTTGCGGGATGTAATGGTAGGCGCCGGGGTCTATGCCGGAACCTTGGTTGACGATGATGTAGGTCTCCAGCGGGTAGGTGGCACCGGCGGAAGGTGCTGTCCTTAACCCCTTCGTTGGTTCGGTGATGCCCTGCGCCGCCCATAGCAGTTGCGATACTTCTTCCAGCGTGACGGGTTCGTCGGTGAAGCTGCGCACGGAGCGGCGCTGCGCCAGTGCTTCCTCCACCGAGATAGTCCCCTTGATCCTGGGTTGTGGCAAGACGATTGTGTTACCCGAAACTGTCGTGCTGGACGCGGTCGCGGGCGCGGGTTCAACCGCGGCGGCTTCGCCTGCCTGTGCTGGCGGGGAACCCTGGCAGGCAAAAAAGGATACTACCAACATTATCCATAGTGGATGAATCATTACTTTTTTCATCGTTGAGTCCCCGTTTAGAGCTTAGTAATAGCCCTCCATGATCTTCTTCAACACATCGCGCTTTACCTTCTGCGAGATGAGCGGGCCCTTGGCAAGTGCCGGCACATGATCCTCAAAAGGAGGTCGGTCGTTGCGATAGATCACACCGACCGGTATTTTATCCCCCCACTCGTAGGCAAGCTTGATGGCGGCGTCAAAAATGGTGGGATCATAAGTATCTGCCAGTTCATAGCAGCGCTTCTTATACCAGGCAAAGGTGTTAATGTGATTGAACGAGACGCACGGCTGCAGGATGTCCACCAGCGCAAATCCCTTATGCGCAATCGCGAGCTTGATCATCTTGACCAGATGGTCGTGCAAGCCAGAGAAGGAGCGCGCCACGAAGCCGGCATGCATAGCTACAGCCACCGCAATGGGGTTGAAGGGCGCATTGAATACGCCGGCGGGTTGCGCCTTGGTGACCATCCCCACATCCGAGGTGGGGCTTGCCTGCCCCTTGGTCAGCCCATAGACCTGGTTATCGTGCACCAGCATGGTGATGTTGATGTTGCGCCGGATGGCAGCCAGAAAGTGGTTGCCTCCCTCGCCATACATGCAGCCGTCGCCGCTCTCGGCAATAACCACCAGCTTGTGGTTGGCTAACTTGGCGCCCTGTGCCGGCGGCAGCGTCCTGCCATGCAGACCGTTGAACACATTGCTATTCAGATAATGCGGCGCCTTTGCCGCCTGCCCTATCCCCGACACAAACAACACCTCGTGAGGTGCCAGCCCGCTTTCCACCAGTGCCTGCTTCACCGCGGGAAGGATGCTGTGATTGCCGCAGCCGGGGCACCAGGCGGTCTCATACTCCCCATAGTCCTTCAGCTCTACCATCCCAATCCCCCCTTTTCCATCTTCTGCAATTTTTTGACGATGTATTCCGGCGTGATGGGCAGACCGTCGTAACGGGTGATTTTGCTGTCTATGTAGAAGCCGGTCTGCTGGCGGATGATGCCGGCGAACTGCCCGGTGGCGTTGGATTCTACGCACACGACCTTTTTCGCCTCCACCATATAGCCAATGAAGTGGCGTGGCATCAGGGGCCAGACCTGTCTGAAGTGCATAGTGGAGGTTTTGACGCCTTTTGCATTCAGGTGCTGTGCTGCCTCCTGGACGGCGCCTTTACTGGAACCCCAGCACACCAGCATCAGCTCCGGTTCCGCCTGCCCCTGAATCTCCGGCGGGATGACCGCTGACTTTAGCCCCTCATACTTGCGCAAGCGTTTCTTTACCATCTGCTTGCGCACAGTCAGGTCCTCGGTGATGTGTCCATCCTCGGTATGTTCGTCGCTATCCGCCACCACCAGATTGCCGCTCAGCCCGGGCAAAAGCCGCGGTGAAACCCCGCTCTCGGTAATGGCAAAGCGCTGGTAGGGCTTGGCGGTTACGACCGACTCGGCGCCGGGCGCCATGGCGAGCAGGTTGGTGACATCAAACGGCGTGACATCGCGGAAGCTGTCAGCGAGAAACTGGTCGGTGAGGATGAAGACAGGGCTTTGGTAGCGTTCCGCCAGATGAAAAGCCTTGCGGGTAAGATAGAAGCACTCCTCGGGGGTGCCGGGGGCAAAGATGGCGCGCGGGAATTCGCCGTGCCCCGCATGCAGCACAAAGTTCAGGTCCGCCTGTTCGGTGCGGGTGGGCAAGCCGGTGGCAGGACCGGGGCGCTGCCCCAGCACGATGACGATGGGCGTCTCGGTCATGCCCGCCAGGCTCAGTCCCTCCACCATGAGGGCAAAACCGCCGCCGGAGGTGGTTACCATGGCAGGTGCACCGGCAAATGATGCGCCCAGCGCCATGTTAATCGCTGAGATTTCGTCCTCCGCCTGCTCCACCACTATGTTCATCTCGGCGGCGTGTTTCGCCAAATCCTGCGGGATAGAGGTGGTGGGCGTCATGGGGTAGAAGGAGCAAAATTTGACTCCCACGCTGAGCGCGCCCAGCATGATGGCGTCGTTGCCGGTCATGGTCAGCTTGGGGGTGGGCTTGGCGGCGGGAGCGGCAAGTTTCCTGGTTTTGGGCAAATCGGCGCCGGCTGCCCAGGCATAGGCTTTCTCCACTGCATCCTGATTGCTCTTCGCCAGCTCTGCATCCTTGGACTTGAACTGGTCGGCGACGGTCTTTTGCAGCAGATCCTTGTCCAGCCCCAGCAGAAAGCCCACGATCCCCAGTGCAGTAATATTGATGAATGATGATGGCGCCAGCTCTTTGTAGGGGATGCCGATTAGCTTACCATCGTCCTTCTTCAGCACTTCGTCCACCAGGATGAGGGAGGATGCAGTAAGTTCGGATTTGTGGATGGAGAGCGTATCGGCATCAAAGGCGACGAGGATGTCCACCGATTCCTGGGGGGCAGTGACCGTTTCGGTGCCAGCGCGGATGGCAAAGCTGTTGTGTCCGCCCCGGATGCGGGACTGGTAGCTTTGCGTCGCCACGATGGAATAGCCACTACGCACCAGGCACCGACTCAACAACTCGCCGACGGTGGCAAGCCCCTGCCCGGCTTCCCCTCCAAACGCTACATTTACTGTTTTAGCCATGAGTTACCTCCAAAGGGTTGGAAGGCAAAATCACTTTTAAATAGTAACACCGATTAAAAAAGGTGCGGTTCGGATTCGGGAAGTTGGCAGGGAAATGTGCATGGATATGCTATATAATGGGAAAAAGACCAAGCAATTGTGAGGGATGCAATGAAAGAGCAGAGCATTGAAAATAAACAAGGTGAAGTATCCTTCAGAAGAAAGCTTGCCGAGCAACATCGTGGCGAAAAACATCACTTTGCTGGTGAATTGGATGCCAATGAAATAATGGAAATGATTGATTGGCACATAAACCGAACCAGAGAGATGGCAAAAAAGATCTCTGCTGCAGGCATTAACATGACTCCATTTCTAGAGATTGGTGCAGAGCGATGTCAACGCTCATTAGTATTGGAGAATGAATTCGGATATCACGGTATAGCTGCAGATATTTCCCTGGATAGCATGATGTTCGCCGAAAGGATTGCCGATAAATATCATTACAGCAAAATGCCGCTCCGCATCTGCTGCGACGCCAACAAACTGCCGATCCGCTCAGGTTCTATCCATTTTGCGTTTTGCTATCAGACCATTCATCACTTCTCCGATCCAAGTCCGGTATTAGCCTCCATTAATAAAACACTGACACTGCCAGGTTGTTTGTATTCTGACGAGGAGCCTGTTTCCGTCAGGGCGTCGGTAAAGCTCTTTTTGCGCGGGAATAAACCAACGGGCATGATGCAAAAGATGCTCTCAAGGTTGCACCTCATGGATTTTGTATCCGGTATTGGAAGTCCGGAGGTTAGGGCTGGGATTACAGAGACTGATTTTACTTTAAGGCGATGGGGTAAAGCCCTATTAGAGTTTGAGTATGGTGAAGTGATCGTTGATTCCAAGCTATTGCATGGCAAGACACTTGATGGATTACTTCATTCAAATGGACCATCACGGTTCTGGGTGGAATTAATGGGGGGTAACATTCACGGGTTATGCCGGAAGAAGCAGAAGGCTGGGGCTGAATCTGCGTCAAAAATCCAGAACCCAATGGAAGCATTTATTTGCCCGGAGTGCCTGGAATCAGGCGCGGAGAATAGCCTGCGGTCTGATTATGGGAAGCTGATTTGCTTAAAATGTAATAACTCTTATCCCATAATAAACGATGTATTCATGCTGTTCACGAAGAAGCTTGGAACTGTCCTCTATCCGGAGTATTTCGCATAGACAGAACTGCATTAATAACCTTACTAATGATCAGCCTGCTGTGTGTGATGTTTGCCATCTTACCCGCAGGTTTAAACTCCACACTTTTAATCTTTAACTTCCTTATCCAACTCTCTTGCCTATCCCTTGCCTCCTGGCGCATAAGTGCCGCCATGCTGCCCACATCGGATGCCGGGGACAAGGTGCTGGCTGCCGGCATGTTGGCTGCGGCGTGGATCATTCTGGTAACCACAGTGCTGGGTGTCTTCCAAATTCTCTATGCCAATTTGGTAGCCATAGCCATAGCAGCTTTGGGGTTAGGTTCGCTGTTCATCCCATATAGAACAGCATTACCATCATTTACCCAGGAAAAATCCCGAATTAAGACAGTCATCATAGGCATTTGCCTCGCATTTATCACTCTTATTGCCGCATTGGCTCTTATCCGCCCCCCCAACGGGCACGACGGGCTTGCCTATCACCTTCCCTTCGCCATCAACTATATTAAAACGCATCAACTGGCTCTCTATTCCACGGCGTTCATGGGCAACCTGTCCTACTATCCCGCCAATGCCGAGTTACTGGACTTCTTCTTCATCGCCACCCCCCACGCCGATTACTTTGCAAATATGGTGCAAGTCGTGTTCTGGCTTGGGTCCTTGCTGGCGGTCTATCAACTGGCAAAGAATGTGCTGGGGATGGAAAGACCGTGGCTGGTTTTTGCAATGGCGCTGTTGATAGCAGAATATGCCCTGTTTGCAGCAAGCGCCTACAACGATCTGGTATTCGGGGGATTTGTACTGGCGGGCATCTATTTTGGGCTGCGCAAAGGCTACACCTACACATTTATTGCCGCATTGGCACTGGGAATGGCACTGGGCGTCAAGTACTTTGCCCCGCTCTATGTGATGTTGGCGGCTATATCTATTCTGATCTGGCAAGGTGGCAACTGGCGCCGTATCATTGCCAATGCACTTATCCTGCTGGGCGGTTGCCTGCTGCTGGGCGGCTATTGGTATATCCGCAACTGGGCGCTGACGGGAAACCCGCTGTATCCGGCGCAGATAGCCATAGGCAACTGGGTAGTCTTCACCGGACAGGGCACATTCTTCAACGCGGCGCAGGGTCAGAACATCCGCATCTGGGAGCAGCTGTCCGATATTCTGCTTCCCGTCCTGATGTATTTGCTATTTCTGATCCGGTCATTTTTCACCAAAGCTCACAAAAACTGGCTTCTTATCATCTTTCCACTACTCTATTTCCTCAGCCTTGTGGTATTGCCGTTCCGGGAGGTGCGCTATGCTTTCCCTGCGGTTTTGCTGGGAGTCGCACTCTCCGCGCAACTTGTCCAAAACCGGCTTAAATGGGCGGTCTATGCCTATCTGCTTCTCTCCATCGTGTTCGTCGGCTACCGGTTGTGGGGACTTTCTTCAGTTTTATTGATTGCTTTAGTTGTTTTATTTGGCATCACAGTGACGGGACTGTATATAAGGAATAGACTGACGGGAAGAGCTTGGATTAGATGGGCGGCATGGGCGGTTTGCAGCGGATTTATTGTTATGTGGACAATTGCCGCCGAACCGGTGCGTGACCTTGTGCGTTACCGCTATTTTTATACTGAGAGTTTGGGCGATATTGCCAAAGCATGGCAATGGTTGGATGAGAATGTGCCGGCAGGAAGTAAAATAGCTTATGCCGGAGATAATCGTCTGGCACCGCTCTATGGCAAGCATTTTGAACGCGATGTCGTGTATGTCAATGTTAATGACAAGGGCTTTTCCACTGCTGAACCTGCATATCGCATAGTGAAAGATGAAAACATCTGGCTGGGGAATCTTAATAATGCCGGGATTGACTATCTGATGGTGAGCCCCGAATATAGTGCTCCCGGGGAAACAGCAAGGATACCCGCTGAGGCACTGTGGGCGAAGGATAACCAAAGGTTTAAGCTGGTCTTTAAGCTAAATGATGTAGTATTATATGCACTAAACGAATAGCATAAAGCACGACACAAAGGTAATCCTATGCCGCTATCCAGTATGTTGATCCTTCTTCTGCTGCAGATTCCGGGCGCCACCCAGCCCGCACCCACCGCCGCAGTCAGCGATGACGCGGTCATTGCCACCATCGGCGATAAACAGGTTACGGTGGGGGATTTCGTGGGCTACTATCAGAAGCGGGTGGAGCAGTCGCAGCCGGATAACCGCCCCAGCCTTGCCACCGCAGCAGATGCCCAACAATTGCTGGATGACATCCTTAACGCCCGCGCCGTCCTCATCTCCGCGGAGAAAGACGGCTACGATAAACATGATGATTTCATCAAAGCCTACAACGAAATCCGCGATAAAACGCTATTGGATGAACTGATCAACCGCCGCGAGAAGGATTTGACCGTCACCACCACCGAGGTGGAGGACTTCTACCAAAAGAGCAGTCGGGAATACCATGTCAGCCTCATCCTGCTCTACTCGCAGGAGGAGGCACAGAGCCTGATGCCGCAGCTCCGGCAACCGGGGGCTGATTTTGCCGCACTGGCGCAGCATTACTCCCGCGATACCTCCACCCGCAACGATGGCGGTAAAATCAGCGAGCCTGTCAAGTATTCCCCGCAGGAGCCGTGGATCTCTATCTTCAGGCTGGGCAAGGGTGAAATCAGCGACCCGCTCTACATCCCCTCCGCCTATGCCTGGGGTATCTTCCGGGTGGACGATATCACCGAAGTGACCAATCTTCCCCCACTGGAAAAGGTAAAGAATAGCCTGGCAGAGCAGATTCGCGCCATCAAACAAGAGCAGATACAGGAAGCAATCCGCACTGAAGCGATGAGCAAGGCGAGTGTGAAGAGGGATGACGTGCTGCTTAACTTGCTTTATACGGGTGATCCGGCACAGTGGGATAAACCCGGCATGGCTGTTAAAACCGTCTCCCGTGTTGACGGGCACACCATAGCGTTCGGCGAACTCCTCAAGTTCGTGCGCGCCAACTTCCGCGACCCCGCCCAGTCCCGCCGCGATGACCCGGCACTGTTCCGGCAACTGCTCCAGATCCGCCTCGGGCAGTTGGAGAAGGAGCAGGCGGTCATCATCTTGTGCCTGGCGCAGGGTCTGGATAAAGAACCGGGGGTGGTGGCAAAGCTGGGGCAGTTCCAGGAGAAGGAACTGGTGATGGAGTATCTGCGTGACAATGTGGAGAGCAAAATCCCCAAACCCAGCGAGCAGCAGATCGCCGCGTATTATCAAGCTCATAAAGGGGAAGAGGCATTCTTGGAGTCGGAAAAAATCAGCACCACGATTCTTTTAAGCGACCAGAAAGACAGGTTGGAGGAAACTAAAGAGCGTATGGACAAAGGTGAAGATATAGAAATGATAGTTGATGATATTAATAAAAGAGTTTTGAGCGATCCCACATTTAAAATTCCGCCCCAAGCGAACCCTGAGCTTTATAGACCAATATTTCTGTTAATAGAGACGATTGATGCGAGAAACAACAGCAATCGGCAGGAATATATAATTATCCGATCGCTTGAACCGGGCTCATGGAGCCAGATCTTCTTTCTCTATAATATGTATTTTTTAGCTAGATTGGATTCTATACAATCACCAAGAGTTAAAACGCTGCAAGAAGCACACGATATGATATATCGCCGGATCGAGGAGCAAATAGAGGGCGATCCAACCACAAATCAGAGGTGTATTGAGATCCTTGGTCAAATTCGTAACCGCTATCCGATAACGATTGATGAGAACACTTTGGAGTTGGCGCGACAGAAGGCTGCATTAATAAATGTGACCACGCCGTCAATTGAGCAAAAATGAGAATTATCAGCACTGTAAAAACAAACGTTTATCTCTCTATAGCAGCTTAAAATCCTTATAAATATATACTGTAACACTAAGGGGCTTACTTTTCAAAACTAAGCGCTTTTTAAAAATTTCCTGCTTTATGTTCAAAAAGAGTTGCTTTTCAAAGATTCGTATATTATATTAGCTTTAAGGTGAATGTTTTTGTAGTAGTTGGTTGTAAACCCAAAAGGAGGTAATGTTATGAAGAAGTTGGTCGTTTTATTAATCGTCATAGCTGTTGCTGGTGCCTTTGCAGTTGACCCCACGAAGATCCTGATCAGGAATGATGCCGAAGTAGGCTCTTACATCCAAAATGCTGTTGCTGCGCTCTGGCCAGATTGTGAAGTTGAAGTTTATACCGGCTCAGCTGGGATTCCTGGTTTCATTACAGCATTGGGAACTGGAACCTACGATTGCGTAGTCTGGGATGGTTTCATGAACCGTTCATTGAATGCATCAGACTATGGTGCAATGCTAACCTGGTATACAGCGCACAAGTCTCTGGCTTTTGATGATTGGGGAATCAGGTTTGGAGCATCTTCACCCAGTGTCAATCTAACCACAGCAATGGGTGTGACATATGCTGGCAGCTACTATACTTCCATCGCTCCCCATTATTGCTGGGATACATCACATCCCTATGCAGAAGGCATTACAGACTGGACTTTGGCAACCCACGGAGTAAGCAAGGGAACCTGGGGTATGGATATGTTATGGTCAACAGCTGATCCGGTTACAGGTTGGACAGCCAGTGAAACAGCCGGCAAGGGAGCACTGTTTGAAGCCGAGAACGGCATTGGGTGCGTCTCCGGTATGTTCTGGTATAGTATGAATACTCAATATCAGGACTTGATGGAGAATATACTTTCCTTTGCCTGGGATGGTGTCCGTCCGGATACAAGAGTAGTTCCCACCTCACTCGGAAATATCAAAGCTGCCTATAAGTAATTAACAAGCCACACCAAGCCCCCGAAACGGGGGCTTTTGTTTCTTTCTTAACCTTTATCAAATCCAAATCTTAGTTTGATTGGTACTATTTCCATGTCAAGTTATAATCACTCAGTTAACCAGAGATTGAGGAGTCTAATGTCCCGCATAATCCATGCCCCAAGGGGCAGTCAAATAACTTGCCGCGGGTGGCAGCAGGAAGCCGCCATGCGCATGTTGATGAACAATCTGGACCCCGAGGTTGCCGAGCGCCCCGATGACCTGGTGGTCTATGGCGGTCGGGGCAAAGCCGCCCGCAACTGGGACTGCTATGATGCCATCGTTGCCACCCTCAAGCGCCTCAAGGACGATGAAACCCTGCTGGTGCAGTCGGGCAAGCCGGTAGCGGTGTTCACCACCACGCCGGAATCGCCGCGGGTGCTCATCGCCAACAGCAATCTGGTGCCACGCTGGGCTACCTGGGAGGTATTTGACGAGCTGGAGAAGAAGGGTCTCATCATGTATGGGCAGATGACGGCGGGCAGCTGGATCTACATCGGCACTCAGGGCATCTTGCAGGGCACCTACGAAACCCTTGCCGAATGTGCCCGCCAGCACTTTGGCGGAACCCTCGCCGGCACCATCACCCTTACCGGCGGGCTGGGGGGGATGGGTGGCGCTCAACCGCTCGCCATCACCATGAACGGCGGAGTTGCCCTTTGCGTAGAGGTTGATCCCACCCGCATTCAGCGTCGGTTGGATACCGCCTATCTTGATAAAGCTACCTCATCTTTGGATGAAGCACTGCGCTGGGCGGAGGAGGCGAAGCAGAGCCGCCAGCCGCTATCCATTGGTCTGGTGGGCAACTGCGCCGAGGTGTTGCCAGAACTGGTCAAGCGCAACTGGACGCCGGACATCCTCACTGACCAGACCAGCGCCCATGATGAGCTTTACGGGTATATCCCTGCAGGCATGAGCCTTGACGCGGCGTTAGAGCTGCGTAAACAGAACCCGGATGACTACAAGAAGCAGGCATTGGAGAGCATCGGTGTGCATGTGCGCGCCATGCTGGACATGCAAAAACGCGGGGCTGTCACTTTTGACTATGGGAATAATATAAGGGCACAGGCAGTCCGCGCAGGCGTGAGCAACGCGTTTGACTTCCACGGCTTCGTGCCGCTGTTTATCCGCCCGCTGTTTTGCATCGGCAAGGGTCCCTTCCGCTGGGTTGCGCTCTCCGGTGATCCCGCCGACATTTCCGCCACCGACCGCGCCATCCTGGAGCTCTTCCCCGAGGATGAGGCGCTGGCACGCTGGATACGCATGGCGGAACAAAAGGTGAAATTCCAGGGGCTGCCCAGCCGCATCTGCTGGCTCGGCTATGGGGATCGGCTGAAGGCGGGGCTGGCATTCAATGAGCTGGTGCGCACCGGCAAGGTGTCGGCGCCGATAGTGATCGGACGGGACCACCTGGATAGCGGCAGTGTGGCATCACCCAACCGCGAGACCGAGGGGATGAAGGATGGCTCGGACGCCATTGCTGACTGGGCGATCTTGAACGCGCTGGTGAATACGGCAGCGGGCGCGAGTTGGGTGAGCTTCCATCACGGCGGTGGTGTGGGGATGGGATTTTCCCTCCACGCCGGCATGGTGGTAGTGGCGGACGGCACCGATGCCATGGATAAACGCTTGCGGCGGGTGCTGACCACCGACCCGGGCATGGGCGTAGTCCGTCACGCCGATGCCGGCTACGATACCGCGATAGCGTTTGCCAGGGAGAAGGGGATAGACATCCCGATGCTGTAACCACAACCCCGACTCTTCTCCCCTGGGAAAGAGGTAGAAATACGCATCATATTTGACCTTTATGAGGTGATTCTGAGATGAACAAGTGTGTGTGGATGATGTTAACGATTATAACCATTGTGGTAATTCCCATTGCAGCGATGGCAGATGCCGGTTGGTATCCGGGGCATTATGGTCCAGCACCGACTTCCCAGTTGGATATCAAAGGCAAACACCCTACTGTTGCTATGGCATCCGAAGAAGTAGTTATCACTCTACATGCAGATAGAGTAGAAGTTAAAGGGACATTTTATTTCGAGAATACCGGCGGACCCGAGGAAGTTGAGATGTTTTTCCCACTCGATTACGATCCTTATTTAGACAAGGAGGTGATTGATGGCACTTTGATGCAAAAATCAATGCCAAGCGATGGGAAAGCAAGCGCCGAAGGTTTCTACCGTGTATCTGCTAAGGAATTGTCAACCGACTTCGCCGTTACTGTTGACAGCGTGAAGGTTGAGTGCGTATTTGAAAAGGATTATGAATTTGATGAACATATCAATAACTTCCCAGCTATGGCAGTGTGGTCAGTCGCCTTTAAGGCTGGGACGAAGAGGTGTGTCGTCTGCACATATACTGATACTTACGGACGAGTCGGGGGTGAAATCGGTCCCAGAGTGAATTATGCTTTATTTACCGGTGCGACATGGCGGGGTCCTATCGGTTTTGGCAAAATAACAGTGCGTCCCGGGGATGATTTCGATTGGAGTGTTCCGTTATTTTACAAAGGCGAAGGCGTCCCGCCTGCTCACGATGAAGGTAATTCTATTGTCTGGGAGTTTAAAGAACTTGAGCCCGTAGTAGGATCATGGGGTGCAGTTGACGGTGAGCTAGAAAAATACGTCCCTAATGCTGCTATCCAGGTACGATTTGCCAAACGATCAACAATGGAAACAGGCGTTGAGGAAGGTCGTGGATATATGCCTGGGCTGGAAGGACCTGGCGCACCGGCTAAAATACTCACCAATTATATTAATTTCCGTTCCGCTCCGAATCCCGATGCTCCTAAGGCCGCGGGGAAAGAAACATTGATGAAAGATGAGTATGTCAACTTATTTGAGCGCCAGGGGGATTGGTACCGGGTTAAAACCGTGGATAGGTATGAAGGTTGGGTCCGCTGGCACTATGTAGACCCGGTTAGCGGTGGTGAAAGCATATATGTTTGGATGGTGGAAAATGTAGATGAATAAAAGGCTCGCGTTTTTGCATATACCAGTAAGGGAATGACTGCCACGGTTGTATTTGTTTTGCTTGGTATAGCTTCGAACAAAGACTCTGCATGGGCGTAGTCCGTCACGCCGATGCCGGCTACGATACCGCGATAGCGTTTGCCAGGGAGAAGGGGATAGACATCCCGATGCTATAAATGCAGTGCTGAGTGCTAAGCTTTGGATGAAAATGGAATCAGAGAAAAAAGGTAGGTTTTTCTTGACAATAGTTGTAATTGTTCGTGTTATCTATAATAATATAGGGTGATTAGGTCAGGTTTGGCACAAAAGAGCACAGGTATTTGACCAATATAGGATAGATATCAGTATAACGGTGATTATACCTGAACTCAAGTTCTTTTAAGTAAA
>Ga0315280_10008732_pt1 | contig 13211 bp, 8 predicted proteins | sample YL17G06_40_MG_FD_203697 | JGI IMG/M metagenome (GOLD analysis project Ga0315280, IMG submission 203697) | Sediment microbial communities from Yellowstone Lake, YNP, Wyoming, USA - YL17G06_40 | ecosystem: Environmental > Aquatic > Freshwater > Lake > Sediment | place: USA: Wyoming | collected...
CACTCGGCAATCATCTTGAGCACGTCCGGCCAGACCGCCGCATGGAGCTTCTTGTACTCCTCGATCCGGTCCTTCCTCAGTCCAATGACCGACCCATACCGTTTCATGACCTGCGTCTCCTATGTCGTAGGAAAAGCCGATTCATCGTAGCATGGGCATCTTGCCCATGAGTCGCAGGGCCATCCTGGCCCTGCCTGCACGGGCGAGACGCCCGTGGGACACACGGGCAGGATGCCCGTGCTACGTCTGATCCGTCGATTCCTTCAATCTGCCGCCGGGCGCTGGCCGAGGTAGTTTCCATAGGTCAACGCCAGGACGGCCCCGGCCACGACGAGCAATCCTGCGACGATGGCGGCCTTCGTGCGGGGGCGCCGCCCGTGCCATTCCCGCATCGCAACTCCCGCCAGGCTGCTGAAGAGGATCAGCATGAGCATGTGAATCGCCCAGCTTGAGAACTCGAATTTGCCCATGCGGACATGGGCGATGCCGTAGAAGAGGAACTGGCCGTACCACATCGCCCCGGTCAGCAGGGCCATCAGATAGTTCATCGACAGCGCGCCGGCGGCCGTGTCTTTGGGCTGCCCGAATTCCTTGAACGTCTTCTGCGACCACGTCAGCGAGAGGCAGTAGAGGGCCGTCGTCACGAAGGCGCCGGTATTGGAGAAGATGTACACGACGTTGGTCTGCCAGTGTCCCGCGCCGAATTGTGCGGCGGTCTCCGCAATCGGCTTGCCGGCGTCATTGACGGCGATACCGTACACGGCGGAGAAGACTCCGGCGATGCCGCACAGAACCAGGCCTTTGCCCAAAGCAAATGGGTGGGCGCTCGCCCCGCTGCCGTTCTGCAACTCGACTTCCTTGAGCCGGCCCGCCATGCCGCACATCAGCGTCCCAAACAAGCCGATGAATACGCCGCTCATCACCCAGCCCGAGCCGCGCTGGCCGAGAATCCCCGCCAGCGAGCCGCTGAGGATCGGCCCGGTCAGCGTCCCCAGCACGCACGAGATGCCGATGGCCAGGGCATACGTCAGCGAATACCCGATGTGCCGAATCGCTATTCCGAACGCCGTGCCGCCGATCCCGTACGCCATGCCGAGGACAAACGTCAGCCACATGGCGTTTCGGGGAGCCGATCGCAGGACCGTCGTCAACTGTGGAATCGTGATCCAGGCCCCGATGATCGGCGCGAGGAACCAGCAAACGGCTGCCTGGGCCAGCCAGTACGTCTGCCAGGACCAGCCTCGCAGCTTCTGCTGCGGGGTGTAGCACAGTGCGGCGGAGGTTGCGCCGAACGCGTGCAGGACGACTCCCAGAATCGGATTCGCGGCTACCATTGCCATAGGTCACAGTGCCTCATCGAATTCGCCGAGGTCCAGTGGGTAGATCCCGTGCTTGCGGACGAGCTTCACGATGGTGTCATACGTCCGGCCGGAAACGCCGCTGGTCACGGAGTGGTCTGACTGAAAGATGAATCCGCCGCCTTTGGCCGCATTGAGCTTGCGCAGGACCTGCCGGCGGATTTCGGCCATGTCGCCGGTCTCCCAGACCCGGACGTCGCTATTGCCGCAGAATGCCATGCGCCGGCCGTACTTTCGGCGCAGCTCGACCGCGTCCATTCCGGCCTTCACCTCCAGGGGATTGTATGCATCAATGCCGATCTCGATGTAGTCCTCGAAGATGGCGTGCACGTTGCCGCAGCCGTGATAAATGACGGGCAAGCCCTTGCGGTGCGCGTAGTCGGTCATCACCGCCACCGGCGGCTTGAAGTACCGGCGCCAGTAGTCGGGCGAGAAGAACAGCCCCCGCTTGTAGGCCACGTCGCCCCAGATGACGAAGCCATCGAGCAGCCCCTGGGCCGCATCGATCTCGGCCTTCGCGCAGGCGAGGTAGAACTCGCCGATGCGGTTGATGACTTGCCCCATGCGATCCGGATACAGTCCCATCCAGAGCATGGCGTTCTGCTGGCCAATGAGCCGGGTCAGGCACTCGGCGCATTCGATCATGCTGCCGTAGACCGGGAAATCCGGCCGCAGCGATTTCACCGTCTCGATCCACGCGGGCGAGTTCCGCTCGAACCCGTCGCCCACCCCGGCGATCTGATTGTCCCCTGCGTCGAAGAACCGGCGCCGGTCATCGGGCGGGTCAAACTCGGCCGCTTCGAGCTTCTCGAACGTGTCGGTCTCCCACGCCGTCATCTCGGGCATGGGACAGGCAAACTTCTTCCGCATGACGGCCCCGAATCCCGTCTTGACGACCACCTCGTCCGATGTCTCCCTCAGCGTCTCGAACGGCCGAATCCACGGGTCCATATTCGGAACGGTCACGATCCAGTCGAGATCGTAGTAGTAGTACGGATTGGCGTCCGGCGGCAGATGTAGCTCCTGGCGCCAGCGATCGATGAAACTGCCCCAGAAGAAGTCGCTGATCGGCACGCGGTCAGGCTCTTCATGCCGAAGCGCCTTTCGCATGCGCTCCAGTTTCTCGTAGGGGCGGGTCTCAGACTCGCCCGTACCGGTGCTCTTGCGAGCCCCGCCGCCCGTCCGGCCGGTCGTCTCAAACATGCCCATACTGCTTGCTCCCGCAGGATGCTGTTATTGGCCGATACAGGAGGCCGAGTATAACCGGTCGCGACCTTGGGAGCCAGAAGTTGTCACGGAGCGGCTGGGCATGGGCGTACGACAGGATTGTGGCAGAGCAAGCAGGAAGCTCCGGGTGGCAGCGTCAAACGCAGCTTGGCGATGGCCTTCTTGGGATGCGGCGGAGCCATCGCCAAGGCCTACGGCCTTGACGATGCCACCCGGGCTGAGTGCCACTCCTTTGTCGTGCCCTCCTGGGTAGGCATCCGGCTCAACTCAGAAGGATGTCCAGCGTCTCCCCTTCGCGTACGACGACTTCCTGGTTGAGTTTGAGTTGGGCTTTCCCCTGCGTCGCCTCCAGTGTCACCGGGATTTGTCTGCCGCCGAGGGCGACCGTCGCACGCGTGACACTAGCACCAGGCACTGCCAGCGCCAGCCTCTGCAGGCGCAGTTGGCCGAACTTCACTTCGACAGCGGCCTTGAGTTCACGGCCGTCGAGCGTCTGCGAGTACGTGCCCCAGCCTTCGGCGGTCGTGAACGCGCAGCGGAAGTTCTCCGGCGTCAGGCGGGGCGAGAAGCCCAAGAGTCCCTTTGGCCCGTGATGCTCATACCCGCACGCGGCCAGGAACACGCCGTAACTGGCCATCGAGCGCGCGTAGTGATCGCCGCACTCCACCTCGTTCCATGGATTGCGCCGCGACGCATGGTAGCGGTCGTGCACGGCCCGTGTGACCGCCAGTCCCTCCTGCACCAATCCTTCCCAGATCATGTGCCCGGCCGCCTGGTACTCGAAGCCGTTCATGCACTCGTTGAAGTAGCCCGCCGCCCAGTCGGCGCCCTTGCCCCGGGCCTGCGCATAGTCCCAGTCGGATCGCGGGAAGGTGCACATCAGCAGGCCCGCCTCACCGGGCATCGCGTACCAGCGACCCGCCTTATATGCCTCGCGGTACGGCCCGACATCAGGCGTGAAGTTGTAACGCCACAGCGACTGCAACGCGGAGCGGGTCTCCTTCGTCGGCAGGACGCGCGGCAGACCCACCTGGAATGCCCAGCTCTGCCCGAGCGCCTGATCGATCTCGCAGCCGGTGCCCGAGTTGATCGCGTCCAGGTGTTGCGGGTCCACCTTGTTCATGAAGTACTCGCCATTGAAGAGGGTCTCGACAAGGTTCTTGCGGCCCTTTTCAAAGATGGCGTGACATCGTTGCGCGAAGTCTCCATCGCCCAGTTCGTCGGCCATCACTTCGGCCGCCAGCAGCGCGGCGAGGTACATCCCGCTGAGCCAGGCGACCGGTCCGAACCAGTCGGTGTCGAGGGTGTTGTGCTGGTTGCTTTCGATCAAGCCGTCGGCGTTGGCGTCTTTGGCGATCAGCCACTCGGTGGCGCGCTTGATCTGCGGCCAGTTGCGCGTGAGAAATGCCTTATCGGCCGACATCTGGTGCTCGCGGAGCGCCCGGAGCACGGCGCCGGCCTGTGCGTCGATCGCCGGGAAGTCGTTGAACTCGCCGCGGAAAAAGATCGCACCGTCGGGTTTCAACGCAAGGCCGAAGTCCACCCGTTCGCGCACGATTCGCTCCAGCTCAGGGAACAGCCACGCCATGGCATGCGCGTATTGCCACACGTGGCCGCAGGTCCCGTGACAGCACCCGACGCCTTCCCAGGCCCAGAACCGCCCGTCGGCGAACCGCTGGCACGTGGACGTGGCGAGGATGGAGGTGTTCAGGAATGTCCGGTCAAGGAACCAGTAAGGCAAAGTGGAGTCGTACCACGTGTCGTGCCACAGGCGCGTCTGGCGGCCCAGGCGCGCGAAGTTCCCGGCCAGGTAGTCGGCCACCGCCAGCGCCGAGTCGAATCGGTTGGCGTAAAACCGGCCGGACGGCAGGTTCTCGATCTTCAGATTGGGCATGTGCCAGGTGACGAGGAACGTCGCCGTGGCCGTCCCACCGGGCGAGAGCGAGAGCTTGCGGCCCAGCCCGCCAATCAACGGCTTGTCCGGCGATCCGGTCACGGACTCATCCGATGCGCCGGATGCCTGAAACACCACCTCCGCAGGTTTGCCTGATGGCAACGCAGCCAGGGCAAAATCGCCCTCGCCGGCCTCGGCCTTCAGCAAGGCGATACCCATTGTCCCGAAATCGGGCTCTTTCTCCAGGGGTCCCGGCGGCGTGCCGGGCCGGTCGCTGAAGACGATGTGATCAACGCCGATGTTGCCCCACGAGCCGGACTCGTCGTCCACAATTTGCAGCCGTCCCGTCCGCCCCGCCCACCGCCGCATGTCCAGGCTCCCGGGCCGCATTCGATTGTCGTTCGCGCCGGTGGCGGAGGCAACGACTTTGTCATCGACCAGAAGATTCAGGCAGGTCTTGCCCTTGTGCCCGCCGCCGATCAGGAAGGTGATGTAGCGCCGCTCGATGACGAACTCCTTGCTCGTGAGCGTGCCTTTGGCGGCATCACGGGCCCCCACGTCCTTGCCCGGCGCGGAGGCGTGAGAGTTCACGGCTCGCTGCCCGTGGATACCCAGCTCGCCCTGGTAATCGGGCGTCTGCTTCTGCGTCACCGGCCCGGAGCCGAACGCCGTGCCGGCGGCCGTCCAGCCCTCGTAGTCGGGCTTCTCGAAATCCTCGAACACGATGTCCGGCCGCGTGGCTGTCGTGTCCTCCGGCGCCGCTTCGGCGCTGCATTCGAGGAAGCTCAGGCCGTCGCGCCGTACGACGCGGTTCTTGCGAAGGAGCGAATGCAGGGCGGCACTGTGGAGGCATACGGCGTTTTCCAGCCAGCCGGCGATCTCGACCTCGGCCGCCTGCCCGCCGCCGTTGCTCAGCGCAAACCGCATCACTGTGGCGGGCAGCGACGAGTCGTCCGTGTTCAGGGGGACAAACGGCGAGAACGCCTCCAGCGAAACGCTCACCGGGCAGTCCGCATCGCGGTACTCGACGTAAGCGATTGGGTACTCACCGTTGAAGGACACTTCCCTCCAGCCGGTGTGATCGAGGCGGCGCACCTGCGCCGGCCCGCCTGCCGTCACGCGCAGCGCGAAACCCTGGTCGAACGGCGATGCGGGCGACATCGGTGCGGCGTAGTGCTCGGCGCCGGTGCCAATGTGGCGGTTGAAGATGTCCCAGTGCCAGAGCCGCCCGTCGCCGCCCAGGTAGACCTGTCCGCAGCAAAGACCGCCGACCGGCATGCCGATCTTCTCCGATTGCGGCCAGCGGTAGACCGTCCTCTCGCCCCGCGCGAACAGCGACTTGACCCAGTCCGGATGGAGCTTCTTGTCGGCGGGCACGAGCTTCTCGAAGTCGCTTCGGGTGAACGGGCCCGCCATCACGGGCAATCCGGAGACTGCAAGACCCGCCGCAGCCAGGCCGGTCAACTTGAGAAAGTCACGGCGGCCCAGATCACCACCGCCCTGCGAGTCGCACGAGCAACCTGCACAGCCACATTTCATTCCACTCAGCGATGTCTGAGCATCCATCATATACCTCCCGAGATTTCAGTATGGGCCTCATTAAGGCCGATTTCCTCGTCGGTGAGGTAGCAGGCGGGGTCAGGGGCCCAAGGGTCTGAAAAGTACGCGTCGGCCCGGACCCGCAGGCTGCCGCCGCAGGCGTCAAAGAACCGGCACAGCTTGCACCGGCCCTTGATATTCGAGCGCCGGTCTCGCAGCCCCTTGAGCAGCGGCTCATCCGGGTCGGTCCAGATCTCGCTGAAGGGCCTCTGGCGAATGTTGCCCAGGTCGTAGTGCCACCAGAACTGGTCGGGGTGCACGTTGCCGTTGTAGTCGATGCACCCGATGCCGACGCCGCTGCTGTACAGGCCCCCGCCGTTCCAGGTCAGCAGATTCCACACCTGCTGTGCCTGAGGCGACCCCTCCGCCAGCAGCCTCAGGTACAGGTACACGCCATCGACGTGATTATCGACGGTGAGAATATCCGTCTGGCGTCCGGCCTGCTTGAACGATCTGGCCTTGGCGAGAATTCGGTCCAGCGCATCGCGGGTTTCGGCGTGGGTCAGGTCCTCATTGGCGATCGCCTTGCCCCGGCCGCTGGGCACCAGGTGATAGAAGCACGCCCGTTCGATGCCCTCGGCCTCGAAGAGATCAAAGAGCCGCTCGATATCCTGCACGTTTCTGCGGGTCAGCGTCAGCCGCAGGCCGACCCGCACCCCGGCCCCTTGGCAGTTGCGGATGCCCTGAACCGCCCGCTCGAAGGCCCCGGAGACGCCCCGGAACCGGTCGTTGATCGGGCCGATCCCGTCGAGGCTGATGCCCACATAGGAGACGCCAAGCTGCTTGATCCGGCGGGCCTTGTCCTCCGCGATCAGCGTGCCGTTGGTCGAGATCACCGCCCGCAGGCTCTTGCCGACAGCGTACTCGATCAGGTCGAACAGATCGTGGCGCATCAGCGGCTCGCCGCCGGAAAACAGAATCGACGGCACACCGAAGGAGGCCAAGTCGTCGATGACGATTTTGGCTTGCGGCGTGGAGACTTCCTGGCAGGTCTTGTCCGGCCCGCTGTCGTTATAGCAGTGGACGCATTGAAGATTGCACGCGCGAGTGATGTTCCAGACGACGATAGGCCGTCTGGCCGACGCCTTCTCGGGGACGACTTCGCCCTGTCGCTCGCCGCCTTTGCGGCCGTAGCGAAGCCAGTCACCCGGCGTGCTCTGATCGCAGTAGAGCTTACTGATGTTGATCATGAATTCCCTCTGCGTGACTGAGCTTCCGTTGCCTGAGTCGGGCCCGCGGTGCGAGGAATATAGGCACAGAAGGGCTCCTCGGCCATGTAGTTGCCGGTGGCGGCGAAGGCCCGGCCGCGACAGCCGCCGCAGACCTGCTTATAGCCGCAGATGCCGCACTTGCCCTCCAGGGCCCCAGGGTCGCGCATCCGGGCCAGGTCCGCGTTCCCGTCCCAAATCTCCGTGAGCGTCGTTTCGAGCACGTTGCCGCAGTTCACCGGCAGATATCCGCAGGGATACACGTCCCCACGATGGCTGACAAACAGCACGCCGAGGCCGGCCAAGCAACCCTTTGATTGCGGATTTCGGATTTCGGATTTCCGATTCGCGGCTCCGGGTTCAGTCCGCAATCCGCAATCGGCAACCTGCAATTCCCGTTTGACTCGCTCGTAATGCGGGGCGCAGGTCACTTTGATCTGAATCTCGCCACGGCTTTCCAGCGTGCAGATTTCTCGCATGATCTGCTCGTACTGCTGAGGCGACAGCATATCCGTTTCCGCCAATGTCTCGCCACAGCCGACCGGAACCAGCATGAAGACATGCACGGCGACGGCGCCGAGAGACCGCGCCAGATCATACACCTCGTGCAATTGTCCGGCGTTGAGCTTTGTCAAGGTCACATTGATCTGGAATGGCACATTGCACTCGTGCAGATGCCGGATGCCTTCAATTGCCCGGTCGAAGGCCCCCGGAATCTGCCGCATCCGGTCGTGGACTTCGGCGGTGGCGCCGTCGAGACTGACGCTGACGCGTGCAATCCCGCTATCGCGGATTTGCCTGGCCTTCTCCGCGTCAATGATTGTGCCATTGGTCGCCAGCGCCGAGATGATCCCGCGTTGCCGCGACAGGTCGATCAGGTCAAACAGGTCCTTGCGGCAGAGGGGCTCGCCGCCGGAGAATACGAGCACAGGCATCTGCGGCTGGCGCCGACCCAGGTCGGCAAGCTGCTCGATCAGAGATTCCGCCTGAGACGTGGACAGGTCGGCGATCGCCGCATCATTGGATTCCAGCCGCCGGCAATGAGCGCATGCCAGATTGCAGCGGATGGTCGATTCCCAAAAGAGCATGCGCAGGATTCGCATGGATGGACCCTGAGGATTCATGGCTGCTTATCCTCCTCAGGTTCGGCAGCACAGGAAATCTCCCTCGCCTGGCCCAGGATCCGCTCGATCAGCCGGGCCGCCTCCGCCGCCCCCGCCTCCTTCGCCACCGCATCGACGTTCTTGATCATGCAGTGGAGCAGCTTGTTGATCACGCGGTCGACCATCTGCTCCAGCATCATCCGGCAGGCGGCCTCCTGCCGGGGCCCGACCAGGAACCGCTCCAGCTCCTTGCGGCCGATCTGGTGAAACTCCTCTTTCATCCGCCCGATCATCGGCCCGAGGTCCTTCGCGTGCAACCAGTCCATAAATTCGGTCACCTGCTCCGCGACGATCTCCAGACCGCTGGAGACGTCCTGCTCGCGGGCCTTGAGGTTCTGCTCGGCCACCTCCTTGAGCTCATCCATGCTGTAGAGGTACACATCGTGGATCTTATTGACGGCGGGATCGAAGTTGCGGGGCACGCCCACGTCGATGATCAGCAGAGCTCCCGACCTCGGCCGCAGCACCGTCCGCTCGAACGACTCCTTGGTATACAGAACCTCCTGAACGGCCGCCGAAGAGATCACGATATTGGCCCGGCCGATCTGCGAGCCCAGCTCTTCCCACGAGCCCACGCTGATCCGGCATCGCTGGGCCAACTCGGCGGCTCGCTCATAGGTCCGATTGACTACGGTGATATCCCGGCAGCCAGCCTTGAGCAGGTGCTGCACGACCAGCTCGCCGGTTTCTCCGGCCCCAATGACCACCACTTTGGCCCGCTCGATCTGGGCGAACAACTGCAGGGCGAGTTCCACCGCCACGCCGGCCACGCTGACGCGGCCGTTGGAAACGGCCGTGCGCGTGTGCACGCTCTTGGCCGTGAAGAAGGCACAATGAAACAGGCGGTTGAGAATCTTGCCGGTGCTCTTGGCCGCACAGGCCAGAGAGTAACTGGCCTTGACCTGGCCGAGAATCTGCGACTCGCCCACAACCAGACTGTCCAGACCCGAGGCAACCCGCAGCAGGTGCCGCACCGCCTCTTCATTCTGGTGGAAGTACAGGCAGGATTTGAACGAGTCCGGCTCAATCCCGTGAAAGCCTGACAGGAACGCCACCAGGCGCGGGGCGATCTGCTCCAAGTCCTGCTCGCCGGCATAGTACAACTCCACCCGGTTGCACGTCGAGAGCAGAACGAACTCGGCCCCACCGTCGAGCTGCTTGAGCCGGTGAAGCGCCTCGGCGGTCTGTGCCGCATCGAACGCCAGCCGCTCGCGAACCTCCACGGCCGCACTGTTGTGATTCAGACCGAGTAGAACGATGCTCATTGTTGAACCAGCGAAGGGTTATGCGCGAAGTGTGAAGATGCAGGTTGGGTTGTACCCACCAAAACTGAAATGGTGTGCGAAGCACACCCTAGTACTCCGTCCGCCCTAAGTTGGTGGGTGGCTTTCGTCCATCTTGCCAGGAATTCCTGCGTCAGTCCTGCAGGGTACCGGCCGGGCTGGCAAGACCGCCCACCATTTTGGCGTGGACGGAGTACTAGTACTCCGTCCGCCCTAAGTTGGTGGGTGGCTTTCGTCCCTCTTGCCAGGAATTCCTGCGTCAGTCCTGCAGGGTACCGGCCTCGCTGGCAAGACCGCCCACCATTTTGGCGTGGACGGAGTACTACGCGATTCTCCGCATTTCCCCCTTCCATCGAGAACTTGTGTCGCGTCGCCCCGGCGATCGTCACTCCGAGGATCGCCGCCAGAATCAATCCGAACGCCGCAAGCGTCACATACGCCCGCACGTTGATCTTGAGCAGTCGGAACCGGTCCAGCAGGACGATCGTGCCCAGCAGTCCCCAGGCCCCGAGGATGCAGATCACCTTGCTGTCCGCCAGCCACCGGGCGACCCCGGTCCCCAGCAACGAGGTCAGGCCCAGCCCGCCGAGCATACCGACCGTCAGCAGGGCAAAGCCCACCCGCACGCCGAGCCGATTCATGCGGGCCAGCGTCTCCAAGTTGGGAATGCGGCCCAGCACCCGCATGATCCCCTTGTGCTTGAGCCGGTAGCTGCCAAGCAGATACAAAGCGGCATTGGCCGCCGCAAATGCGACGGACGCCGACGCCAGGACCATCAGACTGCCATGTGCAACCGCCCACGGCGTCGCCGCCAAGGCTTGCGGCCGCGACGGCGGCCCGGCCACGAATGCGCTGGCGACAATCATGCCCAGCATCGCCCAGACCATGACCGTGCCGAACCACACCTGCTCAATCGTCGACCGCAGCGACAGATACAACACACCAAAGACCAGCGACAGCACCAGCAGCGATTCGAACAGGCCCGTCAGCGGGACGGCCCGGATCGATATGCCGCGCAGCCCCAGCAACACGGCATCAAGCACTACAGCCGCCAAGACTGCCGGCGCCAGCAATGACCCATACCTGTACTTGCTACCGACCAGTTCCAGGGCCGCGATTGCCGCACCGCCGGCGTGGGCCGCCGCTATCAGCGCAAAGACAGCCACCTCCCATGCTGACAATTCAAACATTCTGAACCTCGTTCTGACGCATGGTACCGACTCCACCGACGTGCACAAGCAAGGCTTTCGTCAGTCCCCCTGGAAATTTCGCCGGACGCAATGAGTCCTTCGCACCGCTCACAGCATCCCAGATTCGATAACGTGCGAGTGATTGCATTCTATGTTTGAGAGGTCGCTAAAGCAAGCGTTTTCGACCGTCGCGGCCGATAAGGGGGTGTGAGCGGGCGGCCCGCCGCGTCATGGCCAGGACGCCCGTGCTACGATGAGCGAGTTTCTCCCAGGCCGCTCGCACCGCGACCCGCACGCGATAGCCTCTGGGCAGAATCTCGGGAGCGAGCCGCCCTCCGACGTGGCCGGGGGCAGCATCCACTCTCAAAGTACTGGATCGTCTGTGCGAGTCCTTCGTCGAGAGGGGTCTTCGGCCGCCATCCGAGCGTGGCCTCGGCCAGACGGATATCCGGCTTACGCCGCCGCGGATCGTCGCACGGCAGAGGCTTGAACACCAGGGCGGACCGTGAGCCCGTCAGCTCGATGATCTTCTCGGCCAGCTCGCGAATCGTGATCTCGACCGGGTTGCCGAGATTCAGCGGGCCGGTGAAGTCGTCCGGGGCAGCCATCAGCCGCAGAAGGCCGTCGATCAGGTCGTCGACGTAGCAAAACGACCGTGTCTGGTTGCCGTCGCCGAAGATCGTAATCGGCTGGCCTCGCAGGGCCTGGACGATGAAATTCGACACGACGCGGCCGTCGTCGGGACGCATTCGCGGGCCGTAGGTATTGAAGATGCGTGCGATCTTGATCCGAACCCCGTGCTGACGATGGAAGTCGTAGAACAGGGTCTCGGCGCAGCGCTTCCCCTCGTCGTAGCACGAGCGCGGGCCGACCGCGTTGACGTGACCCCAGTAGGATTCGCTCTGGGGATGCATCTCCGGATCGCCGTAGATTTCGCTCGTCGAGGCCTGGAGCACGCGGACCTGGAGCCGCCGCGCCAGCTCCAGCACCTGCAGCGCCCCGAGAACGCAGGTCCGGGTTGTGCCGATGGGGTCCTGCTGGTACTTGTCGGGCGATGCCGGGCATGCGAGGTTATAAATCTCATCGGCCGCCACCTCCAGCGGAGCGGTGACATCGTGCTCCAGGATGTGCAGGCCGCGGTGAGCCATCAGATCGCGGAGATTCGCGCGGGCGCCGGTGGAGAAATTGTCCATGCACACCACCTCATGCCCCTCCCGGAGCAGTCTGCCGCACAGATGGGAGCCGATGAAACCTGCTCCTCCGGTTACCAGGATCCGTCCCATATCATCCTTCTCAAGACTCGCAGAAAACAGGTTGGAGAGAAACACTCAGAATATACCTTTGTCGTGAGAATAGAGCAAGTGCCACACGACCACAGTATATTGCGTCTCCACGAGCCTGCACGCTATGATTTGTTCCGGCTTCGGGCGAGCCAGGGACATATGGCTGCGTCCTGTGCTCGCCGGATGCCGCAGCCCGCGCCCGTGCGGCGACTGCACGAAATTGCATTGTGGAGACCCTATGCCTTCTGCGGCAGACACGTTGATCCTGCATGGAAACAACCTGGACGACAATCGCGGGTGCCAGGCGCTGCGATGGAGCACGCAGCTTATCCTGGATCGCTATCTGCCGCAGTACCGACGGCTGCACGCGAACATCTTCTTCAACAATCACCCTCATTTCCAGTCCCGCGAGGCAGACGGGAATTCCGTCGGGCAACTGTGGGAGGTCCGGCGCCGCGGCACGCCGGGCTTCTATCTCTGGGGCACAGGGCTCGTCCGCTCCCGGATTCTCGGCCGCTTTCCCCGGATGAAAGTGCATCGAGCGCTGGATCACGCCGCCGGCGTCTTGGCCGTGGGAGGCGACAACCTCTCCTACGACTACGGCTTCCTGGCGACACTGCTGTTCTTTAGCCCTCTCGAGGCGGCGGTTCTGAAGGGGGTCCCCGCCGTCGTCTGGGCCGGCTCCATCGGGCCGTTTTCGAGCAGGCCGGCGTGGGAGCGCCGGTTTTCCGATCTGCTGGCCCGCGTGGACCTGATCACGGTGCGCGAGCCGCTCACGCAGGCCTACCTGGAGGACTTGGGCATCCGTGACAATGTTCGCCGGGTGGCCGACCCGGCGTTCCTGCTGCCGGCGTGCCCGACACAACTGCCCGCTGAGATCGAGCGGGCGCTGCAGGCTGGCGCGATCGGAATCAATCTGGCGCCATTGATGACGCGATACAACGGACTATCTGCGCGCGACTGGATGACCCGTGCCGTGCAGATGGTGGCCGAGGTCCGCCGAAGA
>Ga0315280_10008733_pt1 | contig 13211 bp, 14 predicted proteins | sample YL17G06_40_MG_FD_203697 | JGI IMG/M metagenome (GOLD analysis project Ga0315280, IMG submission 203697) | Sediment microbial communities from Yellowstone Lake, YNP, Wyoming, USA - YL17G06_40 | ecosystem: Environmental > Aquatic > Freshwater > Lake > Sediment | place: USA: Wyoming | collected...
GTATGCGCCTCACAGCTTCTCGTGCTTGCCCACCACCTCGACCTCGATGAGGTTGGTGTTCCCCGCGCCCCGGGGTATGCCGGCGGTCACCACCACGCGATCCCCGACTCGGACGAACCCGGCATCCCTCGCCCGGTCAACAGCGTTGACGATCAACTCGTCCGTGTTCCGGCCCCGCGCGGCGAGCAACGCGTGGACGCCCCACACAAGGCTCAAGTATTTCAGTGTTGCCACATTTGGCGTCACTGCTACTAAGCGCGTCTTCGGGCGCTGCCTGGCGACTGCGAGCGCGGTGTAGCCGGTGCTGGTGGCGCTGATGATGGCGGCCGCGTTGACGTCGCGGGCGAGCCCGCAGGCGGCCTCGCTGATGCCGTCGGCGATGGTGTCGCAGGGCCAGGCGGCGCGCTCCGCCCAGCGCGCGTCGAAGTCGTAGACCGCCTCGGCGCGGCCGATCACATCGGCCATCACGCGCACTGCCTCGGTGGGATACTGACCGGCAGCGGTCTCCCCGGAGAGCATGACCGCATCGGTGCCGTCGAAGACCGCGTTCGCAACGTCGCTGACCTCGGCGCGAGTGGGCCTGGGGTTGCTGATCATGGACTCGAGCATCTGGGTGGCCGTGATCACCGGCTTGCCAGCGCGGTTGCACCTGCGGATGATGTCCTTCTGGAGCATGGGCACTTGCGCGAGAGGCAGCTCGATGCCCAGATCGCCGCGCGCGACCATGATGCCATCGGAGGCGGCGATAATGTCATCGAGCTCGCCGACCGCCTCGTGTTTCTCGATCTTGGACAGGAGGCGCGCGTCCGCGGCGGCCGCCTTCATCATCCGCCGAAGGGGCGCCAGGTCCTGGGGCTTGCGCACGAAGGACATCGCCACCCAGTCCACCTGGTGCTCGAGGCCGAATCGGAGGTCTGCGAGGTCCTTCTGAGTCACAGTGCGGATGGGGAGCGCGGCGTCCGGGACGTTGATCCCCTGATGGGACTTGAGGAGGCCGCCGACGGCAACGCGACAGGTGATGGCCGCTTTCGCGGAACGCAGGACCCTGAGCTCGATGTGGCCGTCGGAGAGGAGCAGGCGCTGGTGGGGCTGGGCCGCGCCGGCGAGCTCCGGGAGGGGCACGGGGATCTCGGAGGGCCCAGGGCGACCACGCAGACGCAGCGTGACCTCGTCCCCCTCGCGCAACTGCATGGCTCCGCCGGGCAGCTCGCCCGCCCGGAGCTTCGGGCCGGAGAGGTCCTGCAAGATACCGATGGGGCGGCCGATCTCGTCTGCGATGGAGCGGACGGCCTGGATCACCGCGGCGTGGGATTCGTGAGTGCCATAGGAGAAGTTGAGCCGCGCGACGTTCATGCCCGCCAGCGCGAGGCGGCGGATGGCGGCAGGGGAGGAGGTGGCAGGGCCGATGGTGCAGACGATCTTGGTGCGGCGGAGGGAGTCGTGGTGAATTCTCATTGCGAGGGCGCCTCGGTTGACGGAGTGAGGGGACATTGTAGCACGAGAGAGCGTGCGTTATAACCAGTGGGGCCGGGCAGAGGCGGCTTTGGCACTGAAGTACCGAAGCAACGGAACGGCGAGATGGCCACGGTCGTCGGGCTCTTGCCGTCGCCCTGCCTCCCTCGCAATGACAGCGGGAGGGAAGAGCAGGCTTCGCCCGCTTCGCGGGTTGCCGCTCACTTGTTCGCGACAGACCCACGCCACTGGACTGCTGCTTGGGGCAGGGGGCGTAGGGTGGCTGCGGAAGAGGCGATTCAGATTCGCACACGAGGTGGAGAGAATGAGGGCCGCGCTTTTTCCGACTCCTGGTGAGATCGAGATCGTGGAGAGGGAAACGCCGACGCCGGCGGAGTGGCACGTGGTGGTGCGGGTGGAGGCGTGCGGCGTGTGCGGCACCGATCTGCACATCTTCCAGGGGGAGTTTCCAGCGCGGTTTCCGCTGATCCCCGGGCACGAGTTCGCCGGGGTGGTGGAGCAGGCCGGGCAGGGGGTCTCGGCACTGCGGCCGGGCGATCGTGTGGTGATTGACCCCAACATGAACTGCGCGTCGTGCCGCCCGTGCCAGCGTGGCCTGACTCACCTCTGCCGCAATCTGATCGCCATCGGGGTGTCGGCGGACGGCGGCTTCGCGACGCACTGCAGCCTTCCCGCTCGACAGGCGTACAAGATGCCGGCGGATATGTCGTTCGAGGTGGGCGCGATGGCAGAGCCGGTGGCGTGCTGCGTGCATGGAATCGAGCGCGCCCAGATCCGGCCGGGGGAGGTGGTGGTGCTGCTGGGCGCGGGGCTGATCGGGCTGGTGATGCTGCAATTGGCGCTTCTGCGCGGCGTGTCGGTCGCGATCGTGTCTGAGCCCGACGCGGAGAAGAGGGCGATGGCGACGGCGTTCGGGGCTGCCGAGACGGTGGACCCGACGACCCAGGACCTGACCGAGGTGGTCCATAAGGAGACCGGGGGCTCGGGGGCTGACGTGGTGATTGACTGCGTCGGCGGGGCGCAGACGTCGCAGCAGGCGGTGGGGATGGCCGGCGAGGGGGCGCGGGTGCTGCTGTTCGGCGTGGCGCCGCCGGATGCCGAAATCCGGGTGAAGCCCTATGACATCTACGCGCGAGAGATCGTGATCACGGGGAGCTTCATCAACCCGTTCACGCATGGGGCGGCGCTGCGGCTGCTGGCATCGGGGCGGGTGAAGGTGTCGGAGATCATCAGCCATCGCATGGCGCTGGATGATGTGCCGAAGGCGATTGAAATGCTGGCCGCGCGGCAAGCGCGGAAAATCATCGTGGAGCCGCAGCGGGAGGAGGGGTAAGGCCAACTGCAATCCGCAGATCACCCAGATGGGCGCAGATGCGGCGGGCGTGTCCGCCACGGCGGATCTTCGAAGAATGCCTGCTCTACAAGCCGGCGGCGCGGTGAACTAACCGAGCAGTCGCCGCGTCCAATCTTGGCAGCAATACCTCGTCCGGGAAGCTCAATGGGCCAGGATATCGTCGCCATCGCCGAGCGGCTGTTCAAGGCGTTGATCTTCGTTCCATGCACGGCGTTGATCGGCTGGTGGATACTCAGCGGCTGGCTGGACAATACGCTCACGTTCGGCGAGGCGGCAGTCGCCGTGACGCTGCTGGCGGGGGCATTCGCGCTGGGCGTGATCTCCATCGTGTCCGGTGGCTGGGGGTTCCTGGGCATCCTGGCGTTCATCTACCTGGCACTACTGTCGCTGCTGGTGTGGGAGTACCTCTACTGGCGACGGAAGGAGCGGCAGCACCTGTTCGCGGAGATCGAGAGATACCAGGAGGCGATCGTCCGTGACCCCCGCAATGCCGCGGCGTACTCGTTCCTGGGGAAGACGCACCTGGCGCTGCGGCAGCCCGATGAGGCTGTGTCGGCGCTGGAGCAGGCGCTGGCGCTAGACCCGGAGTCGCACACGGACCGGAGCATGATGGTGCAGGCGCGGGAGATGAGGGCGCGGCAGGCGGCGCGAAAACGGCCATAATCCGCATACTACACAGGTAATCGCAGATTGGAATAGCTAACCACAGAAACAGCGCACCTGTGGGCTCACCTCACCTCAATCTGTGGGCCGGCGGGCACGGTCTTGTCGGCCTCCGATCCGGGGACGGGGGTGGCGATGCCCGGGAGGAGGGCCCGCCGCAGGGTGACGAAGACGTCAATGCCGCGCTGGCGCTTCTCGGTCGGCTCGCCGTCCCCGTGCGCGATGAGCTTGACGGTTGACATCATCTCGAGGTCGAGCTGGAAGAGCCCGTCGGCGGAGATCCAGGTGGCGCGAAACAGGTCCAGCGCCTCCTTCTTCTCATACCGCCTGATCCATTGGGGCGCCCCCTCACGAAGCAGCCTCCACCCGTCCGGCTCGAGCTTCCGCTGGTAGAATGTGTAGACCGACAGCGACGGGTAGTCCTCGCCCAGGTGGAACCAGTACTTGCGTAACCCCAGGTTGGGCGCCTCCTGCTCCGGGGCGGACTCGGTGCCGGGATAGTGGATCAACTGCGGCTCGATCTTCACCTTACCGGCGGCACTGGTTCGCTGCCACTTGCTCACGACAGACATGAGCAGAACCCAGCCGATGATGACGATGCCGAGGACTATGAACAACTCGCGGCGGAGGGTCATTGCGCTAACTCCTGCTGCGGCGACTTTCGCTGCACGGACTTCGCCCCGCCGATGAGGAAGAGGAGGCCGAGGACGGCGAGGAAGATGCCACATACAAGATAGATACCCCGCTGCACGGGAGGTGAGAAGAGGGAGCGGCCGGCGGCCAGGGCGATGGAGACGGCGGAGTACCAGGTGATGTCGGAGAGGATGTGGCCGGTGAAGTAGGTGACGCCGCCGTCAGGGCCGCGCTGGGTCGCCCACCCGACGTGCGCGACGCCGATAGTGGCCCACCAGAGCCACCAGTACGGGTTCGCCATGCTCATGACGCCGCCGAGCACGACCAGGTGCAACCAGCCGGTCGCGGTCTCGCCGACGTTCCTGCGGAGGTCCTCGACAGGGGTTTGCACGGTGAGGTAGCCGAGGTAGAGCAGGACGATGCCGCCCACAATGCCGATCATCCCGCGGATGACGGGCGAGCGGGCGAACTTGATGAGGCCGGTGGTGAGGAGCACGACGGCGGCGAGCTCGAGGATGCCGTGGCCGATCATCATGATGGGGCCGGCAATCCACCCGAAGCGCACCGAGTTGGTGACGACGACCGCGAGGAGCGAGCCCGGGACCACCGCGCCCGAGAAGCCGGTGGCGAGGGCGATGCCAAAGATGACCGGGATGGTGAGCCGGGTGGGCAGGGATAGGCTCATTCCTGGATCAGCTCCAGGTTGGCTCGGGGGACTCGTACCTGATCCCCGCGGTCGAGCTTCACCATGGCGATGCGGACCCTGGATTCAGTCTCGACTTCGGTCAAGTCGGAGGGCAGCGCGCTGACCCGGCCGAGGGCGCCGAAGTGCGGCTCGCGAATGACGCGGACGCGCGCCCCGACCTCGAGTATCTGCGCGGGCGGGGCCTCGGGGGCGCTCGCGCCTGCCACCTCACGGGTGACGATGATTTCGGGCCGGATGACGCCGGCGCGAATCTGGGTGGCGCCATCAATGGAGGCGAGTTGCCCCTGAAGGGAGGAGAGCAGCTCCCAGGTGCGCCGCGCCATGGGCAGCTCGCCGAAGCCCTCGGTGACGATAAGGGTCATGGGCACTGCCTCCTGGCCGGTGATGGCGACGCCGATGTCGTAGCCGACGTACTGGCGCAGCGCCTGGTCGTTCACCGCGCCCACGACAAGGCCCGAGGCGCCTGCCTCGGCGGCGCTGGCGATGGCGGCACCGTCTGCGCCGGAGCCGGCGATGAGCACGCAGCCCTCGCAATCGGTCAGGGCGTCGGCCCGGAGCGGCTGCTCGGGGCCCTCGGTCGCCACGCGGACCCGCCCTCGCCTCTCGCCGCCCACGCCAAAGATGCCCTGGATGAGCGCGCCGCGGGCCTCGATGGCAGCGCCCTCTCCCTCAATGATCTCGGCGACACGGCCGGCGATGTGAGCCATCACCTCGACGCTCTTGGGCCGCTCGCGGAGGCGCACATACCCCGAGGTGGCGCTGATCTCCTCGACGGCGCCGGCGATGGGGGAGCGCACATCGCTCTTGAACAGCCCCCAGAGGCCCTGGGTCCGAGCGACCACGTCGCCGGGGTGCACTTCGTCGCCAGGGCGCTTCACGAGATACTGCTCGAGCTCGTTCGGCTCGACGTGCAGCATCTGGGCGGCGCGGAGGACGTGCATGTCGCCGGGCAATTCGGCGCGCGCGACAACGGTCTCCGCGCCGACGCTATCGCCGGGTCGCACCAGCACCTCGCCGCGCATGGGCAGCCTCCGGGTCTGGCGGAGGATGGTATCGGCGGCTATTCGCAGGCCTGGAGTGTAGGCGACGGGCATGGTCAGTCCACCTCCGGCATGGCGCCCGCGGCGCGCAGCCAGTCTGCGAGCCTGGTGACGCGCGTCTGGTCGTCGGCAGGAAGCTGCAGCGGCCTGCCGCGGCCGTCGAGGGTGACGCCCACTGCGCCGCCAGTGATGCGGCCGGTCCATCGGCGGCCGTTCCCCTCGCCGACGTCGAGCCCACGGCGGGGCTGGAGGGAGGCGTTTACGCTGTGCTCGGCGGCCAACGCGATGCGAGCCAGCTCTCCGCCCCGCAATTCGCCGCGCTCTTCGCCGATCTCCCACTCGAGCAGGACCTCGCCGTCTCGCGCCTTGCCGACGGGGGCGATCACGGCGCCAAGCGGGATGAGACAGTCTCGCCTGAAGACCTCCATGGCCGCGTCGGGCATGACGGAGGCGAGGACGCCGAGCTGAGGCATCATGAAGATGGAATCAACCGCCAGCCTGGTGACTCCCTGCGGCTCGAAGGCGTCAATCATCATCATGGCCGCCTGGGCGCGGCGGGGGGCGTGAGAGAGAATGCCGCCGCTGCCGATGATGAGGCCGAGGGACATCATGTCGACGAGGGTCCCGCCGCCCGCGGTCTGGGTGAAAACGTCGGCCATGGTGCGCGCCTGCTGCACGCCCTTCAGACCCGAGGCGAGCGCGCCGTGGTGGGCGAGCGCCAGCCGGAGCGCCTCTCGGGCCACCGCTTGCTCGATCAGGAGGTCATCCACGGTCTGCGGGATGGTCGTCGGCCGGATCATCTTGTTGCGGAGACGGTTGCGCAGGTCGTTTTCCGCGATGGAGGCCGGGATCCAGCGCCTGATCCCTGCCGCGCCGGCCTCCGCGAGGACGTTGCAGACGCTGTAGCTGAGCCCGAGGTTGGCCGAGACGGTGCGGTTGAACTGGTCGCCGAAGACGGAAAAGACGTCGGTGGTGGCGCCTCCGATGTCCACTGCGAGGACGTCGGCACTTTCATCTTTGGCCGCGAACTGAACCATTTCGCCAACGGCGCGGGGGGTGGACATGATGGGCGCGCTAGTCCACGTCAACAGCTTGTCGTAGCCGGGCGCCTGGGCCATCACGTGATCGAGGAAGAGGCGGTGGATGGACTCGCGAGCCGGGCCTAGGTTCTCGCGCTCCAACTGGGGCCGAAGGTTCTCGGCCGTGAGCAGATGGATGCGATCGCCGAGGATCTCCTTCACTCCCTGCAGGGCGGCGGTGTTGCCGGCGTAGATCACGGGGAGCTTGAAGCTTCGGCCGAGGCGAGGATGGGGGTCGGCCGCAACCAGCAACTCGGCGGCGTCGAGGAGGTGCTGCACGGTCCCGCCTTCGGTGCCGCCGGACATGAGGATCATGTCAGGGCGGATGGCGCGGATGCGGGCGATGCGCTCGTGATCGGCGCGGCCGTCGTCAACCGCGATGACGTCTATGACGATGGCGCCGGCGCCCAGCGCGGCCCGCTGGGCGGACTCGGCGGTCATGGTCTTGACCACGCCGGTGACCAGCATCTGGAGGCCGCCGCCCGCGCTGGAGGTGGAGAGGTAGAGGTCGGCGCCGCGGTTCTGTGAGGAGGGAGTGTGAACGCGGTCCTCGTCGAGGAACTGGCGGCCGGTGAGTTCCTCCAGCTCGCCCACGGCGTTTCGCACGCCGACAGTGACATCATCGAATGGGGCTTCGACGGTGGTGGGGGCCTCGCCCCGGCCGAGGAGGCGGTAGCCGCTGTCGACGCGCTCGATCAGTATCGCCTTGGTTGTGGTGGAACCGCAGTCGGTGGCGACGATGCGGGAGACATCAGGCATGATGTAGGGATGATAGCATGGGCTGTTTCCGGGGGTCAATCAGCGGAGGCTTCAGGGCTCGAAGTGAGGAGGGAGCGGGCTGCGGCCGCTAGCAGGTTGCGGCGCGCCTGGTGGCGCGGCCGCGAACCCGTTCGCTTCGCTCAGGGCAGGCTCTACGCCACTGGGGAGGACTGGGCAGCGGGCCGGAGGCGGGTCCTGCGACAGGCTGCCAGAGCGGAATCCTGCGGCGAGGCAGCAGGAGAATGGCGGGGGCCTGTGCAAATACTGGTGCCGTGACCGGGGAAAAACTGGACGGACCGAAGTTCACAGAAATCACCATTCTCGTGCATCCGGATGTTGTCGAGGGCCTGTCTGATATCCTCTTGACGCTGGGCGCGAGGGGAGTGGCAGAGGAACGCCGGCTGCTGGCGGTCCGCATTTCCGCGTATCTCCCCGAGAGCGAGAACCTCGAGGAACAGGTCAAGCTCGTGAGGGCGCGGTTGTCGGCCCTCGAGGCCCAGGGACTACGGATCGGCCCCGGCACCATCGGCATTCGCACCCTGGGCGCGGAGGCGTGGAGCGAGTCCTGGAAGGACCATTTCCAGGTACAGCAGATCGCGCCCAGCCTGGTGATCGCGCCGAGCTGGGAGAACTACCAGGCGAAGCCCGGGGAGAGCGTGGTGGTACTCGACCCGGGGGCAGCATTCGGGACCGGCGGGCACGGGACCACGCGGCTGTGTCTGCGGGGGTTGGTGGAGCACATTCGCCCGGGCGACCGGGTGGCTGATGTGGGGTGCGGGAGCGGGATTCTGGCGGTCACCGGGGCGATTCTGGGCGCGTCGGAGGTGATCGCGACGGACAACGACCCGAGCGCGCTGACGGTGGCCCGGCAGAACGCGCGGAGAAACGGGGTGGCCGATGTGGTGAAGGTCACTCAGGGCGACCTGCTACCGGCCGAGGCGGGGCCATTCGACCTGATCGTGTGCAACATCGTGGCGAACGAGGTGATCCGGCTCGCAGGCGGGCTGCGCAGCCTGCTCGCGCCGGGTGGGCGGTTCATCGGCTCCGGGTTCCTGATCACCAGCGTCCCCATGGTGGAGGATGCACTGGTGCGCGCGGGGCTCGAAACGTTGGGAGCGCTGAGCGAAGAGGGGTGGGCGGCGTGCGTGGCGGTGAGGCCGAGGCTGCGGAGGCATTGACGGAGCGGCGCTTCGATGCTATCATTTTGATAGCATAGGGAGGGAGGAGCCTGAGATGCCTGACCTGCTCGTGCGCGGCGTGCCGAAAGACACGGTAGATGCCCTGAAGAAGCGAGCCCAAGAGCACGGACGCTCTCTCCAGCAGGAAGTAAAGATGATCTTGCAGGCGGCAGGCGAACCGCGGCTCGATTACGCTGAGAGAGTGAAGCGGATGCGGGAAAAGATCGCGCGATATGCGCCTCACCAGACCGATTCCGTGTTACTCGTCCGTGAGGATCGCGAGCGGTGACGGAGTACGTGGTTGACGCCAGCGTTGTCGCCAAGTGGCATTTCCCGGAGCAGTCGGCGGAGCGCGCGGCCACGCTCCTTGACCAGATGACGTCAGGACGGGCGCGGCTCTCGGCACCGGACCTCATCATCTGTGAGTTCGGCAATCTGGTACTCAGGAAGGTCCGTATCCGCGAGGTAGCCGGCGAAGATGGGGAGATGATCTTCGCTGACTTCCTCTCGGCTCCACTTCACTTCACGCCTTCACCGGACCTCGCACGCGCCGCGTTCGCCGTCGCACAGGCAGTGGGGTGCAGCTTCTACGATGGTCTCTACGTAGCTCTCGCAGAGATCTCAGGGGCGCCTTTGGTGACGGCCGATCTGAAGCTGCTGAACCAGTTGGCCGGGACCGGGCTGTCCGAGGTCGCCGTTGCCCTCGACGACGTCGATTCCTGATGCTCTCCTCCCTGGGCGTAGACATTATCGAGATCTCACGCATCCGTGATGCCCTCGGCCGCCGGGCCGGCATAGCGGCGCGGCTGTTCACCGGGAGGGAGCGGGAATACTGTGAGCGGCGGGCGGATGCCGCGCCGCACTACGCGGCCCGATTCGCGGCGAAGGAGGCGACGGCCAAGGCGATCGGACGATGGCTCCGGTGGCAGGATGTGGAAGTGCTGAACGACGAGGGGGGCAGGCCGTGCTTGCGGCTGACAGGAGAAGCGGCCGCGCTGGCGCATATTGCGGAGGGCGGTCGCTTGCTCGTCTCCCTGTCGCACAGCCGGGACTATGCCGTCGCTTGCGTCGCGCTGATTCTGCCCGAGCACGTCCGCCCTGAGGGAAGCCCGACCCATCCGGGGGTGTGGACGTGAAGATCGTCACTGCGGAGCAGATGCGGGAGCTGGACCGGAAGGCGATCGAGGAGCGGGGAATCGCGGGCCTGGCGCTGATGGAGAACGCGGGCCGCGCAGTAGCTGACGCCGCTTACCGGATGACGGAGGACGTCCCCGAGCGGCCGATCGCGATCGTGTGCGGCCGCGGGAATAACGGGGGCGACGGTTTCGTCGCGTCGCGGCATCTGGCGGACATGGGCCGTGAAGTTCGCGTCGTGCTGGCCGCGGCGCGCTCGGAGGTGAGCGGGGACGCGAGGGATAACCTGCTGCGGCTGGAGACGTCGGGCATCGCGCTCGACGAGATCCAGGATGCCGAGGCGGCCGGCCAGCTCATCACCCACGCCGGCCTGATCGTGGACGCGCTCCTGGGCACCGGGCTGTCGGGGAAGGTGCGCGGACTGATTGGCAAGCTGATCGAGGCGATCAACGACTCGGGCAAGCCGGTCCTGGCGGTGGATATCCCCTCGGGGCTCGACTCCGACTCGGGCGAGCCACTCGGGATGGCGGTTCGAGCCAAAGAGACCGTGACGATGGGGCTGCCCAAGCTCGGCCTCATCCTTCACCCGGGCGCGGACTACGCCGGGAGGCTCACGGTCGCCGACATCGGCTTCCCATCGGACCTGGTGGCCGAGTCGCAATCTGCGGGCGACCTCACCGATCCGCAGTGGGTGCGGATGCTGCTGCCGGAGCGGGCGAAGAGCGCGAACAAGGGCGACTTCGGCCGGGTGCTGGTGATCGCGGGATCGGCGGGGATGACCGGCGCGGCGTGCCTGTGCGCGGAGGCCGCGCTGCGAGTGGGCGCGGGGCTGGTGACCGTGGGATGTCCGGCGAGCCTGAACGATATCCTGGAGGTGAAGCTGACAGAAGCGATGACGCTGCCGCTGCCCGAGACCTATCAGCGCAGCCTCGACACCCGGGCGCTCGCGCTGATACTGGAGCACGCGGAGGGCGCGACGGCGCTGGCGATCGGACCAGGGATCTCCCGCCAGCCGGAGGCGGCGGCGCTGGTGCGACGGCTGGTGGCCAGGGTCGAGCGGCCCATGGTGATCGACGCAGATGGCCTGAACGCGCTGGCGGAGACGTCTGTGCTGCTGGAGGGCGAGCACGCGCCGGCCGTGCTGACTCCACATCCCGGCGAGATGGGGCGCCTGATGGGGGTGGCGACGGAGAAAATCCAGGCGCGGAGGGCGTATTTCGCAGAGGCCGCAGCAAATCGTTTCCATTCCGTGATAATACTAAAGGGGGCTTATAGCCTCATCGCGGAGCCGGGCCGCCACCTGGCGGCGAACCCGACGGGGAACCCCGGGATGGCGACCGGTGGAACGGGCGATGTGCTCACTGGCACGGTGGCAGGGCTGATCGCGCAGGGCCTGCTGCCGTTCGAGGCTGCAGCCGCCGGCGCGTACCTGCATGGGCTGGCGGGCGATATCGCCGCCCGGCGAGTGGGCGAGGCGAGCTTGATCGCAGGCGATGTGGTGGCAGCCCTGCCGCAGGCGATCTGCCAGACACTATCGGGGGTTGAGAACGGTGAAGAGCTGTAGCTCCTGGCGTCGAGAGACCGTGCTGTGACCGCGCCGACGACATCGGGGATCGCCCAGGCAATCTTATCCGCCATCCTCCTGGTCGGCATGCTCCTGCTGTATCTGCGCCGGTTCGCGGCGCCGCGGCGGTGGGTGCTGGTGGCGCTCGGCGTCTGCGTCCTGGACCAGGCCGCGAAGGCGCTGGTGATGGGGAACCTGGGGCGGCAGCAGGTGTCGCTGCTGGGCGGACTGCTGCGGGTGTCCTACGCCGAGAACTGGGAGCAGGGCTTCGGGGGCACGTTCTCCTACCTGCTCCTCGTCACCGCGGTCTGCGTGAGCGCGCTGTTCTTCCTCTACGCGAAGCTGTCGAAGACGAGCTACCGCATGTCCGTCCTCGCGGAGGTGGGCTGCGCGCTGATGATCGGGGGCTACCTGGGAATCCTGCTCGATCGCATCCGGCTCGGGTTCGTGGTGGACTTCCTGGAGCTCGGACGGGCCAATGCGTTCGTGTACAATATCGCCGACCTCGCGGTATTTGTGGCAGTTGCGCTGCTGGCTGCCCGTGCTCTACAATTCATGGGAGAAGCACGAGGGAGGCGAATGCGCCTGCAGGACGACGTGCTGCCGCGCTAGCGGCCCTTCTGCGCGAGAGGTCGGAGAGGATGCGCCGCCAGGACGAGCTGTTGTGATAGGGGACCCCACCGAACTTGGCCGACGAGTTGCCCGCCGCTTCATCGTGAGGGGCGTGCGGCCGGCCGTTCGCGACCTGGCGGCCCAGATGGGGATCACGATCGCGGAGCGGCCCGCTCCGCCGCCGGCCCAACCGGACCTGCGGAGCGAGTATCAGCAGAACCCGCCGTGCATCATCCTGTACCGCGATACAATTGACATGCTCGCGGGCGCGGTGCACGCGAACCAGCGGTTCGATATGATGGCGTGCGACCTCGATGACGTGCACATCGCCCACGAACTGTTCCATCACTTGGAGTCGGGCGAGCGATTCGGGCCGCTGCGGAACGACGAGGTAGAGGCGGCCGCGCACGGATTCGCGCAGGCGCTGCTCGACCTCTGCTTCCACCCGGACGAGCTATCGGGCTGTGACCTCGGCGCAGGCAGCGGGTGACCCAGTGATGCTCGCATACAGAAGCAACGGCGGGAGGGGTCCCGTGCCCGGAGGCGGCGCGACTTGTCTGCATTCCGCCGTTGCTTCATCGGGCGGAATGCCGTAGTCCGCAATCCTGTGTCGCTGCGCCCGGGCATTCCCGGGGCGCGGAACACCCGCGGCCTACGTCTGCTCGCCAGCCTGACGGACGAAGTTGAGGCGCAGGTCGGTGAGCAGGTTCTGGTAGTCGCGGGCCTCCTGTCCCTGCACGCTGGGGAGTAGCTTCTCGACGACAAACGCGGTGACGTCAATGGCCGTACGCGCCTGCTCGATGTCCTTGTGCAGCTTGCCCGTGAAGGGATCGGGCTGGAGGCCCAGCATCTGCCAGGCGGCGCTGGAGAACTGGGCGACCGAGGCGCGCAGCACCATGTAGACGTCGAGGGGCCGCAGGTCGCCCTCGCCCGGCTCCCCGGCTTCGGCGGCGGGTGATTGTGCGTGCTCAGCCTGGTCGGCGGCGGGCTCGGGCTCCGCCGACTCGCCCTTCACT
>Ga0315280_10008734_pt1 | contig 13210 bp, 12 predicted proteins | sample YL17G06_40_MG_FD_203697 | JGI IMG/M metagenome (GOLD analysis project Ga0315280, IMG submission 203697) | Sediment microbial communities from Yellowstone Lake, YNP, Wyoming, USA - YL17G06_40 | ecosystem: Environmental > Aquatic > Freshwater > Lake > Sediment | place: USA: Wyoming | collected...
CTTCGGCTACGAAGGCTGAATCGTCGCCCGCGAAGGCGGATTCCTCGCGGAGTCTACCCTGAGCGAAGCCGAAGGGCTCGGAATGACATTTTCCTTACCTTGCGCATAATCCGGGTTTAAGCCGCGTGTATCGTGACTGACGCGGCTTTGCCGCGTCAGTGGTGGCCCAGGCGGCTAGGCCCTTCGGGCCGCCGTGGCGGTCGGGAGACCTAGCCACAAGAGTGCCTGGGCTCCATGGGGGCAGCGACCGCCTCGCGCTGGCGCAATGCCGACGTTCCGTCACACCCGCCATCCCCGGCTTCTTTTCAACCCACAGGCCCTGTGCTATAATCCCCCGGACATGGCGCGCTATCGGGTGGGCCTGATCGTGGCGCTCGATTTCCCGACGCTGGGCGAGGCGGTCGCGGTCGCCGAGAAGCTGGCGGGCGGTGCGCCGCCTGCGGGCCCTTCGACTGCGCTCAGGGCAGGCCCCGTCGCCATGTTCAAGGTCGGGCTGGAGCTATTCAGCGCCGAGGGCCCGGCGGCGCTGCGCGCGATTAGCGATATCGGTGGCCCGGTGTTCTACGACTCGAAGCTGCACGACATACCCAACACTGTCGCCGGAGCCGCCGCCGCCATTACCGCCGCGCGCGTGGCGATGTTCAATGTGCACGCCGCGGGGGGAGCCGCGATGATGGAGGCGGCAGCGCGGGCTGCGGCGCAGAAGGCCGCGGAGTTGCACGCGCAGCGCCCGCTGGTGCTGGGCGTCACGGTGCTGACCAGCGTCGACGAAGAGGGATTGCGCGACATGGGCGTGGCGCGACCGATGCGCGAGCAGGTGGTCGCGCTGGCGCAGGCGGCGCAGGCGGCTGGGCTCGATGGCGTGATCGCTTCGCCGCGAGAGATCGCCGACGTCAAGCAGGCCTGCGGCCGGGGCTTCCTGGTGGTCACGCCTGGTATACGCCCGGCGTGGGCGGCCCTGGGAGACCAGAAGCGGGTGATGACGCCAAGCGAAGCGGCGCAGGCCGGCGCCGACTACATTGTGGTGGGCCGGCCGATCACGCGGGCGCCGAACCCGGCTGAAGCTGTCGAGCGCATCGCGCAGGAACTGGCGGCGGCGTGACGAAGCAGCCTGGCGGCGAGTGAGGAGACGCGTCGCCGCTGGCGGTAGGGGCACGGCATGCCGTGCCCGTACATGCGGCGGAACCTGGAGCGGGCCCGGGGCTCCCAGGAAAGCGGGGGCGGCGGAAATGCGCGACGAAGTCGAGCGACTCATAGGCACGCGCATCGACGACCTGGTCAAGCTGGAGCTCGCGCTCTACTTTCAGCAGCATCCCGCCTTCGTGGATCGCCTGGAGGGCATCGCCCGCCGGCTTGGGCGCGACCCACGAGTCGTGCAGGACGCGCTGTCCGGGCTGACGGAGTGCGGGCTGCTAGAGTGTTTTGAGCTAGGCAGCGGCAAGTACGTCCTCTACAGCTACACGCGCGACACCGGCATGCGCACGCTCATGGATGGCCTCAGCGCGGCCTATCACGACGATCCCGCCGAGCGCACCGCAATCGTGAAGCGCCTCATGGGGCTGCAGCGATAGGCTGAGGGGACTGTCCAGGGGACAGCCCCCTTCTGAGGACGGCCCTTTGTAGGGCGCGCATTGTCGGGCGCGTTCCCACGCGCGCCGAATTCGCGCAGATGGCGACAGTCCCCTTTTTCCGACGCCGGTAGGGGCACGGCATGCCATGCCCCTACGAGGCCATCATAGGGCACCGTCGCTATCTCGGCGGCCATCAACTGAGGTCCAGCTCGCCCTCGGCGGCCAGGCGGTTGATGCGCGCAAGCTCCTCGGGCCGCCCGACATCGGACCAGAACCCCTCGAACTCCGCGCCGCGGACATCGAAGCCCATGTCCACCATGCGGCCGATGCCAACCGGCAACTCGTACTCCCCGCGCGGCGATGGTTCCAGCGCCTCCAGCACCGGCCACACCGTGGGCGCAAGCACCATCACGCCAGCGTTGTTCCATTTCGTGGTCGGGGCGCCGCGCGCCGGCTTCTCGATGATTCTGGTGATGCGGTCGCCCTTGCGATAGACCGCGGCGCCCTCCCACGGGTCGTCAACCGGGTTGAGACCGAGGAGGGCGTCGCATGGGCTGGCCTCGAATGCGGCCAGTAGCTTGCGGTAGTTGCGCCGGGCGCTCAGAATGTCGCCAAAGCTCATCACGAACGGCTCTGCGGGAAGCTGCGCGCGAGCGCGCAAGGCGGCTTCGGCGGTACCGCTTTGCTGTTCCTGTCGGCAGTAGCCGATGTCCACTCCGATGCTGGCGCCATCGCCGAAGCATGCCTCGATCTGTTCGCCCAGGTAGCCGATGACGATTACCGCGCGGCTGATGCCGACGCTGCCGAGCCCGGTCAGGACGTGCTCCAGGATCGGCGCGCCGGCAATCTCGAGCAGCGGCTTCGGGCAGTCATCAGTCAGATTGCCCATGCGCGTGCCCTTGCCAGCGGCGAGTATCAGGGCATGAGTGACCATATCCGTTGCCGCAGCCGAGGTCGGCCGCTGCAAGCGTGGCGCTAGACGAAGATGCCTGGTGGCGACAATTGGGCCGTCGTTCCGCCGTCAGCGTAGATCGTCTGCCCCGTGATGTAGCTCGACTGATGAGAGAGCAGGAAGGCGACCACCGCCGCTATTTCGGCTGGGGTGCCGGATCGCCGCAAGGGGATATGGGGGTGACGCAGGGTCTCCTCGGTGATTTCCCGGTCGCGGGAGCGAACACCGCCGGGGGCGACGCCGTTCACGCGGAAGCCGGCCGGCGCGAGCTCGATCGCCATCGCGCGCGTCATCGATTCCTGCGCGGCTTTCGCGGCGTCATAGGGCAGCCCGGGCAGATGGGCACGCTGAGCCCCCACCGATGAGATGAAGACGATGCCGCCGCGCCCCTTGTCGCGCATCGCCGGCACAACCTGCCTAGCCAGCAGATACCCGCCGCGGCAGGCCGTCGCAAAGGTTTGCTCCCACGTCTCGAGCCTCAGGTCGTCGACCCCGGCGAAGCTCATGTTCATCGCGTTGTGAACGAGGGCGTCTACTGGGCCTAGAGCCCTGACGACGGACTCCATGAGCCGTGCAACCTGGTCGGGTTGACCGACGTCGCACGCGCACGTGAACGCCTTGCCTCCTCGGGACTCAAGCAGGCGCACCGTTTCAGCCAGCCGGTCCGCATTCCTGCCGCAGATGGCAACCTTCATGCCCTCCGCGGCGAGGCGAAGGGCAATGCTGCGACCGATCCCGCTGCCGCCTCCCGTGACCAGGACGACCTGACCGTCGTGGTCAGTGAAGCAGGGCAGTTTCTCAGCCAGGTTGGCGACGTCAAACGACATGCGGGCTCCTATGGTCGCGCGGCCGTGCCGTCGGGGCGTCGCGTGAGCGTCCACGAATCCGGGCCGGCAAATGGCGGATGCTGCGCAGCTTTCTCTTCATCCAAGTCGACGCCCAAGCCCAACCGCTCGTTAGGATACATGTAGCCGCCGCGCACCTCGGGGCAGCCGGGGAATACCTCCTGCTCCGCATCGGTGAAGCCGCTGAACTCCTGCACCCCGAAGTTAACGCACACCAGGTCGAGGTGCAGGTTGGCAGCGTGCCCCACCGGCGACACGTCGCCGGGGCCGTGCCACGCGGTGCGAACGCCGAACGCCTCGCCCATGGCGGCGACCTTGCGTGCCGGGGTAATGCCGCCCATCTCGCTGATGTGCATGCGCATGAAGTCTATCAGCCGGTTGGTGATGAGCGGCGTCCATTCGCGCGGGTGGTTGAACAACTCGCCCATCGCGATGGGCGTGGTGGTCTGGGAGCGGATCATCTGAAACCACTCCAGATCCTCTGGCGCCAGCGGGTCCTCCAGGAAGTATAGCTTGTACGGCTCCAATGCTTTGGCGAGACCGACGGCATCGATCGGTGCCAAGCGCTCGTGCACATCGTGCAGCAGCTCGACATCGAAGCCCAACTGCGAGCGAAGGTGATCGAAGAGCGCCTCGACGCTGAGCGCGTACGCTCTGGGGTCATAGTAGCTGCCCGGCAGCGCCTGCTCGGGCGCGGGTCGGGGAGGGCGCTCGGTCAGCTCGCCGCGAATGCGACCCAGGCCGCGCGGCGCCGCGTCGGTGGACAGGAAGCTCCTCCATCCCCGGCCGCCATAGCCGCCCATCTGCACCCGCACGTACTGATAGCCCTGTTCGACGAAGGCGCGGACGCGGTCCTCGACCTCCTGCGGATCGCGTCCGTCGGCGTGACGGTAGACAACGGCGCCCTCGCGGCACTTGCCCCCGAGAAGCTGGTAGAGCGGCATGTCCGCACGCTTGGCCTTGATATCCCATAGGGCCATGTCAACGCCGGAGATCGCGTTGTTCAGCACCGGGCCATTGCGCCAGTAGCTGTTCTGGTAACTGGTCTGCCAGATGTCCTCGATGCGGTCGGCGTCCTTGCCGAGAAGGAACGGTCGCAGATACTCGTCGACCGCGACCTTGACGGCAAGGGGCCGCTGGGTGAAGGTGGCGCATCCGAGGCCGTAGAGACCGGGTTCGGAAGTCTCGACCTTGACCACGACCAATCGGCTGCCCGACGGACAGGTCAGGATGGTGCGTACATCCCGGATGGTCAGCGTTGGCATTGCGCGCGCGAAACCTCCCTGCTGGGTCTCCAGGCGCCAGCGACCTTGGCGCAGCCGCGAACGCTCCATTCTTTGGTGGAACGGGCACATGTTCCTGCTGCGGGGCGGGACAGCGTGGCGCGGGGCGGCTCTAAGGCGTGCCAGGGCCGAACGGCTTGGACGGCTGCGCCTGCCGGGGGATGCTCCGTGCCAGCCCGCGTGCGCACGCGCTTCTGGCGCTCACGCCGGGTCCTCCGGGTATGTTCGTTTTCAGTGGGTGTGGTAACCCGACTGAGAACCCCTCTCCCTCTCAGGGCAACTTCGCCCGCCGACGCCTTCGTCCGCCGGAGCGGAACTGCCCACTTCGCCGAAGTAGCTTCGGCTACGAAGGCTGAATCGTCGTCCGCGAAGGCGGAAGCTGGGCTTCGATGCCCGCGAAGGCGGGAGAGGTCGAGTGAGGGTAGGATAGGCGGCCTTCCACCCTCACCTTAGTCCTCTCCCTCAAGGGAGAGGAGCCGCCTCGGTCACTCCCACTGTGCGCGAACATACCCCGGTCCTCCGATTTCCTTGACATGGTCGTCGGGGCATGATATTCTGGGCTTAGAGTTGCGACTTACATGCTGCTCGAGGCAGGCGAGATTGAGAGCGGGCCGCCGCGCGTTCCGGCGGCCCGCGTCAGTGATAAGGCGCAGGTTCCGCCAACCGCGGGAGCCGACGCTGCGACCGCGACCAAGCTGACCGTCATCATGCCGGTTTACAACGAGCGCGACACCGTGGCGAGCATCATCGAGCGGGTACGGCAGGTCCCTGTCGCCAAGGAGCTGATTGTCGTCGATGACGGCTCGACCGATGGCACCTCCGAAGTGCTCGATCAACTGGCGGGAGGCGAGGTGCGCGTCATCCACCAGCCGCGCAACATGGGCAAGGGGACGGCGATTCGCCGCGCTTTGTCCGAGACCACCGGCGAGGTGGTGATCATCCAGGACGCCGACGGCGAGTACGATCCCGCCGAGTACCCCAAGCTGGTGGCGCCGATCGTCGCCGGCGAGACGGCGGTGGTCTATGGCTCGCGCTTTCGCGGCCGCATCGAGAACATGCGCTGGCCGAACTACATCATCAACCGCGTGCTGGCATGGATGGTGCGCCTGCTCTATGGCGCGCCGCTGACGGATGAGGCGACGTGCTACAAGGTATTTCGGGCGGAGGTGTTGAAGTCGGTGCCCTTGGACTGCAAGCGGTTCGAGTTCTGCCCCGAGGTGACAGCGAAGCTGCTGAAGCGCGGCTATCGCATCCAGGAAGTGCCCATCACCTATCGCGCGCGCAGCAAGCGCGAGGGCAAGAAGATCAACTGGAAGGACGGAGTAAGCGCCATCTGGTCGCTTATCAAGTATCGGTTCGTCGGCTGACCGCAGATTGAGAGATTGGGAAATTGGGGACAGTTACCTATTTCCCCAAGGGTCTTGCGGCGCGCCTTCGGTCGCTTGCGAGAAATAGGTAACTGTCCCCGGCCGCGCCGCGTGCGCGGCGACGGCTGACAACGGTTTCGCTCTCAGGAGGACAACGTGCCCCGGATCAAAGCGGCGAAGAAGAGCCTGCGCAAATCCCGCGAGCAGCGCCGGCGCAACCAGGCGACGCAGTCGCGGGTCAAGACGGAGGTTCGCCGGGCGCGAGGCGCGATCGGCGCCGGCGGTCAGCAGATGGAGATGGCCCTGCGCCAGGCCTCGCGGATCCTGGACAAGGCGGCGTCCAAGGGCGCGCTTCACCCCAACGCCGTAGCGCGCAAGAAGTCACGGCTGGCGAAAGCGTCGCGCAAGGCGGTGGTCTAGCTCATCCGCCCGTCCACAGGGACGCCGGGGCGACCTCGCGCGCGACGCTCGAAGGCGAGACCGGAATACGCGAACCCTCGGCGGCGTCGCTAGTCGGCCGACCGGCGCACGAATACCAGCAGCCCCACCAGCACCGCGGCGCAGCCCGAGACCCAGAACAGCACCTTCCACAGCGTGTCCTGGCCCTCTCGGAACACGCCCACGCGCAGCGGCGCCATGTTGTTCAGATATTTCCGCAGCTTCTCGGTGGCCTCGGAGCCGATCTCGCCGCCGGACGTGTTGACCGCTTCCTGCGCCGCCGCCTGAAGCTCGTGCAGGGTCTTTCGGCTGTCCTCGATGCGCGACCAATCGGGCTTGCGCATGATGAACTTGAAGTACCCCACCCACTGCTTCTCCGAATCGAGTCGGCCCTCGCATTTCGTCAGCGCGTCAGCGATCGTGGCCGGGTCCTGCTCTCGCGCCGCGGCGTTGATATCAAACGCGAGCGCGCGCTCCGCCGCCCAGCCCGACATCACCGCCCAGTAGATCCCCGTAAACGCGGCAATCAGCAGCAGAAGCCAGAAGAGCTTGCCCACGCTCGCACCTCCTCCACTGCGGCGCGATCAACCAAGCGCCGGCAGCTCGGGCGGCTTAGGCGCCTCCGTCAGCACGCGGCAACCATCCTCGGTCACCACCACCAAGTCCTCGAGGCGAACGCCGCCCGCCTCCACTGTATATATTCCAGGCTCAACCGTCACCGTCATATGCGCGCTCAACGTCGATTCCTCGCTCGCGGTGAGGCGCGGCAGCTCGGCCGTCTCCAGCCCCACGCCGTGCCCCAGCCCATGGCCGAAGTATTCGCCGTATCCCGCCTCCTCGATCACCGCGCGCGCCACGCGGTCGAGGTCGCCGCAGCCCGCGCCGGCCTTGACTGCCGCCAGGCCCGCGGCTTGCGCCTGGCGGCACACCGCGTAGATCTCGCGCTGCGCCGGCTGCGCGCGCTTCACCGCCACCGTGCGCGTCAAGTCCGCGCCATAGCCCTGCCAGCGGGCGCCGACGTCAATCACCACCATGTCGCCCGCGGCCAGCTCGCGCGCGCCCGGCTCGGCATGGCACTGCGCCGAGCGCGCTCCGGAGGCGACGATAGGTGGAAAAGCCAACTCCGCGCCGCCTTCCTTCCTTATGAAATCCTCTGCCGCCAGCGCCAACTCGCGCTCGGTGACACCGACGCGCACCAACGCCATGACGCGGCTGACCGCGCCGTCGGTGATGGCGGCCGCGCGCTCGATGCAGTTGAGCTCAGCCGCATCTTTGACCACTCGCAGCTTCTCGACCAGGCCCTCCAGCGGCGCCAGCGCGATGCCATCGAGCTCGGCGGCGAGCTGCGCGTGGAGCTGATAGGTCAGGTGCGCGGTCTCGAATCCGACCGGCTGCCGTCCGCGCCGGCGGATCGCACCCGCCACACCGTCTACCCAGCGACGAATCTCGATAAACTCGAAATCGGGCGCTTGCTCGGCCGCTTGGTAACGATAGCGGAAATCGCTGATGAGGAACGCCGTGCTGCCATCGACGAGCAGCGCGCCGTAGGTGCCGGTAAACCCGCTGAGGTAGCGGATGTTGGCGCGCGCGGAGATCAGCGCCGCCTGCGCCTCGGTGGCGGCGAGCTCGGCGCGGAAGCGGCGGAGGCGATCGGCGAAATCGATCGTGGGCGTCATATGTGCGATCGCTCGACGATGGCCTTGGCGGCGCGCAGGGCGAGCAAGTAGCCCTCGGCGCCGAGGCCGATGATCTGGCCCTGGGTGGCGGGCGCGGTGACGGAGATGCGGCGGAAGTCGTCACGGACGAAGAGGTTGCTGAGATGCACCTCGATCGTCGGGATGCGCACCGCCAAGAGCGCATCGAGCACGGCGATGCTGTAGTGCGTCAGCGCGGCGGGATTGATGACGATGGCCTGCGCCCACTCCATGCAGTCGTGGATCGCGCGCACGATCTCGCCCTCGTGGTCGGACTGGGTGATGCGCAGCTCGAGCCCAAGCTCCTTGGCCATCTGGAGCAGCCGCTGGTTGAGCTCCTCCAGGGTGATGGCCCCATATATGTCCGGCTCGCGCTTGCCCAACAACCCCAGGTTGGGCCCATGGATCACCGCGATTTTGATCATGTCGCACCTCGTGCAGTGGAATGTTCCAGCAGGACTCGCAGCAGCCTGGCGTGCTAACCGGCCCTCGACATCTTCGCCAGCGGGCGAGCATGGTCCGGCGCATGGCCTACGCTTCTACCCCGCCCTCGCGTAGCGCCCGCGCGATGAAACTATCCATCACCGTGCCGCAGATCTGCCGCGGGTTGGCCGATAGTCTCTGCTGCGCGCGCTCCGCGGTCGCGCGCGCCGCGCGCCGCCGCGTCAACAGCAGCTCCAGGCACGCCGCGCCGGCGGCGCCGTAGTCGGCAAGCTTGTCCAGGTAAGGCGCAATCTCATCGAGCAGCCACGGGTTGCCCAGGGACGACGCGAGCTCGCGCTTGAGGCCGCGCATACGCGCGAGGTGCCGGCGCAGCGCGGCCGCAGCGTCGCCGGGCTCGCCGGCAGCGAAGCCCTTCCAGAATGCGGCGATGGCCGCGCTCAGCTCGGCCGATTCCCTTGCATACAGGAACGAGCTGGCGCAGTGCTCGGCGAAGTAGCGCAGCGCCGCACAGGCTCGCGGGCCGGCCTGCTGCATCAACGCCGCCTCCCAGGCTGACTCCGGCCGATACGCCGGCGGGTTCCACAGGTAATCCGCGATCGTGGCGAGCGCGATCTTCGACGCCTCGCCCTCGTTCATCGGGTTGGCGATCAGGCCGGCGGCGTGGTCGTGGAGGTCGCGGCTGCGATTCCGCAGCGGGCCCATGAACAGACGATTGCGGTTATAGTCATTGACCGGGTAGTTATCCCAGATGAGAGGCGGCCGCGCGATGGCGGCGCCGTAGGCATCGGCATCGCCGCTTGTGATGGTCGGGGTGCACACCTCCGCGCCGGTCCAGAACACCAGCACCTCTTTGCGCATGCGCTGCGCGATGGCTTGCAGGTAGGGCGTGCTTTTCGTGCCGGTGTAATCGGTCGGGCAGAAGATGAGCTGCGACCGGGGCGCCGTGCGCTCGAGGTAATCGCGCAGCCGGTTGGCAATGTGCGCGTGCGCCGCGCCCAGCGACGAGAACGCGCGCTTGTCCTGCGCATGGTGCAGCTCGGGCGGGATGTCATCGAGGCAGAGGGCGAACGAATCCACCCCCATCTCGCGCATCGCGTCCACCTTGCGGCACAGCGCGGCGAAGTCCCGGCGCGAGCTGTAGCGCATGCTCAAGCCGGGGCTGATGGCGAAGCAGAACCGGACCCCGTGTCGCGCGGCGGCGTCCACCAGTTGTCGCAGCTCGCGCAGCCGCCGGCCGCTGTACGGCTCGCGCCATCGCTCGCGGTGGAAGGGGTCATCCTTCGGCGCGTAAACATAGCAGTTGAACTTGTAGAGCTCGAGGAAATCGAGCAGCCGCAGGCGCTCCTGGTGGCCCCAGGGCGGGCCGTAGAAGCCCTCGATCACGCCGCGTAGGGTTAATGCCGGGTGGTCGGCGATGCACGCCTCGCGCAGGCTGGCCGGGCGGTGCGCCGCCTGCGAGTCGGCGCGCTGCACGACGAGCTGACGCAGAGTGGCGAATCCGTGGCGCACTCCCTCGCGCGCGACCGCCGCCACCACGACGCAGAGCTTGCCATCACGCCGCGCCGTCATGAGGGCGTAGCCCTGCGGCCCCAGCGGTTGGACATCCAGCCGCGCGCCGCCGCACAGCTCCCAGCAGTGCGCCACCCGGGGGTCGCTGCGTGGATCGCCCGCCGCCACCAGCATCGAGTAGCGAGCGGCGGCCTCCACCGTTGCCACCATCGGCACTCGGGGCACGCCCAGCTCCCGCAGCAGCGAGCGCAAACCTTCGGCCGCCGCGCGCGCGCCCTCATCCGCCGGCAGCAGCACCGCCACCTCGCTGACGTTGGTGGTGCGGCCAAGCCTGATGATCCTGCGCGGTGTCGGCAGAATGCCTGACTGCCGTTCCTTGCCGCCCAACAACGGCCGCAGCCGCGCCAGCGATGCCGGTGCGATTCCCCGCCCTGGCAGCACGGTCGGTGTTCCCCTTTCGCGATTTCGCGCCGGCTTGATGCCAGCGACCGAGATCAGCGCCGCGCTCGCAGCGCGCGGCACCAGGGTAATTCCGCGTGCGCCGCCTCCGTCCTTCAAATTGCGGCGCAAAGGTCATCGGGCGTTCGCTTGAGGGAACGGCTCCCGCATGGGCACTGTCCCCAACGCGTACGCGGCCGGTCCGAAAAGGAGCGGCCGTGCGCGCGCCGAAAGTTGTAGGCTGATGGATCCTCGTGCCCGCAGGTGGTGAGAGACAATGTGTTCGCGCCGCATTCTGCTATCGTCGTGGCTGCTATTGGCGTGCTGCATCGCCCCGGCCGGGGCGAAGAGCTGGCGCGTCGGCTCGGTGCAGATGACCTGCCAGGTGCGCGAGAACGGCTCGATGCATGTCCGCGAGGTGCAGGAGTATATCTTCGACGGCGCCTTCCACCACGCCTACCGGACATTCGAGCTACCGCCGGGCGCGAGTATCACCGACTTCACGGCCGCCGACGCGCTGGTCCCGTATACCGACCGCGCGGGCGAATCGCCCAACACCTACCATCTCTCAGAGTACGGCAACAGCGCCCGCGCCGACTGGTACTACGAGGCCGACGGCGGCACGCGAACCTTCACCCTCGACTATAACGTCGTGGGCGCGGTGCAGAAGCATGCGGACGTCGCGGAGTTGTACTGGAAATTCATCGGCACCGAGTGGGGTGTGCCGTCGGACAGCGTTCTGGTCTCGGTCAGCCTTCCCGGCGCTGTCCCGCGACGCGACATCAAGGCCTGGGGGCACGGCCCGCTGTGGGGCAACGTGACCATAACCGATGGGCATGTGGACTTCACGTGCAGCAACCTGCCCGCGCAGACCATGCTCGAGGGCCGCATTCTGTTCCCCACGAGCGCCATCAGCTCCAGCCCGCGTTGGGACTCGCAGTCCGCCCTCGCCAACGTGCTCGACGAAGAGCGCGGCTGGGCGGCGGACGCGAACCGCAAGCGCATCGTGGCGCGCGTGCTGGTCGGGCTGCCAGGGGCTGCAATCATACTCGGCCTGCTGATCTTCGCCATCCTCTACCTGGCATTTGGGCGCGAGTATAAGCTCGATAATCCGCCGCCGTACCTGCGCGAGCCGATCGATGGCTGGACCCCCAACCAGGTGGGATACCTGTGGAAGTGGGGCAGCCTCAACGCCAACGATCTCACCGCGACGGTAATGGACCTGGTGCGGCGCGGCGCATTCAAGCTGATCGTGCGCAAAGAGCCGCATCCGGTGCTGGGCGGCCTGCTGGGCGACACGATGAAGGACACCTACTATCTCCAGTGGATGGCCGACTATCAGGGCGGGCTGACGACGTCCGAGGAATACCTGGCAAAGGACATCCTCTTCCGCTACCGCACGCCGGGAGACACGATTTCGATTGAGGATTTTGCGAAGGAATCGCGCGCGGATCCCAGCGGCTCGCAGGCCCGTTTCAAGACGTGGAAAGCCCAGGCCGAGGTCGAAGCCGAGCGTGTGCCGGTGGTTGACACCGACAGCAAGTTCGCCATGGCGGGCGGGATCGCAGTGGGCGTGCTGATGTTCGGGTCGGTGTTCATGTCGGCGTTCCTGCTGGGACCGGCGATACCGCGCAGCCCGCTGCCGATGCTCACGGCTGTCGTTGGCTCCGGCCTCATAGCGGCCAGCTTTCTGGCGCTGCGGCGCCGCAACCCGGTCGCCGCAATCGCGCTCCACCAGTGGCAGGCGTTTCGACGCTATCTGACCGATTTTTCCATGCTCCGGGAATATCCCGCGCCGGCGGTGGCGCTGTGGGAGAAGTTCCTCGTCTTCGCTGTCACGCTGGGCGTGGCCGAAGAGGTGATCAAGCAGTTCCGCGAGCTCTACCCGCAGGTGGCCTCAAGCGCGCAGGGCGTGTTCTTCTCGAACTGGGTCGTTGACGGCGGCAACCCGCTGGCGAGTCTCCAGTCAATGGACAGCGCGTTTTCGTCCTTTGGCGAGGCGATCTCCACCGCGACCAGCTCCTTCACCTCGGCGTCGGGCGGCGGGGGAGGCTTCTCCGGCGGCGGGGGCGGGGGCGGCGGCGGCGGGGGCGGAGGGGCGGATTAGAGCCCATCCTAAGAACCTGCAGGGATGCACCTGAATGTCATTCTGAGGCGGAGCGGCTAGGTCGCTCCGCGACCGCCGTGGCGGTCGAAGACCGAGCCACCGAATAATGTTGCGAGCGTGGCGCAACTCGCCACCAATATCTCCGCCCAAGGCGGATAAACTTCGCGGAGTTTACCCCTTCGCTTCGCTCAGGGCAGGCTCTGCGCCGCACGAGACTTTTCGCCGGCGCGGCATGGCCGCGCTCCGGAGCGGCGCACTGCGCCGCACAGCTCGGGGTGACAGTGGCGAAGGGCTCAGGATGACAGCTACCCTTTTGGGGATAGGCTCTTACACCCGGATTATGCGTAAGGCAAGGAAAATGTCATTCCGAGCCCTTCGGCTTCGCTCAGAGCCTGCCCTGAGCAAAGCGAAGGGGTAGACTCCGCGAGGAATCCCCCTTCGCGGGCGACGATTCAGCCTTCGTAGCCGAAGGCAGGCGAGACGCCTGCCCTACGGCACGATCGGTAGCGCAGCCGTCTCGGCTGCGCTTCGGCGAAGTGGGCAGTTCCGCTCCGGCGGACGA
>Ga0315280_10008735_pt1 | contig 13210 bp, 8 predicted proteins | sample YL17G06_40_MG_FD_203697 | JGI IMG/M metagenome (GOLD analysis project Ga0315280, IMG submission 203697) | Sediment microbial communities from Yellowstone Lake, YNP, Wyoming, USA - YL17G06_40 | ecosystem: Environmental > Aquatic > Freshwater > Lake > Sediment | place: USA: Wyoming | collected...
TTGCCCCCTGGTCAAAACGGATTTGCCAAAAGTTGGTTAAATTGGGTCCCACTCCCCGATGTAAACCGTATTGATAGGAAAAAGTGGCTGGTCCCGAACCCAAAATGAGATTTTTCGTGCTTTCTTTCAGGGTTTTGACGGCAATATCAAAAGTGGCTTTTAGGGTGGGGCTAATTTCGCTGGGTAAATTGACAATGTTTCCTGTCGGCAACCTAATAATAATAAATGTAAGAGAGAGGGCAAGAATAAATAAAGGCAGAATGAATTTTCTCATATCGCTGATTTCACGTCCGCTGATTTCACGCTGATCTATACGCTGATTTGCGCTGATACTCTTTAACATTACCCAGAGGATTATTACCGTTCCCAGAACTATTCCTAACCAAGCAACCCATTGATTGATTAAGAAAATACTGACAAATAACAAGATCCCGAGAACGATACCGCTGATTCTACGCTGATTTATACGCTGAAGAAACGCTGAATTACCAGTAACAAGTGCCATCAGTATTACAAAGCTTCCCCCTAAGAATACTCCCAAGCTCTGAACCGAGCCAACAGGGTTAAATCCCGCACCTTGAGCAAAATCCCAGGGGAAAATTGGTTTCCAAAATGCCTGAATTAAAAAGAATAGAGATAAAACTCCTGAACTTATTAAAACGCTGATTAATACGGATTTAAGCTGATTTATGCTGATGAGATTAGCAAAAAGAAAGAAAACCAACACATACAAAAGAAAACTGTAAAAAGTGTCAGGCTCAAAAGACATACCCCAGAAACTTTGGATTTTTGAGGAAGAAAGAGCAGTTGAGATTCCCAAAATTAAAAAAAGTAAAATTACACTTTTGGTAATTTTCCCCCAGGCGAAAGTCAGTTTCCCCTCTATCATAATTTTTAACATCCATAAAATAAGCAGTAAAAAAACAAACACTGAAAGAAGCATTTGTTTATTTAAAGCAACCGGCGAAATCGTCCAAGGCAAAAACCACAGAGGCAATAAAAATACTAATAGATAAAGACCATATTTAATTATTTTATCTAAGATATTTTCCATTTTTTACACGGATCTACACGGATTTTTTATTATAACACAGTCCTTTTTGGCTAAAAAGTTAAACTATTTTTTATTCGTTTTTTTAACCCACTTAACACACTCCCATAATTTTTTAATGATTTTTCTCGAAACCTAGCATCTTTTTTAGAAAGATAAGCTTCGTAATAGACCAATTTTACCGGTCTTTTATTTTTTAAATAGGAAGTATGACCTCGAGCATGGGCTTGTAATCTTTTCTTAAGATTCGCGGTGTAACCAATATAAATTTTTCCATAACGATCTCTAAGCACATAAACATAGTACATCATATTCTCTATTATATCTTTTAGAAATATAAAAACAAACCCCGCCAGAATCTCTTCTAGCGGGGTGCTCGCTATACTCGCAAAAACAAACCCCGCCAGAATCTCTTCTAGCGGGGTGCTCGCTATACTCGCAAAAACAAACCCCGCCAGAATCTCTTCTGGCGGGGTGCTCGCTATACTCGCAAAAACAAACCCCGCCAGAACATGTTCTGGCGGGGTGAGTTGCCCCACAAGGAAAGGCAAAAATACTCAGAACTCTATCAAGAAATACTAGGAAGGATTAACGAAGAATCCACCGTCAATTGGCAAGCCGCTAGTTAAGGCATTGCTGACGTTGGCACCAGCTGTGGTACCATCGCTCCAGACAACATGGCCTGAAGTGGCGGCAATGCTTAATCTAAAGCTGTCACCGTCGGTCTCATAGTCATCAAGGTCACACTTTACGTAGTAGGTTCTAGTGGTTCCAGCAGCAATGGTGTCGGTTATAGTAACTGTTACAGTATCGCCGACATCAAGAGAATTGTCAGCAGTAGCAGTACCAACAGAAGCGCCGGTATCTGCCCTGTAAACAGTTATGGTATCAGAAGTTGTATCGTTGTCTCCCTGAAAACCAGAAACAGTAAAGGTAATTGAGTCGCCGGTAGTAAAGACCACATCTCCCTTAGCATCAGCCGTAACAGTGAAGTCCAAAACTCTGACCAATGAAGATGGCACTAATGTTCCAGAAGGTGAACCAGTAGCCAAAGCAAAGGTGGGTTTGGTCTTAACAAGAGTCATCTCGTTGAAGTTGGTGGCTGTCTGTGGATCGGGCGTACCAGCTGAAGAAACTACAGTAGCACCGGAAGATGCGCCCGTGGCTTTAACGTCAGAAGCAAGCAAATCGGCATTACCAGCCACATCCGCGACGTAAAATCTTGGAGTGTGCTTAGAAGTCGCGCCGTTAGAAGTACCGTTCAAATCAACCTTAAGAGTCAGGGTTATATAATCATCCTTAGGAATAGTCACCCCGCCAATATAGAAGGTATGATAGACATTCGCAGAGGCACTGGTTCCGGTTAAGTAACCGGCTGAACTGACTTCAGTTGAACCCTGGTAAAGGTGAATAGCGGCAATGTCAGGAACATGGTTAGTTCCATCTGTTTGCAAAGCAACCTTCAAAGCCAATAAATTAATCGCCTCATTAGTAGCAGTCAGTTTGATGCTTGAGAAGGGAACACCAGTAACTCCATTAGCTCCAATAGCTACGTTAGCAGCCACCGGAGTATCAGAAGATACGGCTACGGCTAAGGTGCCGGCGCTTCTCAAAGTAATCACACCGCTATTGGCATTGTTGCTTCCAGTACCATAAACAGTACTGTTAGAAGACAAACCAGTTCCAACCACATCAGTTCCGCCATCAAGGGTTAAATCAGCACAACCAACAGCAATGACATTGTTGCCTCCGAGTAAGATATTTCCTTTTAAGGTCAGAACCTTTTGCTGGGCTTTAGGAACAGTGACAGAAAGGCCGGTAAACTGAACATAGGTTACAGAACCTGAGTCAGTAAAGGCGGCTTGTACTGTTCCGACCTGAGTTGCACCATCGTAAAGCTTCAAAGAGCCAACAAAGGTGTCGGTAGCTGCAGCATGGGTTAAGGAAGTGTCAGAACCAGCAGTGAACTTAACAGAACTCACTCTAATATCTCCAGCCGCGCCAGCGGTTAATACCATTTTAGCTAATTCAGCATTAGAAGCATTAATCATCTGGTTGGTTGAAGAAGGAGCTAAGAATGAAACTGTTAAGGATTCTGCCAAAGCAGTCATATCTTTTCCGTCAGCATCAGTGCTTGGGTCGGTGATGACCTGACCAGAGGAAACACCAGTGGCATAAATGTCAGCATCCATAGCCATAGAACCAGTATCGCTGGTCCATCTGACCGCACTGACAGTGTCTGCAGGAATATCAGCGGTTACTTTCAAGGTCTTAACCACATCCTTAGTTAATACCAAACTGGTACTAAAGGTTGCAGTTGCAACTGGAGAGGAAACGGTTGTACCCAATTGAGTAGTGCCGTCCCACAACTTCACATTGACAAAGTCACCAGCAGCAGCCGCCGTCTTGGTACCAATGGCTGATTGGTATAGATTCACGGTTAGAGAAGAAAGAATAATGTCTTCTCCTGAAGCCGTAAAGTCAACCGCCAAGAATGGATAATCAGTGGTACCGGGCACGACAACAGTCGCAGCCGGGGTGCTTGGGCTGGTAGCCATCACAATGGTACCTTTGGCAGCGTTAGCGCTGTGGTTAGTTACCTCAGCAAGCGTATCAACGCTGCTGATAGTTACCAGACTAGTATCCAAGTTGCCCTGAGATGTAATGCCGTCAACCTTCACTTCGTTCACATAAATACCAAGGGCAGTATAACTGGCAGATGAACTAATGTCAGCCCTGACGTGAATTACCACATGGCCGGACTTGGTAACATCAAATACTCCGGTATCTAATCCGGTAGAATCGGCGCCCCAAGTTGCCAAAGTACCAACAAAGTTGGTGGGTGTATCCACCATTGTTTCTGTTGCCGTGGCTTCATCGTATTTGTAGAGCGTAACATTAGATAAGTCAGTGGCATCAGCGCCTGTGCCGCCCAAGGATAATTTCAATCTGGCAACCCTCAAATTTTCTTCAGAGCCAGCTGTAAAGCGGAGAGCAGTGACAAGTTGACCGGTTGTGCCATTGACGAAGGCCTTGGCTGAAGGATTGGTTGCTCCATTTAGAGCCACAGTCATACCAGAACTCTGGCTGATGGTCTGGGCAACACTTTGCTGAGTAGTATAAGTGCTGTGAGTGCCAGCTGTCTTGGTAATAGTGACTGCGCCTCCAGAGTTAGTTCCAAAAGCGGTAACGTGAGCTGTTTCACCAATCTCAAAGCGAATGGTACGACTGGTAACAATACCAGCAGCAACATCGCAGTAGAGATAGATTACTTTAGCAGCTCCGGCATTTATGGTTATCGGGCTGGCTGAAAAATCAAAAGTGGCTGTTGAATCAGCAGCCAAACTGGCTACAGTTGGGCCAACTTGCTGACCTAAAATCTTAACCTTTATATTGCTGATATCAGCATTGCCCGCTGAACCAATCTGGGTGAACTTAATGGCGTTAATAGTAAACCCTTCGGTAGAAGAAGCAGTAAACGTCCAGGAAGCCACCTCTTGGTCTGTTGAACCTGAAAGAGGATAACTGTTGGCAGGATAGCCGTTGGCATCAACATCCAAGTAACCGACTGAAATACCGGCCAAAGTCATGGGGTTGCCATTAACTGGGAACGTTCCTGATACGGTTTTGTCAGCCACAACGTCTGTGGCTGCGGCAATACCTAAAATAGGAGCATTGCCAGCCGTAGCACCACTAGCAATTACCTGCATGTTAGCGGTAACGGTCAGGGTCTTTGAAGTACCGGCTGGAACTGACCAGTTTAAGTTGACAAAGGTGGCTTTGTAAGTAACGGAATTCAAAGCTTGAGTTCCGCCAACCTGAACAGAGCCCTCCCACAACCTGACAGCGGTAATATCAGCATTGCTGGCCAAACCACTTCTCTTTATTGCAATAGAAGAAATAATGGTATCTTCAGCTGCAGTAAAGTTAATCCTGGTAAAGACAACGTTAGTTGCTCCACCAGCAATAGTGGTTGCAGCAGGAGTAGTTGAAGCTAAACTTACGGCTACGCCAGATGCTGGAATTTCAACAGCTGGAGCGGTTTCTTCGGCTGGAACTTCTTCAGCAGGAGCAGTACCAGTTAAAACGGCATTTAACTTAGCAACGGTCTTTGCACCAACAAAACCGGTTCCGGCAGTTAAGCCAAGTGGGGTTAAAATATCAGCTGCGTTCTTTTCCTGGTATTTAACAACGGCTGCCTTGGTTAAAGCACCAAAGTAGGTTGTTTCATTGCCAGCAGAACCAACGCCAGAAGCAGCTACTTGAGTAGCAGCGTCTTGGTTGAGCAATGCCTGTAAACATTTTACATCATTGCCTGACATTCCTTGGCTTAAGTTTCGGGAAAAAGTAATCCCGGAACAAGCAGCAGGAACGCCGGCAGCTGGAGCAGCGGCGCCTTCTAAGGTAGATAACTGAGATTGTAACGTATTTAATTGCGCTAACAAGGCAGTAATCTGGGCCTGAAGATCGGCTGCTGTTTCACCCATGGCCGGGCCGGCTATCATCAAAGAAACGGTCAAAGCAGTAACAATAGCTACTATCTTTCTTGTAATATTAGACATAAAAATCAGTAATTAATAATTATTATTTATTTCTGTCGCGTCGACCGTTCAGTTCGCGACCTTACGTATTAGTCACGAACCCACGACTTTCCAATTTTAAGATTATTGATTATTTTGGCTTAAACTCAAAATTTTAATCAAAGCGTCGGAATAATTTCCGGCTTCAAAATCGGCTTTTGCTTCCCGGAGAGTAGCTGTCTGTTCTTCAGTAAGCGTTCTTTCTTCTAAATCCTGAATTTCCCTTTCGACTAATTGAGCCAAAGCATTATCATATTCTTCGGTTTCAATTTTCGTTGCCAAGACCTCTTCTACTTTCTTTTTAGTTTCCTCTAATTTCTTAGTTTGAGCAACAATTTTTTCCACATCTTGCCCTTTTACATTGGCTAAATTCTTGGCTGCTTCCGAAACATTGGCCTGAAATTCAGAAATTGCCGGAGCCAATTTCTTGACCTGATTAGTTTGAGCAATCTCATTTAATTCCTCTAACCGTTTGTTGGCTATCTCAAGATTGTATTTCGGTAATTCCTTTTCCGAAACAAAAACTGCTTGGCTTTTTTCACTAATCTTTTTTATTGAATATAAAAGGTCGCCAGGCAGGGAGTTTTGGGAAATCCCAAAAAGGCCAAAAAGGATAAAAACAACAATTAAGCTAGCATAAACCGGCCTGAAAAAAAATAGGGACGTGTACTTTTTTTCCTCGCCCAAAATCTGGCTTTTAGTCAAAACAACCCAGTCTTTTCTGGGTTTAATCTGGCGAAGTTCCCGAATTTTGCCAATGAGTTCTTTTTCGTTCATCATAATATTATGACGAGGAAACTCTCTTTTTATTACACAGAGAATTTTGACACAGGTCTGACCTGTGTCAACTTATATTAGATTGGGAATTTTCAATTTTTTCTCTTAGGGATTTTAGGGCACGGGAAAGTAGGACACGGGTGGCTTCTTCTGTCCTACCTAACATATAAGAAATCTCCTGAATAGGTAGGTCATCCAAATAATGCCAAATAATGACGTTCTGGTAATCCTCTTTGAGATTGGCTAAGGCCTGTCTAACCGTGTTGAGGTCAGAATTCAACATCGCTTTTTCTTCTAAATTCTGGCCGGGGTCAGTAATTAAAGGGTTCTCAGCTGAGACAATTTGAACTTTTCCCTTTTCTCGATAATAATCAATCACTAAATTTCTGGCGGTTTTATATAAAAAGGCCTGCATATTTTCAATTTCTTTGCCATTTTTAAAAACTTCCCAGGTTTTCAGAAAAGTTTCCGAAGCTAAATCTTCGGCGATTTCCTGAGAATTAACTTTAAAAAAGATGAACCGATAGATTTTTTCTACATATCGGTCATAAATTTGACCAAATGTTTTTTTTATATCAGCCATATAATATATGTATGTCCTAATATGTCCTACCCTTTCAAGCGATAAAAAGTATCATTTCTCTCCCCTATTCTCTCAACTATTCCATTTTTAAATAAATTTTCGAAATCCCTTCGAAGAGTTCTTTTGCTCACATCGGGGAAAATTTGCTTTATCTGCCAAACCTGAGCCTTTTCTTTTTCCTTTAAAAAATCCAAAATCCTTTGCTGTCGCTCATTCACCCCGTTTCTCGCTTCCGAGACAAGGATTGACTGAGAAGTATGTAGAGGTCTAACCTCTACATTACCGACTTGTTGATGTTTGACATCAACAGCCCGGATTCCAGACGGGGATTTTTCCAAATCTTCCCTTAGCTTACTATATTCTTTTTGAAGATTCAAGATTTCAGTTGGCGAAACCCAATTTTGACTTTTCGCCACCTCAAAATAACTCTCCAAAACCTCAAATTTTCCATCTAAACTTACAGGGGTCTGACCCCTGTAAGTTTTTTGAGGTACTGAAATTAAATCAAATAAAATGTCATCCGCCAATTCTCGCATTTTATATCGCAAGGGCTCCTTTTTTGGAAAAAGCAAAGTCAGTCGATAAAGTTCGTTAGTCAATTGAATAAGATAATTTTTATCCATTTTTCCTAAGGACAATTGTTATTAGTATTAGGGGATTTTAGATAATCTGGTAGGACAGAACACCATTTTTGACTATTACTAATAAAGATATCACTTAACAAATTATTTTCAAAGGTTATTCCTTCCAAAAACTGGGGAAATCTCTAGGGTGGCTGACAAGTGTTTCCGTATCCTAAATAGATATTTTCCGTGTTTTCAGAAAAGAGAACATTGGTTAATTTAATTTTTTCAAAAACCTTTTCGCAACTATTCTCGTTGCTAAAAATTCCCCAAATATTGTTTTCAATTATAGAATTTTTAATTTCAATTTCAACATCTTTCAATTGAGTAATCGCTCCCCAACAATTGCCAATATAACAATATCCTCCACCATATCTAATTATTGTTCCATTTAAAACAGATCCCGAGGAATCAAATCTTAAAGACTGCCAATTCCCTTTACCTAGCAAAGTAGAAGTTCCATCTCCATAGGTATCACCACCAAACTCATCATCATAGATGGAAGTAAAAACAACCGGATTAGATGAAGTTCCTTCAGTGATTACTCCTTCAGTTATGAGATTACCATAAATTTCTAAATAACCACTGCCAGGAGATGATGAGGGTTTAATTTTCACTACCGTTCCCGCTTCAAGAGTTAAAGTAGCCCTAATTGCTTTAGCCCCATCGATTATATATGGCAAATTGCCACCCCAAACTGTATCAGAGGCAATATCATTTCCATCAACCAAAATCCCGTTTAAATCATTATTTACAGCCTGATTATTTAAGAAAGTAGGACGGGCCGGGGCAGAGAGATAAATTGGTGTTTCATTTTCTTCAAAAGTATTGTCTTTAATTTGGGCAGTAGAATTTCCGGTAATTTTAATTCCAATTGTATTACCTCTAAAAGTGGATTCTCTAATTATCGGGCTGCCGCCATCAATTAAAAGAGCAGCCGTATTTTTGAAATCTGAAGAGTCCTTAATATTTAGAAATTCTACATTATCTACTACACCTGTGGAATTCTTCAACTCGAGACCTTTAGGAAAACAATTTTCAAATGAAGAATCTTTAATAATAACCTGGCTATTTTCAACTTCTAAGGCTGGCAAAATGTCGCCTCCAGGATTATTAAAAGGAACATAAGTGAGAATTCCACCTGAGTTAAAAATGACATTTTCTAATTGGGAAAAGGAACTATTTTGGAAATGAATATTCCACCATCTATACAATGGAACAGCGGGATAGGCAGTAAAAATAATTTTATTTCCTTCCTCACCAATCGCTTCCAAATTTCCTTCAACTGTTATCCTAACTGCAGCATTAAATTTCAAAATTACTCCCGGCTCAATAATTAAAGTTTTTCCTTTGGGAATAGAAATTGTGCTCGTAATAATGTAGGGGCTACAAAGATAGGTTAAAGTAATTTCGGAAAATCCCTTAAATAGCTCTGCAAGTAACGATCCCGAAATTTCGGTGGGACCACATGCATAAAGAATTAGATCACCACGATTGGATGGATAGAAGTTAAATTGAGCTTTTATATCTACCTTTAGTTTGTCATAAGCTTGTTGAACACTCATTCCATCAGTAAGAGATTGAAACAAAGATTCTGCGACCTCAGTAGCAGAATTAGAATAAACACTCTTATTCCAGCCAAGGTAAACATATGCGCCATTTTCAGTAAAAGCATCCGCCATTGTTGGATTAGCTAGACCATAACAAGCATCTGTGTGAATGAGACTATTAGGGTAAGAGTGAGTAGCATAATGTTCTATGAAGCTTGGAAGAATAGCCCAGTAGTTCTTATTAATTTTGTTTTCATAGTCATATCTCACGGTTGATTGCACTATCCGAAAGGTTGCGATATCCAATATATGAGAATAAAAAGATAACCAAGCTGCCTCTTCACCAGTTGCTAACATCACTTTATTACCCAACCATAAGCCTCCGTGAGTGCTCCAATCCACTACTCCGTATTGATATAGGGTTTTCATTAAATCGACCGTAACGTCTTCATCATAAGCAACCGTTGCGTCGTAGCCAAGGCTAATTAAATTGTCTCGAATTTCATCTGAAGGATTGGGACGGAATGGCTGAGAGTAAAAGGGGCTTAGAATTATAGCTTTCTTATTTCCTGGAGTAATATCTGTCAGGGTAGAAGAGTAAGTCTCTTCCAGAGATCCATTGCTTATAGCCAAACCATCAGAGCCATTCATCCCAGGGGGAGCTGTAGAAATAACAGAATCTAACCCAATCTTATAAACTACCCAGATATCTCCGTTATCTAAAATTCCTGCATCAACTACTTCATTTTCTTGCTTTAACCAGGTAACTATCATCTCCCGAGCCTGGTCCGCTCCATAAGTCGCTTCCAATTCATAAAAATCATTGATAGCTTTGTTATTCATTTCAATACTTGTGTTATAGGCTTGTTCAGTTACTGTTTCCAGCGGCGCAGCTATGTAAAGTACAATTTTTAGAGTCTGTGGATAGGTTCTATGTTTAATCTTTAAGTGTATAGTTCCTTCGTAGGTATTATCGGGCATTGCGTCCGTCGGCACAGCCATTTCTATACGAACTATGTTAGGCATGTTAGTTGTAATAGCACTAAAACTCTCAGGAGAAATAGTTATAAATGGTTTGAGTTCAGGTGAAATAAAAAACTCAACCTCTAAGAGGTCTTTGTCGCTAGCGAAGGTAAAATCGCCATTCCAAGAATATCCGGGAGATATACTTCTGCTCAATCGAGAAGGTGACCAGGTTATGTGATATGCGGGTTCTCCACCCTTCTTAGCCATAGCAAAATCACCTAAGAACCATAAACTTCCGAACAAAATTGATGCCAAAATTAAAATCGATGCCAAAATAAGTCTTTTCATACTCTTTTCCTTCTTACCAATTCATTCCTGAAGGTGCGGTTGAGATAGCTTCCGGAAAAGCAGTCCAATATCTAACCCAAATAGTGTATCCATCTTCTAAGATGCTAGCATCTCTGACAAGTAATCTCTCTTTTAGCCAACTTACTGTCATTTCACGAGCCTTCTCTTCTCCGTAGAGTGGTTCCCATTCATCGTAGTATTTGTTCATAGCTTCCGAACTTATTTTAGTGGGGAAATACCAAAGGAATAAATAGGAGAACAAATAGAAAAGAGCCACAAAAATTATTATGCCGGTTATTGTAATGATGATCTTCTTCATCAATTTAATTATATAAAATAATCAAAACTTCTTTAAAACGAAGCTAATTAAACCCCGACCTCACTTAATCAAAGCCCGAGGTTGCTTATTTAAAATTGGCTAAAATGTCATCCGCCAATTCTCGCATTTTATACCGCAAGGGTTCCTTTTTCGGAAAAAGCAAAGTCAGTCGATAGAGCTCATTTGTAATTTGGGTCAAATTTTCTTTATTCATTGTTGGCAATTAGTTTTATACTTCTTTAAATATTCTCGCAAAGAAGAACAGAAATTTATGTTTTCTATAAAAATATCATAATTTGAATTATTTTGGAAGGTAAGATTCTCTAATAATTGGGGAAATTTTTCAAAGCCATAAATTTTCATCCCGAATTGCTGATTTCCGAAATGAGAATTACTAATGATAGAAGAAGAATTTTCTAAGTAAATTCCGGCCTCAAAACTATTACTCGAGGTAGAATTTTTAAATTCAATCGAACTGCCTTCAATATAAATTGAACCTTTTGAACCCAAAGAAGAATATCCGCCATCGCTGACTATAACATTTTCTAATTTTGAGTTGGTACTAGAAGAGGTAAAATGAATCCATTTCCAGGGGGCCTGACCGGGATAGGCAGTGAAAATAATACTTTCAGTAGGTGTTCCTTGAGCCAAAAGGGTTCCATTTACATTTAATTCGCTTCCATTCCCAAATTCAATTCTTACTCCTGGTTTTATAGTTAAAGTTACTCCAAAATTAATATAAACAACACTTCCTGAGATAGGTTCTCCAATTATATAAGGAATGTCATTTTTATACCAAGTTAGATTTTGAGAAATATAATTAAAAAGCAGAATTCCGTTCTTTTGATTATTTTCGCCTTGATTATCTTTAAAAATCACATTTGGACTTAAGGTATAAATTGGGTTTTCATTATCTTTAAAATAATTTCCTTCGATAGTGGGTAAGTCTCCTTCTGATAAAAGTTCAATAAAAATTCCATGTTTATTATTTTTAATCTGGCAGTTTTTAATTGTTGGGCTTCCTCTTTGAATATAAATAGCAGCTGTAGAAGTAGCTATTCCTCTTCCTGAAAAGTTTACGTTTTCAATGGTGGAAGTGGAATTAATTAATTTAATTCCTCGTAGACAATAATTCTTAACTACTGAATTTTTAAGAATAATTGAACTATCTTGAAGCGAAATTGCCGGATAACCTTCCCACCAAGAACCTAGAGCATAGCTAATTTCGGTCCAATTTAATTCCGAAGCAGTGCTTGAGGCAGAAAAATAAATTCCGTTCCAATAATTTGGCGGAGAAAAAGAAGTAAAAATAATTTTATTATTTTCTTGGCCAATTGCTTTTAAGGTTCCCCTAACTTCAATTTCCCAATCAGAATCAAACTGCAATATTACTCCCGGTTCAATATTTAAAGTTTTGCCCTCGTTAACATATAAAAAATATTTAAAAATGTAAGGACTGCCAAGATAAGTTAAAGTTAATTCGTCAAATTCATCAAATGGTGGTTGATTGGTAGCAAAAATTTCAGTCTCTGATTTTGAAACCGAATTTTCAGCTTTTGGAGTGCCGTTGATATTTTTCCCATCAGCATCTTTTCCATTTCTGGTAATTAAATTGTTGTTATGCCAATTTTCTGGATCAGAACCAGATTTAGTAGAATCAATCCTTTCCATTGTAATTTTATTTGTATTGTCTCCCTTAAACCAAACCGCTGAGCAATCAACCGAATCTATTACATTACCATAAGGGTCAAAGAGTTCTAATTTTTCACCATCGTTGTGTAATCCATAACTATAACTTTCCGGAGCGCTAAATGAGCCTTTCCAGTCTGCCGAAATATCGCTAATAGTTTGATCGTCTCCTCTTTCAATTAAATAAAATCTTGACTCTAGAGTAATTTTCCCGCCGAGCTCTAAAATTATATTCGGATTTTCCTCTCCTGGCTTAGTAGCAATTAATTTCCAATCGGTTAAATCAACTTCTTCATTTCCATTCAAGTATAACTCAATCCATTCGTCATTATATTCCGCCTTGGTTCCCATCCAAGCGATTTCATTAATTACTATTGAAAGCTGAGGGAAGGGTAAACTAATTTTAGTTGAGGTCTCCTGCCAGTTGCTTTTATTTCCAGCTTTATCTTTCGCTTTGACTTGAAAATAATAGGTTTTACCATCTTCACCTTTAAAATTATATTGAGTAGCTGTCGTATATTCATTCTCGGAAGGCCAACAAGTCCAACTTTCACCATCCTCAGAATATCTAAGTTGAAAACCGTCTATTCCGCTGGTAACTAAATTTTGATAACTGTCATCACCTGTCCAGGAAATAGCAAAAGAAAGATGGGGCTCTAAATCAGGAAGTTCGTTAATAGCAACTGTCGGTGGATGAGTATCTAAAAGAAGATTAAGAGTAGCG
>Ga0315280_10008737_pt1 | contig 13209 bp, 10 predicted proteins | sample YL17G06_40_MG_FD_203697 | JGI IMG/M metagenome (GOLD analysis project Ga0315280, IMG submission 203697) | Sediment microbial communities from Yellowstone Lake, YNP, Wyoming, USA - YL17G06_40 | ecosystem: Environmental > Aquatic > Freshwater > Lake > Sediment | place: USA: Wyoming | collected...
CAAGCTTCAGACTTAAGGAAAGAGACAGAATTCTTTTTCAAACGTGCATACACGCTCTAAATAATAAAAATAAGGAAAGAGCAGCAATCTGCGCAAACGAACTGGCAGAAGTTCGAAAGTTAATAAAATTTCTTTACAATGTAGAGCTTGCCATCGAACGTGTAATTCTTAGACTTGAAACAATAAAGGAATTAAGCGACATAGTTGTTGACCTTAAACCCGCCTTAAAACTTCTCCAAAGCATCTCGCAACAATTATTTGAAGTATTACCGGATGTTTCCTCTGAACTAAGCAAAGTTAACGAAGCAATAAGCGAGACATTATACTCAACGAAGATAACGGCAGATGAATCGATAATACCTGTAAACAGAAAAACACCTGAAGGAGAAGAAATAATAAAAGAAGTCTCTGGCTTCCTTGAACGAAAACTCGCTGAAAAGCTCCCTGAACCGCCCGCTACTTTAGAAACTCCTGAAACCGAAAAAACTACACTGAAAGAGATGGTTGCCTTAGCAGCTAACTGTTCGCAAGCAATAGGCAACGAGACAGTCACAGAATCCGATAGAAATTCTTCTCAAACCCTCTTTTCTTTTAAGAAAGCTGAAATTCAGGAATTTTCCTTAACGGTTGAAAAACCATCATTAGAAGATGTACTTCTCGAATATGTTAAGAAAAGCAATGGAGAGATCGATCTAAAACGTTGTTCGGTTGATTTGAAAACCTCGTATGAGGAAATTGAGAAAACCCTTCAAAGTTTGGGGACGAAGGGAAAAATAAAAATTGAGTCAAAGGCGGGAGGATAGGGGATTAGAATTATGAGTGCTTCCCAAGAGCTCGAGAAAAATGCAACTAACTATGCGTTGGAAGCCGTCCGCCTAGATAAACAAGGCTCAAAAGGCATGGCAATAATGATGTATCAAAAAGCCATCGAAAGCCTCTTGAAACTCGTCCAGTTATATCCCGAATACAGCCTAAACAAAGTTTACATACAAAGAGCAATAGCCTACCAAGAAAGAATAAAGGCATTGCAAGGAGCAGTAATACCTGTTGAACCACAAAATGAAGCCAGAGATGTTGAAGGGGCAAAAAGCACCGAAGGCGGAAAATCAAGCTACGAAGAATTAATACTTGCAGAAAAACCAAACGTAAAATGGGAAGAAGTTGTAGGGCTTGACAACGCCAAAAAAGCAGTAAAAGAAGCCATAGTCTATCCAGTTCAAAGACCAGACCTGTTCCCATTGGGATGGCCGAGAGGGATTCTTCTTTTCGGGCCTCCAGGGTGTGGAAAAACGTTGCTGGCTGCAGCGGTTGCCACGGAAATAGATGCAGGTTTTCTTTCTATCGACGCCGCGTCGATAATGTCTAAATGGTTAGGTGAGGCTGAACAAAATGTTGCTAAGCTTTTTGGTTCAGTTAGAAAATCTGCTCAAGAGGGAAAACCGGCCATAGTTTTCATTGACGAGTTAGACTCTCTCTTGGGGAAACATTCAAGTGAGGTTGGTGGCGAAGTTCGCGTTAGAAATCAGTTCTTAAAGGAGATGGACGGTATCGTAGATAAGGGTAAAAACCTTCATGTTTACGTTATTGGAGCGACGAACAAGCCGTGGGACTTAGACTGGGCCTTTATAAGAAGGTTCCAAAAGAGGATTTTGGTGCCGCTTCCAGACCATCACACCCGCTTGATGATGTTTAAACTCTACACAAGCCACCTGAAACTTGCAACTGATGTTGACTTGCACGAGTTAGCTAGGATTTCAGAAGGATTCTCCGGAAGTGACATAAGAGACGTTTGCCAATCAGCACAGCTAAAAACTATAGGCGAATTCTTCGAGTCTGGTCAAGCAACCGACAAGCTAGCCAAGCCAAGGTTCTTAACAATGGATGATTTTAGGCAAATACTGGAAGAGAGGAAGCCAAGTGTTTCACTTGACATGTTAGCTTTATACAACAGATGGTTTGAAGCTTTTAAGGCTCTATAAGAGGAGGGAATGAAAGAAAAATTATTTGAAAGTCGGGTGGAAAGGTTTGGAGAAGTCAATTCTTTTTAAGTATATCTCCTTTCTCCCCCTCAAACAAAATCTCCAAACCCCACAACCCAACTCAAATAAAATCATAGGACAACTTTCTCCACGATGTCAGCAATTTTTTCAGGATTTTTGAGCACATTCACATATGGAATTTTTAGATTCAAGTTTTCTGTTGAGCAAGGTCCAGTGAAAGCCAAAATAGGTTTGAGATTCTTTACAGCTTCTGAAACTTCTTTAGCAGATCTAACAACCACAATTTTAGGTATGCCTTTTTTTCCAGCCACGAATTTTCTGAATCCTTCAAGAAACACTATGTCATACCCTTTGCATTTCTGCATAATCTCTTTTAACGGAAAATTTTTTGCTTTTACTTTTTCTATTGTGGCTATTTCATTTGATGCTACGCTGATGATTGTTTTGGCCCCAGATTGGGCAAATCTCCATGTGTCTTTTCCTACCGTGTCAATCGTGAAGTCTGGTTCTGGAATGTGCTTTACCACTGCGATTTTGTAGCCCCTTTTTGTAAGCTCCTTTGTCAAAGCTTCTATTGTTGTTGTTTTTCCAGAGCTTTTGCTTCCAACAACTGCAATAACAACTGGTCTCCTCATTTTTGCACCTTTGTCATCTCATTTCTTCAGTAAAGATTTTTTCTAACGTTTTCCTGTTTACGTGCAGTTTTTCTGAAAGGTCCTTGACCCATTTTATATATGTCCTAAAAAGGTTTTGTAATATTTCCGCCTTTTCTTTTTCAGACAAATCTTTTTCTTCAGCAAGTAATAAAGCAAACCACCTGCCTAAGTCTGAAAGCTGATACGCTTTAACCCATACGATGCGTCCTTCTTTCTTAATCTTCTCCATATCCTCCCTCAAAACTTCAAGGTTAGTTAACGATTTCAAAGTTTCAATTACTGTCTTATTTGAATAGGCAAGTTTTCTAACAAGGTCTTTTTGGTAAATTTTGTTTGAAATGCCTTGGTTAAGTGAGAACTTCAAAATGTCAACGGCTGCTTTCGAGCCGAAGATTGCTTTTAGTATCTTGTGTTTTTGTTTTGAGGGAAGAAACACCACGTAAGGATGAGATTTCTGATTCACATCATTCACTGCTATTCGCTTTTCTGCATTCTGGTGTCGCCCTTGTCTATCGCTTTGCTTTGATCTTGAGTTCGTGTTTCAGGTGATGCAAAGAAAAATTTCCCGAGAGCCATGACAACGCCTACACCCACGACTGTGGCGATTATCGTAAATATTATTCGTTCAACCGTGGCTATTGGAATCGAAAGCATGAAAAAGTCGCCTAAGGTCGGATCCGCAGTCATCTGATATACCCAGTCTGCTATGGGCTTACTTGCTGAAAAACCTAGGCTTATTGCCATGCCCACGTTCTTAAGTGCGTCTCTAAAGGCTTTCATGTCAACAACATAATTTACTGCTGTAACGAACATGATGTTCCCCCACATATGGTCAGCCATCACACCTACAAAACTGGCGATGCCGATTCCTAACGTTACAAGCTTCTTGGACATGCCATTTACAAATTCGAAGATTTTGCCCCTGAAAATTAGAATCAATATTAGAGCGGGAACGTGCAGGAAAAATGGATAAAAGGGAGCCTCAAGTCCCACAGGCGTAACATACCAAAGAGCAATCAACACAGTCAACAAAATGGCTGCGGTTTTCCAGTTTACCCATCTCATTCGTCTCACTAGAGAACCCGCAGCGAAAGCTGCAAATGCTCCTGCTGGAATTAGCAGAAATCCCATCACCGTTGATTTTGGGATTATCCATGAAATAATATTACCTATTAAAACAGCAACTGTGCCGATTCCTGGTCCCAAGAGAATTCCAGCTAAGGGATATAATGGAACTGAGAGTTCGATGGTTCCTGTTGGAATGCCTAGGCTGATGGGAATTCCTGGGAGTCTAGTTATTATCACTATTAATGCTGCGAACAATGCGATTAGGGCTGTTTGCTTTGCTGAGATTCTGATTTTTCTGGGTTTATTTTGTTGTGTCATTTTTTACACACCGTATTAGAAAATTACATATCGTTTAGATGCTAAAAGTTTTTCGCAAGAGCTAAAAACCATGGTTTTGATGGTTGGATCGAAGCCAACAGTTGGTTCATCTAAAATCACTATAGGCGGGTCGTGAATAATTGACGTTGCAAGGTTCGCGCGTCTCTTCATTCCGCCTGACAGTTGCTGAACCCTCTATTCAGAAACTCGCCGATACCCAAAACTTTGGAGCAAAATTCAACTCGCTCCTTGAATTTCTTTGAACTGAACGAGTATAAGGAAGCGGAAAAGGCGAGGTTCTCACGCACACTTAACAGATCATAAAGCAATGTTTCTTGAGGGCAAAACCCGATGGGACCACGAACCCTGTAAGAATCCTTAACCAACTCATATCCTTGAACCGTTACTTTCCCAGCGTCAAACCTTCTTAAACCACAAAGTATCTCCATCAGCGTTGTTTTTCCAGCACCGTTAGGACCCAAAAGGCCGAAAATCTCTCCTTCCTTAATGCTGAAAGAAACGTCATCAACAGCTTTGACTTCGCCGTAATGTTTCACTAGACCCTCAACTTCAATAATCATTTTTTGACTCATCAATTATCAGCCTAGCTTGTTCGGAAACATCCATGCTGAATTATCTTTAACTTAAAAAATGTTTCTAGTTCGAAAGGAAAAATAGATTGAGTTAAATTTGTGTATTATTTTTCAAATACATATTAAAAGCGAGAATTATCTCATACTGAAAAGCTGAGGTTATTAAATATGGAGAATCTAAAACTGCGGGTAACATTGCTTACTGGAAGAACAATAGAGCAAGGTGTAGGAAAAGAGCATGGAAAAGCCTCAAAAGAATACTTTGAAAGCGTTTCAGTTTGCTACATGGATCCCGAAGACCTAAAAAGGCTTGGAATAAAAGAGAAAACCAACGTTCAAGTTTCAACAGAACATGGCTCAGTCGTCGTCAAAGCCGTAAAATCTCTGAGAGGTCCACATCCCAGTGTGATTTTCATTCCGTATGGTCCATGGGCAAATGCTGTGGTTAATCCTGAAACTCATAGTATTGGTATGCCTTCATTGAAGGGAATTCCGGCGGAAGTTGAGCCTGCTCCCGACAAACCTATTTTAGGGTTAGAAAAGCTTCTCGAAGAAGAGTTTGGAAAGGAGTAATATGCCGGTTTTTAAGGCTGTAAACACTATCTCCACTTAATATCTCCCGCAATTCCCCTTTTTTCTGTTTTGGCATGTTTACCACGGGCTTGTTTTCTGAAAGCCTTTTAGGGGCATGCTCTCTGTTACCAGCGAGGACCCCAGGGGGCAACGGTTTCGCTTGCAATGTACTCCGCCAGAGGAAACCCCTTGCAAGTTGAGCCTCTTCCGTAATTCTTCAAGCTTAGTCTTTCCTTCACGTGTGTTGCCCAATTAGAACCCCAAAAATTGTCCCTATAACGCGTGCACTTCGTGATTCTAAGGAACTCACGTTTTCTCCTCATGAACCATTCCATGCAATAAGAGAAACTCAAAGCTGGAAAGTCATGTCTGTCATGCTTGCACCGCATTTTAGTGCACACACAAATTTTAAATAGGTTGTAAAGCTAACTATTCGGTGAAGGGAGAGGCAAACTTCCGACATTATCGTGATTGGCTTCAGCAGAGAGCATCTAAGAAGCCCATGAGACCAAATTTGCCCAAAAATTGTTTGCCTCTTCTTTAGAAGCGCTGGGAAGCGCAATGAAACAAATATCATGTAAAAAAAGGAGAAAGGAGAAAAACGACATGAGACATAATTCTGTAATAGGCTTCTCAAAGGGTTCTGTGGTCTCAACTTTAAGAACGTCTTGCTGCTTGGGGTTTGTAATTATCCTAGCCATGACCATGCTTAATACATCGTTAACATCGGCACTAGACATTAAAGAATTGAAGTATGGAAATGACCGATGCACGTCGCACTATGCGCGTTCCTATACTGCGGGTGGTATACAGCCATATATAATTGATCCGAGCAATGGAACTAATGTTTACTCTAACATTAATGTGTCAGCCACGGAACTGACGAATCCAGAGAGCATAACTGAGGCAACTTTTGAGTATTCCATTAACGGAATAAATTGGGTTTGTATTGGAACTGACACTAATGGAACTATAGCGACTAAGGCCACCGATCGCATAAGCTATCAATGGGGCATCTGGGCTGTGTATTGGGCAATTGCCTCACTAAGCGAGGGATGGTATCACCTCAGAGTAACCATGACAAACACAACCCTCCATACGGGGCAGGACCAAGTGCAAATCTACGTAGACCCTACACCCCCTATACCAACAATCGTCAAACCAACACTTGTAGACGGACTTTGGGCCACTGTTACGGGAACAGTTTTCCAAGCTGTCACTGCTGATGAGAATGTCGTTAGTATGAAAGTGGAGTACCTGCCAGTTCCAACATACTACAACAAGAGTGTACCAAGGAAAAACCAACATGACTACGGACCGCTTAAAGGTAAGCCAGGAACACCAGAATATGATGCTGACTCATCTTGTGGACCCACTTCAGCAGGAGCCTGTCTCTGGTATTTTGCTAAGAAATATCCTCTAATCTACGGAGACCTGATTAAGGAGGGTGGAAGAGAACTTAACCAGACAGAGCTAATAGACAGACTCCATAACGAAACCTACACAAATTGCAAGGAGCACTGTCCAAAGAAAAATGGTGACGGAGTCACAGACCCTAACATGCAAAAGGGCTTAGAAGAATGGATAAAGAAGCACGGGGGCTGTCTAACAGTCGAATATGTAAAAAAGGAAGACTTCACTTTCAAAAAATACGTGACCGAACTCCTTGAATCTGAAGATCTACTAGTATCGACCGACAGTCACTGGATGGTTGGCAACTCGGTCGACCTCACGAAGAATGCGGATGGTACCTATAATGTTGATTTCATGGATCCATGGACTGGCCAGTATATCACCGTAAAGATGAGTAAAAACGGAGACTTTAGTGTATATGGACACCCAAAAGACACAATGTTCGTTATATGCCCTTGTTCAGATAAGGAAGTCGTTCCTTGGACACCTATAGGAATAGACTCTTATGGAGCCGACGGATGGAGCGTATCATGGGACACCTGTGGACTCACTCCATGCACGTGGTATCTCATCAGAGTAACCATGACTGATGCTAATGGCCGCAAAGGCATCGACAAAATACTTGTCCATATAGAAAAGCCTGTTGGTGGCATTTCTGTTCTTATTTCTGTTCCTGTTGATAAGACGGCTTTGCTGGCTTCTTACATTGGTTTAGCCTCAACAATCCTGGTTGCTATAGTTGCAACAGCAGTCTGTGTCAAGCGTGTTAAACGCAGAAAAGAGAAGCAATAGCACCATTCTTTTCCTCTTTTTTCTGAATATAATTTAAGAACAGAAACAAAAAGAAATGAAGGGATAATTGTTGCCTTTACCCAGCCACAGATTTAGGGTGAAAAACTGGTTCTGGTCCTTCTCATCGTGTTGCGCCCGTGGCCTGCTGTTTTTTAAGTTTTTTTACGTAATTCTTCAAGCTCAGCCTTTCCTTCGTTGCAATCTACTTCTCTACGGAACACACCTTGCAAGAATCAACATTCAGTTGTTTTTGGAGGTTGAACGATTAGTTATCTGCTTATCTTGGAGCGCTATACAATGGCTGTCAGGATTCTCATGGGGGCTTATGTTTACGCGGTTCCGAAAGAATGATTCAAACCTGCCCCGGGGCAAGTTGCAGAACGGAAGCGGGCATGCTTACGCGAATCCGAATCAGCAGGCCCTCTCTTGCGACGTACATGTGGGGATGTACTCCGCAATGGTCCCTTAGACTACTCGCGCATGATTAAAAAAGAATCCTTTTTTCTGCGGCTTTCAAGATGCATGTGCCCAGAAATCTTCAGCTCCTTCGTGTTTTTCGATTTCCAACTGCTGCTCTTCCTCAAATTCCTCTTGCAAGCGTTTCTTCTTCTATGCATACATGCTCCAGCGATCAAGAAAACCAAAGAAGCAGAAGTATTGACAACTCTATTATTCGCGTGGGCCTGGAGTTTACACTCATGATGAACTGTGGACGGCCTGTGATGAGCGGTATGAAATTGACAAAAAACTCATCAAAGCCGTGACGGTCTGAGAATGCAGTCTTTTGCTTTTAAGGTTTCATCCATTTGTCAAGTCGTTTTGAGGGTTCTAACTTGACTCTTTTCTCTTTCATAGGCTTCTTGTGAGGCTTCCACTTTTCAGCAGTTTGAACCAGAACATTAACATCTTTCCTCTGAAGCCTCATCCTTCTCAGAGATTCTAAACCTTCATACACTTGCTGTCGTTCCTTTTCCTTTAGTTTCAGAGCATCAAACACAGCATTATCAAGTTCTACTCTCGCTTTTTCTTCGGATTTGACATCACCATTTTCTTGAGCTTGACACAGCATTGAAAACGCAGACTCAATCCTTTCTCTGTCTTTTCTGCTAATCTTCTCTGGATTTATTAGGGGTAGTTCTGCCATTTCATAAGCTTCCATCTTCAACACTCCGCCACCATAAGACCTTCCTTCAATCTCCAAAAGGAAAGCAGTCAATGTAGAGTTCATAACTCCCAGAAGATATTGAGCGTCTTCCTTCTCTAATGGATAGACAAAATGAAGCGTATTTGGTGCTAAGGCATCTGCTTTGTTGCGAGCAAAAATGACTCTTTCCCATACCAGATATGGAGCTATTATTGGTGGTGGCTCGTGTTGTCCCAAATCATACCAGTTTGTCCTCTGTTTGCAAGTCTTGAGATTATGCACTCCCTTCACTGTAGCAGAAGCTATTCTTGTTCCATGTTTGGTAGAGACTTCCATTTCTTCTCCATGTTCCAAGTATTTTAGAACCTTCTTGCTCTTTAACTCCTGTTTTGAGTCATGAACCATTAGAACCCATTCGGTGATGTCCTTCTTTCTAATCTCCACACCTTTTATGTCCCTTATTGATGTTACAATGGGTTTGAGATAATCTGTTTCAATTTTCCACTGACTGATTTTCCCCTTGTCCAAAATGAAGAAGTCATTAAATCCAGTTACGAATCCTCTTTTCAGTTCAGCCAAACTGCTCAGTCTTGTGATACTTGGATTAGATACTATTTTGAAATAGATTGCTGGTGCTCTAATGTATTTGCCCCATCTCTCTTCTGGTTGCAGTGCTTCTTGAGCCTTGACCACTACTCTTATTTGGTCATCCTCATGGTCTTCCTCAGCAGATGTAATTAGATTAACCATTTTTCTAATTTCTGTTGCTTTCTTAATTCTTACAAATCTCACAAGATTCTTACATCTTCTTTCAAGTTCTTCCTCTTTTTCCAAGATGGATACACAAGTATTAACTAATGCTGTTCCAAACACAGCAGCATCAAACTCGACCATAGCTAACAGCTTGAAATGGTCAAGAAAGAACTGTTTTAGCCCTTCCCCAAAGCCAACATCTAGCCATGTGTTTGACGTGATATAACCCATTCTTCCAGTATTCTTCAAGAACTTGGCTGAATGGGTAAAGAAGTATGCATAGATTCCAGCTTGAGCATTTATACCTATCTTTGAACCATCTGAGTATGTTAGTGCCTCTTCTCTGATTTGGTCTTTGTACTCCATTTCCTCTTGTCTTGTGTATGGTGGATTGGTTACTACAACATCAAGTTCCTTCGGAATAATGCTCATTGAAGGCTTGACTTTGAAGAAGTCACTGACAACCAAGTTTATGTTTCTGCTTGTAACTTTCAGGTTTCTAACAGCTAAATTGATGCTTGATAGCTGTGCTGGAAAAGGGTTAATGTCTATTCCATAGAGTTGATTCAAAATCTCTTCATGCAGTTTGTTATCTTCTGAAAAAGGGTTCTCTTTCTTCTTCAAGTCTTTGAGCTTATGATAGGCTTTTACTAAGAACCCCCCACTACCACATGCTGGGTCAAGAACTTTGTCATCAGGAGACTTGATGCACATTTCAGTTATTAACTCAATAATAGGTGGTGGAGTGTAATACTGTCCGAGCTTATGCCTTTCAACTTCTGGAATTAGCTCCTCATACACTCTCCCAATGACATCACTTTTAATCTTAGCAAGGTCATAAGTCCCAAGCTCATCAATGAAATCATTCAAAGTGTAGACTAACGTCTTTGGCAACAAAAATCGGTCAAGAATGGCATGGGGTTCAAAGATAGCCTCATAATCCACATCCTTCACGATTTTCTCAAAGATTGCCCTAAGCCTCTCTGAAAACACCTTCGGATCTTCTGTTTCTATTCTTGTAAGCTTAGGCAAGGAAGGTATTTGGGTTTCTAGTGTCTTGTAAAAGGTCAGTCTATTCATAAGCATGTAAGCCAATTGCTCGGCAATTCTCTCGTTCATCTCAGAGGAATACTCAAAAAGCTGAGACCTTAGCCACCTGACATACTCTTCCTTGAACTTAATATTTTCTCGCAGTTGTCGGTTGAGAGATTCCAAAACAAAGGGAGTTATGAAGGTGTGGAATGTTCTGAGCCTTTGCAAGAAAACATCATCAAGTTCAAGCCATTTGCCCACTCCGATTCTAAACTGACAAACTTCTTCGAGAAGGGTTTTAGCAAATTCCTCATCAAAAGAGACCTTATAGTGCTTTAGCTTCCTTTGTGGGAGAGGAACACCAGCAGTAAATGTGTCAAACAAAACCAGAACTTGTCCATTGCATGTGGCAAAATAAGGAGCACCTAAATCAACAGCATAACCAGAAGCTTGCTTAATTACATCCTTACTGTATGGGTCAAATTTCCTATCGATAAAGGGAACTTTACGCTTAGTCTCGATTACAAGAAGAGACAGTTTTTTGCCTTTATCAATAGCTTCGACAACAAGGTCTGGTCTTCCGTTGATTGTAGGCTCGTAACGGATACCAACAAACTCGATATTGTTGAAAGAAATCTTCTTGGTAATCAAATTTTGCAGTATGCGATAAAGCTCGATTTGAATATTTCTTTCAGGTACCGAAGCCAAACCTGATTCTCCCACATACATTTCTAAGTCGATATGTTGTTAAAGAACCTTATGAAATATCATGCGAAGCAATTCTAACAGATATTCGTGAAAAAGCCCCTCTGGTTAACAGACCCTTCCGTAAAACCCTTAAGACCCTAAGAGTTAACAGAACCGAAAATAGGCCTAAGAATGCACGTGGTATTCTCTCGACCGGAGTCTTTGGGAGACCTTCAAAACCAGTTCGGCTAAGATTAATGGGCGGGCTATGCGCCTCTCAATAAAAGAGTGATACATTTTCAACATTTCGTGTTACCGTTTTTTAACATAGGTCAACATACTTTCATGATACGGGAGGGTCTCGTCTAAAAAAGAGGCAGATTTGGAAAAAGGCCCTGTAGAGCGATGCAGTATAGTGTACACTAAACTTACCGCGATAGTGCGCACTATAGAGCCAGCCCAAGACGCCTTGCCCATGGAAACTATAGTCGCAACTAAACACACGGCAATAGTTGCAACTATTAAGCCGGCTCAAAACGCTTTGCCCATGGAGAAGGTTGTTAAGCTTTTCAGAGGATGATAAAATAAAAAAGTCATGAAACAATGTTGACTTATGATACCCGTTTATATAGGGGTCACAGCAGGCGGCGAACGCTGCATTTGATCGTTAAGCAATTTTACGGTAGTATAGTTATAACTAAGCCCAGCGCCAAAGTTATAACTATCATTCAAGAGGTTTCCCAGCGTTTCTTAGGTTCTTTCTCAACTTCCATTCTCAACGCTTCATCTTCTATTTTTGGAAGCAACTCTGGGCAGTTCACAGTTCTTCAATGGTCTCAGGAAAGAACTGCTGCATGATGCATGGAAAAATGTTGCAAGGGATAGAACCCATTCAGGGGAATAACAAGTTTGCCTTTATGGAGGAAGAAAAACGAGCGGGAAAAACCTGAAAACTCGACTGCAAAAGATTGAGGAGCAACTTGAACAAGCACCCATGATTGCTGACCCAGTTACAGAAAAACTTAGAAAGCTTTATCCAGGCTGGACTAAAAAAATTTCCAGAAATAAGCATGGTGAAGGCTGTGTTTTGCGAAAGAAGCTTGTTATAGGCTCTGTTCAGAGTCAAAAACACCTCACAATACCCTCACAAATCACCTTAAGAATAAATGTTTACCCGCGCTTGAGACTCCACACGACCTGCCACTACGACCAATAAGGAAAACATGTAAAAGTTTACCCGGGTAAACTTGCTGTAAGGGGTCTTCCAGCGTTTCTTAAGTTGCAACCAAAAAAGGTAGGGGGTAGGGTTTTTTAGGCGCTCCGAATGCGAATACAAAACGATATACATACACAAAAGCGGAAAACCGCATGAATCTCCAGAAAACCTCGAATTGAGCTTCTCTGGGAGAATCCGCTTAGGGCAACCTCGTGATTTTACAGAGTAGAACCCTACAAATTACTCTGTGACGTTTGAAAGTTCCAAGTGGTTCTGCACCGTTTAAGGCGTTGCAACAAAAAAGGTAGGTATAGGGGCGGTGTCTCATTAAAGGGCGAAAAACTGTCTATGAGAGGGTAATCCTATACGTAGGAAAAATGTGTCGTGTTGCGCGTGTTGACTGGTAGACATTTTCCCTCTACTGACGGCCAAATAACTGTTTGAGAACTCTATAGTGTTGTAGAAAAAGCCGGCCCTTCGGTGAAGGCGACACGGTCCAGTTTAAAGATGACGAGTTTGACGTGGCCACAGCGACAAACATTGAAGAAGCGAAGGAGCTTCTGGCAGCAGGCTTCGACTACATCACAGAGAAAAACGCTATCATGCTCTTCAGAAGACCCAAAAGATTTAACGGTTAAGCCTTCATCTGAAGCTTAAAGAATAGGGGCTGTTAGAACTCAAATGCCAGTTGTTAAGGCTGTTACATGTCCCATTTGCGGATGCATATGCGACGACATAGAGCTAAAGGTTGAAAATGGGAAAATAGTTAAAGTTAAAAATGGCTGTGCAATGTGTGAATCGAAATTTTTTGGCTATAGCGGGCATAGACTTTTGAAACCGCTTATAAGAAGGAACGGCGAACTCGTTGAAGTTTCACTTGGTGAAGCCATAAAGAAAGCTGCCAAAATACTTAGCGAAGCAAATTATCCAATATTATACGGTTGGAGCTCCACAAGCTGCGAAG
>Ga0315280_10008738_pt1 | contig 13209 bp, 9 predicted proteins | sample YL17G06_40_MG_FD_203697 | JGI IMG/M metagenome (GOLD analysis project Ga0315280, IMG submission 203697) | Sediment microbial communities from Yellowstone Lake, YNP, Wyoming, USA - YL17G06_40 | ecosystem: Environmental > Aquatic > Freshwater > Lake > Sediment | place: USA: Wyoming | collected...
GTCCGCATAGATGGCAAGCGCCTGGTCATAGAGGGGGCAAGGGCATAATGGCCGGCGACGGTTATCGAAGCCACTATACATTCGCGATGGACTTCGGGACGAGCGATTTCAAGTTCGGCCCCATAACATGCGGCGAAACCCCCAGAATCGTAAACAACCGCGGCTACTTCCCCGACAAGAACTCCGTGATGTACAAGGCATTCGAATCCACATCGGACGTCATAGTCGGAGAAGACGTCCCACTCTATCTACAATCCGCCGAAGACCTCTCAAGCCGCTTGATCTATCCAATGCGCAACGGCGTCATCGACAAGGGCGATGATCATGCCTGGCGAGTCGTAAGCGCGCTTGCTTCATTCGGCTTGGACGCCTTCAAACCTCAACCAAACAACGGCTTCCAAGGATACTACGTTGTAGCTTCCCTTTCTTCCGTATCGCCACGCTACATGTACGAGAGACTGTTGGACATCTTCAAAGAAAGCAACCGCGGAAAAGTGAGAGCAGTGACAGTCATTCCACAACCATTCGCGGTAGCGATTGGCCACGGAGTCACAGCATGCGTAGTTATCGAATCAGGCCACGGCAACAGCCAGGTTTGTCCGATATCGAAGTACCCGATACGCGCGGCACAGGTCGCCTTGAACAGAGGCGGCGGCGATGCCAACGCAATAACCTCCGAGATCCTAAAGGACACCGGATACGGAGACCTAGCCAACGAAGAAGCACTGGTACGGAAAGTCAAGGAAAACATCGGCCTGGTACCAGCAGATTTGGACGGGGCGATCGATGAAGCCAAGAAATCTCCGCGAAAATTCCGGGCAAAATACAAGGTTCCCGGTACCCGCGTTGAAATCGACCTTGAGAAAGACTCGTGGGCAAGGTTCCTGATAGGAGAGTACGTCTTCAATCCTAACCACGAAATCTTCGAGAGCTACTTTGGCCGAGGAATGCCGAGACCCAAGGACGTGAAAATGGGCGAAACGGTCTTCAGGGGAATGCTCGACTTCGGTGACGCGATCATCGCGTCCGTAGAGCGGTGCCCAGTTGAACTGCAGCCCATGCTCTACCGCGAAGTACTCCTTTCAGGCGGAAACTTCAGCTGGACCGTACCCGAACGACTAGAAGACTTTGCAGTGGACGCTCCAACGAAAATCAGACTCCTGCTGCGCGAGAAAGGGATCAAGAACGTCTCCGTGAAGATGACTAAGGCTCCTCAATTCTCTGTGTGGCATGGGTGCATAATCTACGGTTTCGCGGTTCCCGACGACTATGAGTGGGATTGGCAGCGCCTCGAGGGGTGGATGAAGCTCAGTGGCTAACCTACCTATCGAAGAACGATTACTCCATTACTTCCTCGCGATGGGCGCACAAGAAACCGAAGCCGCGCAAACGGCCCAGGCCGGCCTCTCTTTTCTTTTGGGTTCCGACAAAGTTCACGTCGTCGTTCTGAGACCGGAAGACTTTGTTCAAAGAAGCAAGATAATCGACACCGTACTCAGCCTTGCCTCACTCAGAAACTCATTTGAGCTACTCTACCTTGCTGCACCCAGGCTGCTGGGAGCAGCCATCGACGCCGGAACATTCCGTTCACATGGAATAGGGCTACTCCTCTTCGACGAACGCCGGATCGACGAAGCAGTTCCTCCGCAGCCAGCCCAATCCATCCCCACACAACAGCCGCATCAAATCCTCGACCGCGAAGTCGTGATGGAACTTGCGACTTTGAAATCGATGTACCTGGAAATGGAGAAAACCGTCGCTAAGCTTCGCGAAGACCTGATAAACTTCCAGCAGGCGCCGGAAAGGCCGTCAAGAACGCTTGAGGATACTCAGCCGTCCCGAATTCTCCCGGCACAACCCATCTTCGCTAGCCCGAACATTAACGGCGATCAACTGCCTTCCTTCTTCACTAACAACCCATGGTTAGAGGTCCTTTCCAAGCGTGGAAGATCGGGGAACGAACCCATTGCCGGCTGAAGTCGTGATCAAAGTGCCAATCAGAAGGATCCCGGTCGTCATCGACACGCACGACCCTTTAGCGCCTGAGCTGGCACTGAATGATTTCCGGCATTTGTTCGGTAGAGACCCCGATCAAGATCGGTACAGAGTGGTTAACATTGAAGTCATCACTTCTCCTGACGATCAACAACCAATGCTGGTTACGGAATGCGGTCGATATGCGCGGTTCCTGCGAAGAGAAGCCGACAACGTCTATTTTCGAAAGACAATCGATTCAACTTAGGCATGGGCAGAGGTGGCAGACACCTGGGTGGGGGGTGTCAGTCACCCCAAACTAGGCGTCAGCCACCCAAGACTCGTAGGATTCGGTCCTGTCAGGGATATCGGAAGAGAGTCGAACGCCACAATCCTGCTCAATATGGTCGTTCACGGTGCTTTTACAGCCGCAAACCCCAAATCCGGCGTGTTCACCCATTGATCACCTGAAATCGCTTTGCAACGGGCGATTTGCTATAGAAATGCTAAAATTCGACGTAAGCTTTAAATAGGGTGAAGTTTCGGTTATTATAGCTTTCGGGCCGGATGACGAGTTCCTGAACCAGAACGACGGGGGTTGTTCTACTGAGGAGAGATGGTCCGAGCGTTAAGCATGGAGTAAGTTGAAAGAAAATGAGTACGAGTACGACAACCAAGAAGGTTGGAAAACTCACTAACTGCCCCGAATGTGGGAGCACGAATCTAGTAGAGGATTACGACCTTGGCGAGATAATCTGCCACGATTGTGGTTTAGTTATTAGCGAGCATGCCCTGAACCAAGGGCCTGAATGGCGTGCCTTCACGAAAGAAGAGAAAGATGAGCGCGGGCGCGTAGGTATCCCGACATCATTCTCCATTCATGATAAGGGATTGTCGACCGTTATCGACCGCGTCAACCGGGACGCATACGGTCGCCAACTTCCGCTGGCCACCAGGCTTGAAATGCTACGCCTCAGGAAATGGCAGATCCGAACTAGAGTCCATTCCTCAGCCGACAGAAACCTTGCTCAGGCAATGGCTGAGCTTGACCGCCTCACCGATATGCTACATATCCCTTCCTCAATAAAGGAACGTGCTGCCATTGTCTACCGAAAAGCGCTTGACAACGGCCTCGTTAGGGGCCGTTCGATCGCAGCCATAGCTGCCGCTTCACTGTACGCAGCATGCAGACTGTCCGAGACTCCAAGAACCCTGAAAGACGTTTCAGCAGCCAGCAGGATACGCAAGAAAGATGTCGCAAGATGCTACAGGCTTCTGGTCAGGGAACTCGACCTCCGAATGCCCGTTGAAGATCCGGTGAAGTGCATCTCGAAAATAGCCACAAAGGTTGAGATCTCAATGCCCACACAGCAACGCGCAATCAGAATCATCAACGAGGCCAAGAGGAAGGGCATCGTTGCAGGCAAGGACCCGATGGGCCTAGCGGCCGCATCCCTCTACGTCGCGTGCGTCCTCGAAGGGGAAAAGAAAACCCAGAAAGAGATAGCTGAAGTAGCCAACGTAACCGAGGTCACCGTTCGGAACAGGTACAAGGGCCTCAAAGAAGCCCTCAAACTGGATATCTAATTCGGTTGAGTTAGCTTAGCGGCTGTCTCAAACCTTTCCTTTATTTTTTCAATTAACTCCTGTTCGCCAACTGTGAAAACAGTTCGCAAACATTCTGATGCATTCCGGATCGGATGAACCCGCACGCCTTCGTCTCCAAGTATCCGCATTTCATCTCCCGCTGCCTCGAAGTTTGCAGTGGGCAATACTAGGTCTGTGACGCGAACCCTTCGGGACTTCAGAATCCCGACAATTTTTCCGGTCTGTGCTCCGTACCCTCCTAGTCCACCGACCGGGCCAACATCAAGTTTGAGGCCAATTGTTCCAGTTGTGACGACGGATGGAGATATCGGCAAGCCTGAGAGTTCGGAGAGAAGCGCAAGTACCATAGCCAAACCTGCACTCGGTCCTGAGACGCCCTGACCAGGGGCGCCTTCTAGAATGCTCCTTGCTTGGAAATGAACATGTAACCGGCTGAGGTCTATGCGGCAGGTACTCCAAAGCCACGACCTGATTGCTTCGGCCGCGTTTTGCGCGCTTTGCAGAACAGATTGGTCCGGGACAACAGATTGTCCGATGAGAGCGGACGTCGAGTTCCCTGTCACAGAGACTTGTTTCTCTCCCGGAATTATCGGTCTCACTGAGCATTCAACAGTGATGATGCCGCCTGTCCCATCTTCACTAGCGTAGAGGCCGAATGAGGCCCCCGCTGTGGGCGTCGTCAATATGAGTGCTTCTTCCATCTCCCTCCTCTGTTTTTCTTGGCTGGATTCAAGTGCCTGAATTGCCTTCTCAAAGTGATACAAACGAATCGGGTAACAGGTTTCATCGAGCTTCTCCATTGACAAAGGCTCACCGTCGCTTCGGCTAGTTTCGCGTATGTCACGCAATCTTCGCAGGTCTGCCTCGTATCGTTTTTTGACCGCTGACTCCTGGGCGCTGTCTGCGGCCGAACGCAGTTCGTATACTGCACTAAGTTCGGAGGCCCACAATCTATGTGCTTCAGAGATTGTTTCCGCAGCTGCCCTGGGGCTCAAGATTCGCTGCATCCTGAACAGGCGCGTTATTTTCGTGGGATCTATCTCTGAATGCAGAAACCGCTTGAACTTCCGCAGGTGTATTTCCACGACCTCGTTCCACTCGCGGTCGCTTACTGGCGGGTGAACGTAGAATACGTTGGGCTCGAACCGGTCCCGTGTCGCCTGGTCGATAAGGTTCTCTTTGTTGGAGGCCGCGATGACGACGATTCCTTCATCAGGCTTGATTTCGCTCAGCTCTGCCTTTACTTGGGCTAAGATTTTGTTCCCTGTCGGGTCCGCTCCCCAAAAGATCGCATCAGCCTCGTCTAGGAATAGGATGCAAGGGGTCCGCTGCCTCGCCAGAGCGAACAGGTCCTTGATACGTTTCTCGGGTTCGCCCATGTAACTTGCACCGCTCATGAGCTCGCCGCCCCTGACTTTGATGAAAGCCACTCTGTTCTCGGCCGCCGCAACCAATGCGAGCAATGTCTTTCCGGTGCCTGGTGGGCCGAAGAGCAGGAACCTGCAGTTCGAGGCATAACCGAGCTCCGTCATTTTCCGGTTGAAAGCCAGAGAGATGTGATTCAGAACTTTGTCCTTGACGTCGTGCAGGCCGCCTATGTCTTCTCTTGACGCCTTCGGAGTAACGATAAACACCGCGTCCATTACTTCTCGTGATTTTTCTCGCTCGGCATAGAACTTCATCGAATGCGCAGCCTGTGCAAAATCCTCCAGATTGACCTTGTACATTGGTTTCGTCCATTTCGACAGAGGGCCGGGCATTGACCTTCTAATCGCCTCTAGCAGGGGCACCTCCTTTGCGCGCTTGACTTCCCTGAAGACACTCAAGACATCGTTGGGCGTAATTGAACCGTGTCGACGCAGCGCTGCTTCCCTTTCCAGAATCTCCAGTATTTCTGTGGGCGATATCCCACGCCAACCCTCGCTTGACAATTTGTCCTTGACAATAGCTAGTAGCATTTCCCTCGTGACCCCTGCATCCAGGTCGACTCGCGTCAAACGCCTGCGAATATCTTCTCGCGTCTGTTCATAGGAATTCGTTGCAACTATAACCAAAGTCCGCGCGTCACTGCTTAGGATCTTGTCCAACCATCGGTTTATCTCGTCTTGGACTCGCGTGTCCTCAAGCTCAGTTCCTGTGTCTCCTCTTACCTTCCTCCCGAAACTCTGGAATTCGTCAATATAGATTACAGAAGGAGCAGAAGCTGCTCGCTCCAAGAGTCGCCCTAACTGCTTCGTACTTCTACCATAGTATTCAGAGAAAACGTCAGACCCTTTGATGAGGATTGGTGAGAGCAGTATCCCATTCTTGTGCGCTTCAAGTAGCATTTGCTTAAGCGAAACCATTGTCAGGAAAGTCTTGCCAGTCCCGCTTTCGCCAGTTAGGCAGATCGCTTTTGGTAATTCGTCTTTTTCAAACCATTTTCTTAGCATCGGATGCTTCAGCACGTGGAGCCTGAAAGAGTCAAGGAGGAGGTTGTATTCCTTCTCGCGTCCGATCAGTTTCGCGGTGGAGAATTTATTCGGTGGGTACAGCCTGTCCAATCGCTGTTGTATCTTTCGGAACTTTCTCGGGGAAATTCTTGATTTTCGCCATCTCACGAAGTCCTTGTCCACTACGCGCAATGGAATATCGTTCATCCATCGTAAGATGGTGAATCTACGCCACCATTCCGAGCCCGCGTCTGGTTCCGAGCCGGCTTGCGCGTAGGTTTCCATATCATCCAGGGGGCTGGACATGTCTATTCATCCTCCACAGGTTTCAGGTCGAACGCTTTCTCAAGCGTGAATCGAATCAAGTAGACGATTATCACTGCTCCAGCGGCGAAGCCGACGACAAAGAGATCCCAGAGGGAGAGTAAATCGAGCGAGGCGAGGAACATGAAGCGAAGCACGAAAAGTATGAGAAGTTCTCCGCCCATTATGGCAACGATGGCCACAAACGAAGCTAGAAGAAACTTGTACGCCACATCTAACCAGAGGTAAGCCGTGTCGCCGGCATCAAGTCTTTGTGTCGTTGCGTCCTTTGTGGCAGTTTCCCGCCTGATCCATAAGCCTCCGACAGCGAAGAATTGGATGCCCAAGACTAAGTAGAGTAATTTCACCCACAATGGGAAAGCTTCGCCGAACTTCCCCACCCAGTTCACAAAGCTATCCCATGGCGATACGGACGACGTGACATTTGCTTGGTTGTCCGGTCGAGGGTTGAAAGTGGCGTTCACATCGAGTTCGAACGCCCCACCTGACAGGTAGTACATAGTGCTGCTTTTGACAAAGTTTGCGTCTGAATCCCTAACGAACAAATTCACTTTGTAGTCGTTTGGGTAGTTGAAGATCACTTTGAGCGCATAACTGCCCGGATTCAGCGCTTGGAGCTCGAAATCGTTGGCTGGATATTGGGTGGGTTTAGTGAGGTTGGCAGCAGAGAGGTTTCCCTCCAAGAAAACTCGCTGAATGCTGCTTCGATCGCTCTGAACAACCAGTGACTCACCCACATTCAGTTGGATGGCCTGTATGCGAGTGACCGATTGGTCGGCGAAAGCACTCTGTATGCCTGCCAAGGCGACGACAAGGATGAGCACGAGCCAGAACGTGTACCGTAGCCGTCTGCCATTCGAGTTCAGTTTAATCAGCCGCTCCGAGAGGATATTCAGGTCCGTCCTCTGGAGGCGGGGACTATATTAATGTTCCCTGAATGGAACACTAATGTTTCAACGTTCTTTTAGGTCCTCACTCTCTTCTTCAAGCTCCAGAACTAGTCTGCCTACGTACCCACATTGTTCACATGCATAGACGGGCGGCAGCAACCAGCCGTTCAGCGAACCCTGCTGCTTGATCTTCATGCTGCCGCACGCTGGGCACGCCTGGGGCGCCGGGCCGGAATGTTTGAGATTTCTTACTGTATCAAAGAAACTGTTCGTGTCGCTATCCCTTCAGCAAAGAAGTCTAGTGAATCTCGATCGAACTTTCTGGAAAGCCAAACTGAACAAGCAACTTCTTGACCTTGCCACGATGGTCGCCCTGAAGCATAATGAGGCCGTCCTTCGCCGTCCCACCACAAGCACAGTACGTCTTCAGTTTCGCACCAAGGTCTCCGAGGTCGACGCTTTTGGAATTGATGCCTTCGATTATGGTAGTGGCTTTGCCCCATTTTCTAGTTTCAAGGCGGACCTTGACAAGCTGCTGCTCCATGCTGATAGTTCCGCAGACACAGAGATCTTTTGGAAGCCCACAAGTGGGGCATACTTCCGCCATTATTTCGTTCAATTACTCCTGTTTAGTGAATCGGATTACCGACCGGATTATATTTAAGCGTATGTCTGAACGCAACGGTTTTCGCCTCTCAAAATCATCACGGAAGCAGAATTTACTAGCAAGTGGCCAACCACCGAACCGTGATCCGCATGTCTCACCATGACGAGCACGAAAACCATTCTGATCACAAGGAAATCACCATTGAGACGCTCTCAACCCCACCACTCCACATACCTCCCGCTCCTCTATCCAGGCGAATTGCAGCAGCCGCAGTAGATTCGCTAATCGTGACCCTTGTATGGACCCTCCTGATGTTTGCAGGTGAGCGAAGTTTCTCCCAGTTTTGGACGATTAAGGGAGCACTATCGCTGAATGTCGTAACGGCGGGTTATCTCGTCATCATCGTCTTCGCATATTATTTCCTGTTGGAAGGGACATTCGCCTCGACTGCAGGAAAGTCACTGTTGAAACTACGCGTTTTGACGAAGGATGGCGACCCATGCTCGTTCGGTGCCTCCTTCAAACGAAACGTACTGAGGTTTGTTGACTGGTTGCCTTTCCTTTACGTACTTGCAGCCGTGGCAAATTGGTATCGCATGATCGGCAGAGAATTGGCGATAAGGTTGCGGCAACCATTGTGACCCGGGCTCCAGAAAAGGACATAAATCCACCCCCGTTCCTCTTCCACTAGTGCGCCATACTGATTTGTGAGAAGCGTTGCCCGCAAACCTCACGGCCGAAGCTCAAGCAAAATGGCAGGAAGCGCAGGCAGCCAAGAATCCAAAGGAGAAACTTCGCGCTCTCCAAGAATTCCTCTCAGCGATCCCGAAGCATAAAGGAAACGAACGGCTGAGAGCGCAAACCAAGACCAAGATTGCCACTCTGAAAGAAGAGATAGCAACCCAACGCAGCAAGCGCGGTGGAGGCCGTTCCGTTTGGTCTGTGGAACGTGAAGGCGCGGCGCAAGTCATGATGCTGGGACCCACAAACGCGGGGCGAAGCAGCCTGCTACGATCAATTTCCAACGCGCAAGTCACCGTGGCCTCATATGATTACACAACTCAACGGCCAGTGCCCGGAATGCTACAGTTCGAAGACGCCCAGTTTCAATTGGTAGAATTACCGGCTCCCCAGCTCACCCGAGATGGTTTGTATCAGCTGCAACCTGAGGCTGTGGACTTGATTCGATCTTCTGACGGTTTGATGCTCGTAGTCGATTTGTCAGCGGGCGCACTTCAACAACTGCGTTCTATCATCTCGGCGCTCGAGGAGATTCGCATTTCAACACAAGGGCCCTTGTCCAAGGTCGATATCGTCAGCGAAAGAGGTTCGGGGGAAATACGAATTGCGACGTCTGGCGTGCAAAAGTCCTGTACACCCGCGCAAATTCGCGAGCTATTGCACAGCTATGGAATCAGGAACGCGCTGGTGAGAATTTACGGTGACGCATCGCTCGACGACGTGGAAGATGCCATCTTGGAGAACGTGATGATTTACAAACCAACACTCGTAGTGGCGAACAAGATGGATCTGCTTGAAGCTCGCCGAGCTTCGGCAGAGTTCGTGAAAGGCGCTCCGAATTCTCTACCAATTGTTCTAACCTCTTGTCTCACGGGAGAGGGGCTCAGGAATTTGGGGGAGGCGCTCTTCCGTAGCCTCGGAATCATCAGAGTTTACACTAAGGAACCGAACGAATCCAAACCCTCACAGTTTCCGTTCGTGGTTCGGGCGGGAACGACGGTCGGAGAGCTCGCGCGAAGCATCCATACCGATTTAGCGGACAAGTATCGCTACTCTCGAATCTGGGGGCCGACCAGCAAGTTCGCAGGTGAGCGCGTGGGCCCGGATCACGTCCTCGGGGATCAAGACATAGTGGAGATTCATACCGGTCAGTGACCGGTTACCGAACCGTTGTCCGCCTTTCTGTCTTAGATTCTGGCGCGGCGGCGTCTACGAAAGTTCTTGATTCTCCAGAATCCACTTGAATCGCGATAATACTCCATGACTTCCATTTTTTGTTGCACCAAAAGAGCAATTCCGACTCCTTCGTCACTTAGGGCTTTCACCATAACGCAGCCGCTGTTTTTCCCTATCCGACCCCAAAAATCGCGGGTATGAGTTGCAAATTCCAAGCAAAATACCCGGATAATCGAATCATCGCTTGATATGGGAAACTAAAGATTGACAGCCGGGTTACGTTTGATCTGCGAAACGCATTGAGACGTTTTAGTGAATTCTAGGCTCGTAAACAGTCTGAGAAGAACAGACTCGTTACCGAAAACTCACGGCTGCAGTTAGATTCAGAAAGCTGGTTGAAAACGTCAAGATTTTTCGTTAAGCCTTATCGCTTGAGCGCGCCGACGATTCCGCCAACGATACCCAACACCATGCCTGCCACAAACCCACCCCCAATTATCAGGCTGAAGACCGCGAACGGAAAGATGATCACATCAGCGAGCGCTCCATGTCCTAACACCATTACGATCGAACCCAAGATCAAGGTGAGACCGATTATGAAACCTAAGGCGAACGCGTACCCCGCTCCCAAAGTCGGCAGCCACCAAAATATCGCAGACCAGTTGACAGGTGGACCATAGAATGAAGGCACTAGGAATGCTGCACTGTTAAGCAAAACGAGGATACCTGCGGAGAGTGACAGTGAAAATCCCACGGCACCTTTCCGCGAGAGGCGCCGCCCGGCTGTGGCAACCCTTGGGAGGCGACGCGCAAGAACAACCTGCGGCCTTCCGCAGAACGGACAATAAACCGCGTGCAGTGGCATGACCCTGCCACAATTCCTGCATCTCACCGTGGGAAGCGGTAGCACATACCGCACCCGCGGCCTCACCGGTCTTCTGCCACCTTTTCTCGAGAGTCCAACTGCAAGCAATCCTATCCCGAGCGATAGGAGGAGAAGGAGCAAGACGATCAAGTAGATCAGCGGGTCCAGGGTCGGCTTCGGAACACTCAGAATCACATCCACTGTTCGAGTGAGCCCCCCACCCGTTCCGACAACGGTCATCGTATAATTCCCAGGTGAGGCGCTTGAGTCCGGGCACAGCTTGAGGACTGACATTACCGTTCCACCCACAGGTGGAGTGACCAGGTTCGGAGTATACTGCGACGCAACGTGCGCAGGGCGATTCAACAGAGTCAGGTTCACGGACGAGCTAAAGTTGCCAATGGAATGTACAGAGACCGTGATGTTACTGCACTGACCCTGATTGATTATCAGCGGGGTTGGTGCCTTTGGATTCGCATTTATGGTGAAGTCCGCCGGCGCCGGCGTCACAATCAGCGTGACGATGATGCTTCGCGTAATAAGCGGAAGCGTTGAGCTCCCCGTAATCGTAATGTTGTAACTTCCAGTTGGTGTGCTCAACTGGGTCGCTATGTTCAGGGTTAAGCTAACCGATTCACCCGCGCCTGGAGTAACGGATGAAGAAGGCACGAAACTGGATTGCGCATTAGCCGGTAACCCGCTAACCTGAAGGTTAACCGCGGACGTGAAGCTGCCGATAGAAGTGACTGTTACCGTGTACGACGCTGTCTGACCTTGCGCAACGGTCAAAGGAGAAGGGGTAGCGGAGACAATGAAATCTAGCTGCGGGCCGTGCACGAACTTGTTGCCGTAGATCTCGTAGGTTGCGTAGTAACCGTTTTGATCAGCGTAAGTCGGGTAAAGTTGCTCGTAAGGATGGAATGCTAATCCTTCTACGATTCCGTTACCAAACTGGAAATAGAAACCTAAGATCGCGTACCTAAACGGAACACCAAATTTGTCAGTGTCGAGCAGAATTCTTACGTCCGAAGTGTGTTGCGGCGCTATACTGGAGACAACCCAGCCGCCGCCTTCAGTGAAAATCTTGGCAGTATTCGGGTTTGGTGGAGCATTGTAGTACTGGCTGGGAAATTCTGGCGGGAAATTACCTCCCTTCGGAGGATTGTAGACCGTGGTCATCCATCCGCCAGCATCTCCCGGAGCGAGGTTAATGTAGCCCGGGAAGGTCGCGTTCAAATCCTTCAGCGCAATATCGGTGAAAATGACCTCGTTACCAGCCTTCACGCGAGACTGTATTGTATTGTAGATAGTCTGAATCTTCGCGCGTCTATCCGTGCTGTATGTGGAGGGGTTGCCGAACCAACCAGGACAATCCACTACGATCAGAGTATACTGATCGATTATCGACGGGTTGTTTTCGATAACGGAGGGGTCAACCATTGTGTAATTGATAGCCATCCGACTTAGGGTTAGGTCTGTTCTTCCGAAGATTCCTTTGATCACGAGTATCTTGGTAGGTTGCCTCATGAAGAATATCTTGTTCGAAGTGAATGAAGTTGTGAGGGTTGTATATGTGACCTGGGAGAAATCTTTGGTTGCAAGAAGACCCGTGATCCCTGAAAGGAATCTTGCCTCAATCAGAAACGGCCCACCCTGATACACAGCCCCACTCGGAGTCAGGGCGGTCTGCAGGGTTACATCAGGCGGCTCGATCACCCTTGCTAAGCCCGCGTCTGGAACAAGCCGCAAGAACTCGTGAATGAAACCGTAAACATGAACTCTGTCCGCCTGTTTACCGTCCATCGGGATTACTATTGTTCCTGCCGGGAACGTGCCAGCAGCAAGTGGTGGAAGCGCCGACGCGATATCTGCGGCGGGTATCAGAAGGATGAAAAATAACACGAGGCACGAGAGCAACTGTCGATATCTAGTCATCGAGAAGTGCCTCAATATGGATTCATAATCAAACGATTTTCAGTTTTCCGAAACAGTCTCTAGCTAAACCGTCCGTTGGTTACTTAAGACTTGAGTTCAATTAGGCCATGCAGACTATTTAACGGCTGATTTCTCCGTTTGCGTCCTTTGATGGAACAGGCCAACTTGTTTGTCGCAATTTTGTGCCAGAAAACTGCTGCCATTTGCATGAAAGGTGCATTGAGCAACGCGCATCACTTCCTGATTGGAGGCGGCAGGGGGTTCTGCTCAGGCCTTTGCCCTTGGCGAATTAAATGACTGCGACCCCGGATGCTGCATGCCTCAGGTAGCGAAGGAAACCTAGGACACTGACCTTGATCGAGATTCCAAGATAATCCGGAACCTCGGTCACGGGCCGCCCAGCGCGCCGGCAAGTCTCCTCCGTTAGAGCCTCCACCAGTTTATCGACTGACGATCCTTCTTTCGTCATCTTTTCGATTCGCGTTTTCCAATGCTGCAAAGCGTTGACATTCTCATCAATCAATTGCCTAGCATTCTTCATCACGCAATAATGAGGCGTGAGGAATTCCGAAGGAGAAGCAGCTCGGATACGCTCAAGTGACTGAACTGCCTGATCCAAGTTGAAACTTGTGGGAGGGGTGGTAGGAACCAAAACTG
>Ga0315280_10008739_pt1 | contig 13207 bp, 10 predicted proteins | sample YL17G06_40_MG_FD_203697 | JGI IMG/M metagenome (GOLD analysis project Ga0315280, IMG submission 203697) | Sediment microbial communities from Yellowstone Lake, YNP, Wyoming, USA - YL17G06_40 | ecosystem: Environmental > Aquatic > Freshwater > Lake > Sediment | place: USA: Wyoming | collected...
GATTACGAAGTATTCTTTTGATTCTGGAATGTACGGTGAATCGATGACTGTGGCTAGCCTTGTGCCTCCTTTAGCCTTTCTAATGTACACTCGATGAGTGATGCATGGGCTAGTACGTGGCCTCCAGCCGGCCTATTTGGGTCTCCGAAGCCTTGAGCCAGATTAGCCTGCACCTGAGGGTGTTGAGTGAAAGTGATAAACTCTTAAAACAGTAAATAAGGATAGGTGAAGAAAACGCCTCTATTCATGGTTAAGAAAGAAGTGTTCGAATGGATAATAACAGGCAAAAAGACCATTGAACTACGAAGAGGCAAGGCAAAAGCAGGCGAACAAGCAGTTTTCCAATGCGGCAGAAAAATTCTCAGAGGAAAAATAGTCAGAACAGACGAAGGAAATCTACTGACACTTCTGCAAAAAATTGACTTCAAACAAATAATCCCCACAGCCCACAACGTCGAAGAAGCAAAAGCCTACGTAAAAAAGGCTATACGGAACGACCGTTGGAACATTCACAGCCTACCAGTTTACTTTGCTGTAGGTGAGCTCAGGATGAAAAGGATACTAAGGATGAAATGCGTGTGCAGAGAGGCTGAAGAGAGACTAATAACGCTCATAAGAGAAAAGAGGATGAATAACATAGAGATTGGTCGGTGGAGAGGCTATTATTCATCATTAAAGAAGAAACCTGATTCATAAAGAAACAGAGAGACTATTACACTGCGCAGAAGGCGTGCACGCACACATAAACTATGAAATAGTGATAGAAGATTGTTTCGCAAGCTTTATTTTTTCGGATTGATTATTTAGAGTTGGAGAAGGGATAAGGTTGTTGAGGAAAACTGTTTCTGCAATAATGCTATTCCTACTATTAGTGAGCACGTTAACTTTGGCGTTTAATATTAAACCAGTCAAAGCGGAAGGCGGAACCATTTACATTAGAGCTGACGGCTCAATAGAGCCATCCACCGCACCGATTTCAACTTCTGACAACATTGCCTACACTTTGACTGGGAACATAACAACTGACGAAAACTTCGATGCAATCGTGATTGAAAGAGACAACATATGTTTTGATGGGGCGGGTAACAGCATCCAAGCTCGAACATTTAGTGACAGTGGAATACACTTGTCCGATAGAAGGAACGTAACGATAAGAAACACCAAGATTCTAAGATTCACGTGGGGTATCTATCTCGATCATTCCAACAGTTGCACAATCGTTAACAATGAAATAGCAGAAATCGACAACTGTGTCATTTTATTGACAGGCTCTTCGAACAATTCCCTCTCTCGGAACAGCATAACAGGTCACTTCCTCCCAGAAGGCTATAGCGATGCAGAAGGCATTTCGATCATCCGCTCAAACGACAACAATGTTTCGGGAAATGCCATAAGAAACTGCGGTAGAGCTGGTATCGTCGTTCAGGAATCTTCGAACAACAGACTTTCCGGAAACGGCATATCAAATAGTACAGCCGGTCCTACGGGTAGCTATGGCATTTGGGTCGATCACTCTTCAAACACTTACGTTTGTGGAAACAACATAACAAACTGTACCCGCGGTATCTCGCTCTCCTACTACTCCTCAAACAACGATATTACTGAGAATACAGTAACAAAAAGCAGTTATGGTATCTTGTGCAACACCTACTCAAGTGGCAATAGAGTTTATCATAACAGCTTTCTGGAGAATGATTGGAACGTGCGATGTGAAGATTCTGTAAACGTTTGGGATGATGGTTATCCTTCTGGCGGAAACTTCTGGAGCCACTACGTCGATATAGATAATTACAGTGGGTCTTATCAGAATGAGACTGGTAGCGATGGCATATGGGACCATCCATACGTAATAGACGCGAACAACCAAGACCGATATCCCCTCGTAAACCCATGGATAATGCTTACGGATGACTTTAGCACTGACAGTGGAATGTGGAGATTTGTAGAGAGTGTTGTCAACATTGACACTGGGGTGAAATATCAGGGGAGTGCTTATCGAGACTCTGCCGCTGAATATATGGTTCTTACGGAAAATAGGAATTATCAGGCAGGCGTTATTTGGCTTAATCAAGACATCTTTTCACCATTCATCGTAGAATTCAAATACAAGTCTGGAGGTGGCACCGGCGGTGACGGCTTAGTATTTATGTTCTACAAGCAAAAGGACTATAGTCCCTACGATGGTGGAGGCCTCGGATTTGTAACTCCTCCCGGCGGGGCAACTTCACCCACAGCAGTCCCAGGATATGGAATCGAGTTTGATAATTATTACAATGCAATATTTAACGACCCCTCGGAAAATCATATAGCACTAATAAAAGATCATGTGAATAACCACTTAAAATATGCAAATGATTCAAGAACAGAGGACAACCAATGGCATAATGCTAAGATAATAGTTGGCAGTTCCTCTGTTGAAGTTTATCTTGATGGCGAAGTAGTATTCACATGGGAAGGAACAATTGACAGAACTTATGGAGGACTCGGATTTGCAGCAACTACAGCATCTCGCAATAATTGGCACGTAATAAATGATGTAAAGATCACCGTAAACCCATGGACACCAACGCATATCTGGCCCATGTTCCAGCATGATGCTCAGCATACAGGAAGCAGCCCCTATATAGGACCCCAGTCAGGTAATTTGCTTTGGAGCTGCAATCTTGGGGATCATTCTATAGGCCCCCCGGTTGTCGGCGCTGAAGGCACTATTTACATTCCACACCAAGGATTGGTTGCCTTAACCCCTGACGGGTCAATCAAATGGCGAGCAGCTAGTGGTGTTTATCGGTCAGGTACCGTTACTCCAGTTATTGCATCCGATGGTATTATATATGGGGGTAACGCCTTCAGCTGGACGTTAGGCTCTGGTACAGGATTTATATATGCTCTCGATCCCGGTGGTCGAAACCTCTGGGGATTGGATATAAATCTAATCACTTCGCTAACGCTCGCTTCCGACGGCACTATTTACGCTGGTACTGGCTACGAGGGAGAAGGGGAGGCTACACTGTATGCCGTCAATCCTAATGGTACAGTTAAATGGAAATTTGTTTCTGCGCCCGGAAGGGGATGGTTCCGTGATTCAGCAATCGGACTCGATGGTTCGATAATTGCTAGCATAATATTCTCTCCGTCTCTGGAAACACCGCCAAACCCCACAATTTATGCACTCGACCCTAAAGATGGAAGTGTAAAATGGCAGCTTGAGCTTCCTTTCTGGACGGATATATCACCACCAACTATAGGGCCAGATGGAACTATTTACCTTGGGACACCTTCTCCGCATCTGGAAAAGGGAGTGCTCTATGCGATTAGCTCTGAAGGAACTCTTAAATGGACTCTCGAACTAACAGATGGTACTGGAATGCCAGCGGTAGCTTCAGATGGCGCTATCTACGTTGCTGGCGTTGGATGGTTGTCATCTCATGAATCGGCTTTATTTGCTATTAGACCTGATGGGAGTATTAAATGGAGTTATCCCGTTAGGGTCACTAGTCCACCGGTAATTGGTGGCGATGGTACAATATACTTTGGAGCTTTAGACGATGCTGGGAAGAATGCTGTATTTGCTCTCAGCTCCCATGGCGAATTGAAGTGGAAGTATTTAACTGATGATCTTATGAATTCGCCGCCTTGCATTTCTGGCGATGGTACGCTTTACATAGGATCATTTGATGGTACTCTCTATGCCTTTAGTCCTGCTCCCTCAGAAAATCAGCCTCCAACTTGTTCTATTGAACTTCGAAAAGATGAGGTTAAAATAGATGAAATCGATGTTGGGGAATTTTTTGATATCTATGTAGGAGATTCTACCGATGATACTGGCATTAAGCAAGTCCGTTTTTCAAGCGATGATCTCCAAGATGGTAATCCCACTGGGGAATGGACAGAGTGGTATGACTGGAACACTTCTTCAGGAGACTGGAATGCTACTACAAAAATTAAGCGATGGGCATTTGCCACAAGCGAAGACAAAGAAGTATGGGCGGAAGTAAAAGACGATATTGGACAAACAAACCAGAGCTATGCTAACATTTTCGTCAATGCTAAGATTTTACTTGTGCCTTATTATTATCAAGGAGATACTCAATGGTGTATGCCTACTTCGATGTCCATGGTTTTTAAGTATTATGGTCAGAATATTAAATCGTGGGATATTGCGAAAGATTGGGGTTGGAGCAGAGATGTTCAGTGGTGGAATTTTTATGAGCCAACTTCAGGGATGGTTCGAACCTACTTTAACTCTCGTAGTCTGGTTGCGGATGAGATAACTATTGATTTCCAAGCCATAAAGAATTGCGTAGATGAAGAAAAGCCTGTCATCTTATCTATGAGTGGTATTTCACATGCAGTTGTAGTAGTCGGTTATAGAATTACTAAGGACACCGAGATGGTATACATTAACGATCCAAGTGGTGCATTAATGGAGAAATTTGATCCTTCCGCAGTCGGATATCTGCCATTTATTGCTGTTCCATTAAACTGGAGTGATATTACTCAATATGTTGGTGGTGGGTGGTCTTCTTATGCGATAGCAGTTGACGGAATACCTCATCCTCCGAAAGGGTCCATCGACATTATTGATAAAGGAGTACGTTTCTGGCATGCAGAAACCTATGGAGAGCCAGAGGTTTACAGCTGGTTGTATGGTCTTGACAAAGGACTGACATGGGAACACGCCTGGCATCCTTTAGCTCTTGATCCAAAAGATCATTTCCAATTCTATCAGTATGTTGACAACCATATGAAAGACGAGCAAACATATGGGCTTGAAATAGAGTTTGCTAAATATGAGCCTTCGGTTTCACTGTGGATACCCGCCTCTGTTATTTGGATAACTGTTCCTGTTCAAAGGCACAATTGGGTCTCAATTGCGGGAAGGCAAATAATGGATTCTATTCCTCTGGGAGATCTACTTTTGGATGAATATGGAGAATACATGATAACTCTCAGGCTTTATAACGAGGCATTTACAGAGAAGTACGATGAGGTTGTGCTTCCAAGCATTGAATATGCTCCAGGGCTCATGTTTTACATAGATTCTCCTGCAGATTTATACGTAACTGATCCTCAAGGGCTTCATATCGGAGTTGACCCATCTACTGGACAAGTGGTAAACGAAATTCCAGGCGCCGTCTACACAGGTCCGGGCACAGAGCCTCAGGTAATTTCTATTCCATGCCCTGTTGATGGAAACTATACGGTTTTACTCATTGGAAGAGCTACAGGCAGTTATTCCCTCACAACAGAACTCATCACTCTTCAAGAAACTACTTTCGTCGCTCTCGATATTCCTATATCTGCTAATGCATTTCATGAATATACTGTTGATTGGGATGCTCTTTCTCTGGGTGAAGAAGGTGTTACTGTCCAAGTGGATTCTAATGGTGACGGGGTGTTTGAGCACACTTTCACTTGTGGCAGCACGCTCATTCATGACGAGTTCGTGTTGCAGACTACGACCACCGTAGACTTTGACCCAGACACCTTAAACCTAAAGAGCAAGGGCGAGTGGGTGACTGCTTACACAGAGTTTCCAGAAGGCTATGACGTTGCAGACATAAATGTTTCAACAATTCTATTGAACGGCACCATTCCATTGAATGTTGATGCACCAGTAACAATTGGAGACTATGATAACGATTCTATTCCTGACTTGATGGTTAAATTTGACAGGGCAGAAATCATAGCCTACATAATCGCCAATGTCAATATGACCGAGCTGTATGAAAAGAGATTTATGACCACCACATTGACGGTAACAGGTTACCTAAACAATGGAACGCCATTTCAAGCAAGCATCACCATCAAAATAGTCTACATAAAATATGGAAGAATCACTCAAACCTTCTGACGCTAAATTTTCCCCATACTTTTTCTGTTATGAGGCTTATGCTCTTTGCGTATTCCATAAATGCTTGGCGTAGAACCTCGCTTTAATTAGGTTTATTTGCGGCATTGCAAGATTATCGCTTGTGGTAAGGTTTATGAGAAGAATTCTGAGGATGCGTTGTCAAGGTTGTGGGCGTTGGAACAGAGTCCCGGTAAACAAACTCTTTATTGAACAGCCAAGTCCAGAGCCCAAAGTGAAAGTCATAGTTCCCATGTATGAACCTCTGCAAATGAGTAGATGCAAGAAATGTGGAAAAGTCATCGCTGAACCAAAAGAGCTGATTAGAATTGTAAAAGGGACTGAAATAGCGAAGTACAGCGTTAAGGAAGTTGATTTTTGATATAACTGAGTGCGTGTTTCCCTAGGGTAGAATGTCCACCTTTCTAATAGAACTTAGCTGATGCGGAAATTTTTGCTTTGCATTAGCGCCAAATTTATAAGCGTTTAGAAAACATTCTGATATCGAGGCTGTATTTATTGGTGAGTTTGTTTCACTCATATCCACCAGAAAAGAAGAAAGAGGTTATAGAGAGGCTTTATAGATTTCAAGACGGAAAATGCTTCCTCTGCGATGAACCTCTCGATCTCGGCAACCTTGGAAATATACATTTGGATCATAAGATACCTCTTGCTGAGAAAGGACCAGACGACGAGTCCAATTGGGTTCTTCTTTGCAAAACTTGCAATTTGAAGAAGGGTGACAAGCCCCTGCAATTGATTAAAGGCATATTGAATTTTGAAAGAGACAAGAAGAAATACGGTGAGAATTTCACGCTCGGGAAAGTGTTAGAGCTTGTCAGAGGCACGGATGGAAAACACCTCTTAATGAGAAACCTCGGAGAAAACAAAATTGAGCTTCTATTCCAAAACGAAAAGGGTCTCCAAGTTCAACAGCAACTACCAGTATACGAGGACGTAGGTGCTATCGGCTTCAAATCCGTATTTACGGAGCTGCCTGTAGACTACCTTTTTCACGATCGCGATCTTAACCCGAGAGCGATTTCGGAGAAGAACGTAAACCTGATCGAAGAGTTTTACTACAAAAATCCGCAACTTCATGTTTGTTTGGGTAGGATTGAAAAGGTGGAAGAACTCCAAAACTACATAAAAGTGAAAGTACTGGTTTTCGACGGACAACACAAGGCTGCGGCACATCTCTACAATGGAAGGAAAAAGCTTCCAATTCGGCTTTTCACAGAATATGAGTACGAAAAGTTAAAGGAAGTGAACTTCAGAGCGCACACCGATCTAGTTCAAATGGAGTTCTTTAGGTCTATAACTGCAGAGGTGGGCTCCGGGATGTTTGCCGATGCTTTCAAAGAGTATCTGAACAAGCATATTAGGGAAACCACTTCAGAAAACGCTTTTCTGCAGTCAATCGAGTTGCCTAGAGACCGAGGAGAAATGAGAAAACATTTTCAGCATTGGTTGGAGCATAACATTCTACACCCTGAAAAAACCGATCCAAACGAGCAGAACAAGATGACCCCATTTATAGAGGGGGAGAAAACGCGGGAACGGCAAAAGCCGATAAGCTACGACTCATTCAAGAAAACTTTCATGAGGTTTTTCATTTACAGAGAACCCTCAAATGATCCTATAGCCCCGGGAGGCTCTGATCAGCCGACTGGTTATTTACGTTTCGAGGAGAGAAACAATCTGATCCAGCTGATGAACGTGATGGCAGAGAAGGCTTTGATCAGCAAGTTTGACCTTAGCAAAGGCGCCCATAAGCTTGAGGATCGATTAAGCAAAGGTGAGAAACTACCTGACGATCATGTTAAGGCCTACCGAATATTTCGTCCAAGGGCGTTTGAGATATGGTGCGAGGTTCTAAGTGGCGCAATCACAACCTACTTGAAGATTAAAGAAAGGCTTTCAGAGAAGAACGCGACTGAAGGCAAAATTTTCTGGTGCAGGATCTCTGAGGAAGATTGGCAACAAATAGGGAAAATGGTTGACCGAATTTTCAATCACAAACTTTGGGAGACAAAAGACAAGAGTATGATAGAGGCTATAGGGACAACCAAGAAGGACATTGCCCAAAGCTTCATTACTGAAGGCAAGATTGGAGATAAGAAAGTTTACGAACCGCCAATCAATACGAGCTATCTTCTTGCCATCTAGCATATGACTTCAATATTAAGTTGTAATGAACTGTGATTGACCATGATGCAAAGAAAGGCTATTGTTATAGCTGCCAATCCCAACTCGCCTAGAGTGAGAGATCCCGATGTAGGGCGGCTAGAGCCCCATATTAAGCATCAAAAGGAGTATGGCGCTGTTTTTTGGGATGTTTTCATTGCTGGTCTGAGAGACACGCAGTTTAAGCATCCCGATATAAAGGTCGGATACTTTTACGAAGTTCCTAAGAGAGCTGTTGAGTATAAGACTGACATTGAGTACATCAAGCGAATAAAAGAAATAATAGATGTTCGCGAAAGACGATTCATTCCTGACTGTCGAAGAGGATACTGGGATGATGTCAAACAGGAACCACTAGTGGCTGTGAAAATTGTTAAGTTTCATCGCCTGTCAAGACCATATGCCCTTAACGAATTTTATCTCTGGAGCACTGCTAATGCTCTTAGACGCGTTCAGAATTATGTTATAGTTCGAGATCCAGATTATACATAAATAAACCTCGTGTTCTATCTTTTCCTTCGCTATCACTTTGAGAGCAAGGCGACTGAAGCTTCTGAGAAAAAAAGAAAGATGTTAGAGGATTGGAAAATGTATTCTACCACTCTAGAGTCTATCGGGCAAGAAGTTCCAGAACTTCCTCAGGGACTTGATGAACTAGAGAGAGAAGTTAAAAATCTCAGAGAGAAGTGTCTGAATAGTCTTGGTGAGGAAGGGCTCAGAATTCTTAGTTTTTTGAAGGGTGAAGGAGATTTTCCTGATCAAATATCGAAAAAAGGACTAAAAGCTACGTTGGAGATCCTGCGACCTCTTTTTCTAAAATTTTTGGTGAAGACAGCTAGAGTAGGCACTCCTTTCCCTTCCCCGGTTTCCTTCGGACAACCTCAAACATTTCTGTCAACTCTCACCAGCGCCAACAGAAGGACACCCCCCATCATTTCCTTATTTTACCCATCTCCAGTATGTCTTGCCATCACGCTCAAACCAGAACAGTTTTTCACCCTTCAAACGTTCAAAAAGGCTTTCGGCTTCCTTCTGCAACAAACCGTTTTCGACAACTTCCGTCACGTTCCAGCACCCCAAACTCGCTCTCTTACAGCCTCAATCTTCTGTCCGATGTCTGCCAAGCCCTCATACACGAGCAGGCCAATGTTGTTGGCTGCAGCTTTCAAGCTTTCAAAGAGTTGAACGGTGTAGTTGAAGCGATCCTGCCTGGCTTCCGGGGCTAGCCAAGGGAGTTCCTCTTCTAAAATGTCGAGGCGTTCATGAAGCTTCTGTAAACCTTCCTTTATTCTGTTGAAGTAGTCTTGAGTGAGCCGTTTGGCTTGCGTGTCCGACGTCGGACCGGCACGCCAGACATAGGCCTGGCCCGGCAAGGTGGCTGCGACCTCGCAGGCCTTAGAACTGTAGGGCAAGTAGTAGACGCTGTCCGTGTGACGCATCGCCCCCATTTTCCGCAAGTCACGAATCACTTTTTTTCGGACCCCATCATGCACCCGTGGAATGTCATAAGTTATCAAAATCCAGTCGCGGTGCAGCTCAATCTCCAAATGTCCCACATCAGCCATTGCAACACCCCCTATCCTTCACGGGGTCAGACGCGAACCGTTACTGCGCAAAAGCACTTCTCGCATAGTGCCCTCGACGCTTGACAACCGCGCATCCAACTTACTCAGAACATCAGGTTGAGACTGACGAAGAACGTATCGCTCATAGAGGTCCTTGATGAGAGGGACCAGCGTCAGCGATATAGCCTTATCCTCATGCAGTTCCGCAACAACGCTCCGCACCTCTTTAAGCAGCATGAAGTTCGTCATGGTCACATTCGCCGCGCTAACGCCACCGTGAACCATCGCGTAAAACGTCGGCAGAGTGAACTCACCTTGCACTTTAAACTCGTGCCTCACGCCGTACGGCTTGTTGTAGACACGCTCCAGAAAACCAAGCAAAGTCCTAGCCGTAAGACACTTCACACCCTCGATCCTCACCCCGCTATAGTCCTTAAACCACTCCAAATTTGTGACGAGGATACCGTCAGGATCAACCGAAGAATGCAGAACATCAGAAATCCGACGACCAACCTCCCGAAAAGCCAACTTCAACTCAAGATACGAAAGGCCCTCCGCACAACTCAAACGACCAGTCACACGCCCATACCGAAACCCATAAACAATCCGAACACCAAGCCCACCAACCTCATAACAATCATCAGGAAACCCCCTCGGAACCAAACCCCCCACACAAAAATCCACATTCTGAACACGAGGCAACATATCAGGCAATACCCGATATGCCCCAATATTGCTCCCAGCCCCGTGGTGTGCAATGTGGCAACTTTGAGTAGAGTAAGGGCCTCTTGTATACGGCTGAAAGACAAGTTTCTGCCCTTCAAGGTTTCTTAGGGCTTTTCTTGTGGTCGTATATTTCACATTGGCACGTTTCGCGATTTCCCACGCAAAATAGGGTCTCTCCTCGCTCTGTTCAAGCGCCTTCAAAGTAGTGAGAACCTGAAAAGCAGTAGCAGATGTGACACTTTTTTCCACATATGTGGCGTTGGCCTTTCTTTGTTCCAGACTGTCACCAAGTTTGTCACCAACATCGGGGCTTATACCGAAAAATTCTTTAGCGTGAAACGCCACATTAGGTTCGTCTGGTGTTCCCGTGGGCCTTGCCGGGCCCCGGTTTTTTTTGGCAATAATCATCAGGGTGGTCTAACCTCCTTCTTTGGCTCAGAGTTTCTTGCCGCATGCCCACTCAGGAGCTCGTCGATGAGCTGCTTTTTCTCCTTCTTTCTGAAGATGAAAACTCCGTCTACAATTTTGAAGGAGTTGTACATCATGACGATTTCGTAGTCCCTGACAAATTCTTCTACAGAGATTCCCAGCTCTTTGGCCTTTCGTTCCACAACTTTTTTGGGGATGCTTGTGCTGACACCGCCGCCGACACACCGTATAGTGTAAGCGTTCTCATAGGTTTCTCGGAGGTTGATGTTCTCAAGGTCTATGTTCGTCATAGTTAACACATCCAAAGAGTTTAAACTAAAGTTTATATAGTAAATTTTATTACGATTCTGATGGGGAAATCGTAAGTTGCACATACTAGTTCGGAGACACGCTGAATTGCTGAAGGTCGCTGAAAGCGAAGGAAAAGAGGGTGTTTGGACGTATAAGTTATGGAGAAATCACGGTTGGAAAAGCCCAGACACAGCTCGAAGGGACCTTGTTGCGCTAGAGAATATGGGTTTCCTCTTTTTAGAAAAACAAAAACAAACTTATCAGCTTGGGTCAGGTTTTCATGTCGGTGCAAGTAAAGGAATTCCAGTCGCGCCGGGATCCGCACCGTACGTAATCATACCCGTTGCTTTTGTTGCAAACACTGGAAGCTACGTATACCAGCTTCGTCCGGGTTGATTTAAAGCGTTATGTACGTCCTCTTAAAAGGGCTGATTTCACCCCGAAACAGAAAAAAAGAAGGGAAATTGAAGCTATCCTTCGATGAACCATTCTGGATGGCGTTTCTTCAATCGTGTCATGGCGCTTGGTGCTTCACCTTTCAAGAGCTCTTGAATAGCTTTTTCGTCGAATCTTAGGCTGGGTCGAGACGCCAAAGTTATGATGGTGCGCTCTAACTTTCTAAGTCTCTCCTCAACATCCCCTGTGTCCTTGAGCCTTTTCTCGAAAAGCTGTGCTTCTCCTCTGTGATACTCCAGCTCAGTTCGTAGTTGTTGAATTGTGGCGGCTTGTTCTTCAGCTTGCTTTTCCAGCCCGTTGAGCCGAGAGGCGCCGCCGCGTGACCAGTCGCATTCAATGTATAGTTTAGCAACTTGCACTACGTCATGATAATCGAAATAATTGCCCTGTGATCCTCGTAGTTTGTGGCCCATTAGGGCTTCTCTACTCTCCTCATCCATTATGGGGTTTGCCCTTAACACTTTTCTGAAGGATTTACGAAGTAAATGGGTCCAGATCCTCTCTCCATTCATGCCTGACCTTCCAGCTACCGTCTTAACCATGTGGTTGACTAAATGTGTCGTGAGGGGTTTTTCTCCTATCTTGTTGTTTTGAAAGTCGAAGCCTACGAAAAGATAATCTTGCGGTTTCAATGGTTTTCCGGTTGCTTGAACCCTGGCGTCTATCCATTGTTTTAATGCTTCAAATCCAGTGTGATGTAGAAAAGTCACGTAATAGCTTAATCCGTAGCTTCCTATTTTTGTGTCCAGGTCTGGAGTTACCTTCAAGAATAATGGAGGCAACTCATTCAATTTCAAGCCTAAGTTTTCCCAGTACTCTATATTTGCCTCCTTAAACTCTTGGCTTAAATATTGAAAACTTAGCCTTCCTTCCACATAGTCTTTGACATCTTTATAGCGAAGTTTACATAGGGCATTAACTCGGATTCCACTTTGCCACAGAAACAATAAAATGGCTTGATTCCGTAAGCCTAAAAGCTTGTTTTTCTCGTTGTCACGATATCGCAAGCCTAGGGCCACATCAGCAAGCTTATAAACATCAGAATTGTGTGGTATGGTTTCGTTGACTACCTTTTTGTTTATGACTTGTGGTTTCTCATGCCTTTTGAACTTGATCTCTCGGTCCTCGTGATGGAAATTGTAAAAGCTCTTAGCGAAGGATATGGTTTGACGTGTTGCCGCCGTATGTCCTTTAGCCATTAGGTTGTTGCATACTACATGGATTAGCTTTTTTGCTTCGACTGTTGGAAGCTCTAAGAACTCGCTGGGGCTAGCCAAATCTCCAGCTTGCATTACTCTATATATTGTAACCTTGGCTATAGTTCTACTCGAGTGTCCTCGATAATTGTCATGCCAAATCTTAAAGTTGTTATCACGCAGCAGCTTTGCATACTCCATGTTCGGAAGAAACATGGCCCTTCCGTCTTTGCCCTTGCCTATCTTTGGATGATGCCACTTGCCTAAAACCTTAGATTCTACTTCTACGCTCATCTTGTTGCACACACTCCTAGAGAGGATAAGATGATCCGACTATATAAAATTTCGTGTTATTGTGGATGTTTTCGTCACGTTATCAATGATAGTCGTCGAAGAAACAAAATAACAAGCACTTCCTCTTTTTTATTCATGTTAATTAATCCCTTTCATTATTTCCATTTTAATCTCTAATTCATTGAAAAATGGGCTGCCATAAATGACTA
>Ga0315280_10008741_pt1 | contig 13203 bp, 20 predicted proteins | sample YL17G06_40_MG_FD_203697 | JGI IMG/M metagenome (GOLD analysis project Ga0315280, IMG submission 203697) | Sediment microbial communities from Yellowstone Lake, YNP, Wyoming, USA - YL17G06_40 | ecosystem: Environmental > Aquatic > Freshwater > Lake > Sediment | place: USA: Wyoming | collected...
TCTTGGCTCGGAAGGCGATGGCGACCAGAGCTATAACCAATACTAGGCCCATAAGGCCGAAGAGTATGTGAATTCCACGGAGACTCGCAACATCAGCAGCAACTTGGAAACCTATCAGAACCTGAATTATTGCTCCAACCAAAACAAGCGTGCCTAAGACGGGTACAGTTTTCACCATACAAGCTCACAAGATCGCGCTTCGACCTGCCTGTTTTAAGCCTGACGCCCATCACAGGAACTTCACGAGCTAACATCGAATCGCTTAAACTCGAAAATGCCTTTCACGTCTCTCTACGACGCCGCCGCTCCTTACAAAATCATTAATACCCTATTCATGACCGGTTGGATCAGAGAGAGCCTGCGACCTCATCTCTCTCCGGGACGGAGAGCAATTGCAGGTTCAGTGGCAGCGCTCTCCCAGCTACTTTGCATTAGCCTTCGAATTTCTATTCATGCACCGTCTGGACTTGCCACAATTCTTCTGGAAAATCAATGGCATCTGAACGAGTTCACTATCGACATCATGATACTCTGAAAGTTCTCTGGTGGGTTACTTGAAAGCAACGAGTAGATCACAAAGAACCTCGATGAGTTCTCGCAGTGAAGGTGAACCGAGTGAGTTTCATGCGTCGTTGACTTTGTTCGAAGGAGAAATCCTGCAGGTATTTCGTCTAGTTTGAGACGATTGTAAACAGCTTTATGGGAGTTTATGGTCAACGAATCCCGGGATAGTCTTTCGACTCTCCTGACACTAGTGCTCTTTGTCACTTGATTGATGCTGTGTTCTGCCTGTTCGTCGACAGTTCGAAATTTCTTGCGAGCCTTCTCCAGACCTTCCCACGTTACGTATACTTTGTCTTTGTTGGGAAAATGAAAGACGACATCGCCAACTTCCCGTCTGCTCTTAGGGCTGAGCTCCACGTAACAAGTTGAGGGGTAGTCTATTGAGAACCCGTACACACTGAACTTTTCGAAATCTTCACTTGACATGAAATGAATCTCTCAGCGCGTCTTCTGTTCCGCGAGCAACTTAACATTTCTGAGGAAAGACCTCGCACAGAAATAGGCTGGACTATTTCGATGCCTAAGCTCCGCTGGGACCTGTCAGAAAAAAAATCCCAGACAGTAGGTCTAGAATCCTGGAGCGAAGTAAACAGGAGCCGGGTAGGAGATTGGTGTGTAGTAGGCGTAGTAGGGTGGGTAAGGAATCGGGTACCAGTAAATCGGCCTGTACGCCAAGCCATACGCAGCTGCACCAACACCCAAACCTGCTAGGGCACCCACTCCGAGCCCTAAACCTGCACCGGTCAATCCGGCTGCAGCGTAACCTAGAGTTCCGCCCGCAGCGGCCCCCAAGAGAGCACCCGCCGCTAGAAGGAAGATTGGCATATCTTATCTCAGCCAGACGCGAAGCTCTGGCAGAATATATTACTTAGTCGACTCTCACTGAGGCAATCACAAAGACATTGCAATATTGACTAATGGACTCGGTAATTATTGAGGCAGGAGAGCAACTACGTTAGCAGTGGGCCACGCGGAAGAAAAATGCCTTTGAAAAAAGGTTGGCGTTGATCACGCGAAGGGTCCGACGCCTTCGGTGATCTTGATTGCCTGCACAGGGCACTGTATCTCGCATGCCCTACAGAAGATGCAATCCCTTTCACGAATCGGGTCCGCCTTCCATCGGTCGAGCAATGTCTTGCCGCTGTCGTTCGGGACCTGCTTATCGATCTTCTCTTGCTCTGCAGGAATGTCCATCTTGTCAAAAACGTTGACTGGGCATACCGAGATGCAGATGCCGTCGGCGATGCAAATGTCGAAGTCTACCGCGACTGCGACGCCGTGTACTCCGTACTCCTTGCTAACGCCGTCCTTCCACCTTACCTCGTGACCCTCATGATCTTCCTTCTTGGGCCATTCGTTCGGGAACGAAGCGTCGTCGATTATTCGTCTTTCAGTCATCGAATACACCAAACGGAACTCGGGAAGGCTGGATGAATTAAGAACATTTGCGTGTCACAAATGAACCTGACAATCCGCGGCGAAAGTCAGTTGCTCTGCGAAGAACCAAAATTGGGATAAGTGCTTTGAAGAAGTTCGGGAATATTAGATCTGTTTGGATTGTCACATTACGTCTAATTGTGGGAGTCTACTGGCTTTACTTCAGTAGCCAAAAATGGTTTGACTACAGTTGGGTTAAGCCCGTCTTGGACCTTGCCGCAGTAGATAATCCCATTCCGGCATTCCGTAGTATATTGATGGAGTTCGTGATACCTAACTGGCAGACGCTGACTGGAAGCCAGACCGTTATGGAAGCAGTAATCGGGGTTCTGTTATTGTTGGGGTTGCTCACGAGAGTCGCGGGAATCTTGGGAGCTGTTCTTGCGACGGGTCTATTGGCAGTTTTCTTAGGTTCTTTGGATGCTCCGGTCTTCATATGGTTCTACATCCTCTCTGCACTCATGAGCCTGAGCGTAGCGTTGTTGGATGCTGGAAAAACGTTAGGCGCCGATAGAATATTGGCCGCGAAATGGCCGAAGCCAAGAATACCAGTATGGTAGAACAGATACAAGCTATGATTTCAGTTTCTCAAGATCACGAATAACAATCGTTGCTCTAAGCTTACACTCTCGAGCAAGGCTATCATCCTCCCCGTGGGCACGATCAGCGAAGGCGCGGAGTTCTTCGAGCATAGAGTTCGCTTTGCTCTCCTCAATGTCCGAGTTGATTGGTTTGTAACCTTGTAGCTTCTCGGGTCCCTCGCGGCCGCCCTCTGCGAAATACCAATCCTTGAAACCCATCCCACACCCTGCAGCAAACAAAAGCAAACCCAACGGCGTCACAACGGGCGGATATCCGCGATCGAGTCCACGCCTCGTATCCGTGTGAACCTTGGACTCCTTCGAGAACAAAGAATACGAAACCATCAAGCTACCGCCAGCGGGCACGAGTTCTCCGAGCATCTTGAAGAGTTGAAGATCGAAGCCAGCCTCAGCAAGGGACAGAGTGTTTCCGTCCGGAAACCTCGCTAGGTCGAAGTAGTCTCCATCAACCCACCCTGCTATGGCCTGACTAGGTCGACCTGCACTGAAGAGTCCCGAAAACACTGGATCTATGGAGGCTTCACCGTTCTTCGTTAATCGCAGGGAGAAGTATGCTTGTTCCGCAAAGCGTACTGGAGCCACATCGGCGGTGATTCCCACTTCTTGCGATAACATCTTCCTACTGAAGAAATCTCGAATGAATTCTACCGGCTTTTTCTCGGACTCACCTTGCCGTTCGGTCAATTGGGACACTCGCAGCTGATTAGTCTCTACTTACGAACCGTAAAATTTGCCAGACATTCCGGGCAGACGCAGTCCTTCGCCATTTTCCGCAGCTCTGCAAGCGCTCCCTCCGCTATGGCTACGTCCGCACACCAGCAGCCGACTCCACCCATCCCACAGGTGAAGCTGGATCCGCAGATCTCACATCGAAGTTCTCTCGGCAATCCACTCGCCTTCAAACAACTAAAGGTGGAGTATATTTACCAACCTACACATCCTCTCACTGAGAGGCCAACCTAAGTGCGTATTGTGTCACTGCTTCCTAGCGCAACAGAAATTGTCTACGCCCTAGGCTTAGGTGACAACCTGGTTGGCGTATCCCATGAATGCGACTATCCGGCAGCGACTCAAAATAAACCAAGGATAATTGAACCAGTCTTCGACACTCGAACGTTGAATAGTCAGAGAATTGACGAAACACCTGTTTGAGCTTGAAGGCGTCAGCCGGATCACTGCCGTACGAAACAACCGAGTCTTCGCCGCCGACGGCCACAATTACTTCAGTCGCTCAGGGCCGCGACTATTCGATGGAATTCGAATCCTAGCTCAGATGTTCCATCCTGAGCTATTCAGTGAGCCGCTTGATCCAGAACTTGGGCAACGAGTAGAAATCATCCAGGCTAAGGCATAATGTTCAAGGTACCTCTACGCCAGAATCAGTTGGCAATCGGAGTCTGGGCTGTATTCTGTACCATCTCTTCGGCGACTTTGCTTATGTGATCAAACAGCTGATATGCAGCAGCTATTTGCTGCGCTTCTACCTGATCTGCCGGTAGCTCGATCATTATGCTGATCTTGCCTTGACTGATGCGTGCTTGAAGTTCCGTCCGACCGTCCTCGCTAATCCAACTCATTGAGAGCCTGTTTCCGTCATGGGAGTATCCGAGCCATCGGAAGTTACTGAACCATCTCCCTCGCAGTTTCTGGAAGAGAACAGTGACATCGATGTGTGTGGGGAGGTATGCGTCAATGATTGGTTTGGTCAGAGATTGAATTGTTGGCACAGTGAATGAGTAACTGTTGCCTGAACCCCTGATTTTGTACCCTTCAGGAGACCTTTCAATGGCATGAGCCTCTTCCAGTCGCTTTAACGTACGCGTCAATGTCTCTTGGTGAAGACCTAGTCTTCTTCTTAGTCCCTGGAAGGAATAGTATGCGTTCTGGTCACTGGAAAGGAATCTCAAGACCTCACGCTCCCGATCGTCAAGCTCAGATTCCTCGAAGTCCGGGTTGGGATTAACCTCTGGTGCCAACAATGATGATCGGCGGATACTTCACAGACCCCTTTATATTGACTAGGTCGAAGAGTTCGACTGGTATGCGGCGTTCTGAATGGAGTTCCACATTCTGAGAGGCAGCGAAGCGGTTAGCGGCTCAATGGGTTTCGGAGTCGTTTGAGCCATCCCGATCGCTCGACGGTTGGAATCTCCGCCTGAAGCGGTCTTGGTTTCTCAAACTCTAAGCGGTACCACTGACGCTCGTGACATCGTTGACACTCGACCAGATTCTGTTCAAGAAAGCGGAAGTCGCGGTGACCGCAGAGTCGGCACGCAACTCGCTCCGCCACTCTAAATCGCTCTTCCGAAACCTGAAAACCTGTCTCAGCATCTGTAAAGGTCCGGAGCACCTGAACCACATCCATTGGGGAGACTACCCCGGTCTTGCGTCTGACACAATACTCAGGTTCGGTCTTTGCTTCCACGAACTTCCAGCGTATGAGAAAGTTGAGGAACACGTTGAATCTGTCCTCATCCAGGCCTGTGGCCTCACGTATGTTCTCCGTGGCCACCCATCCCACATCAGGCAGTGAGCCCCATATGGCATCGAGGGACATGAGGACGGTCTCTCCAAGCAGGAATCATCACTCCGAGGAAGGTAAGCGCGGTGTAACCGGCGGCGCCGAAGCGTGGTCACATGGAACAATCTGGAGTGAGCACGAAACAATCCTTTCACCGTCTCGCTCCGCAATTATGCTTCCCTCCATTGGCAACGTAAGCTCGGCCTAACCAAGCTCAGCAAAACCAAGTCACATAGAAGAACGCGCGAAGAATTTCTAGACACTTTGCAAACTGAGGGCTTCAGTTCCAGCTCACGTCTGCTCAACGCTCGCGATATGCAGGTTAGCAGGCTGGGAGATGGCATCTTCATACATTCCTAACGCAGAACAGATTGCGATATGCCCAATTCATTTCTTAGGCTCATGAAACATTATACCTCTCCGTTCTTTTGCCCACCAACGCAACCCACACATAGAACAATAGCCAACTCAGCTACCTCAAGAACGGGGAGTCACGTGGAGGGGAAACGTCAGTTTGGTTGAGGCGCTTTTGCATTTCGCAGTCCCATTCGCATCTCTCCGAGCCTTCGGCCTCGATTGGCGAAGAACCCTCTTCGTCTCAATTCTAGCCTTAGCGCCCGACCTGGATATTCTGTTTCACGTGCACCGATCCTTAAGCCACTCCCTAGTTGTGCTGGCGGTAATTGTCCTGCCAATTCTGGCAATCGCCCACAAACACAAGGCCATCACAAACCTAACCCTGCTAGCCACCGTTGGAGTGATTATGCATCTGGCGTTGGATATTTTCGGGGCCTACACGCCCCTACTCTGGCCCATCTCAAACCAAGCCATTGAAATCATCACGTCGCTGACCCTTCACATGGGAAGCTTTCCCTACTTCACGCTCAACCTAGGCCTCCGAACGCAACCCTACATGTTCGGAGCTTTCCAATCAATTGACGCACCAGTTATCACCGCGGAGGGCCTCGCCATCTCCCTAGTCCTCCTGGTCCCAAGCCTCGCCCCTCTCATCCGCAACCATGCCATCGTGCGCAGGGGAAAATGAAAATCCATCCCTGTCAAGGAATTCGGCAGACAATTCTTCTAGAACCTTAATCCTTAATCATTATTCCCACATCCATGCCTGCTATCCCTGTGCACATCATGTCCAATATGGTCTGCGAAGTTTGCGGAAAATCCCAAGCACGAAGCGGAGACATCCTCTGCAACGACTGCGGCCATTACTACAGAATCCTTCGTGAACTCATAGACGAGCACCCCGAGCTCGCGGCAAACGAGCTTGATCGTCTCAAGGAAATCTTCCAATGGCGGGAAAGGAAAATCCGGCTCACTACGCGTCCAATCATGGCGTAAAACTCATCAGATTGAGCGGCAACGCTGACGCGAAATGCTAGCTGGGGAATTTGCGGTACCATTCCCATAATTCCGACAAATCCCTCTCGAGAACTGTCTTGGGGTTAAAGCCGAGTTCTGCCCTGGCTTTTGTAATGTCAGCGACACTGCGTCGGATGTCTCCTTTCCGGGGGAGCTCATGAATCGGGGTTATCGATTTCTTATCGCTGAGTTGGATTAGAATGTCGGCGAGGTTGTTTATCGTTGTCTCGTTTCCTGTGGCGATGTTGTAGATTCCGCTTGCTTTCCTCTCAGAGTATAGGGCGAGTAGGATGGCGTCTGCCACGTCTGCGACGTTCACGAAATCTCTTGTCTGGAAATCATCCCCCTGTATTGCGGGAGGTTCGCCTTTTGATAGCCTCTTCATGAACTCTGTAATGACGCCGCTGTACTGCTTCGCAGATTGACGCGGTCCGAAAATATTGAAGAACCTTAGGCAGACGGTTCTGATGCCGTACTCACGAAAATATCTGAGACAGTGTTGCTCAATTAGGAGTTTGCTTGTCCCGTAAGGAGCCAGAGGAGCAGGTTCCATCTCTTCAGACACCGGCAGCTTCCTTGGTTCTCCGTATAGCGCCGCTGAAGATGCGTACACAAAAGCCGACACATCGAGCTTGCGGGCAGCTTCCAACATCGCCAGAGTCCCATCCGCGTTCACTGCCTTTGCGAGATCAGGGTTCCGCAGGCAAGCCTCATGGTCCACTATCGCTGCAAGGTGAATAATCGCCTCTACGTCGGAGATTGGAGTATCCAAGATCGATTGGCTTCGAATGTCGCGCTTCACTACGGTTATCTTCTGGATGTGTTCTCTTAGGTTTTCGAATTTCCCTGTTGAGAAGTCGTCTAAGACAAGGATTCGACAGTCTCGATTCATTAATCGATCAATGACGTGGCTGCCGATGAAGCCCGCCCCGCCGGTTATCAGTACAAGAGGGGTTTGCGACCTGGACATTCAAAACGCTCCTTGACACAGCAGCGTCGATGCTTCATTATTCTCGATCAGCGTGCGTCCGAAGCTAGTTTGGTTCCGCATTTTACGCAGAATTTCGAGTCCGAGTACCGTATCCGCGCGTTGCAATTCGGACAACGTCCTAGATCTGACGATGACTTACCTGCTTGTCTCTTTCGGTTGCGAACCTCGAGCAGCCAAACTGAGGAAACTGAGATTATCCCGAGCAGTAACAAGGTCATTAGTACCGCTAGCAGAAGCTGATCTGAAGGCCACGGCAGAACCGAAGAGAACTCGGGGAGGAGCGAGACCGTCTTCAAGGCGATTAGCGGCGAGACATTTTCTGTTGTAGTCGTTGGAGTAGTCCGTACGGTCGTAGTGATGGCTGTTGTCGTGTTGACCTGAGGAGCAAATTCTGTTGTAGTACTCGTCAGTTTAGTCGTTACGGATGATGATGTCACGGATTGGACTTCTGATTGGGTTGGAACTTGAGCAATGACTTTCACATCATCCCAGTTTACGGATGAGTAATCATAGAGCGGTAGAATGTTTGTATGGAGAAGCTCTAGAGCGAACGTAATGTTCACTCTACCGTTTTGCTGGAATAACGCAAGACCATTTGGGCCGTAGGTCGACTGAAGATCGTCCTTCACGTTTCTGGTTACGTTCTTCCACCGACCGCATGTGCCGTCAATCGGGTAATGAACTGAGAGTTGACCGACTTTGACGTTGAGTTGACCGGCAGTCCCATCCGGGAATGAGCAGGCGGGCGTAAGGTACCAGGCTTCTATCTGGATCCCGCGAGCATTTGCAACCTTCACCGTCTGGACTACTCCCTGAACGTCTCCTTTCGGAATCGCTGTGGTCGGAACCATATCCAAAGTTAGAGAGGATGCTCCGGAACGGTATACTGAATTAGAGATCTTTGATTCTCCGATTCCGCTGTCCACGACTCCCCAACCTGAGAGCCCTAACTCGAATCCTCCGTTCTGAAGTATCGAAATCTCAGTGAGATTTTCTTGACCACGAACTGAAGTTGATGAATAGGTCGAATAGGAGATCGCTAGTACCAACAGGAGCGCGATAGTCGATCGCCCCTTCAGCATTTTCGACTCCAATCACCGTGGTTGTAATCCACTCTATCGCTTCGCTTATCGCTCTTATGGTAACGGGAGCTGGCAGAGTCAAGTACGGTCATTTCCGATTGTGCTCTTTCTCTCCCTAATCTTGTGGACGATATTCGGTTACCTTGTTTCTAGAAATGTCGACGTCAATGGCTAGGTAACTGGCCTAAGAAAAATCCACGACGCCGCGAAGACGCATATCATGTATAAGGCGAACCTGAGCCATCGGCAGTTAGAAAAATACCTCACATTTCTCCAACAGAACGGAATGCTGCAAGAGGTAAATGATGAAGAGATGGGCAGCCGACTCTTCCATGTCACTCAGAAAGGGAGACAGTGAAAGACCCGGATTTTATCGCGAAAGGGCTCCATGGTGAACTTGGCCGTGAAACTGCTCATCGACCTCCCCATGGGCGCGAGATACCTCATAGTGATTTATCGTGAGGTCACACCGGAGGATGGGTTTATCATTACGGCACGCATCAGTTCCGAAGTGGGCAACTTAATCAAAGGTGGCGTAATATGGCGAAAGAAATGATCGCAGTCAACATTCCGAAAGACAAGAAACTGGACATTGACTACGACCAGGAAGCGGACGTTTTGTACATAAGCTTCGGCCAACCCCAACCAGCAGATGATAGTGAGGAAGTGAACGACGTCATTTACAGATTCCGGGAAGACGAGCTACTAGGAATAACGATACCAAGCTTCAGGTTGAGAACAAGCCGAAGGAAAGAATAGAACCGGACCGTTCGGCGATTCCTTTGATATTCAACGTAGCTTGACTCTGACGTGTTGCTCCTTCGCTTCCGCGACGACTTGGGTCAAGAAGCTGCAAGCTCCACTCAGAACTCTGGGTGTGAGGTGTGCAGCTGGCATGAGGAAAGGGGGCTGAGTGTAGAGTGTGCAGTACAGTTAAGTATGCAACCGATATCGATTGTATACAGCGATAAATATGCCACTCCGCCCTTTGGCAACAAGAGTTCCGAGGGAGATTGAGCAAGAGATCCGAGAAGTCACGGATTACATGGATGTGGGGAAAGCTCAGGCCGTTCGAATAATTCTGGAGATTGGAATCTCTGAGTGGAGAAAGAGAACTGCCCTTGAGCTTCTGCGGGATGGAAAAGTGACCTTTGCGAAAGCCGCCAAATTTGCCAAGCTAGACCTCTGGGAATTCGCTGAGGTTGTCAGAGATAGGAAGATCGAGTGGGTAAAGATACCGACCGGAGAATTGGATGAGGAAGTAAGAAAGGTCACAAAGGATACGGACGGATGAAGCCTCTCATCTTCGACGCTACTCCCCTCATCTACCTCGCGCGAATTGGACTGGCGAACCTGCTCGAAACGATACCTGCGCCGAAATTTGCTTCGCGATCAGTGTTCATTGAGGTCGTGGAACATGGAAGGGCAAAGGGTCACGCTGATGCACTGGTTTTGGGACATCTTTTCGAGGTCAAAGCGATTAGCATCGTGGATCCTTCAGACAAGGGGATCCTAAGGACATTGAGAAAAGTCCGTGGTCTTGAAGAACCAGATGCGGAGACTTTGGCCGTTGCCAAAGAACGCGACTACAGAGCAGTTGTCGATGACCTCTTGGCCCGCAGGGTTGCAAGAACCTATGGCATCGACTTTGTTGGTACACCTTTCATACTCCTTCTAGCAACTAAGAGTCGGCTGCTCGCGAAGCAGGATGCCCTGCGAACCGTCGATGACATGATCGAAGCTGGCTGGAGATGCAGCCCGGAGCTTTATCGCGAACTCACCAGAACAATACAAACCACTAACTAGCCCGACCCCGCCCCATGAACCGCGGCCAGGGCGAGTTTTGCGTGCGCCTAAGCCGGTCTGGTAAACGAAAATAGACTTTGATGCAACGGCACAGGAACCCGCAGATGAGGGTAATCCTGAAAGTCGAAGGGAGCGAGTTAACTCGAAAGCGCATCAGCCGAAGAGTTAACAGAACCTTGAGCGGCGAGGTCTCGAAACGACTGGAAAACCTTAAGCGGGAGCCCAACGCAACAAGTGTGCAATTGGTGAAAAGTATGAACTTGACGATCCGAGACCTGAACGAGTCAGTCTTCAGGAGGTTCAAGGCTAGAGCGGTGGAGGAGGGAATGAAGCTCGGAGAAGCCCTAACGCAAGCAATGGATATCTGGATTAAGCAGAGTACAGACAAGCCAGAGAGAAGCCTTCTCGACCTGGAAACTTTCGACTGGGGGAAGGGCGCAGAGAAGGTCAGCGCGAAGATTGATGAAATCATGTACGGGTGAAACTGGTGATCCTTCTTGACTCCAGCCTCATAGTCGCCTACTCGAACGAAGCCGATGAGAATCACGCCAAAGCCAAGCAAGTCATAGAGGACGTGGCCAAGGAGAGATATGGAACCCCGGTCATCACGGACTATGTGTTCGATGAGGTCGTTACTGTTATGCTCGCTAGGACCAGGAGCCTCGCACGAGCAACGAAGCTGGGTGAAACGCTTCTTGAAGCTACTCAACTAGTCAGGATTGATGAAGACCTGTTCGACGCGGCCTGGGTGATCTTCAGGCAGCAACGAAAAAACAAGTTCAGCTTCACTGATTGCACAAGCATAGCTATGTGCAGGGCTAACGGAATATCGAACATGGCAACGTTCGACGGGGACTTCGCCGAACTCGATGATGTGAACGCCATCGGCCCATGAGCCCTCCCACGCCTGCCAGCCATGTCTCAGAAGACCATCAACCACAATGCTTCCAATGAACCCACCACCAGTGACTACACCACGCTAAGGGGCCGAGTAGGGCGTGTTGAGAACTGATGTCCTCCGATGAGTTGACCACCATCGCCTGCGATAATAACCGAAACGACTGCGATGATACAGGTCTTACTCCTGCCACGGGTGCTCGACGCCGTGAAAGCGGAGGGGGTTGCAAAAGCAGTGAAAAAAGAATAAGATTACCAAGGTCAGGCGCTCGGCGTGGTCTCCGCTCGAGCATGGTTGAGGTATGTTCCACAGCGTGGACGATAGTTGCCATTGGCAATTGATCTTGGAGGCCGATGAGGCGGAACCCCATAGTCTTGGCCGAAATCGCAAGAAAGTACCGTCGACGCATCGAGATAGCGAAGGTTCTATTTCAGAACCTGAAGGAATTCTTCCCGCGTGATTTTAGCTTCTGCTAAAATCCAATTCAGAAGGTTGACAGGCACCATGTCGTACACCGGAATAGTCAACCGCCTTCCATCTGAATGACGCAGGAAAACGTGACTACCGTGCTGCCTAATGACCTGAAAACCAAGCTCTCGAAAGACTTTGAGCAGTTCCTTCCCAGAAATCTTCCTGGGAAGTTTGGACATTACAGTTCAACTTCTACGAGTTTCTTTCCCTTGAGTTCTTCTTCGAGCGCATCCAAATGCAGGCTTATTGCGGCTCTGACATTCTTCAATGCCTCTTTCTCAGTCTTACCTTGACTGAACACGCTCATCTCTAAACATCTTGCAGCAAAAAGCCCAGTCTCCGCGTCTTTCTCGACATATACGTGAAATCGCCTGTTGGACATAGGCTCGCGTACTGCGCTCCTAGTACAAATGGATTACCACAATTTGCTCCGCAACCATCCGCCGTTCATCCAACAACCACACCATGACCCACCCCAAATACTACCCCAAAAGCAGTGAAAAAAGAACAAGATTACCAAGGTCAGGCACTAACCGCGGTCTCCGCCCCCAACAGGCCTAAGGCGCATTCCACAACGCGGGCAATAGTTGTCTATTGGCTGAATGTCTTTGTCATAGCCGCAGAACCCACAACGGACTCCGTTGGCATTGCGTCTTTGCCTGCCCACATCGCGATTCAAGTGCAGCCATTGGATGCGGACGTCTTCTTCTCATATCTAGTCCCGGATGATCTGTCGATACATTCCGAACGAATTCTGGATAGAGCAGATAAGGGTCTGTTGAAGCTCCATGCGGCGTCCGAGATTTATGATGATTTGGCCACTGCGCTGAGAAGCAATAACACGCCTATGAAAGTTGTAATTGAATTCCTAGGTGACCTTCGGATGATCCGACACGAGGTCCTACCAACGACTCTGGATGTCGCGGCATGAGCTTTGAGATTGTACAGTCGCTATGGTCGCCCACGGAAGTTGCATTATTTTGATTCATTCCATGTCTCGACCGCGAAGGCTTACGACCTTCCGCTGATCACAAGCGACCGGTTTGTCCTCCAGAATTCTCAGGCTTTGGGAGTCTCCGCGCTAGATTTACGCAAGATTTAGCAACCTAGAATTCCAACTATCATAGGCGATTCCGCAAAGAACCCTGAATTACAGGACCCCGAGAAGACCCAAGCGATTTTGCTTTGCGAAACGATGACCTTTAGTGAGAAACCTACTGAGCAGTGAACAGAAACGTTGAGGATTAGAGTGACTGGGGGCCCTTCACCTAACGAGGTGGCGAGCGCGCTCTCGGTTCTTGCGTTGGACGGTTCTGACGGTATGAAAATTCTCTTCTTCGCAAGAAAGATGAGGCTGAGCTGGGTCCGCAACCTTCGACGGCTGCTATGGGACGAAAGGTAGAGATGATTGGAAGGCGAAGCGGGAGCCCTGTGCAACAAGCATTATGTCTTTCCCC
>Ga0315280_10008742_pt1 | contig 13203 bp, 10 predicted proteins | sample YL17G06_40_MG_FD_203697 | JGI IMG/M metagenome (GOLD analysis project Ga0315280, IMG submission 203697) | Sediment microbial communities from Yellowstone Lake, YNP, Wyoming, USA - YL17G06_40 | ecosystem: Environmental > Aquatic > Freshwater > Lake > Sediment | place: USA: Wyoming | collected...
GGTTCATCCATTCGGTAGATCAAACCAGGAAACTGCTCGGGCTCGTACATAGTTCTCTCAAGCGAGTATGTCGTCTTCTCCAGGTCTATGAATCCGCCAAGTACTACCGAGGCGACAATGTTCTGTACCTGAATATCAGGTTTCCCCGAAATGACGATTCCATTCCTCTTGAGTTCATCCACAACCTTCATCACCGCTTTCCTAGATTGTCGCTCAGACTTTGCTCCAGTGCAAACCATCTTTCCCGAACTGAAGATGAGCGTCGCCGTCTTGGGCTTCTTCAACCTGTACACAAGCCCCGGAAACTGTTCTGGTCGGTATTCGACGCCCGGGAATGCTCGTACGATGGAGCTCAGATCCAAGTCTTGTCCGAGAGTTGCTGATGCGACGACATTCTGTATCTCCGTGAGCGCTTTCCTCTTTACCAAGAACTCGCAACCCCAGTTCAAACGTAGAGGTGGGCCCGCAAGATTTGTCTGTATCTCTAGGGCGGGCAGAATGATTCAGACTCACATCAGGTTCAGCGCGCAGTTGTTCTTGCGCTAACAACTCGTTCCTCGTACTCCTCCTCTTCGTCCTCCCAGACCCCTTTTTCAAGAAACTCCCTGCCGTTGAGTCATCGCGATCCCTCTCTTGCGAGCTGTGGAGCAGGTATCTGCCGTTGCAGATCACTCTGCCTTCCTTGGCATGGCGGGTTGACTGCTCTTCCATGTTCGTCGGTGAGTTTGCGGAATTGAGATCTTTTGATGAAGAAGAGAAGAGGGCGCTCGGAGTGAACGCTTAATGGCTGCCATGAGCTTGGGCGAAGAGTTTCAGGTCTTTCCGTTCGATCTAAGTGAGTCGGGCACATCATTCTTGTGTGGAACTGTTCGGCCGCTCAATTTCGTTACGAAATGCTTTGACTCGTTCTGTGGCGTCTGTCGAAGCATCGAATCCTAGAAATCGTGAGGCCGCTTGAGATGCGTAAGCATTTCGATTTTCAAAGCCTCGATAGATTCTGCCTAGCGCACGAGCGGTTGTTTCGGGAAATTGACTGCCTGCTCTCTCTAAGATGAGACGTTTGAACTCGTGGGCCGCTTTCGATGGTGAACCCTTGTGGAATCCCGCCACAGCATAGATATCGTAACTGTCCTTCTCCAGTTTCCTCGGTCTTCCTAGCGCCAGGCCCTTCATCGTCAAACAACCAACAATATCAGCCACGCGAATGAGCTCGCTTGCTTCGTTCCCGTCAGGGATCATCCCCCTCACTTCATGCTCATAGTTGAATTGGAACACTATGCTACATCCTGGAATCAGAGCAGCGTCTAAGCCATTCTGAACCTTCACTAGACCGGCCTTCTGGGCGGATTCAGGTTCAGTCAAGAAATCCAACTCAAGTCGAAACAGAGCACCTTTGGAATCCGTCAACTGCTTCTCGAACCTGAACTCCCTCTCTGCTGGCTTGTACCCGAGCTCCTCCACAACGATTTCCCGAATCCTGTCGTATCTAACCACTATACTGGGCCTCAGGACTAGATCGATATCGATCGAGCCGCAGTGTTCAAAGTATCCAAGGGTCAAGAAGTAAGGAGCCCAGCCTCCTGCCAGAACCATATCGTTGCGATAGGTATTGAGCGCGAGAGCTAGTTGAACCAGAGCTCCCTTCGAAATCTCCGTCCTTACTCGATTATACAATGCGGTCACGAACCTAGAGCCTTGCTCCATTCATCTTCGATCAATCGAAGCAACGCTGTCGAGGCCTCCTCTCCACGAGCTGGATAATTAACCAGATCCACGTACAACTGAACGTTAGAAGCCACTTTGACTCCATCCACGGCCCTCAGGCCATAGAACACGCCCGCATCATAGGGAGAAACCAAACGTACGTTGCCACCTTTCTCGACTGGACGAAGCTCCATCACCCTTGCGATCTCACTCGTCTGCTCCTTGCCGAGAACATACATGTCAAGAGTCATGGGGCGCACATAAGGAGCGACAAGCCAAGCTCCGGCCAGAGCGGTGACCGCGTACGAAACGGTTAGACTCTTTACTCGGTTTAGGAGGTGGTCCAGGTCCTGTTCGAATGTTTGGAACTCGTCGAACATGTTTGCGGTCGAGAAATCGTGAGCAGCTGCCCATCGTCTCAAGAGTCTAGCCGGATCCACGACACTGACCCGATAGCTTTCGTCCCGAACAACGTAGCCCTGTGCCTGCAATGTCGCTATCACATAGTAGGTCCAACCGAGAGATACACCTGCCTCTTTGGCCAGGCTGAGAATTCGCCAACGGTTTTCCGGATGCGTTAACAGGACTCTGAGCACGCGACTGGATTTGGGTTGGAAGATGTCTTTGGCTCTCCTTGCCAACAGCTTTCACCGATCGTTTTATAGTTTCTCTGATAGTGAAAACTTTCACTCAACTATATATAGTTTCACTAAGAGTGAAATTTCCCCTCGTCAACCACGAGCAGCAGAAAAACCAATCGAAACACCAGCAGATATGATCAGCCCTCGAACCGGGATAGGGGCCTGTATATACGCCTGTACATACACTGCATCGAGAACATCATAGCCCTCGAAACCCGCATAACCATTCGATGAGCGATCAGAGAATAGTGCTGCAATCCTGCAACTGGTTCTGGCGTGCACCAAATATACCTACAGGAGGATAGGTACCGTCTGCTTAGCGTTGGTGTCAAGGATGCCGGGCTTCGTAATCGACTGCATGAGCATACCTGGCGTGAAGGTGCCTGTTCCGAATGAACGTGTTCTCAAGATCGTGATGTCTCCTGAGCTTGGCAATCACAAGGAGATCATGCTCCTCCTCTCCGTAATCAGCCCACACAGCAAGACAGGCCTCCACACCCACGACTCCGACGAGATCATGTACGTGGCAACAGGTGAAGGCGAATCAACTATGGACGGGAAACCGGAGAAGATACGGCCAAACACCGTCATATTCGCTCCCAAGAGCGTTCAACATGAGATTCGAAGCACGAGCGACGAGAGCTTGAAACTCGTCTGCCTATACATTCCTCCCCTAAAACCCACCGGATACTTCCTAGAAGCCATATCAGCGGCGAAAAAAGAGCGAACTTAGCAACAACGCGCGTGCTACAGCAGAATTGAGAGGCCCCCTATCATACAATTGTATGACGCCGCCGAGTCTCGATAGATCTGTCGTAGAATCGAAAGCAGAGGGAGTAGGGGGTGTTAACACCCCCCTGGGGTGGGCCACAACTGTGGCCACATTTCACCTCTTGGTGCACACACGCTGCTTCATGGACTACTTGAAATCAAACCCAAAACGATGAAAACTAGCGATTTCTGCCTTGATCTACGCCTTTTCCAACAGGCACTTGCAAGAAAAATAGGGTGTCAGACACCCTCCCCCTCTATCTCAACCTGTTCACGGCGCGATCCCGTCCAGTAGGCGAGCGCAACGAAAGATTGGACCCTTGCCAACACAGCCTCCTACAAGCATGAGCTCAGCGCACATGCCGATTCTAGCCACGTATTAGGATCGTTAGGGCTTCTACAAGGATTACGTGCATCAATGCCACGACCAGGACCTCTCCTACTATCTTCACGTCAAGCAGCCATGTGCTCAATCTCTCTAGCTCTCCTTTCTCCAGTAGCAGTAGAATTCTTCCTAGGACGCCCTTGTCCGTCTCTAGTGGCGCTTGAGAAATCTTACTCCCTAATTCTTCAAGTCTACAATCCTTTGCATTTGAGAACAGCTCATGGAAGAAATAATGCGGAAGCAACACTGCTGACACGAGGACGATGGCGATGCTTGTGTAGGAAATGAAGAGGCTCCAGTGACCTGCCGCGGCAGGTTCTGCTGTCGATCCCCAGATGATTGGTGGAAAAAGCGCGTAGATCACAGCGCCGAACATGGTAAGACTGATAAAGCGTCTAAATCCTTTGAACGGCTTCATCCACTCCGACAACAATAGGTCGTTCTTGAAGGCAGTTTTCGAACATAGGTCTCTGTAAGCTAGAGTCAAACCTACGGGCACCATGTACATGAAGATTCCTCCCAATATGCAGCAGGGCAGAGTCTCAATGAGCTCGTACACCGTGACGAGGTTCGGTTGATTGTAGAACCACCACCATCTCATCCTTTGAGGCGACTCTGCGAAGTTTAGGGCTAACCAGAAGATCACAATCAGCCAATAAGCTCTGCTCGTCAAGTGCCTTGATAATCTATCACTCATTCTCTCGAGATCAGCGTGATCTGAACTGATCAGATGTCTAAATCTAAGAAGAGAACCCGAAAACTCCCTGAATGTGAAGATTATTAGTATCCCGTTCAAAGCTCCGAACACCGCCACGATAACCCATCTCGGTTCAAAGAAGAAAGAGCGCAGGTTCCCAGACACATACATGAAAGGCATGTTCAGCAGATAGAGAAATACGGCCATCAGCCCGAAGAAGATGGGATACGGTATCCTCGATCGGCGAACAACCTTATCCAGCCAGAACTCAGATGACAATCCTCACCAAGAAACCAGTCTAATGGAGTCACAATATTAAACGTCTTCCAATGGTTGTACTCACACTGCAGGCCAACCGTACAGCTCCTCCTTATGCGTCCAATGATTATCACACCCTAGAAAGGAGCCACTGGCCTAGAGGAAATTCCCGAACCCACAACTGCACCCGCTAGAGTGGTGGACCTGGCGGGCTTCGAACTAACCAAGCGCGCAGGGTTGTCTCGAAATTATCATACCCAAGTTGGCTTTCCAGTGTTTCCTTCTGGTGGCCGGCAGGAGGATACCTAACATGATGAGCTTCTTCTACCCCCCTCACTTGCCCAGAAGAGCCTGAAATGAGCGGTTTGCAGCCCTCTCCTTGAAACTGCTCACTAGCACAACAATGCTAAAGCAGGGAATTTCGGGACAAAGCCGCGCGCGGTAGCCTACGGCCGGCCGTAAGACGAAACGGTACATTTAGACTGCGAAACGCAATACCCGTCCAAGTCAAAGTGAGCACAACGGACAAGGCATCGGCGACAGGATAGGCTGCCCATAACCCGGCTAAACCAAATATGCTGGGCATGATCAAGAGGCATGGTATCAAAAAGATGATGTGACGAGAAGACGCCACCACCAGAGATGGAACGGCCTTGCCGATTCCTTGGAAAAAGGAGCTTAGGTTTTGTTGGAGACCTATGGTGAAGAAGCCCAAAGCAAACATGTGGAGAGCTGGCGGTCCTCCGGCCAAGAAATCGGGGTCCGTGCTAAACACGGACATAACTTGAGTTGAAAACAACGTGGCTACTACCCACCACAGCGCTCCCCACACAGTACTAGTCAGCCCAGCCTTAACGACAAGTTCACCGACACGTTCTTTCTTTTGAGCAGCGAAGTTGTATGCAACCAGTGGTAGCATCCCTTGACCAATACCAATGCAGAACGCAAAGACTATCATGTTCACCTTCATGAGAACACCCAGTACAGCCAGCGGGATAACTCCAAAAGATGCCGCGACTCTGCTAGCTAATATTTGAGATATAGAGGCGCCGCTCGCCCGCACCGTCTGAGATATTCCTACGCCGTAAATCTCAGTCACTGTCTTAAGATTTGGCAGGAAATAACTAGGTTTGAATTGGTATATTGACTTGCCTAGGCCTAAATAGATAAGGAGAACTGATACCCCGATACCTCGGCCTATTGTGGTTCCAAGCGCAGCTCCCGCTATACCGAGGGCTGGAAACGGCCCAATACCAAATACCAAGATTGGACTCCAGATAAGGTCCGTTATGGAGGCAGTAATCATACTAGCGTTGGCAAGCATCGGCCTTCCCTCAACCCTGACAAGGTCCACAAGAACAACCAAAAAGAAGTCCAAAGCAAGGGAGTATGTTTCAACAAGCATGTAGCTCTCGGCAAAAGGCAGAACCGAGTCATCAGCGCCAAATAGTCGCAGCAAAGTCTCCAGATTCATTAAACAGATAATAGTCACCAGACCACTTAGTATGAAGAAGAGAGAGATACTGCAGCCGGCAGCCCTGTTCGCTTCCTCCTTCTTTCCAGCCCCAAGATGCCTGGCGATTAAAGACGCAGCTCCAACCCCAATTCCCGAACCGATGGCCCTGTATATCACCATTAGCGGGCTGGCAACAGTCAATGCGGCGAGCGCTTCAGTACCAAGGCGACCGCACCAAATAGCGTCGAACAAGTTATAACCAGCGGCTGTCTCCGCAGCAATTATAGCCGGCACCGAGAAACGGAGCAGCAGTTTCGAAATCGCCTCTCGCCCCATCGCTTCGCTTCTCTCATAACCGGTAGCCTTGGCATCGCCTGCCGTCACGGAAACCTCCTCTTAACCGCCATTCGAAACTTCTCCGTTACTTCAGGTTAACTCTTGCAGGTCTTCTAAGCGCTTGACTATGTAGCGCGCCATATCGATCTGTCTTCTTACTTGATCGGTCCGATCCTTTCTTCGAACTGCGTCTTGTAGAAGGTGCTGTACAATCCACCTTTAGCCATCAGCTCTTGATGTGTCCCTTGGTCCACTATCTTTCCCTCGTCGAGGACTACTATCTCGTCGGCCATTCTCACCGTCGAGAGTCGGTGGGCAATGATTATGGCTGTGCGGTTTTCCAACAGTCTCTTCAGAGCATCCTGGATGTAGAGTTCTGTGTATGGATCTACGCTGGATGTTGCCTCATCCAAGATCAGTATCCGCGGGTTTGTCAGGAGCGTCCGAGCGAAGGAGATTAGCTGTCTTTGTCCGATGGAGATGTTTGAAGAGCTCTCCTCAATCTTTGCGTTGTAGGCCTCAGGAAGACTAGCAATGAACTTGTCTGCATTCACAGCCTTTGATGCTTCGATGACTTCCTCGTCTGTGGCATCTGGCTTACCGTACCGGATGTTCTCCATTATGGTGTCTTCGAAAAGAAAGGAATCTTGTAGAACTATTCCCATTTGGCCCCGGAGGGATCTGAGGGATACATTCCGAACATCTATGCCATCAATTGTGATCTTTCCCTCTTGGGCGTCGTAGAATCTGCAGAGAAGGTTTATCAGAGTACTCTTCCCGGATCCGGTTGATCCGACTATGGCAATCTTCTCATTGCGTTTGATCCTTAAACCTAAGTTCTTGATGACTGGAATCTTGGAGTCATATCCAAAGCTAACGTTTTCAAATCTGATCTCTTCTTTGAGCGGGGGCAACTCGATTCTGGATTTCTCGGGTAATTCTCTCACTTCTGGAGTTGTGTCTTGAAGTGCGAATATTCTTTCCGACGCAGTCATGGAAGAAGTATACATGTCGTATATCCTTGCAAGGTTTCTTAATGGCCCGTAGAACTCAATTGTAAATTCCATAAAGGCAACTGTTTCCCCGATTGTCAGCTGTCCGCTGTACACAAGCAGAGAAGCGAAGAAGAGGATGACTGCAACACCTAACCCACGGACCCAGTCTACGGCGGGTTCCATTATCGAGGCAATTCTCGCAGCTTTCATATTCGCGTCGAAGTATTCATTGTTGGCTCGGTCAAACGAGTTGAGAATTTCCATCTCTCTTTGGAAGGATTTGACCACCTTCATTCCGACGATGTTCTCCTGCAGATTTGATGTCAACCCTCCCATCTTGACTCTGATTCTTCGGTTCATTCTCCTGGAGAAGACTCCCAGTATGCTAAGCAAGCCGACGGCGAAAAATGAAACAGCCAGAGTGGCCAGTAGTAACCTCCAGTTAAGCAGCGATAGGATTATTATCGTTCCGAATATCGCCGTAAGACTGCTGATTGAATTTGCAGCACCACGCCATGCTAGGAATTGTGTTAAGACTTCCACGTCGTTGGTGATTCTGGACATCAGCCTTCCAGTTTCGCCTTCAGAGAAGTATCGCAAAGAGATGCCCTGTATGTGGGTTGTCAGGTCTGTTCTCAGGTCCGTTGTGATGTTGTTTCCGATTTTTGAAACCAAGAACTGCTGGTTACGTGCCGCGAAGTAGTGGATGAGGGTGATTCCAAGAAAGGCAGGCGCCCACCAGTAGAATTCGTTGAGATTCATAGGCAGTATTATCTTGTCTATGACGACTAGATGCATAACCGGTTCTACCAAATGCGTCATTGAGTGTACAACGGTAATGATGAAGAGAGCAAGCACGGCGTTCCGATAAGGTCTGACGTAGTGATAGAGGCGGCTTATGATAATCTTGTCTGGAACTCTGCGTGATGTCTTCTCCTCTTCAATTCTAGTGAAGTCCTTTCTGCTCTCAACCTCTTCGGTCATGCTTCTCCCTTCATCTGCATAGGCTATTCTGTTTCCAGCAGTACGAACTGGGTTTGGTAGATTCGCTTGTAGATACCGTCCTTGGCAAGAAGCTCGTCGTGAGTTCCGATTTCCACGATTTCCCCATCATCTAGGACGATAATTCTGTCCGCATTCCTTATCATCGAAAATCGCTGGGTTATGATGAAGCACGTTCTATCTTTCAAGAGTGATTCGAGGGCCTGCTGAATCTCCAGTTCTGTCTTAGAGTCCACGAAAGAGAGCGCGTCGTCTAGGATCAGGATCCTCGGGTTCATCAAGATGGCCCGTGCGATAGTCAACCTCTGCTTCTGGCCGCCCGAAAGCGTTACTCCACGCTCGCCAACGAATGCATCGTAACCTTTCGGGAAAGATGTGATGAACTCGTGTGCCTTTGCTGCTTTGGCAGCTTCCACCACTTCTTCGACAGTGGCGTCGGGCTTACCAAATGTGATGTTTCGCAAAATTGTGCCAGAGAATAGGAAGGTGTCTTGGGGAACATAGGCCACCTGCTTTCGTAGCGATTTGAATGAGATATCTCTGACATCATATCCATCTATCGTGACCCTCCCTGAAGTCACGTCGTAGAATCTGGGGATCAGATGGATCAATGAACTCTTTCCGGAACCCGTTGCCCCAAGCAGGGCAATGGTCTCCCCCGGCTTCACTGTTAAATTGATGTTTCTTAACGCAGGTCTGCCTTTGATGTACCCAAAGTTAACGTTCTCAAACCTCACTTCTCCTTCTATCGGCGGCAATTCGATAGCATTCGCCTTCTCTTGTACCTCTGGCATCGAATCTAGGATGGAGAAGAACCTGCTGGCTGCAGCCATCGCGAGAGTGTAGTCGCTTACCATCTGTCCTATTTGCATGTTGGCATGGGATAGTTTCGAGAGGTATTGGTAGAACAGTATCAATGTGCCTAGTGTTAAGTTTCCGTTGAGGATTAGATATCCCCCGTACACGAACGGCAGGACTTCTCCTCCTCGAAAGAGCGACATGTTGAGAGAGGATATCGTTGCCCTCAACTTCGCTCCTTTGATATCGGTGTCTCTGAATTCGTACTGTATCTCCTTGAACTTCTCGCTGGTGTCTTTCTCTCTAAGGAAGGTCCTGACAACCTTCATGCCTATGATATTCTGCTGCAGGTAGGCACTCATCCTTCCGAATTGTTGCTGTCGCTTGAGGTATATCGGCCTCGCCTGGTTGGTAAATCTCCTACTGAAGTAAGCCATTATCACCATGGGCGCCAGTGAAACAGTGGCTAGTGTAACATTGATCGAAAAGAGCGCGGCGGCTATGAATATGTACATGAAGAACAGACCGTATATGTTGTCGATCCACGTCCCCAATAGCTGACTGACCGCTTCTACGTCCTGAGTACTCCGCGACACGAGTTGGCCAGTCTGATTCTTATCAAAGAAGTCGAACGATTTGCCCTCGATTGATATGAAGAGTTCTCTGCGAATATGTTGCATGATCTTCTGTTGCACGTATGCTTGAATATACCGTAGCGAGTAGAGTACTAAGTCAGTTAGGCTCACGAACAACAAAATCAAGATACATAGAGGCGGAATCTGGCCAAAATCACCCTTCGAGGTCAGAATATCGATGATGTCTTTGATGAAGACCACTTCATACAGGCCTAGCCATGTTCCAATACTGGCCAAGAACAGGCCGAGTCCAATCAAATGCCAATAGGCTTTGAAATACTTCAGTAGCCTGACGAAGTTCGCCGTTTGTTTGCGCTGCATCTCTTTCACATTATTGAGGAATTGGGAAACAACAGTTCCTATGTTGCATCATTGGGCTAGGCGCAATATACCACGCGTATTTAGTTCTTGTGGGGCGCGCTATAGTGGAATTGAAAGAGCGCACGCGGCAGGCACTGCGAGCTGTTTCGCGCGCACTATTCGTCAAGAGTGACGAAGCCTGACTGAATAGTTCCAGTCCTCTCCGGGGCGACGAATGGTCCTTCACCGCATATATTCTCCCTTAGCCCAGTCATGGTTTGGGGCGGGAAACATGGACTCTGAAAAAAGCAAACCAGAATCACGGCCTCATTCTTCCAGAGAAACCATGTTCCCTCTCCTGCAAGTATACATCGCACTAAGACTAGCCCTGGAGAACAATGAGCATGGGTAGAACCATACCATCATACCGAATAAGCCTTGACGAGGAGCTGAAACGATGGAGACGATTCCAAGAGGTGCTACGCATGGACGAACGCGCAATCTTCCAAGACATGATGGACGAGTGCATCCGACACGCGTCAGCGGCGGGAGCAGCATGCTCCCCCTCCATCGCCGACGCCATGTTCCTCACAATACTATTCGCACACCACCAAGCCCTCAAGCAACTGCAGGAGAGAATCACCGAACTCAGCAAGCTCGCGCGCCCGGAAAATCAGTTTCCCCAAAATCAACACGCGTAATATGGGACCTTTGCCATCTAACAGCCTCTCGAGCCTAAACATAGGGAACGCGCGCGCTCTAGACCCGGCACTTTCGAATTTGTCAAGTTTAAATCGGAGAAGATAATCGTTTGGGTTGCGAGGTGAGTCTTGATGCCCGAGACGAAGTGTTCGAAATGTGGAAAGAGCATAGCATATGATCTGAATATGCCTTACAGATGCCCTTACTGCAGAGAACTGCTATAGACATAGGAGAATCATACACCAATCACGGCCTCTCTCTTGCAGCGCTCAAGCAGCATCCAGGCGACTAAATGTCTTTACTTTGAATCCTTCACTGTTCATGGCTATGCTTGGCAGGTAGTTTGCCACGCAGACTGTTGAAATCGTTGTTACCTCGTCTGCAATCAATGTGGTGGACCGGGCGCGATTCGAACTCATCCAGTTGAATTTCTTGAGATCGGGAAATCGTAGTCTGGTCTGAATTGGCAACTAGAGTGGTGTGGCAGTGGCGCGCGCGGATTCACACCGCTTGCGGCGATTCTTCTGGTTGTTGACCGATATTGTTTATAGAAGGGGCAAATTCTGGTTTACAGATATGTAAGAAGTGATGAGCACGGAGTATGCCATAGAAACTATCGGTCTTGTCAAGAGATATCCAACGAGTGCCAGCAGAGAGAGAGGTGCTTTCTTTCACGGTGGTTTCGCGGGTCATGGACGCGTTGTTTCTTTCGGTGGAATACTTGGCGCCCTCAGAGGGATGAAGGGCCCTTTCATCGAGGCGCTTCGGGGAGTAGATCTCAAGATCAAGAGGGGGGAGATTTTCGGTGTGTTGGGCCCTAACGGTGCTGGAAAAAGTACGTTGATCAAGATACTCTGCACTCTAGTTATCCACGACGAGGGTGAAGCCTATGTTCATGGCTTCGATGTCAAGAAGGAACCTGACGAGGTGCTTAGAAACCTTCAAGCTGTCTTACCTGAGAGTAGGGGTTTCACTTGGAGGTTGACGGGAAAACAGAACTTGGAGTTTTATGCGTTGCTTTATGGATTGAGGGAGAAGGAGGCGAAAGAGAGGATTAGTTATCTTTTGGAACTCACGAGGCTGAAGGAACGGGCGGATGACGGCTATCAGAGGTACTCCACCGGGATGCAGCGTAAGCTGTTGCTCTGTAGGGCCTTACTTCGGAATACGCCTACACTCCTCTTTGATGAGCCGACGGTTGGTTTGGATCCTACTTCAGCGGCGGAGTTTCGCAGTCTGCTGCATGACAAGCTGGCCCGGGAGGAGGGAAAGACCATCCTTCTTAGCACACACAATCTGTATGAGGCTCAGGGTATATGTGATCGCATTGTTATCCTCGACCGGGGAAAGATTACTGTCTGCGATACGCCGGATAATATCCGTTACATGATGTTTGACGAGAAGGTTTTCAACATCACATTCATCGATGCGGTCTTTGGCGACATGCAGGTGAGGATGATGAACGAGTTGGAGGAGATGTCTGGTGTCCACGGCGCTACTCCAGAGGTTGATCCAGAAAGAAACTTCCATGGAATATCGATCCGGGTGAACAAGAACATGGATCTCGGCAGCATACTAGAGATCATCATGAAGAGCGGATTGAAGATTAGGATGATAAACACTAAGGAACCGACTCTAGAGGATGCGTTTATGGCCATCACGGGACAACAACATGAGCAAACAGGTGAGGTCAGAGGTTATAGACGAGGAGCATAGAAAGATGGAGATTCCGATAGAGCTGGAGCAGATAATCGCTTTCACAAAGCGAGATTTCTACAGCTGGACAACCTACAAGACCGCCGTGATCACCCAGCTCATCAACGTCTTCATAGGCGTTTTCTCATGGGGGGTAGGCGCTACGTACGTGCAGAAACCAGTCAACGAGATGTACGGCAGCGACTACATTTCCTTCCTTGTAGTGGGAATAGCAATCGGCATCCTCGTAATGCCTCTTGTACAAGGGGTGGAGAGGCAACTGAATCCCTGGACGCTTGAGACTATTCTGATGACGGGCATTAGCACTCCAGTCTTCGTCATAGGCAACATCATGTGGACGTTCATCTTCTCCCTGATCACTTTGATCCCATACCTCCTCATTGGCATCTATGTATTCAATGTGAGGTTGAACGCAACCATACCCTCTGTAATCGCAGCCTTCACAATCTCCGCCGCCATATTGATTGGTTTGGCCATGATCTCCACAGGCTTGAGGATTGTAACCAAGTCCACGGACCCCATCACGTGGGCGTTTAATGTCCTCCAGAACCTCTTTGCAGGAGTGTCCTTTCCAGTCGTTTATCTAGACACTATATTCTTCCCCGGTGTCTCAATGATCTCATGGCTTCTTCCTCAAACATGGGTCTATCACCTATGTCGGATATCCATGCTGACCAAACCTTCACTCTTAGACCCGAAGATACTGATCGAGTTTCTAAAAGGCTCCATATTCGCTGCCATACTCTTCCCTATCGGCTACAAAACGTTCCGATGGGGAGTGGCTAGGTCCAAACGGGAAGGGACCTT
>Ga0315280_10008743_pt1 | contig 13203 bp, 14 predicted proteins | sample YL17G06_40_MG_FD_203697 | JGI IMG/M metagenome (GOLD analysis project Ga0315280, IMG submission 203697) | Sediment microbial communities from Yellowstone Lake, YNP, Wyoming, USA - YL17G06_40 | ecosystem: Environmental > Aquatic > Freshwater > Lake > Sediment | place: USA: Wyoming | collected...
AGCTTGATCTGATTTGTAATTTTTCCTTTTTCTTTTAAAAATTGCTTGAATCTCTCTCTGATCTTTAAATCCGATTTTTCAAAATTCTGTGGTTCCATCGCTCCCCCCTAACAGGTAAATTTAGCTTTAATTATAAAACAATGGAGATAGATGTTTCACATAGTAAGGCAAAATAATTTATAATCTTTCAAATGAGCTGACACTTCATGAAAAAGAAGGGTTCATTGAAGTCAAGAGAACGAGTTTTAACCACCATTTTACACAAAGAACCTGACAGGATACCGATCGATTTTGGTGGTGGTGTCTCCTCCATAATGAGAAGAGCGTATATAAACCTCTGTAATTTCCTTAATGTTGACCACAAAGATACTAAATATACGATCTTCGATACTGTCATGGAAGTCGATGAAAGAATTTAAGAAAGTTCAACATTGATTTCAGAAGAAAGAGCCAGGGACTTGAGTGAAAATAGCAGCTATGCCGTCATCCTTGGGATGAGCCTTGATGGAGTATTCGAATCAGGGACCTATCTGTTTGGCTTTGAGGACTTCCTGATAAAGCTATAAACTGAAAAGAAACTGGTGAACTACTTCTTTGACAAACTCCTTGATTTCGAGACAACATTCCGGTCATTTGTTTTAAAAAAAATAGGACAATACATCGATATTCTAAATCCGGTTCAGCCGGGCGCCTGTGACATGAAAGCTAAGGGTTTAAAGGCCAGGTTTGGAGAACGTATTTGTTTTCATGGTGGAATTGATGAACAGTACTATCTCCCTAAAGCAGACATGAATGAATTTATGGAAGAAATAAAAAGGGTGATAAGCGAATTTGCTCCAAATGGTGGTTATATCCTTGCTCCTGCTCATAACATTCAAAGTGATACACCGCATGAGAAAATAGCCAAATTATATGAAACCACTGTTAAATATGGCACTTATCCAACAAAAATATGAAATCCTTATTCCACATATTATTAAAATTTTGCTATTCAAAGATCTGCCGCGTTGTTATTACGCGGCAGATCTTAATTAGGCTAATATTTTTATACAAAAAAAGAGTTATTTCTCCACTTCTACCTTCACATTCCCCCAGAGATTTGGATCATCAACATTCTCTTTTGATATTATATCACCAGGGAAGTAAAGGGTTGGGCCCCATTTTTCAGTGATTAATTCTGTTTCTAACCCTTCGATTGTATACTTTCCAGTCTTAATTTCTTCTTTGGCTAAGACCTCATCCATGAATGCCCAAAGACCATGTGCCATTGCCACCATTGGTTCTTGAACAGTCTCTAACACCCACCCATCTCTAATGGACTTAAGACCTGTGGGTGTTCCATCGGTACTAATCCAAATAATATCTCCCTGCTTGTAACCATGCGATTCAAAAACTGGGATAATTGCAGCAGTCCTATCGTCTGCATGATTAAACAAAATATCGATATCCTTTCTTGCAGTGATCTGGTCATCAACAGTAGATGCCATAGTAGATGGTTCCCACTGGGGAGTATCTTTAGTAATTATTTCTACATTGGGATACGCTGCCATTACTTCTTTAAATCCCTTATCAATCATTATTGTGTAGTTATCCCCAAGATCACCCATTATCTCCAATACTACTCCCTTTTCTTCTCCATACTTCTCCTTTAGAAGTCGTGCGCATTCCTTCCCAGCAATTTGCCCTATCTTTACTGTTCCTACAACACTACTAAAATCTATAGTCGTCTCTGTAATGAATCTATCAAATACTAGTATGGGGATTCCTTCTGCGCGAGCTTTATCTGCGCTTCCTACAAGTGCAGATACATCTACTGCATTAAGGATTATTGCTTTTGGTTTCATGCCAATTGCATCATCCATCTGATTTATCTGCTTCGTGACATCATTATTGGCGTTTAATGACTTAACTTCATATCCAAGCTCGGAGCCAATGTTGCGGCTCATAAGGTTCGCACCTGCTTGAAATTCATCAGATAACATTGGTGCCATGTAATAAATTACCCCTTCGCCTTTGGGTGTATCTTCTTGACCTGCTGCCGCTTCAGTTGTTGTTGGTGCTTCTGTTGTTGCTTCCGTGGATGGTGCTGTAGTTGTAGCCTCCGTTGTTGGTGGAACTTCGACCTTAGGTGCACATCCGGCTGCCATGAATAGAACCAATGAAACTCCTATTAAGATGCACAAAATTCTTTTCATTTCTCAACCCTCCTTTCTATTTTAGATTCTGAGAAGAATTCTATTTTGTTTGCTATCCAGATTCTCACCCCCTTTTGAATTCTTAATCAGCTTGCTTAAGTAACAAATATAGCTCCTGTTATCAATGCAACTATTTCATCTGGATTTGTTAATTTTCTTTCTCTAATCCCTACCACCTCGCCATGTCGAAGTACTATTATCCTATCTGCAACTTCAAAAACATGTTGTAGGTTGTGGCTTATGAATATCATTGATATGCTCTTTTCCTTCCTGATTGTTAAAACTAAATCAAGCGCTTTTCTCGTCTCCCTAACACCAAGTGCAGCAGTTGGTTCATCAAGTAAAATTAATTTTTCGCCCCATGCAACAAATCTACCAAGAGCAACAGCTTGTCTTTGTCCTCCAGATAGATATTCAACCTTTTCTTTAACAGATGGTATATTTATCCCGATCTTCCCCAATACTTCAACTGTTCTTTTCTCCATTTCCCTTTTTTGCAGAACTCTAAAGCCTAAAACATTCTTATGTAGTTCTCTACCAATAAAAAGATTTGAAGAAGCATCAAGGTTCTCACAAAGCGATAGGTCTTGATACACTGTCTCTATACCAATACGCCTTGCTTCAACAGGAGTTTTGAAATTAATCCTCTGACCTTCAAGGTAAATATTCCCCTTATCGGAAGGAAAATTGCCTGATATTATTTTAATTAGTGTTGATTTGCCAGCACCGTTATCACCAACTAACCCAACAACTTCATCTTCATAAACCTCAAAACTAACATCACTAAGTGCTCTTACGCTACCAAAATACTTAGTTATTCCTTCAACCTTCAATATAACGGGCTTTGTATTTTTATCATTCATGATCTTCTCCATTAACATCACTCAATCCTTATTTACCTGAACAACCTTTTCACTGAATCCAATATTACTGCTACCAAAACCAATCCACCCCTAACTATATCAGTTATAAATGGAGAGATAGCCAAAATATTTAATGCGCTGTGAATAGAGCTTAGTAGCAAAACTCCGGCAAAAACACCAACAAGTGAGCCAGCTCCACCAGCTAAGCTGACACCTCCAATTACAACTGCAGCTAAAACCTCAAATAGGAAACCAGAAGCAATCGCAGGGGTCGCTCCATTTGCCCTTGCAGTCATTAACCATCCTGTTATTCCCGAAATAATACCGCTTAAAACAAAGACCCTAAATAAAACCTTATTTACATTTATGCCAAAATTATATGCAGCATTAATATTCCCACCTATAATGAAAATATGTTTACCAAACCTATTATTTTCTAGAACAAAATAGAAAAACAGATAAAAAATTATCATGACATATACCATTAACGGCATATTAAGAAATCTAAATGAATCAACAAATCTAAAAGATGATGGCAGCTGAGAAACTCCTTTCCCGCCTGTTAGTAGTACCGCCACCCCTCTAACTATTATGTAAGTTGACAATGTTACAAGGAAAGAATGGATTTTAAATCTAATTATAAAGAAACCGTTAATTAGCCCAACCAAAGCTCCAATGCTCATAACAATAAATAGTCCAATAAATGGATTTAAACTTAAGCCTGAAGCAAAAGGAGAGGTACCGCATAACCAAGCACTAAATATTGCGCCAAATCCAGCCATCGATTCAACAGAAAGGTCTAGATTGCCACTTATAAGGCAATAACTTTCAGCAATTGCCAACAATCCAATAAATACTGAGTGATAAATTATATTTATATAATTCCTGATGCTAAAAAAACCATCTATAGTAGAAGAGAAAGCTATCACGCATAAAATCAATATAATCCAAACAATGTTATTTAGAATTCCTCTAAAAACCCTGTTGGCTCTTTGGGCCGCTAACGTCTCCATCTATTAACCCACTTTCCGTTTTTTTGCACCGTATATGTATGTATTACTTTAATCAATCAAATAATTTAAGCTAAAGCATTTTATTTGATCATGTAAAAGCCCTGTTTTTTATAATTATCTGTTCGATCTACTTTAAAGTTCAATTATATTCCTATAAGAAGGTGTAAACTCCTCGATTCCATCTTCTCTTATAACTACACCATCCTCAAACCTCATCCCATAGTTCGAATCTCCAAGAAATATATCTACCTGGAAAGTCATACCATCGAAAAGTATAAAATCGCTATCAGCCTCAAGAAATGGATGCTCACACTCCATAATGCCCAGTCCATGGCAGGGACCGTAAAGAAAGAATCTCGAAAATCCAGACTTTTCCAAGTATTCCCAATATTTTTTAAATACTTCTGAGGCTGGAATTCCAGCTCTTAGGTTTCCTAATACTATTTTCTGTAGCTCGATCCCAACCGTTAGCAAATTTTTGTAATCATCTGGCATTTTACCTATGCTAAAGGGTCTTCCGATACTGGAAGAATAGTTGCCGTATCGACATCCACAACTAAACTGAATGGGTTCATTCTTATTTATAACTTTATGTGAAGCCCTTCCAATAGCCTGATTAGTTCTTTTGCCTGAAAGAATATACGGTGTAAATGCTAAATTCTCCGCCAAGTTTCTAAACATTTCAGCAACTGCAAATCCAGTTACTTCCACTTCTTCCATACCGGATTTAACGTTATTTATAACAGCCTCGAAGCTTTTCATGCTGATTTCTGCAGATCTTCTTAAAAGAGCCACTTCATTTTCGCTTTTTTTCATTCTTAAATTAATCAAGATGTCGTCTGTTTTGACTATCTCAACTTCCCCTACTGCTTCTACTATAGCTTCATAAACCGGTAGTGTAGTGATTGTTAAACCTGAAAAGGCAAGCCTTTTCAATGGCTTATTTTTCAGTATTTCATTAAGTACTTCTTCATATGTATATAGTTTAGCCCCAGGATAATTGGGCTCTGAAGATTCCCTATGTGCCAACACCTGTCTAATTTTTTCAATCTTGCTATAGTCCTGTGCAAATGTCATTGTTTCAGGACCTATTACAAGAACAGGATCTCCAACTGAAGGAATTATGACACATGCAGTTTCAAAAGCGGGCCAGTAGTTCGATAAATAGATTAAATTCTGGGGTTCTGACTCAGATCCAAATGTTATCAGAGCGTCAGACCCTCTTTCATTTAAAATTTGTTGGATTTTTCTAATCCTATATGTATACTCCTCGAGAGGTATCTCTTTTATCATTGTTACTCCTGGTCAATTGATAATTCAGACTTAACGGTTGTGCCATACTTAAAACATTAATTATCAAATTTATCTTACTAACCCATTTCATTAGTATTACCAATAATTAGAACGAGAAATCACATAATTCATGTCATTACCCATCTAAATATGACAGGTTTGCCCTCCATCAACAAGAATAGTAGCGCCATTGATATAAGATGCTTTATCGGAAGCCAGAAAGATTACAGTCTCCGCGATTTCTTCTGGTATCGCATATCGTCTTAATGGAATATTTTTCACATAGTTACTTATAAAATCCCTGTCATTAATAAAATCGATTGTAAGCGGAGTTTTTGTTAATCCAGGTGCCACATTATTCACATTTATTCCATATGGACCAAGCTCAACTGCCATTGTTTTTGTTAGTAGTTCGAGACCACCCTTGGAAGCGTTATAATCTGCTTGTTTTGCCTCTCCTATGATTCCATTTGTTGAGGATATATTAATTATCTTTCCATATTTAGCTTCTATCATCTTTTTTGCAACAGCTTGTGATATCAGAAATGCTCCTTTGAGGTTCACTGCCAATGTTTCATCAAAATGCTCTTCAGTTATATCCAAAAAATCTGCCCAATAGCTTATTCCTGTTGAATTAACCAATATATCTATTTTTTTGAATCGACTAAAAACACTGTCAATTAAGGAATCGACCTCAACTTTTTTAGTAATATCCATTTTATAAAAGAACAGGTTTTTTCTTTTTTGGATCTCGGTAAGAAGATCTTGAAATTTTCCTTCATTCCTTCCAGCTACGGTAACTATAGACCCACCACTTAAAAATTTTTTAGTTATCACTTTGCCTATACCACCTGCTCCGCCTGCAACTATAACAATCTTACCTTTTAAATCTTCCATGTTAATTCCCTAAATTTGATGAATAATGAATATTTTTATTATTTCAACTGTAAATTTTTCATAATTTGAATTGATTTCCATAAAATTCACATGCACACGTTTGCATTTTATCATAATATATAGTGGTTTAAAACATTTCTTAATTATAATTTAAGATATTTTATCTTTTAATGAACATTTGATATTAGGATCACTGAAATAGAAATTTGATGTATTTAAAATATGAATACAAAAATAACATCTAATAATGCTTAATTTGTTAAAAATAAGAAAGGAAAAGTAACCGAATTATGCCAAAAATAAGCATAAAAGATATAGCAAAATATGCAAATGTTTCCCCTTCAACTGTATCAAGAGCTCTTCAGGGTCATCCAAGGATCAGCGAAGAAACAAAATTGAAAATCAGAGACATTGCTAAACAATATAACTATATCCCCAACCAGATAGCCAGGGCACTAAAGACCAAAGAGACTAAGACAATTGGATTAATAATTTCAGATATTACAAATCCATTTTATACGGAGATAACAAAAGGAGTTGAGGATGTTTGCGTTATAAAGGGGTACAGCGTCATCTTATGTAATTCTGACTTTAATCTTGAAAGAGAATCTAGCTATCTCAAAGTATTAACAGAAAAAGGTGTAGATGGAATAATTCTAACTCCACATTCAGTTAATCATCTTCACGACTATTTTTTTGATATTAATCATATTCCTTATGTTTTAGTGGACATAAAACCTATCAATCCCAACGTAAACTGTGTCTATGCAGACCAAGAAGAGGGTGCCTTAATAGCAACCAAATTTTTAATTGAAAAGGGACATCGAAAAATAACTTTCCTAAACGGTCCAGTAAAATTACCATCTGCTAATCAAGCCATAAAGGGATACAAAAGAGCTTTTAATGAATTTGGCCTAAAAATAAATAAAGATTCAATTATTGAAACGCCACAAAAAATTGAGAGAGCATATTTAATCACTAAGCAACTCTTAAAAAAAAATGATAATTTGACTGCAATCTTTTCTTTGAGTGATATGATGTGTATAGGTATTTATCAGGCCATTTACGAAGAACAACTAAGGATCCCGGATGATATAGCTGTAGTAGGATATGATGATTTACCAGTTACCAGATTTATGGACCCACCTTTAACGACTGTCTATCAACCAAAATATGAAGTTGGAAATCTTGCTGCTGAACTACTTATTAACCAGATAAAAGCAGGTTCTTCATGGTCTCCGCGGACAATTAAACTTAGTGCAAGGCTTGTGGTTCGAAAATCAACCTAATATAGCCTGAATAATTTAAAATCAAATATTGCTAGGATTTCGATAAAAAATCTTCTCTAAGTCTATTTATCAATTTTGAAAGCACAATATTATTATCTTCACCTATGACAAAACCCTCCTCAACTCTGTTTGATCCAATTCCAGGAACTCCAAAAATACTTACATCAAAATTTACTCCCATGCCGGACAAGAACTTGTATGTGGTATGCTCATCAGGATAAGGTGATTCTGCCTCTGCAAGACCATTTCCGTGGATTGGAGGGTAAAGATCATATTTTTCAAGCCCGTTATCGCTGAAATATTTTCTTATCTTCTTAACTACATCGCCAGCAACTACACCAGCCTTAAGATTTTTAACTCCAATGTCCTCAGCTTTAATAACATGTTTTATCAAATTCAACTGTTCTGGTGTTGGCTCTCCGCCTGCTACAAAGGGCCATTCATCTGATGCTATATATCCCTCGTATTGTACAGCCAAGGCATACATTATCATGTCGCCCTTCTGTATAATCTTTTCGGCAGCACGGGGTATTATTGTGTTGGTCCTTTCTTCACCCGAAGCAAATATTGAGAAGACAACAACCTCAGCACCTGCATCACGGGCTGCCTTTTCTCCTAAGGCTGCAGCTTGTCTCTCAGTTAAACCAACTATATCCGCATCAAGCACAGCCTTATAGCCAATATCACATATTTCCCCTGCTTTCTTTAACATCTCAATCTCAGCAGGGCTCTTGATTAGTCTCATTCTATATATGATTTCATCTCCACTTTCCACTTTGGCTTCAGGTATGGCAGATTTTATCGCCTCATAGGTAATAACTGACATAGCATCCATGCCGCACAACTTTATCTTCTTAGGTGTTTTACCCTTGGAGAGCTCTAAAATGACGTCTCTTAATTTGGTATACCTGCTGGCAGCAGCATACTCAATTTGCTCTGGGACATAAGCCATCTCCATCTCACGCAAAATCCTGATATCTCTCCAAACTGACAACTCCTTAGCCAGGCCTTCGGTCTCTGGGGCGACAAGAAGTATGGGTTCGCCTTCTAATCCAACCGCAAGCAATCCTTTATCACACGCTGGCCAGTGATTGGAAACATATCTTAGGTGTTCTCTGCGGTATTCATCCCCATAAATTAAAAAGATTTCAGTTTTCTCCTCCTCCATTATTTTGCGTAGATTTTGGATGCGAGTTTTAAACTCAACATCCGATAATTTAGCCATTTCTTTTCTCCTTATATTTGGTGTAATTATTTAGAATTATAAAATATTACGCATACGTTTGCATTATTTCATGAGTTATCAATATGTCAATGTTATAAAATCTAATCATTTAATTAATTGTAAATAAGACATTGATAAATCTACTTAAATAGCATTATGATTTTTTGAATCTTTGAGCTTATGTCCTTAAGTTATGTAAATTCTCCATAAATTAGAAGGTTACCTTCACAATTTTACTACCTTCTTCTTGATTTTCATTAAAATATTCTTCGCTATTAAACTAATTCATATCAAGATAAGGTCTTTCTGTAAGCCATCCTCGCACTCCTCTATTGCAAGGGCTGAAATCAGTCTTATGACGGACTCTGGATTGGGAAATATCCTGATAACCCTTGTTCTTCGTTTTACCTCCTGGTTAAAGTGCTCTAAAAGGTTTGTGGTCCTGATCCTCCTATGATGGGCAGATGTGGATGATGAGCTTAACACCAGACAGGCCTCTATCCCTTAAGTTTGCGAACACCTCACTCCAACTTGCCTCTGATTCGCTGTCGGCAATGTCAAAGGAGAGGACCTCGTGTCTGCTATCTGTTCCAATTCCCATGACAATTAAGATACCCTGGGATGTTATTGCGTTATTTCTCGCCTTCTCATATCTTGCAAAGAGTTTGCTTGAGAAGTTTCCCTCACGGTCTTTGGGTATCGTCAGGTTAAGTTCACCAAATTGTGTGCGAAGTATCTGGGGTTTGTATCCGTTACAATAACATATCTTTTCATCTGTTAGCTCGTGCGGGCCTGCGCCTAAAAACTCGATAATTTCAGCCTCCATTATCCTTTGACAAACTTTTTCAACCATCGTTTTTCCTATTTTGGGTTTGTTCTTCAACTTCCTGATTAAGGAGAACGATGGCTCTATAGTAAAGAGCTTTTTGTAGAAAAATCGGGGGACTGCCTTATGGAAAATAAATATGACAAAAGGTAATTACTAACCCAGAGCGGATTTGGTTTTTTAAGTAGGTTAGCTGATGATTTTATGATATTTAAAATAATAGACTTGATGAAACAAAAAAAATTAAAATAGACCGCAAACAAACTAAAAAATAAGGGAGCCAATTATGTCTTATAAAAGACCAAATGCCACTGTTGCCACTTTTACGGAGAACAGGACTAAGAACGACGTGAGCTCATTTTCGGAGATGTACGTAACCTGCCTTGATGGGTGCCTTGGTCTGTGCGAGGTTGGGAAATCAGCATACCGTGGGTCGGAGGTGATTTACCCACAACCTTTTGGCCTTGTAACCGCGGCTTCGTAGAAGGACTACCCACTGATTTTTCGCATTTTAATATAAGCGCATAGAGCTTACTGTTGGCGAGAACGTGTGCGGTACGGATATGGATTCTAAGATAAAAAATGGCAGAATAGTCTGTTTGCCCTCGAATATATTTCAAGGGATGATATATTTGCTCTTACCAGGAAGGCATCTGAGGTTACTGGAATTAATTATGTGATGGATGTTGATAAGGACCAAGTTGACGAGATCTTGAGCTAAAATATTATTCCGCTCTCTGTGATAAGTGAGTCAACCCTGACGTCAGACCGTGAGAGCGGAATTTTTTTTCTAACCTGCATGTCAAATGCGATTGCGATCTTCTTTGCACTTGGGCTTACAGTCAGAAGAAAGCGGTCGTAATAGCCGCCGCCGTATCCGTAACGCCCACCCTCGAGGTCAAACACCACTCCGGGGACTATGATGACATCTATATCTTTTGGGTTTACTTCTCTTGATATGTCGTTCTGGGGTTCCCTGATGCCGTATCTATCAATGAAGAAATCCTCGTTTATGCTGAATATCTTGTAGGGGACCATTTTTTTGCCAAAGAGTTTGGGTATGCATACCGTCTTGCTGCTTTTGATTAGCTCGGAAATGATCTCACCCGTTCTCACCTCATTGTCAAATGACAGATATGCCATTATCGTCCTTGCGTTGAGCAGAGCTGGCAGTTGCAGGATGTGATTTTTTATGACCTCGCTTTTCAAAGCCACGAGCTTTTTGCTAAGGCCATCTCTTCTCTTAATGTAGGTTTTTCTTATGCGAGACTTATTTTCTGCTGTTGGCTCAGACAATATGGTTTTTTATATGTATTTTAGTCAAGTCCCGTGTTTTCGTAGTTTACAGCGGCGATGATACCGGGTCCCGCATGTGTGCCGACGACCGGCCCGACATCCCAGATATCAAGTTCTTTAGGTTTGAACATCTCCCTGCATTTTTCAGCTATCTCTTTTGCTTCGGTCAGGTTATCGGCATGGCCAATTATTATATTGAACGTGCCGTCTGGCTTTACATCTTTTGCAAGCGAGTCAATTATGAGCTGCTTTGCGTTCTGCCAGCCTCTTATGGTTTTATATGGGGCAACCTCTCCTTCTGAGAGCGTGAGCACGGGCTGTATCTTCAACGCGGATGCGATCAGTCCTTTTGCCTTACCTATTCTTCCGCCCATTTGAAGATATTTAAGGGTTGGCACGATGAAATAGATCTTCACCCTTTTTTTGAGAATATTTATGGTGTCCAGGAGCTCGCTCATGCCCGCACCCTTCTGTGCTTTTTTTGCGCATTCAACTGCCATTGCTCCAAGCAGAGAATGTACGACCTCTGAATCCACAACTGTTATCTTTATGTTCGGCAGTGCCTGTGCTGCAGTCCTTGCAGACCCCGCAGTTCCGGACATCTTTTCTGAAATATGAATGGACAATATCTCATCATATTTTTCGGCCATTTTTTTAAATGCCACCTCGAATTGACCTGGTGACGGGACCGCGGTAGTGGGCAGCTTATCGAAGGCACGCATCTTCTTGTAGAATTCTTCTATGCTTAAATCAACGCCATCGATGTACTTTTCTTTTCCGAAAGTGATGGTGAGCGGAACGCATGCGATATCATATTTTTCCCTTATTGCCTTTGGTATGTCCGCAGAACTATCGGTTACTATTCCTATCATCTTAATCCCCTTCTAAATTTTGCTTTATAGACGTATCATAAATATACCGAGTTTTATTCATTAGGTAAAGACAGGGCTTCAATAAATGCGATCAGCCTGTTGATTGCCCTTTGAATTCTCTGATGCGCTATGAACTCAAAAAAATTATTTGGCTTGTGGCTGGCAACTACCAGCGTTTTATCGTTGCCCACAAGTCTTATGTTTACATCTATTGGAATCCTGGAGCTTCCATTTATATCGCAGTAGACCTTGTAATTCCCAGCATCACTCTCATCTTCCTCGATCCTTCCTGGCAGGATTTCAACTGCTTTCTTCAGGATATTGGCTATCTCAAATAGCGGCTTACCCTTGATGATGCATTCCCTGTACTTTATGCTGGTGACATCAAAGATCTTTGAAAGAAAGCCCTGAAAGCTTAGGGTTTTCCCTTCGGGCTTCCGCCCGATGATCTCTTCTGCAATATGCTGCTTGATCTCCTTTTTGGAAAGGTCCTCACCAAAGATATTGACATTGGCACTGATTTTAACCTCATCCTTCGCGGCATGTCTTGCCTTCAAACTGAGCTCGGATTCGATCTTTTTATAGCAGTCGGGGCAGATGCTACCCTTAACCGTGGAGTGCAAGCACACTTTGCAAACCTTCTCCCCGCAGATGGCACATATATAATCCGCAAACAGCGTCGGGTGGTTCTTGCATTTTATTGATGTTAACTGAGACTCTTCCATAGGTTAGATGTTAAATTATTAAATCATTTAATAATAGCTCTGATTGCATCAAAGATGAATTTGCCTCCCCAGAATAGCAGAAAAGCTCCGCAGATTCCAAATATAACCTTGAAGACCATCTGATTGAAGAATTTTCTTCCTGTGACGATAGCAAATCCCACGAAACCGTACCATATAAAATCCGCAAGTATATGACCTGTGAAAAAAAGGATTATTCCTGCGATCCCAAATTTTATCGCAGCAATAAGGTAGGCAAGTCCGATCGTCAGCCACCAGAGTATCCAGTATGGATTGGAAAGTGAAACCAGGATTCCAGATAGAAGAGGGCTGCTCCTGCTCCTGTTCTTGTCCACCGAAAAGAATGCAATATCTTTTCTGCTCAACGCCGATTTAGCAAGCATCGTACCCATCCAAATCAACATTGCTCCTCCGGCTAACCCGACAATTATGAAAATTATTTCTTTTTGTACGAGCTTTATCAGTCCCAACACCAGTCCAGCTATCAGCGTTGCTTCCAGGATTGCATGCCCGATCGTAAGAAATACGGCAGACCAGATACCCTTTTTTGCGGTCTGGGTTATCGTTACTATCAGTAGCGGTCCTGGCATGATGGCTCCGGAAAAAGCCACCATAAGCGATGATAAGAAGATGCCTATCAGGTTCATTATGTCGTTTGACTGGAACAGGTACTGTATGGTACTACTATTTT